>Ga0190315_1000527_pt1 | contig 19009 bp, 15 predicted proteins | sample 48701101_MG_FD_161673 | JGI IMG/M metagenome (GOLD analysis project Ga0190315, IMG submission 161673) | Hydrothermal vent sediment bacterial communities from Southern Trench, Guaymas Basin, Mexico - 4870-11-0-1_MG | ecosystem: Environmental > Aquatic > Marine > Hydrothermal vents > Sediment ...
AGCCACCATAATCACTTAACTTTTTTAAAGTATAGAAAATTTTATAGAACATTCTAATCTAAAAAGATCATATCTGTCCATAATTTCTCAATTTTTATGTCGTAGTAAAGTGACTGCACCCAATTGATTTCACCCTTGCGGGACAAAATTTTGCTTTTTTTAGCGGTATTGTCAACAAATTCAATGCTGCCGGGCTGAAGATTTTTGGACCCACCTCAGAAGCCGCTAAACTTGAGTGGAATAAAATCTGGGCCAAACAATTCTTTGATGAAAATAATATCCCCTCTCCAAAATATTGGTTAGTAACCGAGAAAGAACAAATTATCTCAACGGCTAACACGGTTGAATTGCCGGTTATTATAAAATATGGTGGATTGGCTTATGGATGCGGTGTGTTCATTTGTTTTACCAGAGATGAGGCCTTGAATGCGGTTCATAAAATTTTGTATAAACAATTCAAGACCATCAGCGGGAAACATGACGCTGTCATATTTGAGGAATATGTCACTGGAAGCGAGGTGTCAATGCATTTTGTGGTTGACGGCAATCATAGTGTTTTTATCGGAGATGTGAGGGATTACAAAAAAGCATTTGACGGTGATACTGGACCAAATACTGCCGGTATGGGCTCTTATGCGCCTTGTGAATATTTAGATGAGAAAACTTACCAGCAAATAAAGAACACGATTGTTGATCCGACAATCCAAGGCATGAAAAAAATTGGGCATCCATATACAGGTGTCTTATATGCTGGTATCATGCTCACCGATAGAGGGCCTCTGCTGTTAGAATACAATTGCAGATTCGGGGATTCTGAATGTCAAGTGCTTCTGCCCAGATTGGAATCCAATCTTTTGGATATTTTGCTATCAGAAGATTTATGCAAAATAGAAGTCAAACTCAATGAAAAACACTGTGTAACTGTTTGTATGTGTACCTATAATTATCCAGAACCAATGGGTAAACAGGAACAGGTCATATATGGACTTGATCAAGTACATGATGATGTCACTGTTTATCATTACGGAACCAAGAACGATGGCCGTTTTTTAATGACACCTACCGGGAGAGTACTGAGCATTACCGCAACTGGCAACTCACGCCAAGAAGCTCACAACAAAATATACCGGCGCATTTCTGCCATCACTTGGGAAGGATGCCGATATCGAAAAGATATTGGCTTATTGGTATAATAGCCATAAAATATTTTGAACTCAAACCTCAGAGGTTTGCCAAACCTCTGAGGTTTTTGTCCAAAATATCTGGAATACTATAGGAGAGATAACATTATGATTCATCACAATAAAGAATCCGTTAAAAAGGTATATGATGCGACTTTTGAACAATTCGGGCGAGATGCCAGGGCACTGCATTGGCACAATACCGACTCCCAACAGTTAAGATATGAGGTGCTTACCAGACGAATTGATTTTCAGAATAAATCTGTTATGGACATCGGGTGCGGTTTTGGCGATTTCAGAATTTATTTAGAAGCGCATGGCATACATACGCAGGAGTATTTGGGATTAGAAATCAATGACAATTTCGTGAACGGTGCCAAAGAAAAATTGGCGGGTCTAAGCAATGTGACAATTCGCCAATTCGATCTGAAAAACATAGAGTCCTTGACAGATCATTATGATGTGACTGTTATGGTTGGTGTTTTTCATCACTGCGGTGTTCAGGCACCGGAAATATATGATCTGCTCTATCGTACGATCGATCATTTACGGCTCATTTCAAATGAAGTGGCAATTATGCTGACTTCTAATCAGTCAACATGGCCTAAAAATGATTCCTATGTGTACTTAGACCCCGTCATAATACTGTCAACCGTCTTGAGTAAGTATCCTGAAAGTGTCTTGTTAGACCATAGCTATTTCAGCAAGGAGTTCCTCTTATTGGTAAACGCCTAATTATAGTATTCCAGACAAACATCTTGGTAGGATTTCAAACTTTAGTTTGGCATGCCCAAGGTAAATCTTGGACTCCGAGCCAAAACATTTTGTCTTACAAGCTAAAGCAGGGTTTTTCAAATGTGACCAGTACGGATATCTCCGCTTTCTTTTTGAAAAAAGCTGAATCCAAAGGCGTTTATGCTAAAACAGTGAAACACAATTTATTGGAACCTTTTCCATTTTCGGACAAGGCTTTTTTTATAAGGATAACGGATCCATATTCATGACATTTTTAACATAACATCAATATAAACAATAATTTAGTAATGTGTACAAGTTAAATTCGACAATTGTAGGGTGGATAAGCGGAACGTCATCCACCATTTGATTATATATGGTGTGGTGTATGACGTTATCACTTATACACCCTACATTCCTGTCCATTTTATTTCATGCACATTCTTTATTAATACTTAAAGATCAATACCAAATATTTTGATATCAATATGTGTGGAATATTAGCTGTTATTGGCTCAAAAGATTTAGAATTAGCCAAAAAGCAAGTGCAAAAAATGTGCCATCGGGGGCCTGACGAATGGAATGTGATTGCCACAGAAGAAGATCAAATTCTTTGTCATCAAAGGTTGGCAATAATTGACGTTAACACTGGAAGACAACCTATTCAAGGTAAAAATTCTTCGACTTATGTCATCCATAATGGTGAAATTTACAATCACGAAGAATTGAGAAAAGGATTAATCCAGAACCATACCATACGAACCCAATCAGATAGTGAAATCATTCTTCATCTCTACGAGGAAAGAGGAGAAGAGTTGTTAGATCAATTAGATGGCGATTTTGCTTTTGTTTTGGTTGATGGCCCAAAAATATTAACGGGAAGGGATCCAATTGGGGTTAAGCCACTTTACTACGGAAAGGACAAAAAGGGTGCCCTTTGGTTTGCCTCAGAATTGAAAGCTTTAATAGAAGTTTGTCCCGACATCCAAGAATTTCCGCCTGGGCATTATTTTACGCTCGAAAAGGGGTTGGTTCGGTATGCAAAATATGCTTGGATGGATAAAAGTTTCACTCCTCATAAATCATCTGTTCCGTTACGGGAAAAATTAGAACAAGCGGTCCAAAAAAGATTGATGAGTGATGTCCCCTTAGGCGTATTATTATCTGGTGGCCTAGATTCTTCTCTGATCGCTTCTATTGCGGCAAGAGAAATGAATAAACACGAAGAAAAAATAAAGACATTTTGTATCGGTATCAGCACTGAAGCCATTGATATGAAGGCGGCGAGAAAAGTGGCTCAACATATTGGTTCCAAACATCATGAAATCACTTTCACTTTGGAAGAAGGCTTAGCAAGTTTAGAAGATGTGATTTATCACTTAGAATCTTACGATATATCAACTATACGTTCTGGAATTCCCATGTATTTACTAATGAAAAAGATTAATTCTCTGGGAATAAAGGTCATTTTATCTGGAGAAGGATCGGATGAGGTTTTTGGTGGATATATGTACTTTCACGATGCGCCTTCACCTATGGCTTTCCAGCACGAATGTGTAGAAAGACTTCTTCTCACACATAAACTTGATATATTGCGAGTGGATAAAACCAGTATGGCAGCTTCTGTGGAAGTGCGAGTTCCCTTTTTAGATAAAGTGTTTTTAAACACCGCCATGAGTCTTGAGCCTCAATTAAAAATGGTTATTCAAAAAAATGCATTACGAGCCACATTTGATGATAAAATCGAAAAAAATGTGCTACGAACCGCATTTGATGATAAAAAAGCACCCTATCTTCCCCAAGAAATTTTATGGCGGGCAAAAGAGCAATTTTCAGACGGTGTAGGAGACTCTTGGATAAACGGGTTAAAGGCATTTGCTGAAGAAAAAATCACCGATGAAGAATTTACATTGAGAGCAAGATTGTTTCCTTACAACACGCCTGACACTAAAGAAGCTTTTTTTTATCGGAAAATCTTTGAAGAGAAATTTTCACACCCAAAAGCAAATACGCTAATTTTAGTGTGGTATCCTAAATGGCAGAAAAATACTGATCCTTCTGGAAAGGTTAGTGTTCATCATAAAAAAAGGGGGAAATTTCTCTAGTGAGTGTGATTTTCATTTGATGTCGATCATGTTGTACAGTCGATTTATTAACTTGTGCGGTTAGCCAGACAGCTCCGTATTTTTCTGATTATAACGGATTTGGTAGGGAAGCGAACACACAGGTTCGCCCTTTGACTTCGTTATAATCAGCATTTATTTCATTTACCTACACAAGACATTTCATGCCCAAAAAATATCAAGCATACACTTTACATAATTTGAAAAGTATGCCTCAAATTCAACACTTACCAGAAGCGGTTCAATTTGACTTACAGGTTGTGGGTCAAGTCTATCCTTTTCGGACCAATAACTATGTGGTAGAAGAACTGATTGATTGGGATGATGCGTTGAATGATCCTATTTTTACGCTCACTTTTCCAAATAAAGAGATACTGATTCCCGCTCACTATGAACAGATGGCTTCTGTTATCAGAAAAAATGCGAGTCAAGAGGACATTGAGGCTGTCGCTAATCAAATTCGTTTACAGTTAAATCCTCATCCGGCCGGACAGATGGAATACAATATACCCCATTTAGAGGGTAATTCGCTGAAAGGGATGCAACACAAATACCGGGAAACGGTTCTGTTTTTCCCCAGTCAGGGACAAACTTGTCATGCCTATTGTTCTTTTTGTTTTCGTTGGCCTCAATTTGTGGGCATCAGCGATCTAAAACTCGCTTCACGCGAAGTAGATGCCTTAATCCAATATGTTTCAGAGCATCCTGAAGTCTCGGATATTTTATTGACGGGTGGTGATCCTTTAATTATGAAGACTAAGATACTCGCTACCTACATTGATGCGCTGTTAGAGGCTAATCTCCCTCATCTGAAAACAATTAGAATTGGGACAAAAGCACTAAGTTATTGGCCTTATCGCTTTACCAGTGATGCTGATGCAGAAGATTTATTAACCCTTTTTGCTAAGGTGGCCACAAAAAATAAACACCTCGCCTTTATGGCGCATTTTAATCACCCAAGAGAATTAAAAACGGAGGCAGTACGAGAAGCGATTAAACGGATTCGAGAAACGGGCGCACAAATTAGAACGCAATCGCCATTATTAGCGCATATTAATGATCAACCCGAAATATGGGCAGAAATGTGGAAGACACAAACGGAATTGGGTTGTATTCCCTATTATATGTTTATCACCCGAGACACGGGGGCACAACATTACTTTGGTGTGCCTTTAATCAGAGCTTGGGAAATTTTTAAAAAGGCTTATCAAAACGTTACCGGTTTAGCGAGAACAGTACGTGGGCCGAGTATGTCAACGACACCCGGTAAACTACAAATTTTAGGTGTGGGGAAAATTAAGGATGAAAAGGTTTTTGTGATGCCATTTTTACAAGCGCGGAATCCGGAATGGGTGATGCAACCTTTTTTTGCGAAATATGACGAAAAGGCCACTTGGTTAGACGAACTTGAACCTTTTGCTGATGACAGTTTCTTTTTTGAGAAAGAAATGGGGAGTTGGCAAGAAGAAGATGATGAATTTTAAGGGGTGGGATTGGGCAACCTCACAGATTGCCCCTACACATTTTTGAATTTATCAATCGAATATTTTGGTTGGTTTACCATCCAAACTGATTTGATTTCTCTGTTTCCAATATTCTCTTAATCCCTCCGGCCCTTTCTTTTCAGCCCACTCTGTTAACGCTTCTCGTTGCTCTACAAAATCAAAGCGGGGAACGCCGAAACCACAAGATGTTTGAACTAAATCAACTTCGACTTCAATAATTTGCCTTGCACCCGTAAAGTGCGGAAACAAGGCGATGAAATGAGGCCACTGTGAATCTCTGTGGTGATAAACTTTGGCATAACCATACAATCTCAAAATCAAAGGTTTTCCCTCAAAAGCGCAAAACATGAGGGTTATACGGTTATTTTCAATCAGATGGGCAGCCGTTTCATTGCTACTACCGGTTAAATTGAGCCACACCACTTTATTTTTATTGACAATACGAAAACTATCCATGCCCTTAGGAGACAGATTAATTCTACCCTCACTTGCCGCTGTTGCAACAAAGAAGATGTTTTGCTGTTCTATAAATTGTTGTAAAACGTTATTTATCTCTGTGTATTTCTCTGCCATTTTTTCTCCTGTTTTAGTTAAGGCATTTTAATCACTATAGTAAAAAACATTTCAACATTCCAGGTTCAAGTTTTTGCGCGCAAAAATTTTAAGGTATTTAAAAAAAACAGAAAGGGGGCAGCCCTTTGTTGTAAAATACCTGTTTATTTGTGCTTCAGTACTTACCACAGAGTTTATTTAAATAAAAGATTTATAGACGAGATGCTTATCAAATGCCTTCGTATTGTGAAAAATTTTTTCTGCCCGCTGATTTTGAAAACGGATACCAAGTTATACTATTTTCAGGTTGACGCTTGATATTGAGTCAGGTTCGATTAATATTAATCTTTATTAAAATATATGAAAGCATTTTATTAAAATGTGTTCATAACCTTAAATGGTGCAAACCCTACACCGGCATGAAGTATCTCTATGAGCAAATCAAGAGCTTCTGGAACTACTTTTTTAATGATCCCTATCGCTCCATTCAAATCGGCATTGATTATACCCTTAGACCATCGGTACAAACCTCTACCAATCCGTTTACCAGTAAAACGATGTGATTCACCTTTTTTGTAAACTGGCAATGAATCTAAATCTAAATGGCTTGATTTGGAGGTATAGGATTCTTCGGTAAAAACAACATCAATACCAACATCGAAGGCTTTGTATTCAATCATCGCTTTGAATTTATCATAAGGAATTGAAACAAAGTTTTGATTGTTCTTTTTCCCAATATTGATTTCCTGTTTCCAGTGCTTGTTTTCACCAACAATAATTAGACCACTGTTGGTATCGATAGCATAATCAATAATGTTTCTACTGGCTTTATGCAGGTAATGCCTCTATTTTTTGATGACGTTTTTTTGACAGTCGGCCAATTGAATGACTTGTCCCTTTATCACCGATAAACGACATCAGTTTAGCTTTTTTCTTGTTAAAGTATTGATTTATGGATTTCAATGGCTTACCATTTATCAACATAGGATTTATATCTGGTTGATTTGAGACTAATGTAGCTAAGTTATTTAATCCAAGGTCAATACCTAAAACATTATTATGGGTTAATTTATCATTTGATACCTCTTTTTTATAAACAACTTCAATCACAAAATGCTGGTATTTTGGAATAATACGTACTTGTTGCAAGTTATTAACGGTTGTATTTAGTTCTGGCAATCGGGCCTTTTTGGGAAAATGGATTTGATTATCTCTTAATTTACATTCTTGATTAGTAAAGATAACAATGTTCAAGCCCTTTTCTTTGTCCTTATATTTGGGTAATAAAGGTCTACCCTTGAATTTATCGGAATTCTTCTTATATTCCTGATTCGCTTTAAAAAAAGATTTCCAGTTCTTCTCAACTAATCTTAATACTTGTTGCGAGGACTGGGCTGGCAGACCTTTATAAACCTCTGGATAATCCCGTTTTATTATCTTATCCATCGTGCTATAATTGATAATCTTATGGTTTTTGATAAAATTTTGCCGCATAATAAATGTGGCACAATTATAGAGATTTTTCGAGGCATAAGACAAATCAATTAATTGTTGATTCATATCGACAATATGTCGTTCAACTCTGGTAACAAGCATAGATATACAACCGTTTTTCTTGAAATATCTTGATTAAGAATTTATAGATCAATCTATCTCTGTAATTATAGCGACCATTACCTCAAATTTCTACCCGTCAAAAATTTTGGGCATTTGTAATAGCTGTCAATAATTTCGGGGCTTTAATAATAACATCTTTTATAATTATTACAGTCTATTTTTTAATATTATTTAATATATTTAGTTACTATATAATATTGCCCTTTTTTTTCGAGACTCGTTTTGACAGGTTTATATCAAAACGTTTATCATTAACCCTTAACCATTAACCCTTAACCATAATGGACAATTCATCATCAAAAAAATCACTTGAAAACATTTTTTTTAGCAGCGTTTTAGTCATCGCATTGGGCTTTCTCATTTTTTTCGTCTGGCAACTTTTCTTCAGTAGCGGGCCTCTGGGCCAAGCTATTGAATTTGGTAGGCTTGGAGATAGCTATTATAGTGTGGGGGATTTGCAACGTGCTGAGGAAATGTATCTTCAAAGTTTGGAACAGTTTCAAACTATCGAAGATTCGGCAGGTATGGCGAAACAATACGGTAATTTGGGTGTGCTCTATGCCAATCGCAATGAATGGGCACGCGCTGAACAGATGTATATCAAAAGTTTGGAAAATTTCCAAGCGTCTGGCAATCGCAAAGGTATCGCCAATCAATTGAGTAATCTGGGTACGCTTTATGTGCTTGGCAATGCGTTGCCACGGGGGGAGCAGATGTTTCTCAAGAGTTTGGAAGTTTATCAAACTTTAGGCAATCAACAAGAAGTGGCTAAACAATACATCAATTTGGGTAATCTCTATTATGCGCGTCAGGAATGGCAAGGTTCGGTGCAGATGTATTTGAAGACTTTGGAGATTCATCAGACCTTGGGATTGCAACAAGACGTGGCCGATCACTATGGCAAGCTTGGCACGCTTTATTTTCAGCTAGGTGATATGCAACGCGCTGAGGCCATGTTGCTTAAGAGTTTAGAACAGAATACAGTGCTGAAACGTCAACCCGAAATCGCGCTTCAATCGAGCAATCTGGGAAAACTCTATTTGAAACGCGGTGAGTTAGAAGGTGCTGAAAAGCAGTTTCTGAACAGTTTGGAGATTAATCAGGCCTTAGACAATCAGGCAGAGATGGCGAGTAATTACACGAATCTGGGCGCGATTTATGCCGCTTACCCTGATTGGCAACGCGCTGAGGAGATGTTTCTCAAAAATTTAGAGATTAATCAAGCGTTAGATAAACAAGAAGAGAGGGCTGATCAATATACGAATCTTGCTCATGTTTATTTGAGTCAAGGCAATTGGGAAAGTGCGGAGAAAGTGCTGCTTAAAAGTTTGGAGATTAATCAGGTATTGGATCGCAAAGCGATTTTAGCGAGTCAATACGAGCATCTTGGAAAGCTTTATTATACATTGGGGGATTGGCAACAGGCTGAACCGATGTTGCATAAAAGCTTGGAAATAAATCGGGCCTTAGGGCGCAAGCAAGAGATGGCCAATCAATATGGCAACCTGGGACACCTTTATGGTAAACGCGGTGACAAGCAACAGGCTAAGGAGAATTTTCTTAAGAGCTTTGAATTGTTTAACGAATTGGGCCATCCAAATACCCTGCGAGTGCAACGATTTTTAGAGGCGCTTCAATAATTGTATGTAGAGACGCGATGCTTCGCGTCTCTAAATCATCACGTCGAAACATCGCACAAACGCGACAGAGACGCGATGCTTCGCGTCTCTAAATCATCACGTCGAAACATCGCACAAACGCGACAGAGACGCGAAGCATCGCGTCTCTACATCAAAAAATCATCACGTCGAAACATCGCATAATTAAAAAAATAACACATATAAATGATATAGATGAGACAGAGACGCGAAGCATCGCGTCTCTACATCAAAAAATCATCACGTCGAAACATCGCATAATTAAAAAAATAACACATATAAATGATATAGATGAGACAGAGACGCGAGGCATCGCGTCGAAACATCGCACACAGAGACGCGAGACATCGCGTCGAAACATCAAAAATTGATAATTGATAACTAACATGGAAGCGCGTGTATTTAAACCAGAAGCTTATATTATAGAAAAACAACCTTATTATGAACCGGTTGATAGTGAAATTGAATTGTTTGAAGCGGCCTATCATAACCAATTGCCGTTATTACTTAAGGGGCCAACGGGGTGTGGCAAAACGCGGTTTATGGAACATATTGCTTGGCGCTTAAAACGGCCTTTGATTACGGTGTCTTGCCATGATGATTTAACCGCTTCCGATTTAGTGGGGCGATTTTTAATCAGTGGGGGCGATACTGTTTGGGTTGATGGGCCACTGGCACGGGCGGTGCGACATGGCGGGATTTGTTATTTAGATGAAATTGTTGAAGCCCGTAAAGATACGACTGTTGTTATTCATCCGCTTGCCGATGATCGGCGCGTTTTGCCTATTGAAAAATTAGGTGAGTTATTGATCTGTCCGCCCGAATTTTGTTTAGCGATGTCTTACAATCCGGGTTATCAAAGTGTGCTTAAAGATTTAAAACAAAGTACACGGCAACGTTTTGTGGCCTTAGAATTTGATTACCCTGCTCCTGATTTGGAAGCTAAGATTATTCGCAATGAAACCCATATTGATGCTGCGATGGCCGAACTCTTGGTTAAATTTGCTAAGATGACCCGTAATTTGAAAGGTAATGGTTTGGAAGAAGGGGCCAGTACTCGTTTATTAGTTCATGCTGCTAAACTGATCGTTAGCGGTGTGAATGCCACGATGGCTTGCCGAAGTGCAATTGCCCAAGCCTTAACCGATGATGATGAAATGTTATCTGCAATCAATGAATTAAGCGCGTCTTTGTTTTAAAGAAGGGCATTATTTATCTAAAATGGCGATAACAAAGGTTCGCCCCTACAGACGCAATGTAGGGGCGAACCTACGTGTTCGCCCTCAAGATTGATGGCTTAAAAAATATACGGTTGTAAAGTATAGGAGGAATGATCATGTCTGAAAAAATGACGCTGTATTTCAAACAAGGAAGCAGTGATAAAGTGTACAAGGCTTCCATAGAAGAAGTCGGTAGCAATCAATTTTTGGTCAACTTTGCGTATGGCCGTCGAGGCGCGACGCTGAAAACAGGAACCAAAACTCAAACCCCTGTTGATTATGCTTCGGCTAAGAAAATCTATGACAAACTGCTCAAAAGCAAAACCGAGAAAGGTTACACGCCTGGCGAGGAGGGTTCACAGTATGTTCATACTGATGCGGATAATCGGGATACGGGTATTCAATGTCAATTGTTAAACGTCGTTGAAGAACCAGAACAGTTCATCAATGATAAGGCCTGGTGGGCGCAGGAAAAATATGATGGAAAGCGAATGCTGATCCAGAAAAAAGCGGATACGGTTATCGCGATTAACCGAAAAGGCATCGAAGTCGGTGCGCCAGACACGATATTGGAGAGGGCGAATCAACTTGAGCAAACGGTTTTACTGGATGGTGAAGCTGTGGGAGAAAAACTGTTCGTTTTTGATCTCTTAGAGATCAACGATACCGATATCAGAGGCAACGCTTACAAAAAAAGGTTGACACAACTTGAGGAATTAGGTTTAAACGATTCAATCATCGTGGTTGAAACGGCCAAAACCAAGCTTAAAAAACAACAATTATATGATCGGTTAAAAGCGGCCGATGCGGAAGGTATTGTTTTCAAAAAACACTCAGCCTCTTACACAGCCGGCCGGCCCAACAGCGGTGGAAATCAGTTAAAATTTAAGTTCTATGCCACCGCTTCTGTCATTGTCACCGCGAAAAATGCTAAGCGTAGTGTTGCCGTTGCGGTTATGGAAGGTGAAAATAAAGTGCCTGTAGGCAATGTCACCATTCCCCCCAACAAAGACATTCCAACAGTCAATTCAATTGTTGAAGTGCGCTATCTGTATGCCTACAAAGGGGGTAATCTTTACCAACCGATTTACTTAGGTGTGCGAGATGACATGGGTTTAGAAGAGTGTTTCATTTCACAATTGAAATATAAACCAGAAGGGTAGTTGTGGATAATAGGATGGAACGCTTTAGACGGCAAATAATCCTGATTATCACTGATTTATTCTTCAGCGTTAATCAGTTTAATCAGTCAAATCCGTCTTTTATCTCTAATTTTCATCACCCACATTGCAGCACTATCCTTTATTAGGTAGTGATGCCATAAGGGTGATCTGATAGAACGCTGATTCTGCTTCTTGTCAGGATTTAGCGAAGCTATTTTCGTTCCAAATTTATTTTGCGGCCTGATTTTCGTTCCAAATTTATTTTGCGGCCTGATCGGAGTGGTTTTGGTAAGAAAAGTAGCCGCTAACGTATGTGTGGTGCTAACGGCATTGGAGAGGCGATTGCTGAAAAAATTGAACGTTGACTCTAAAAAAATAAATTATCAAGACAATCAATCAGCTTGATCCCACCTGCAAACCTTTCGGCACTATCCATTTTTCGGCTAATTCAAATAATCCTTGGACTAATAAAGCTAACACGGCGGAGGGTATCGCGCCTTGTAAAATCAAACCCATATCGTCTAAACGAATCCCGGTTAAAATCGGTTGCCCATAACCACCTGCCCCAATTAAGGCCCCCAAGGTTGCGGTGCCGATATTGATGATGGCTGAGGTTTTGATACCAGCCAAAATGGAGCGATAAGCTAATGGCAGTTCAATCAGTCGTAAACGCGCCATTGGAGGCAATCCTAAAGCTTGGGCGGATTCTCTCAGTTGGGGTGAAATCTCATGCAGTCCCACATAAGTATTACGAACGATTGGCAACAGACTATATAAAAAGAGAGCGGCAATGGCTGGCACATTGCCAATGCCTAACAAGGGAATCATAAACACCAAGATGGCTAAGGAAGGAATGGTTTGAATCATGCCGACGATGCCTAAAATGATTTGACCCAATCGGCTAGATTTAAAGGCTAAAATGCCTAATGGAATTGAGACGATAATCGCTGCAAACAGTGAAATGCTGACCAAAATGAGATGTTCAATTGTGAGTTGATACAAACGGCTGAACAGCGTTTCTTCAGGGATGTCGATTTGAATCTTGAATTTTTCAGCTAAAAAATCAGCGGCGACTTGCCCTCCTGGGACTTTGTCTAATTTAGCGCGGGCATTCATTTTCGTCATCTCTTCCTCCGATATCTGCCCTTCTAATTGATGTAAGGCTTTGATGACTTGGGGCAGACGCTCTTGTAAGTCGGCACGATAGACGAACAGGGCATAATATTTTGGGAAATGTTGTAAATCATCTTCCAAAACTTGCAAATCATAGTAAGCCACTTCACCATCGGTTGAGTAAGCATCAACGACATCAATCGCCCCTTTCTCTAGGCCTTGATAAGCGAGCGCATGGTTAAGTCCACGCACATCGGTTTGCGGCAGTTGATAGGTTTGACGCAAACTTTGCCAGCCATCATTGCGAGCCATAAAGCTTTCGCCAAATCCGAATTTTAGGAAAGGATAATGCCGCAAATCAGAGAGTTTGCGAATGCCATATTTTGCCGCAACGGTTTTTTTCATACTTATCGCATAAGTGTTATTAAAACCCAGCGGTTTTGTCATGAGTATATTATCTTGAAGCAGTCGCCTACGAATATCTTCGACTGTTTCTAGTCCACTGCCAGCAAACAATTCTCGCGTTATGGTGCCGGTGTACTCTGAATAAATGTCAATATCACCTCTTATCAATGCTTTCCAAAGCACTTGAGTGCCACCCAATTCGCGCCGATGATGGGTTTGAACTCCGGTATGATTGACTAAATGAGTCATCAATTCACCCAAAATGACACTTTCTGTATGTGTTTTGGAAGCGATTGTAAAGGTTTCATTGGCTGATAAGAGTGTCGTGTGTGTTATCATAAAACAGATTAAACTGAAGCCAATTTTTTTCATGATGGGTTTCCTGTTAAAGCTTCAAGAGGATAATAAAATGATACGCTTAGCGCCTATTAGTTTGGCCAGACACTTTTTTTTCTTTACTCCGAACACAAAGTACCACAGAGAATAAGTCATTTTTCCCCCCGTTTTTGCACGCAAAAACTTTTGCTTTGCGTCTCTTGCGTTCTTTTTCCCTATTAAAAAAAGGAAATTCCCAGAGTACCTAGCATCCTTCAATCCATAAACGGCCTTCATGTAGAGGAACGGTGTGTTTTCTATTTTTCCATTTCGTGTTTCTGTCTCTGAGTTTCTCAAAAGAAAAACGTTTAAATCCCGCTGCAAGAGCCAGTTGCCCCAGCCATTTTTCAACCGGCAAATAAACCCCGTAGGGCGCGGCATCTCCAATCACAATTAAATGAGTTGTTTTACTTTTATTAAGTACTGAACCATAAATTTTGAGGTATTTTAATAGAAGCAATGTTTATTTGTAATTAGAGACGCTTCGCGTCTCTTTGCGGTAAAATACCTGTTTATTTGTGGTTCAGTACTTATCAATTAATTGTTTAACCCAGTCTGCTGAAAAACCGGCTGAGTAACGAAACCACCGATGCTTTGGAGTCCAAAGTGGTTGCGAAGGAACTTTCTGCCAAAGCTTTGGACTCCATTAATTTTATAGAGATTCATAAAAATAATTTCACACCTAGGGGCGACGTGGCATGTTCGCCCTTTTGAATTTTGAAAATAATTATCTGAAAATCTATAATATAATGACAGAAAGTGCGGAATGTTAGCCCTTAATCCGCTTTTTGAGCAAAAACGAGATAGCGAGTAGAAGGAGAAGTATCGTCTTCAGCTTCTAATGGTTCCAATGTCATGGCATCAAAAAACTCGACGTGTTCAAAGTATTTTCTAAATAAATACCGTAATTTCCACAGAGAGGGGAGATAGCGAGTGTGCTCGCCTTCATAAGTGATCCGAAATTCGCCCTGTAATTTACTCACATTGATCAGTTTGGTTTGCTGAAAAAGGTTATGCGCTTTTTCGACAATTAAAGGTGTTCGCAAGAGAAAGACTTTATCAGAACGCAACACGTTAGGATAAGCACGGATTGGGTGTTCTGGGGTGATAAAATCGCCTATAAAACAGCCACCTGTTTGAGTAATGTGGGCAACGTTTTGAATCGCTTTCTCTAGGCTATGGTGAGGAAGATACTGTAAAACATTTGCTGTACAAAGACAGATATCCCAAGGATTATCCTCATGTACAAGATTCAAAATATCTTCAACACGCGCATTAATTCGTTTTGAAGCCACTTTAACCATGCCTTCAGACACATCAATTCCCAACAATTGGTTTTTTTTCAAATTGAAAGCCTTTAGGAAATGTTCTTCCATAATGCCGGTGCCACAGCCAATAGAGAGTATTTGGGCCGCAGAAAAATCAAGATGATAGGTATCATGGATAAACTGAATTTCTTGAGAGATGTACTCAAAATTTCTTTCTCCATTGACGCTATCGTAAAGTTCTGCGTAGGTGGAAAACACATCTTCACGACTGATTGTTCTAGCCAACACGTCATGCTGTAAACTAGCTGCACGGATTAATTCAGCAGTGAGTTGTTGCCAGTAATGTCGATCAATGACATAGCCAGCATCATCTACCTTTTCCAGTAATTCCCTTTCAAAGAAATCCCAACAATTCAGATCAAACAGTTGATGAGTCAGTCTGTGTTCAATGTCCTCTAAACCGCTTTCATCACTTTGTTGGCGGGCTTCCTGAACCTTGTTAATACTTTTTTGTGTGTTTTGCAACCAAGACAAGTAACCCGTGGCGTTTGGAATCGTTTCTTCTAGGCTCATTGGCTTCTCTAATGGTAAATCATCATTGCCATTCTTCATCGTAAAAACCTCCATAATTATACATACACGACACGTTTCTTGCAGTGCTCTTTCTATGTCTTCTATCAGCATCCCAGTCTCTCCATATCCCACACTCAATCTGACTAAGTTGTCAGTTATGCCTAACTGTTGCCTTTCTTGGGCGGACTGTTTGTAGTAAGTAAAGATACTGCATTGTTCGACCATAGGATGGTTGGAACCAAAGTTTGAGCCCATAAAGGGAACTGTCAAAGTGTCAACAAATCGTGATGTTGATTCTCGATTAGCCTTGATTTCAAAAGAGATGACTCCTCCATGTCCGGTTAAATATTTTTGGCCCAGGGCGAAGTGAGGATGACTCTCCAGTCCGGTATAAAAAACATTTTCCACCAGTGGTGAATTTTGCAAATACTGAGCAACTTCCATACCGGCTTGATTGAAATGTTTCATCCTGATTTTGAAGCTTTCCAAGCTTCTGTTCAAGAGAAAAGCCGCATGAGGATCAACAACGCCTCCCATCATATTGCGGTAGTTCCTAATTTCTTCAATCAATTTTGTCGATCCGGAGACAGTACCCGCTAAAATATCGCCATGACCACCAAGATATTTACTACAACTATGAATGATCAAATCTGCCCCAAAATCTTGAGGTTGACAGTTGAATGGCGTTGACAAAGTGCTATCCACAATCAACAAAGTATTCGGGCCGATTTGGCTTTTGAGCCTTTCCAAATCAACTAAATATAAATGGGGGTTGGAGGGGGCTTCAATAAAGACAATCTTGGTATTCTCCCGATATTGAGTCTCAAATTCTTCATGAAAACGCTGAGTATCAGCCGAATCAACCGGGATAACTTCTATTGCCAGCTTTGGTAAGACTGACTTAAAAAAATTCCTGACATTTCTATAGCACTTACCGGTGTATATCAATCTGTCTTTTGGTTGGGCAAAAGTCAAGACGCTTGTCACAATGGCATTCATGCCAGAAGAAAAGACTAAGGCATCCTGAACGTTATCAAGGGTGGCTATTTTTTTCTCCACCTCCAACCAATTGGGATTATCGTATCTGCCATAGCGGCCCACATTAATTTCACTTTCGTGATACTGAATAACCTGTTCTGTATTTTTAAAAAAATAAACAGTATTCTGGTATGTTGGTGTGACACAACTATTATTGTAGTCTGTCTGTTTTTGATTAGGCATTCTTACTGTATTCTCCAAGGGGCGCAATCTGCAAAACAATTAAGTAGTACGCAAAAGTTTATTAACATTTTATAGAAGGCTGGTGGGCTGCAAAAACACGCAGGGAGCAAGGAAAATGTTAAAAGATTTATGCGTACCTATACTTAGCATCGTCATAAGGTCGCTATTATTGATTATAACAACTCAAGTCAGGTGGTGGTGACTAACCTCTTCGTTTTTTTGCAAAATGCAAAAGCACAAATTATATTTCACGCAAAAGTTTCGCTTCGCGAAACTTTTGCGTGAAATGGTGGACAGTATACTTATATTGAACAATGTCATAAACTGAGGTTTTAATTAATGATTGGAGTGCAAGCTACCCTTGCCCCAAGCCCTTGCAAGGGTACCTTACACTCATCAAAAAGCGCAATTTATGCTAATGCAAAGTATAACATGACGTTTTTTTGCAAATTACAGCTTTATAAAGGATTGTCTCGTCAAACCACTGGAAAGCGTATGTTCACTGGTTTGATATTCATCAGGAAACATTTTAGCCAAATGACTCGCATGATTTGTTAAAGGACTTTTGACCATGGTTATCATGTCACTAGGCAATATGTCTCCCTTTACATGAAGATGGGTTAATTGACGAACAATATCAGCACTTTCAGAATGTGCTTTTGAAAGGACAATATGCCACGGGTGAGGTAAGTTATTGATGGTATCAGAAGTGTCCGTTGTACATCCAATAAAATCATTTTCTTCAGTGGCAACTATCAAGGTTTTAGGGATATCCATTTTGCCATCATAACTTACCGGGAAAATCTCCGGTTTATAGGCCAAAAAGACATTGCAGAGAATGGCCTCTTCATCGGCCGGCGTCATGAGATTTTTCTGTTTTAAGACATGAAGCATTTTTTGTCTTTCAGTTTCGTCTTTATAACAACGTTGCCGAAAGTGACTACCTATCACTCGCACGACTAACCCATGTTTTAAACAAACTTCGATAAAAGCATTTTCGTCCAAATGCTTACCCATAGAAAAGCAAAATAATTTGGCTTTTCCATTAACAAAGGCAGAGTGGATAATTTTCTCGACACCGTCAACGCCTATATAACCCGTTGCACCAATACAAATGACTATATCTGTCATGGTGTTGAAATGCTGTTCCAATTGAACAGAGTAGGGTTGCTGCATATTTGCCACAAAAGACTTGTCGCACAAATTGATATCCGATGCAAACCTAAGCGGTTCTGCTTCAATATCTACCATCGTCATTTCATATTCCTTTTGTGCGGGAAATGATAGCATGACAGTGGCATCATTTGTCCAACGTGTCAAAATGTCTTGTGGAGTCATATCAAATTTAAGGGCCACAGCATCCAATCCGTGAGCACTCCCTACCATTGTTACCTGAATCTGATTATCAGTTGGTAATAAAGCTTGGTGGTAAATTTTTAACCTTTTCATCGCATGAAAAGGCAATTCGTATTTTATATCGCCAACGAGATTGTTAACATATCCTGTTGGGCAATACTGAGAATATATATCGTTGAAATTGGCTTTGACATTCTTCATTATTGTTTTCCATATTGATAATTAAGTACTGAAGCAGGTATTATCATATCGTTTGGAAACTTTAATGATATGATTTTTAATGGTGGAGTACAAGGTTCTAAATTTTGTGCTTCAGTACTTATAACATCAAATCATCTTGATTTGACCTGCAAGCCTTTCGGCACTATCCATCTTTCGGCTAATTCAAATAACCCTTGGGCTAATAACGCTAACACGGCGGCGGGTATCGCGCCCTGTAAAATCAAACTCATATCGTCTAAACGAATCCCAGTTAATATGGGTTGCCCATAACCACCTGCACCAATTAATGCGCCCAAGGTTGCGGTGCCAATATTGATGATGGCGGAGGTTTTGATGCCAGCCAAAATGGAACGATAAGCCAATGGCAGTTCAATCAATCGTAATCGCGCCATCGGGGGCAATCCTAAGGCCTCTGCGGATTCTCTCAGTTGGGGCGAAATCTCATGCAATCCCACATAAGTATTACGAACAATAGGCAAGAGACTATATAAAAAGAGGGCCGCAATGGCCGGCACATTGCCAATGCCTAACAATGGAATCATAAACACCAAAATGGCTAATGACGGAATGGTTTGAATCATGCCGACGATGCCTAAAATGATTTGGGTGCAGTCACTTTACTACGACAAAGATCGTAATATTTCTGGTAAGTTAGAAAATTTGGCCAAATGATTTCTTTGATACTCTTGATGGAGGTGATAATTCCAATACTCATCAAGATC
>Ga0190315_1000528_pt1 | contig 18997 bp, 28 predicted proteins | sample 48701101_MG_FD_161673 | JGI IMG/M metagenome (GOLD analysis project Ga0190315, IMG submission 161673) | Hydrothermal vent sediment bacterial communities from Southern Trench, Guaymas Basin, Mexico - 4870-11-0-1_MG | ecosystem: Environmental > Aquatic > Marine > Hydrothermal vents > Sediment ...
TCTCGCGGATGGCTTCTAGCGAGTCTGTCGCCTCTACGAACCCCGCGCCTTTGATAGATGCCAGAGTGGCTTCTAGTGCTAGAGAAGACACATCGGCTTTGTAGTCATCCAGGTTTTGTGAAGGAGCCATTTTCGTGGAGTTCGTGTCCATCTCCTGTCTAATTTCCTCAACAGTCGGTGGCGTGACGGCGTTTCTGGAACTCACATCTGCGTCCAGATGAGCCATACGTGCCTCTGTACATACTGACGCCAGGGCAGCAGAGTTTGTGCCTCTCATATACCGATTCTCGATCGAAAAATGAGCCACCACGGCGTTGATTGTGGCACCGTCGATCGTTGTGCCCTCGATTCTCACAAAATAATCATGCCCTGTCTGCCAGAATCCTGCAACAGTATCGTCGCTTGTGTCGATTTTGATCATGTGCGAGCCGGTAACGCCATCGAAATCGATGCTCACGGTGATCCCAGCAGCGTTGCAGCGATCAGTCAGGGAATCATCTTTGTGGATGTGCACATCGGTGTTGGTCAGATTGGTGATCGTGCAGGATGCGGACGGATCATCCGATGTGAATGTGTTAAACATCAGATACACCGTCGCGTCTTCATCAAAATCACCTAAATATGAACTCATTGTATCGGACCCCCTATCGGTCCCCTAAACGCGCCCTCGAAGACGGATGTGGGTGCAGGTGCCCCTCCACCGCACGGGTCGTAGTATATCCCGAAGCACAGATCGTCTGCGGATGATGACCAGCCGGCAGCGTCCGAGAAGTGTGTGCACATGTTGCCTGTGTGGGTCGGGGAACTATGGTCTTTTCCGATTTTCACATCCGCCCCAGAGCCACCATGTGCGGTACATTCCAACACGATGCAGTAGTTGGTACCCGCTTCCAGTGTGTACGGGGTCGGGAAGACAAATTCTCTGTCGCGGTATTCACTGTCGTTGTCGGCGCTAGTTAGTTCCCGCGAGTTTGACACGGCGAGCGCAGCCCCTGTCGGTCGACCGTTGGTTCCGGGCGTTCCGGTACACGCATAGAGAGCTGCTCGGATGGTCGCTGTCTCACCAGGATCGAAATCAAAACGAAGGTTGAAATGCGCTTTACACAGGTCGCGTGCGGTCCCCCCCATTGTGAATGCCTGTCCGTGCGCTTCTTCAACGGAGTCTATTGTGTAATTCGAGTCTTTGTTTGTGCTCGAATATGAGTCAATTAATGTATCACATGCCAACGTTTTTCACCTCGTTTTCGTGAGAAGATAGATTGCCACGATGATGATGATAGTGATGAGGATGAAAGGCAACCAGTTTATCTCATCATCGTCTTGTGCCGGTGGCGTCGGAGGGCATGTGTTGCCTGTTTCCACCCAGTTACCATCTGCACATGTGTGGGTGACTATAGTGCTGCCATCTGGACATGTTTCCGTCCTGGTGTCGCCAGGCGCGCATGTTGGGGGCACGTAGCCGCATGTGGGTGAGTTTTTCTCGATGAGGGTGTCGTCGACACATCTGCCGTCCGCGCATTTCTGTGACCACAAGTCGTAGCCGCGGCAGACGTTCCGGCACTCCACACCGGCGCAGGGGTCATCAGGGCATGTGTTGCCTGTTTCCACCCAGTTACCATCTACACATGTGTGGGTGACTATAGTGCTGCCATCTGGACATGTTTCCGTCCTGGTGTCGCCTGCATCACAAGCGGGTGGCGGCTCTTCGTGGTTGTAATTGTCTTTCGTTGCGTTGTAATAGTCGATCACGTCTTGTATCGAATAGTCACCATCGAATTTTTTAAGTTCATAGATGGCGCCAGAGAGCCCGTATTTGGGGAGATTGGTGACAGAGTCTTTCCCGATTCCAAGCGGCACACCGCCCGCTTGCACAGTCTGTATGGGGTTTTCGTCGTATTGCACGCAGCGCCAGATGCGTTCTGTGCGACCGTCGTAGATCATACACGCTGGACACGCATGTTCTGATCTATACACATTGCCGTCCGCATCTGTATAGTCTACCATCTCGATACCGTTTACAAACCGCTTTCCGGGTTGGAATAGAAATGCCGCGAAGTGGTCACGTCGGTCGGCGGTCGGGACGATGATCTTGTACATGTTGAGTTTTGAGCCGTCTCCGATATCGAACTGCACGTTTAGGAATTGATAGGGGGGATCACAGCCTTTGAGCATGAATCGCCATCCCAATCTGGTCGAATATTCGCCCTTTGCAGCAATGAAACACTGACCACCGTGATCGCGATTTCTCCAGAATACATCCCGGCGGAACCACGCGCAGATAACACATGCCCCTGTGATGTCCATCTCATCATGTCCTTCCAGAATCGTTTCTGGAGACCCCTCATTAAATTCACGCGGACCGAACGTAAAAACTGGATCAGTCAACATTGTATCGCCCCTTTGTGTCATGGTAGTAGTCGATGAGATCAGATATGCGTATACCCTGCCCGCGATAAAACTTAAATTCGTATATCACGCCTGACCACGCTTCATCATCAATGCCTTCTACTTTCCCTCCGATGCACAGATCGAGTGGTGATGGTGTTGGATCACGGAGCGTCGCGTACCAGCTTTTCCTGATTGCGCGGTCTTCTCCATCGACTATGCAATGTCCAGGATCACAGTCGCTGGCGGCGCTGTTGCACGCACGCCCGTCATCATCAAAGAAGCGGTGATGCAGCACACCGTCGGGGAAATACCTATCTACGTCCCATACGAACGCGAAGAAGTGATCTTTCCGGTCTACAATGGGTATACGCGTGCGATAGTTCGATTTTGTGTTTTCGTCTTTGAAGGTGTATACTTCGATGTTATCGATATACATGCCCCCGATGGACTCTTTGATTCTGATGAGCCACCCCTTGTCGCTATTCCAGCCTCCCTGGCTGGCAAGATACTGTGTACTGTGGAACGTGTCTCGTCGGAACCAGAACGTCATCGCGCAGCCGAGATTTAGATTGCAGTCAGCGTCGACTAGCCGCGGGCGAGTCACATTGGTTTCGTGTACAATCGGAGTTGGTAATGTCATGGCATTATCGCGTACATCAGTTCGATCACGATTTCTCCGGATGCACCTGCGTTTTTCGAGGTTGCGCTCAAATTTTCGATCGCTATGTGGAGTTCCTTTGTGCCGTCGAAGTCTTGATAGTAGATTCCGGATGGAAGGTCTTTGTACCATTTACCCGTATTTTTGTACTGCACACCGTGTGTGAAATCGCAGTCGATATAGTCCTGATACCTATCATTATCGAGGTCGGCGCTGTCGAATGTGTCATTGCCCCACAACCACAGTCTAAAATTCAATTGCTGGTCACAAAGTGCCCGTGCGCGGAGAACCTTGATTTTGTTGGCGACCAAACCGGGGATATTCTCTTCTTCCGACTCGTATTGAGCCAGAGCACCTGTAAAATGCAGGTCTTTATCCGTTCTGATCGTGTATACTTTATCGACCCCGTACGGCACAGATTCATCCTCGATGCTGATGTTTCTATCCGCGATGGATTCGATATGTGTATCAGGGCTTGTAGAGACCGACACGATCACCTTTGTCGCTTCAGTCGCTGTCAGCGTGATTTTCGTGAACTGCTGATGGTTTATATTTAAGAAGTGATCAGCAAACACAGGGCTTTTATCATCTTCGTCGAATTGGATGGCGATATCGCGATTCGAGTAGATACTGGCGCTCCTCAAAAAATCTTTCTGCTTATCCCGCAGATTTGAGCTCATTTTCGATACCGTTCCGTCCGGTATTTTCACAGTCCCGGCGCGGAAATCGAGCACAGTATCACCGGCATCGAGTGTTGCCAGCGAGCCAGTCGCAGGATAGTTAAAAAAGACGACATTGTAACTTTTCACATGCGCGTCGTCCATATACCCCAACATTTTCCCATGTACAGATGTCTGCCAGTCCTTCATTTCCCTCACAAGTGGGAGAAGCTCCCCGACAAGATCATCTGATGTTGCCTCATACGCTTTTTCTTCGTCAAATTCCATTTATACCGCCTCGAAATTCATGTTAACAACGATTCTACGGTCTGTGTCCGCTCGGACTACGATCGTGTCGAACCGCGTGATCACATTGTGTGCTGCCACTTCCCCGGGCACGACTTTCCCGCGACCCTCTGTGGCTTTTAGGATGATGGGGTCACAGATTGGGGTGGTGCCGTTTTTCAGAAGCTCTATTTTTGTGTCCTGACCATCGTGTACGTCCGTGCCGGCGAGCACGAACGCTTGTGACACCCTGATCTCCGATCTAAACGCTTTCGGCAGCGCTGTGTAGTCTCCGCGTGCTTCGATCACGCAACTCACACCGCATGGGTAAATAGCTTCAACATTTTCTGCGAGTGATCTCCGCAGGCGGTCAACTTCATCGAGCGCATCTCGGACTGTGATGATGTTATCGATTATGAGCGATAGATCAACGTTTCCGTCTGCTATCCAATTCACTTCTTTCAATTCAATTGTCATGTTTTTCCCTCGTGTCTCACATGTACAACATGTAGATTATAGCCACAGCTGCTATCACAATCATTGCGGTCTCCTCTACCCGCATGAAGTGGAAGAGAAGCGCTGCTGCTACTAAAACAGCTGCAATATCATACATTGCCATTCTAAAATACCTCCTTAAATAAAATATGCACAATAAGGCTCGCGATCACGGATATGATTATTGTCGTGACGAATTCATCAGTTGTCATAGGCGTTCCTCCAGCGACAACAATCGTGCTTCAAACGCATCGAGTGTCTGTCGTATCATACATACCTTTCCTTTTAGATCAGAGAGTGGAACGACTATCACAAGGATAGCGGTGTTTATGATCCCATTAACAACCAATAGCAATGTTATCATGGTGTCGCTCACCATCCATCTACCTCCTATCTCTTCTTCCGGATACGTCTCATCCAGCGTTTTCTCTTCGCGCTGTGGGGTGATCCCAGTTTTCCCCATTTCTTCGATCTTTTTCTTCTTGCCATTGTTTTTCACCTCTTCTTTTTGAATAATCCGATGAATTTACCGCCGGTTTTTTTGTCGTAAATCATCACTGCGGCGGCAAGGACAGCGATTATGATGAGCCACGTCACCACGAAGATGGTGTGTTTTTTAGTACTCACATCTGCTTCTAGCACCTCCCACCACTCCTTAGGCACGGTCGCGTAGATGCTGACCCCTCCAAAATCTTCAAGTTCGACGGATGTGCTATACCGGGCGTTTTCATCAGCTGTGACCTCCGCAAGCACAGGGTCTGCCGCAAGGAAATCAAATCCGAATCCCTTCTTCTTCGCCCGTATCTGTATCTTCTGATTCGGCATCGGGGCAGTTCCGGTAATTCTGATATCACCGGCTATTGCGATTCTGGGCGCATTGAGTGTGAAATTTCTAGTGTAGTATGTTGTGTTGAGGTTGTTGATTGTGTCATTGTATATTATGTCGCCGAGCTGCCGGTTGAACTCTTCTTTCGATATGACGCCGTCCAAATAGTCTCTCACAATCGCCACTATGTCGTCGCGCGACCAATCTGCGTGATCAATTGCATCCATCTTCGTTGCGTGGATTTCCTCTTCAGTCGGTTTTGAGCCATCTGGACGGGTATAATCCGCTTTCAACCGCTCATCAATCTCCTCAACTGCATCTTCATCAAGCCCACCATCTGTGAATTTGATAAGCGCATGATCGCACGCGGCGTTGATGGACTTCAAAACAACCCAAATCCCGCCCATAATCAGAGGACCGGGGAAAAGCGCCCATGCACCGAGTTTTATCGTTTGTGAGAGCCCTTCTGCTTTCAAAACAATTTTTTGTACAGGAGAGCACACCACGCTCGCGAGTTCAAATGTCACACCGTATTTCGTCCTCTTCTCGCCCCACTCCATCTCTGTCGGCTCTTCATCCGCCTCATAACATATTTGGACTTTTGCGACCTCGGGAGTCGTGTATGCATCGTATACCGACACTTTCCACGTATACCCTTCGTCGCCCAGCACCTCGATCGAGTTCCGCTCTTCACATTCCGCGGTATATGGTTCTTTCCACGACGGTGCGATACGCAGCACAGCGATATCGAAAACGTCTGCAGCCGGTTTGACCTCAACAAGCGACACTTCGACGAATGCTTCTTCCCCATCACGCGCATGTGCGTTGATGATGGAACCAGATATATTCTCCCATGTGTTACAGTGCCATGCCATCAACAATCACCATTTTAAGAAATAGTAGATCGCCATACTCGCAAATGCGATTGTAGCAACCGTTAGAAGCATTTTTACTCTGTCATTGTCGAGGAATTGTTTTACCAAGTCCTCGGTGGTTATCTCGTCTCCAGGCGTCTCTTCTGCCATATCATCATCTCCTCTCTTCTCTTCTTCATTATTTTCATTCGGCGTCGCTGGAGTGATCTCTGCATCATTTTCTTGTGCGGCGAGAGCTGCAAGAAGAGGCGCGACGACCATGTTAACACCTCAATAAAAAAAATAAACATGAGGGAACCACCCTCACGTCGGTAATATCGCCGGCTCAACAAAACTTTCGATGATCTCTGCAGCACCGCCCGCCGTCCCGTTTGTGACACGCAGATACATCTTCTGCGCGTTGATATCGAGGAGATTGCTCATATCGTAAGCACGATCGAAATCGATGATTGCTGTTGCGGGAATCACTTCCGAGCGGAGGAAGAGCTCACCGAGCTCGTCTTGTGCCACCCCATTCACCACGACCTGATCACCGGTCGTGGTGATATACACATCTTCTGCGCCTGCGGAAATCGCCTGGAACGTCGGCTCGACGTCGGGGATAGTGCTGTAGTACACATCGCTTGTCGTCTGCGCTTGTGTCAACACTTTCCTCATGTAATCAAGCTCGCAGTCTTCTGCGTTCTGGTACTGCCAGTGTCTCCATGTATCTTCCATGAGCTCCTGCGTCCCCCTCAAAATCGCAAGGTTAGTGAAGAGCTCGCCTTCTCCTACACCGGTTTTGTATGCGCGCACAAGGAGATGCCGCAGGCGCTTATACGGAGATGTTGTGAGGTTGATAAGGTCGACTCCAGAGGCGCGTGTGGTGTAGTTCTGGCGTTTTAGATCGGTCAGGACTCGCAGATTCTGCAGCGATTTGACGGAGAGATGCGGCATAAACTCTGCATAGAGGTCATATCGATGGTACGCGGCGCCTGACTCGAAAGCGTCCTGCCCACCGTCGTCGGTCGTGTTGAAGTCATATTTCAACGCAATTTCTAGCCCCGTATAAAGCGGAGCTGGGAGTCCGCACAGGTCGTCTTCGTAGAACCGGTCGAAGTGAATAGGGATAGCGACCTCCTGCCAGCTTTCCGCGACCTGCGTCAAATTGCAATACGGCTCTCTGCCATTTCTGTATGTTGCAAGCGCCATTGCGATGTCCGCAGAATAACTTTTGAAAACCCGATCGCCGGTGCGGACTTCGATTTTCTCCAGTGCTTTAAGAACCGTCTCTGCTGCACACGCGTCTGACGCGTTGCGCGTCGAACTGTTTTTCGACCTGATCACAAGCAGGAGTGATGCGATAGCCCGTGAATTTGGAAGAAGAAACGTGGATGTGTCACTATCCCCCAACGTCGCTTTATCTTCCTTCACAACGAGTCGCTCGTACATCTGATCACCCGATCGCCGGTGCGACATTCTGCTCGTGTATCTCGACAGCGCCCCCTGCTGCACCCTGCGTCATTTTCAACGTCAGGTCGAGCACGTTTCTACTCACAAGATTCCGCATCGTCAAAGACGCGTCGAAGTCGATGAACGCACAGCGCGGAATGACGTCAGAATGCAAGACGAGCACTCCATTCTCACCGCTACCCATAACAATCGATACCTGATCACCGGTTGTGGTGATGTACGCATCCTCGCTACCAGCATCCTCCGGTGTGAAGATCGGGGACACATTTGGAATCATTGTCTTGTATGTATGCGTTGTGGCGGATGTCTGTATCTTGTTGATCACTTGTCTGTAGTTGAGCTTGCAGACTTCCGCGTTCATGTATTGTATCGCATTCCAGTCCTGTGTTGCAAACTTTTCCTGGTGGTCGACGAAGAAACCAAGTTTTGTTATGTCCACGCCTTCCGCGACGCCGGTCTCATAGCAGCTCACCATGATCTGTCGGAGCTGACGTACAGGGTCGGTTGTCAGAGCAACCGGCTCGATACCAGAGCTGATCGTGGTGTGATCGCGCACTTTCCGGTGCTCCAGCACTTTCATTGAGCGCAGTTGTGAGTCGCTCTTCGCCGGCATAATATCCATATACAGATCGCGTTCCGCTGTGCCTGTTGCAAATCCATTCGTCGCACTGACCGTGAAATCATATTTGAGTTTGAGGTCAAGTGCGCCGTAGAGCGGCGCTGGGAGACCAACTACCTCGTCGCCGGGGAAACGCCCAAATGGGATGTTAAAGACCGCTTCCTGCCAGCCAGATGGATACGTGCCACCTGGTCTCTGGTCGAAATCGCGATACGGTAGCCTTCCCATCCGGTATGTATTCCAGTCCTGGCACGCTTGTCCAGAGGCTTCAAAAATGACCCTGGAGCCTGCCATGACTTTTATCTCTTCAATGGATTCTGCGATGGTCTGCATCACAGCGTTGTGCTCGCTGTTGCGCGTAGCACCGTTTTTAGCTCGTACGGTGAGCATCAGATTCCCGATCGCGGCGCCACGGGGAATGTGAATAGTATCATTCCCCGAATTCCCGCTGAAAGAATTACCTTGCTCGATCTGGACGTGTTCCCATACCATTCCAATCACCTCATGCTATGAGCTCGTACACCAATAGAAACAAACTATCGCCGGTCGTAGCGTCACCATCAGTGGTCACATATATCCCGTCGTCTTTCGAGCAGTCTTTGTAGTCTTCATCGATCGTCAGTTCATTGACAGTTCCGATCGCATCTGCGCCACCTGTTACAGTCGCAGCGACGTTTGCGCCGTGTTTGACAGTCAGCACTGCTGTTGCATCGTTATTTGCATCAACAGTCATCACATAGGCGAAACGCAGGCGCATTTTGGGGTGGTGTCCTGCACCGAGCACGAGGTGCTCTGCCGCCACGGTCGTGTCGATCTTTTTGATGACCGGCAAAAATACGGTGTGTGGCGCGAGGTCGGCGCCTGTGAATTCGTTACCCATCTCGAATCACCTCAATCGCGCTTGCACACGCCGTCAGCCCATGTGCAGCCAGCGGCTTCACAATCAGCCTGGTTGGTGTACTGCGAGCAGGCTCTGCCCTTGTACCGTAGTCCGAGCATGTCACATAGATCGCGTCCACCCCAGTGGACGACAATATAGATTGTTGCTATCACGATCAATGCGGCTATCAGATAGTTCTTATATTCGGCTTTCATTACATGATTCATTCCAATTTTCCCCTCGGGGAAACATTTGTTTTTCTATCCTGCAACCTCTTAAAGGTTGTGCTGCACAGGGGCGCAGATGTGTGTTTCTTCCGACTCTGAATCGTATAGCAGGAAATGCCATTTCGGCATAGTCCGCAACACAGTATTCACCTGTGCAGGGGCATCCGAGTTGATGTTTGGATCAACATTATAGCCGATCATTTGTCGCCATTCACCAGTTGTGACACCCTCGACTTCTGTGCCGATCGTTTCGATAATTTTGGTACGATCAGTCCGTAGCTGGAGCCGGAAAGCCACAATAATCACTGATTCTGACAGCAATACGTTCGAGACGTCTCGCGGACGCTGTGTCAGCGATATGACACCCACGCCTCTGCCGTTACCGAGGCGGAGGAGCGCGGATGTCCATTTGGGAACCTGGTTGCTTCTACAGTAGCTCGCTGCCTCGTCTATGACGAGATTGAGGTTGTATTGTCGATAGACGACCTCACAGAAGTCGTCGAATCCATCGAGCGATTCATCTCCCGCTGCTGGCTGATATATGACTCTCGATGCGCCCTTGTTGAGTAACACATCGAGTTCTCCCGGGGTGTGTACTATATAGTAGTGGTTGCGTGCAGCGTAATTGCCCCACTCACCCTTCTGGTCGTGGACGACTACTCGCGGCAGCGTGTTGAGAAAACTCTGCACCAACACAGTCTTCCCGGATCGCGTTTTTCCGGCAACGAAGACGTGTCGATCAGTCTGTAGAGTCACCATCTATTTCTTCACTCTCTTCTTCTCCATCGAGTTCCTGGAGCCATCTCATCACAAAATCTCCGATTTCGTTGTGCAATTTCACAAGAAATTCGACCACGCGGTTGGGGTCATCGTTCGTGATGCTCACGGCTATATCGCGCAGCATCTGGATTTCCGGGACGCCGTGGAAATGCGACTCAAAAAGATCATCTACGAACTGCGATACTCTGTTCTTCGTCGGGGGACTCTTTGGTAACATCGGTTTCAATGCCGCCATCAATTTTCTCAACATCATGTCCTGTGTCATCTTCTTCCTCCTTCTGTATTTCTTCTTCTCTCTCTTCCTTCTTCTCTGCCTCTTCTGGCAGCGCATCTCCACCCTCACCAGTATCGTATTTCGTAGTCTTCTTCTCCACGGGTGTATATGGCTCGGAATAGCCGGTCGAGCTGTCGAAGTCTCTGCTGCGCGTCGAAGATATCTCCAATCCTCTCCGTACGGCGCGTTTGTGTGCACGGTCTCGTTCGATAATACCCGCTGCAAGCGGCACAGCTGTGATAGCGAGCGGCAGCCAGTCCCCCACATATTCTGATGGGTCGATCTCGTGGCGCTGGCAGTATATCGTCAGCTCGTGGATGAACGGCTGGAGATCGTCCTCCGGGGTAGCAAGCCACGGGCGGCGGGCGACGTTTGGAAGCGTAATGAACGCAACTCTCACAAGCGCAGCCATCCGCTCTTCTGTGATCTCTTCTTCCACAGGCTCGCCGTACTCCGCTGGCATCCCTGGTGGGAGCTGCTGCTGCGGCTGGTGCACCGTCGCAACATGTGGAACCACGCTTATATCGAGGTGCTCAAAACCTCTAACCTTTGAAGAAGAGCGAGAATCGGAATCGTCCGGACTCTGGCTCTGGCTCTGGTTCTGGCTCTGGGTCAGGTTCTGGCTCTGGCTCTGGCTCTGGTTCTGGTTCTGGGGCAGGTTCTGGCTCTGGCTCTGGGTCAGGAAAGGAATCCGCTGGTTGGGATCCCCCCTTTTTGGCAATAGGATTTCCTGCAGCGTCGCAACTGTATTTCTTCACATAGTCCGCTTTGTGTGTATGCCAGTCCATGTAGTCGCCGGGGTGTTTCTTCCGCACATGTGCGGTCATTCCATTAACGCTATAATGCGCCGCCTGCCCATTTGCGAGCGTCTGCCCGTCTCTCTGGCAATATGGACAAATAACACGGGGTTTCTCTCCAGCCATAATCACTCCAGATCGTCTGCGCCCCTGATGCGTGCGAGCTGTTTCCTCATCTGCTCGAACGCGAGATTGCAGCGCTTCTCATACTCATCGAGTTTCTTTTCTATTGTGAGTTGGTGGAGCTGGAGTTCTTCCCGGAGGTCTTCTAGGCGCTCCAGAGTCGAAGCGATGGTACGATCATCCGAGAAGCTGTGGACGGACTCATCATCGATGCCGATCAGCTCCTCATCATGCACAATGCGCTCCGCGATCGTGTGTATTGCGGTCTGGTGGCTCGCGACCACATCCGTGATCACATCGATTGCTGCGTCCTGCGCATGGTCGGTAGCAACAACAAACGTGACTGTAGATTCGACGCCATCGATTTTTTCATCGAGTCGTTCGATCTCTGATGCAAGTTCTGACAGCCGGTTAGAGTCATCCGTTGATGCTTGCGTGTTATAGACATCGTTCGAGGCTTCCAACCGAGCTTTCATGACTCGATCCTTGAGAGTTTCTTTCATTTGCGTTTCTCCTATTTCCGTTAATTTTGAAGCGGGCGGCGAGGATAGAATCACATACGTTTTTTTGGTGTAGACGTGGCAGTATGTCCGCCCGCTTTCGTTTTTATCTATGTCTTCTATCCTATATATACTTATCTCATAGAATCTCCGCGACACTCGGCACAACGTTTCCAAAGTAATCGAAAAAATAATCATCGATTTCATATAAATTGTGCCGGGCACGCGTCGCCCCAACGTAGAAACACCGTCGCTCGTCATCCCTCGCGCGTTCGTCGAAGAGCACACGATCGGAGATCGGATACGGCATCTGACGAAACAGAAAGACGTTGTCCGCTTCATTGCCTTTGAATTTGTGGATCGTGCCCACATAGTGGTGTATTTCCATATCAAACGGCTCTGGAAACCGGACTCCCTTCTCTCTTATAAATTCGTTCATGCCTTTTATATAATTTAAAAGATTGATATCACCCCACGACCATCCCGCGAGGAAAGCGTCTGCAAACTCCTCACCGGTGAAAAAATCTTGCGTGGTTGAGAGCAGATACGTAGGGTCGTCTATACGCGTTTTTATCCCTCTTTTGAGGAGCTGCGCTTTTTTAACATGTTGCACGCCGTCTATGGTCGTCTGTGCATCGACCATCTCGGCTGTAACCGGGAGATTCTGGATGAGTGCGCGGATATCGTCCACAAGCACGCTGTCGCCGCGTTCTAGTGCCGCAACTGTGTTATAGTTCCGGAGTAGAGTCTCAACTTGTGAGTTACTTTTTCCGAGGAGTCCGTACACGATTCCCTGCGCGTCCAGCTCGGCGATGATCGCTGGAACCTGGCTGTTTGTCCTCACAAGGTATGCGGATGTTGTGCCATCTCTATGCAGGAACTCGATCCAGTCGTTGCCGCGGAGAGAATACACGCGTCCTTCGTGCTCCGCAGGCTCGATATCACGCTCTTTTTGGATTTTCAGACCGCGGACATATTTTAAGGAGTTTTCGAGGATATTTTTTCCATAGCGCCACGTCCGCGGCAGTATGTACTCGTGCCCGGGGGTCACAGGATCGTCTATCAGGAAAGCTGGGGACGCGCCCGCGAAGCGGTAAATGACCTGCCGGTCGTCGCCACAAATCCACACGTTCTCCATGTGCTCCGACAGAGCCACATATAGAGCGTGCTGTAGCGGCGAGAAGTCCTGGAACTCATCAACCATCATCTGTGAGAAGGGAGGCTCTACATCGCCTCCACAGACGGCGCTATGAGCAACTTCGATCATCCTCGTAAAATCATAGAGACCCTCGATGTTGAGAAATTCTTCCCATGCACCACCAAATTCGATGATCTCATCGAGGTCGATATACTCAAACCGCCCGTTGCGGTTCCGGTACACAAATTCGAGCCCCGTTTCCCGCTGTGTCTGCAGAAGACCCTCTTTCGTATTCTCTTCCATACAATTACGACGGATTTCATTGATTTTGACGATGTTAGGTAATTTTCCAGACGGCTCATCCTCATAAGATTCAAAAAACGCTTTTTTTCTCTTTGCTGTCACCGCGTTCTCCTTATAATCCAAATCTAGTAGCCGCCATGTGATTTGATGCATTGTGCCGAACCAACGCAACTCCTTCTCATCGTTGCCGCTCATCACCACAGCCCGCGCAATGAACTCACGTCGTGCCGCGCGGGTGAGTGTCATCATCGCGATCGATCTGACGTCTGTGCCGGCGTTAATCAGTTTTTCGAGTTCTTGCATCAAATGGTGGGTCTTTCCACAGCCTGCGCCGCCGTATATCTTGTTTAAAACCGTCATGTCGTTTCCCCACTATATACTAGAGCCGGTGTCGCCTCCAAGCCGCGGATACGGTAGTTGGAGCTGTCTACCACGTCTACCACCTGTCTACCACCGCGTCTACCATCAAAACGATAGCAGTCTACCACGTCTACCACTTTTCGAGTTAATTTTTCTAGAAACCAACTCTCTATAGTATACGGCATTCTACACCTCCTCATCCCACTTCTTAAAAAACCAGACAGAGAATTTTTTTCCTTTAAAACGCCTCTGTGCACTATTCTGGACGATATAGTCCTTTAAGAGTCGTCGAATTTCCGCCAGTCGTTTGTGTTGTAGTATCTGCCCCAGTACGTCTTCTAGAGTGGTCGTCGCTATGATGTACATCCCGTCGCGCTCCAGCACGCGCCGCGCGTTGACAAAATCGTCATCTTCTAAAACCACTGGAAGTCGGTGGAGCCGGCTCATCACAATATCGGCGAGGAGATCGTCTTCTGCTAGCTCTTCCTCCCACGTCACTTCTGCAGTGTTCAGGATATGTGCGACCATATCACTCCACGTATCCCTCGCGCTGTGCTTCCGTAAATCGAAAGATAAGACGATATTACACTGTATTAACGCATCCCGCCATGCTGTAACGTCCATCAGTTCTTTTATCCCGAATTCAACGATTTTTTCTCGGATTTCGATGTAGTATATCGTGTCTGCCCCATCTTTCCGCACCTCGGTTTTCCCGATATAGCTCCGCAGCACATCCGGTGATGTCACAACGATCGCGGTTCCATCATCTTCAACATGTGGCGCGATTATTTCGAGATCAATCGCGATATCGACAAAATCATCTCCATCGATTCGATACACGAGAGACGTCTCTGTCTCTCGTATTTTCTCCAGTTTCGTGTCTGGGTATCGCGCGGCGAGCTTCCTAAATTGCTCGAAATTGATGATTTCGTACTCACCTTTGATCTCTTTTCTCACTTTTTTCCCGCGGCGGGACGATACAAACGCGACCGCTTTGTTGATGGTATCTGTGATGTACTCTGCATGTCCAGCAGCTTGTTTCTCCGCCGCTTTCGACCCAGGCACATTGACGAGAAGATCGGCGATCTCGGTGTCGTTGAAGCCGTAATACGTGAGCTTGCACGCTAGCGCAAGCTCGGCTTCCGATCGCGAGACGTGTCCACATAGGTCGCCGTCTAGAAGTTGCCTCAATTTCTCGTCCGACTCTGTGAGTTTTTCGAGCTCCTGCACATCTCTATGTTGTGTCGCCGCTGACGGCGCAGGCACATCCTCTGTGACCTCCATGAGCATGATGTAATCGCGCAGCTTCTGATCCTCATCGCGCTCGACGCCGCGGAATTCTTCTCGATCGCGGCATGGTCGATCATCCGTCTGTTTTTTCACATTTTCTGTGCCCGGCATCCCAGTTATCCGCTTAAAATCGAATACTGAGTCGAGATGTGCGCCACAACCCTCTACGATCCCACATTCTCGTGCGATCTTGTCTTTAAATGCCTTTTTTTTGGCAGCGAGCCGTTTAAGATCGACATCATCTAGTTTGAGCGGCGGGATTGGGAGTATCCAGCGGTACCCGTTCCCGGTCATGTCGCAATAACCGAGTTTGAATCCGTGCTCGGTCAGCCAATTGTTAATTTTCTCAACGAATGGTTTTAACCGCTCCAGTTCTGCATCTGTGGCATTATAGCCCTTCCAGTCTCGTGATTTCTCTGCATCGAGGTCGAGATATTCGTTGCACCAGTATGCTACATCCTCATCCTTATGGAATTTCCGCGCTCCCTCCCTAACGGGGTTGATCGACACATACACCTGCGCTGTGTGGTTATAACGCTCTTTCCAGCGCTCGTACCCCTCTTCTGTGTCTACATGCACGGCGGCAGGCTGCATGTTGGGATAGAACGCTTGTAGGCATGTCCGTACACCTGGGAGCTGGGTATGCCCCAGGAATTCCCGGAACGTAGTCATGGGAATCCTCCATAGCTGCTGCTATCATAGTTCTGTTTTCTCTCCTGCATGGTACTGTCCTGCCCGCGCCCTTCTGCCCAAAAGGACAGTAAGGAGGGCATCTCGCCCTCCAAAAGAGCTGTGGGCAATTACTCTCTCTTCTTTCATCGGATATAAACTTAATCGATATAGATATAGAGAATCTATATAGATATAGAGAATCTATATAGATGCAGAAAATCTATATAGACACTGTAAACAAAGTTAACGGAAAAATGTAAACAAAATTAACGGAAAAAAAAGAAAAAAGTTGAGTGACGAATCACTCGATATCGACATCGTGCTCGAGCGTCGAAGCGATCGCGTTGCGCACGTACGCGAGCTCTGCATCTGCGTTCTCGTTGATTCTGTCGATTTTCCTGTTGTCATCATCGAGATGCGCTTTGATTATTTTCACAGCATCGATGATTTCTCCAGCCGGCAGAAGTTCCGTTTTTATCTCCGTGACGCCTAGAAAATCGACCTGGTAGCGCAGCTTCTCCCAGAAGTCCCTCTCACTACACTCTTTTTCCTCGCTTCTCACAAAAGATTGGGCGCGATCGGTCGTTCTGATCGTCAGCTGGTAGAGTGCAGCACGCACTTGCTTCAACTTAACCGATTCTATCTCGATTCTTTGGAGTTTGTTTTCCATTTTTTCTATCCTCCTGTGGGCAGTTTTAAGTCCTGCCCGGGACTCCACTAATCCGTGGCTTATTATAGTATAATATCGCCGCCCACAGTATATAAAGTTAACGGAAAGATAGGGTAACCTATCTAATTCTCCAAAAAACGAAAAAAATGGAGAATTACCTAGGCTACCCTAACACTTCCTGTCGGGGTGCCGGTCGTTCCACCATCTCCGTGCCGCCCTGTCCACCTTGTGCAGAAACGCAACCTGCGCATCAGTGAACATCTGCCCTTTTTTCCGCAGCTGCTGGAATCCGCCGCATGGACGCCGGAACCTGTACTCCCTGTATGTGCCGTAATAACTCCCATCCGAGTTATAGACGTATGCGCGTCCGTTCTTCCATTTTAAATATGTCATCGCTCTCTTTTCCTCATTTCGTCGCTTATCATGATCGCGATCGCCCGCAACTCTAGCGGCAGCAGACACATCGGGAAAGGGAGCTCGCCTGTAGCTTGCGCGAGTTCCGCTCGCGATATCACGTCCTCAATATACTGTCTGTGTTGGATCGCTTTATACTCATCCTCTGTTACCAGTTCAACCGTTTTCCCAACACTCAACGTATCCACCTCTCGAAAATCCCGCGCTCTCGGAACCATCTATAGACAGACTGCCGCGATATAGGTAGTCCGGTTGCATCCACGATTTTCTCCACTATTTTCTCTATGTTATCGCCCCTTTTAAACATTTTTATGATTTCTCGCCGTTGCGCCGCACTCATCGAGTCGATCGTCCCGTAGACGGGGTCGGCAGCCCCCAAATACACCTCCTTCTGTGTACCGGGGTCGTATTGGTAGATGTACACCCGTCCTTTAATGATCTTCCGCTGGATGTGGTCTCTCTTCCACCACCCGTCTGGGGCGCGTTTCTGTCCTGCCATCACATCTCCCCTATCTCCGATGATGTCAGCACGTCCCCAGCGCTCTCAACAAGCCAGAGTGGGATCGTGATGGCTCGTGGATGCCCGCGGCGGGTGTAATATTCGATCACAAGTGCCGTGTCGTCTCTTTTCACATACATCCGCTTTATATGCTTTTTTTTCAACTCGATTGTGAGTGCCATGCTATACTACATCTCCCCGCACCGATCTTAAAGTTATCGGAGGGAAAAATAAAAAACGCTATCAGGCGACACAGAGCAAGGTTCCGGAGCGATAAGCATTCTAACTCTGTGTCCCCCACCCTATATATACTTACCGCCCCCAGAGAAAAACGCTGCAACTGGAATACAACCGCGTGAGTTGCAGACCCACACTCTTCTGGGAGAGTGTGTCTAATCGAAAATTAAAATAAAAAGCCGCCCGATAGCGTTTTTGTTTTTATCTAGTGTTTTCGATAACATTGTTTAAATAGAGGTTGGTTTTTCAATGTACTTACATACATAAAAAAGAATATTGCTCTGGTATTCTTTTGGATAAATAAAACCCCTACTGTCTTCTTTTACGATTTCCCGACTTTAGCATTTTTATTTTTCCGTTAACTTTGATATTGATAAATACATATACCGGTGTAATATAGGTAACCAGTGGTTACCTCAACTGGTAACCGGTGGTTACCTGCAGCAGCCTCCGGAAGAAAAATCGATAGCGGGCACCCCACCTATATGGGTAACCAGTGCTCATCTCACTAGGTAACCGCGGTTACCCACGAAAAATAGGGGCGATGAGCCCGCAGCGACGCATGGTAACATACGCGTCAGTGCGAGATCGTCGCTCCAGCACGCTCTATCGGACTAGAATTCTCGCTCACATCGCACAAACTATGTGGTGCGGATACACTTCAACTCGATCGATGTTGATGACCCGGTACCTGGCGCTGTTGCAGGGAGGGAAACGGTCGATGATGTCGAGCCTGCAGCGATGTCCCCGAGCTCGTATTCATAATCCTCATGTCCATTCTGATACAGCATCAGATAGAAGTGCCCTGTCGACCCACCTGTGTTTTTCACCGCCGCCCGCACTTCAAACCGTGCGCCGTGCTCAACGGAGGCTGGATGATCAATGTTGACCAGCCTCCCGTGAGCGGGGTTAGGGGGTTCTACAGTATACACAGTCTTGCCTACGCAGCACTGCCCGCGCAGACCATCGGAAATGAATGCCACACACTTCTCCGCACCAGATTCGATGCGGTCGACGTCATCTTGTGTCACAGTGCGCCGCTTCTCTATTCTGATCTCATCGCCGCAGCCGAGAGATATCGTCTCGTGTCCAAACTCATGAAAACTGCGCGGGGCGTGTCCACATGCGGCGTCCTTCTCTTCCGCGAGACCCCAGTTGAGCCCGATGCCTCTACACCCCTTACAATTATATGAGAAACAGCCTATATTAAAGGTTAAGATAACCTCTAGACCCACGTGCCACTCATTCGTCGATACATCGAATTCGTCGATGTACATCGTTGATGCCATCTAAATCACTCCCAATGCCACAGCTGCCGCTGCGGCGATGAGGAGATAGAGAAGCCAGGGTGTCTCCTTCTTCTTCTTCACCGGCGTGGGCGGCTCTCCCCCGGTAAGTGTAATCGAGAACGATTCTGTGTCGTCTATCGTCTGTGCCATCAATCTCACCTCGCACAAACTATGTGGTGCGGATACACTTCAACTCGATCGATGTTGATGACCCGGTACCTGGCGCTGTTGCAGGGAGGGAAACGGTCGATGATGTCGAGCCTGCAGCGATGTCCCCGAGCTCGTAT
>Ga0190315_1000529_pt1 | contig 18962 bp, 15 predicted proteins | sample 48701101_MG_FD_161673 | JGI IMG/M metagenome (GOLD analysis project Ga0190315, IMG submission 161673) | Hydrothermal vent sediment bacterial communities from Southern Trench, Guaymas Basin, Mexico - 4870-11-0-1_MG | ecosystem: Environmental > Aquatic > Marine > Hydrothermal vents > Sediment ...
AGTGACAGCTTGGGTCGATCAACGCAATGATTTGGCAACTGAAATGGACTGGCGTTTTACCACCGAAGATGCTCGAATCAAACTCAGAAGACTTTACCCATCAATAGATCCTTGACAATGTACTAGTGCATTCGCTCTAAAATGATCAGACCACCCAGCCACCCAGGCAACAGCCAACAGCTATAGCGTTTCCCGATTGCATGAACCGAAGGGAAGCTACGCTAAGTACAAATCATTATCGTTCCAAATTTATTTTGCGGTTTTTTTCGTTCCAAATTTATTTTGCGGTTTTTTTCGTTCCAAATTTATTTTGCGGTTTTTTTCGTTCCAAATTTATTTTGCGGTTCGATTTTCTTAATATAACTGTACTTCATTCAATCGGGAAACGCTATAACGGCCAACAGCCAACAGCCAACAGCCAACAGCCAATAGCCAACAGCCAACAGCCAACAGCTAAAGCAGTTGTCTAAAAGCTCAAGTCACCTAAAGGTGACTAACATGCCGCCCGTTTTTGCACGCAAAAACGGGCCGCTTTAAATGGATTTTGACTTCCAAAAAAGCGAAAATTATAACTGTGAACAGTATATAAACATTTTTTTATACTGAAGATAAATAGTATTATTCTGTGTTAGTCACCAGCACCTGATTTGAGCTTTTAGAATTAATAATAGCCACCTTATGACGATGCTAAGTCTAATTATGCTGAATATCTATATTCACATTCAATACCGAAGGGCTTGGAGAATTTAGTCTAGCGGGAAAATAGAAATGCGCTCGTTTCAAAGTACTCAATATATCCTTCCAAAGCATCAACTTTGAACGCCACAACACCTGCCACATTATTCTATTCAATTAAATCATTTATTTAAAAATAAATGATTTTGACAGAACCTCTTCCAATGCTTCCGAAAATATGATAAGGTCATTCTTCTTCAGAATGACTGTGACTTCATAACATTCTGGAAAACCCTTTTTTGAACTTGTCTAACTTTCGGAGGCTTATATGTCCATTTTAGGAATCGTCACCCCAAAAAATGCTACCTCATTATTGCTAAAAGGATTGGAAGTTTCACAATCCGGTAAATCCGATGATGTCGGATTGGGAGTGGTAACAACCAGTTGTCGATTATCGTTGCTTGTATCGAGTAGCTGGCAAACTTTACAAGATGTACTGTCTACCCAGCCTACTCCATTACATTTGGGTGTTGCTTATCACGCAACTGAAAACGAACTCAGTATCGATGCTCAATCTCAGTTAGACGCCAGTAAAGAGCTTGCCTTGGTTTATACCGGTACGTTGGAAAATGCCCAGTACATTCGAGAAGAATTACAAAATCTGGGGTATCATTTTGAAAACCGAAACCATGGGAAAGTGGTTCTACGTTTGCTCAATCGATATTTAGAACAGGATATTTCCCCACTAGAAGCCATGAGCTTAGCCGTCGCTCGCTTACGAGGAAACTTCGCGATGATTACCTTGTTTACTCAACCGGAACCCTTGCTGTTAGCCGCATGTCGAGGGCATTCACTCGCCCTTGGTGCTTATAAAGACAGCCTTTATATCGGTTCTGATATTTCTGTTTTGAAAGCACTGTGTTATCCCATCGTGCAATTGCAAGAAGGTAGCCCAATCGTTTTGGCTTCCCTCACAATTCCACCAACCTCTTTGTCAAAAATTCTCCCACAAGTCGATTGATTGTAAATGGAGCGAGCCGAAGGCCAGCTTCGCTAAAGCCACCTCGGCTCGGAAATGGTGGGTTTAGCTTCGCGTAACGAAGTATCGTACCTCTACCCACCCTACATTTTGACTTAGGTATAACGATGAGGGGCGGAGCCTGGGGCTATGATCTCGCGCAGCGAAGAACGTCGTTTCACATTCAACTCGTGTAGGAAAGAAATGCTGGGTTTCGTACCTCTACCCACCCTACATTTTGACTTATGTAAGTACTGAACCACAAATAAACAGGTATTTAACCGCAAAGAGACGCGAGGGATCGCGTCGAAACGAAACCGCGAATTGTAGATTTGCTTAGCTTCGCGTCTCTAATTACAAATAAACATTGCTTCTATTAAAATACCTGAAAATTTTTGGCGAAAGTACTTATAACGATGAGGGGCGGAGCCTGGGGCTATGATCTCGCGCAGCTTCGAGACGTCGTTTCACATTCAACTCGTGTAGGAAAGCGGAAATATCCAGACCACCCAACCACCCAGCCAACCAGCCAACCAGCCAACAGCGGGCATAAGTTGTCTAAAAGCTCAAGTCAGGTGGTGGTGACTAACACAGAATAAGACGATTATTCTGTCTATAAAATGTTTATATACTGTTCACAGTTAGGTTATAATTTGCGCTGTTTTAGAAGTTAAAATCCACTCGTTTTTGCGTGCAAAAACGGGCAGCATGTTAGTCACCACCACCTGAGTTGAGCTTTTAGCTGTGTTGGCTGTTGGCTAGGTGGTCTTAAGATTTTCGCTCTCCTGCACTAGTGCCAAACTTTTGCAGCTTGGAGTGCAAACTAAAGTTTGCACTTGCATTCTCAAAAAAAGACTCATTAGTCAATCTTGGGCATCGCAAAATAAATTTTGCACTCCAACTACAGCATTTCGACTACAGCAAAATAAATTTTGCACTCCAACTACAACACGCCGACTACAGCAAAATAAATTTTGCACTCCAACTACAACACGCCGACTACAGCAAAATAAATTTTGCACTCCAACTACAGCACGCCAACTACAGCAAAATAAATTTTGCACGCCAGCGTCTTTAGCGTTTATTTGAAGATGGAAGCCGATAAACTGTCCAACGTAATTTACCTTCACGTTTCAGTACCCCTTCCTGGTACATTTTTCTCAATAAATAAGAGGCCCTATGGAGATCAGAATCCAATAACTGTCGGCATTGTGTATTATTAATACGGCCATGCTCACGTACATAACTCAGAATTTTCTGTTCATCATTTTCCGTTCGGGGTTCTATTTTATCCCCAGAAAAGTGTGCTGAAGAATCATCTGGCAATTCAATAAAATGTAAATGAGGTGGTTTAATTGAACTGCCATCGCTCCTGATTATCGCGTGTTCAATCAGATTCTTTAATTCTCGGACATTGCCAGGAAAGTGATAATTTTCCAATATCTCTTGTGCAGAATCACTTAACGATGTCGTGGCCTTATGGCCCATTTCTTTAGTAAAAAAAGAGAGAAAATGAGTTGATAAGCCTATAATATCTTCTTTGCGTTCACGCAATGGCGGGACAGTGAGAATATAACTCGCTAATCGAAAAAAGAGATCCTTACGAAACTGCTTTTCAGCCACTTTCAGTGATAAATCAACACTCGTTGCAGCAATGATACGCACATTAACCGCTTTAGTTTGCTCCCCCCCTACAGGCGTTATTAAGCCATCTTCTAGGATACGCAATAGCTTCGCTTGCAGTGATAGCGGCATATCACCTATTTCATCTAAAAATAAGCTACCCCCTTGAGCCTGTTCAAAATAACCTTTGCGCGTCTTCATTGCACCAGTAAAAGCCCCTTTTATGTGTCCAAAAAAACTGGATTCCGCCAATTGTTCAGGAACAGCAGAACAATTAACGGGAATAAACGGGCCTTGATCGCGAACACCACCAAAATGAATCGCCCTCGCAATCAGTTCCTTACCTGTGCCACTTTCACCTAAAATCAGTACACTTGTTTTATCCACCGCTTGCAAACGACGAATATCCTTCAACACATTTTTTATTGCTTGACTTTTTCCAATAAAGGCTGATAACCCCCAACGTTTCGCTTCTTCCTGAGAAATGGATGATAATTTAGCGGATGCCGTCGACAGCGCCTCTTCTGCTTGTTCCCGACGAACGATTTCTTGTTTCAATTGTTCATTCAACTGAATTAATGCGGCATTTTTTTCTGCCAACTGTTGTTGCTGACGGCGAAGCATCAAATGCGTATTAATACGTGCCAAGACTTCTTCATGCTCGAATGGTTTAGTTATATAATCCACACCGCCAATAGAAAACCCTTTTACTTTATCAACCGTTTCCATCATAGCCGTGATAAAAATAATGGGCACCTCTTTAAGTGCCGCATTCTCTTTCAAAAGACGGCACGTTTCAAAACCATCAATTCCCGACATTTTGATATCCAGAAGAATCATATCAGGAATCAATTTTTGAGTGATTTCAATCGCTTTTTCACCACTTAAAGCGACTGACACATTAAAATCCGTATTCGCCAAATGATCAATTAAAACATCCAAATTTTCTGGCATATCATCAACAATAAGAATAGAAGTGATTTTTGAATCAGATGTTTTCATAAATAATTCTGCACTTATCTAATTGTGAATAGTTAATTGTGAATTATGATTGATAATTGATGAATTTCCGTTCTAGGGTAACGATTACGAACGTGGATTAATTTTCGTTCCAGGTGTACTTGCAGCAGCGTGGAGTATTTTATAGCCTCTAGAGCAAGTCGCCTGTTTGAATTATTAAAGCGAATACTACGAAAAACCTAATCAACTGTTTTTGATTATACAGCTAAATAGCTAACAGATAGCTAATAAAGACGCTCGTGTTTTTTTGAAACGCGAGCGTCAATTGCTTAGGAAGATCGGATTTATCGGGAAAAAGAAGTTGTGGAAGGGAAAAAAGGTGAGTTTGTTTGGGATGTTGGATTGTAGTATGAGGGAGCAAGTCGCAAACTTGCCACTAGGAAAGGATATCTGAATATCTCTGTTTGGTAGGATGGGTGTAGCGAAGAATTATAGCCACGTTATTTGAGATTGGGTGGGAAAACGGGCATCAATTAAATTAAAAAGATATCTGAAAAAAAACCTTTTGCCTTGTATTTCCCCCTTTAGTACAAAAATGTTCTTTTGATATATTGCGTTTTACTCTTAACATCTATAGTAGAGACGCGATGCTTCGCGTCTCTACATTTTAAATTGATACCTAAACCGAAAATGAATATGAAATCCTATAGCATCAATGCACATAAGTGCTTAGACATAAAAATTAATCCAATGTCAAATCACATTGACCAGTAGCTGGATTGTATTTGTAGGCCGGGTTAATTCCACAATTACAATTGCTCGGATTACCACACTCGTTGATATCGCTGGTACAAATCCCCTGTGCAGGGTCACTACATGCCAAGTTATCTTCGCTACAACGGCACTCGCAGTTTTCGCTGTTCACGACGTTCTGCTTTTGCTTAAATGCGTAGTCACACATACCCGTAGCTGGATTGTATGTATAGGCCACTGGACACTCACAGACACTTGGGTGTCCACATTCATTTTTGTCCTTTGAACAGACACCAGGCGGATTGAAACTACAGTTGGCTTTATCTGCCATACTATCGCGGACCGATACCCGAGGCCGCGGAATTCTCATCCTTGATTCTCCCAGCGCACATGGTGTCTTGTCACCCACGTTTACCCAGTACCAACGTTGTGAATCATCACCATTGCATTGAGCTGGCGTAACCGTTCCGTCTTTTGCTACTGTTAGACATTGGCCACTAAAATAAGCATTTCCTATCTGACCATCAGATCCGTTTGGGACAAAGTCCCACTTTTGAGCTTTCAAGTTGTCATCACACTTATTTGTCACAACCTCAAATCCGCCAACAACGACTTTGTGCATGTCCAGACATTGTTGTTTAAAATACGCATTTTCGATGGAACTGGGCAATATGCCGCGGTTTGCGTACCACTGTTGGGCTTTCTTTGAAGTATCACAATCTGATACTTGAACCGATCCATTTGTCTTTCCCGTCGTTGCGTCCAAACACTGGTTTGTCGCACAATTTTTAGACCACAACTGTGCCATTGCCGCATTTGAAAAAAGAGAAACAGCACAAAATCCAACTATTGGCACTAATTTTTTTAAATGCATAATACTTTTTCCTATGTAAAAATAAAAAGGCTAATTAAACAAACGCGAAGCTCAAACTTATTTACATTTTTTGGAGTAAATTAAGTGACACCTATCCACAAAAACGAGCTAAAAATTCAATCACAATTTTTTTGGAAAGCTTGAGATGCGTCACTATAGTAATAGCTATTCTCGTGCCAACTTTGAAAAAATTGGCTGTAATGACATGTCATATCAGGCATTTGTTAAAATAATAGCAAAAATTATCAGGATTGTTTAAGACTTCAAAACTTAAAATGGCTAATAGAGTGCGAATAGAAATATTCAAGTTATTGATTTATAATCTGTATTAAATTACTAATAGAGTGCGAATAGAAATAAAAAGTCAGATCAAGTCTGGATATTTGGCGTTTTGCAACGTGCTGAAACTTGGGAGAAGGAAGTCTGATTGCTAATAGATTGCTAATAGAATGACTCAGAACAAATAATCCTTGTTCATTCTGAAAGCCTAGGTAACCAGACAAATTTATATTCACAATCTATTCGTAAATTGGGGTATGGCAATGATTCCATAAACCATTTCAAGTTAACTGATTAGACACAAAGGCCTTATTTTACAGCTAATTAAGGATAAATTTTCAAAGTTGGCACGAGAATAGCTCTAATTTAAATATAAGATAAGGCCATTATCAAAAAAAATGGCACTGGGGTCGTTGAATGGGATTGCTTCTATTCATTCAAGCAGGTGCTTCAGAAATGGATTGAATTCTGAACAACTCACCTAAAGAAAGTCCCTTCTTCAGAAGACCTATAACGACAGCTATTACTTTTTTGATACTTAAATGATGTATAAAAAAGTTATGTCGTATCCAATAAGCATCCAATCGTGTTTGTAAGTGAGTTTTGCCTTTACAATAGGTATTAGTTTTTCGGCGGGAACAAGCCACTAAGTACTGAAGCATAAATTTTAAGGTATTTTAATAGAAGCAATCAGAAGAGGGGCAATCCCTTGCGGGGGCCCTTTGCGGTAAAATACCGGTTTATTTGTAATTAGAGACGCTTCGCGATCGCGTCTCTACAATTCGCGGTTTCGTTCCGACGCGATGCAGAGCAAATCTTTGCGGTAAAATACCGGTTTATTTGTGGTTCAGTACTTAGTCTTTGTTACGAGCTATTAAATGCCTCTACATGATTAGCATGAATTTCGCAATGAATTAGATTCTGTTTTGTATCGGGATGTTCTTTTTGAGGTGCTTGATATTTTGGGAGTGAACGCCCAACTTGGTGAGATTGTGAGCCCTTATTCTTAATTCGTACTTTAACACCTTTTTGAAGGGTGGTTTTTGGACTACCAGGTTTCCCTGTTTGGATCACTTGGCTTCCAAATGTAAAATAACAGATTCCCATAACGATGTTCGCCAGAAGTTACGATTGATAAGTCTTCTGTTTGTTCAATAACCAAGCTTAATGTTTCAATAGCATTTTGAAAAAGATCCGTTTCTCTTTCACCACAACTGAGTTCCCAAATGAAACGACTAGCACGGTCCATTAAGACAATCGTCCACCCTTCGGACTCTGAGGGTGGCTTATTTTCTTTAACTTTCGTGTAAAGTTCATCCCCTTATATTATTTGTTGCAAAAATGAATGACATAAGGAGTTCAATAATGTTTCTTTAATAAAACCTATAAGTTAGAATCATAGTTGGATGCTTTTTTGGGTTGTCCCAAAAGTACGACAAGCTGCATTGATACCCATACCTTCGTTTACGGCATCTAAAACCATAGTAATAAAGCTTAACGGTTTTCTCAAGACTGAAAAAGGGGTATTTTTAGTTTCAGAAAAGTAGTTACCACATTCTTGGCAATGATAAATATTTCGTTCTTCACCGTTATTAACAGTATAAATTATATGTATTTTATAGTTGTAACGAAGACAATTGGGACAATGAAATGTATTTAGTGCCATTTGATTTTCTCTTAATTCTTAATTATTTATTTGCTATTTATTGTATAAAATTTGACGATTAGAAGCAATCCCATTCAACGATCCCAGTGCCTATTTTTAAGGTAACTCAAAAAAATTAATATACCACTGGGCTCGCGCGTGGGATTGCCCCTACAACCCCGACGGGGGCAATCCGTAGGGTTGCCCCTTTTTGGGTAGATTATTTTTTGCGAGTTGCCTAAGGAAGTGAGTTTTTAGACACTAAAATAATATTTTATTAAAAATCAATAGGTTATCAAAAACTTGATAGTCGAGTAAAAAACAGTAAAATCACTACCAGTGTCCAAAAAGGGGCCAGTGATGGCGGTAATTTAACCCTTGACGGGCCTCAGTTTATTGTTATGAATAACGGTCAAATTATCGCACAAGCGCATCAAGGCCGTGGTGGGAATATTCGTTTGGGTTCCCAGCAATTAGTCAAATCACCTTCTAGTCAAATCAGTGCCTCTTCGAGATTGGGCATAGATGGTAATGTGGCTATTGATTCACCCACTGTCAATTTGGATGATTTTTTAGTGCTCTTGCCAGGGGGAGTGATTGAAGAGGCTCAACTCAAAGGGTGCGACGTTGACGAGATCAGTGAATTAAGTACTTTTGACGTGAAGAGGGCAGGTGATGGGATGCCAGAAACGCCTTCGAGTTTTATGGAGTGAGATGCCTAAAACTAACCAAAATATTGAGGGGGAATAGGGGAGAATAGGCGTGTTCGCCCGTGGGTGGCATTGGCGCAAGCAGGGCGATGGTTCGGTTCGACCCTACAAAATTTTGTGTCGTGGCGAGCCGTTCGTTATCGTCCTCCCCTTTTATCGTTATAAAACCTAAAAAGGGCAATTCTAAAAAATTGATTTTTCCAATTAAAACATTGAATTAAATAAATTATTCCGTTTAATCTAATTATTCCGTTTAATCTTCATTCATCAAAACGTTAACTCGCATTAAATAATTGATTAATAAAATTAAAATGAAAGTAACTGCCATTTTTAGGTAAAATGTTTTTTTTAGCTAACTGAAGCTTGCCAAAGCGTATTCCTTGGGAATAAGGCGACTATTCAGTGAGAAAATTGCTCTCTAACAGCTTCCACCACAACAATCCATCATCAGTGGGTACCCATTCTAATTTACCCTCTATCTGTCTTATCTCAGTTGGAGAAACGCGATATTCCGCATAAGGTATTTCAATGTTTAAATTATCCGAAACCACTGTAGGGAATTGGGGGACAGCGCCTTCTTTTCTGTAGACTTCTTCAAAATTTTCTTCGTAAATCAATTTAAAATGATTTTCATCAACCATTGACATCTGACATTTATAAAAGAGTGAAGGGGGTGTCAATGGCGCTTTCGCACCGGTGGCTTGGCAAATATCCCTGCTGGAATCCCAAAAAAAGGTCATATACCCGGCTGGAACACACTCATCTCCAATCAATTTAATCCCAGTAAAAACGGCACCGTTTTTCTTGACTCTAACTCGTTCCGTTTTCCGACTCTGATCATAGCATGACATCTCAGTAATCCAAACGCCGGATAGGTCAATATCAAGCGTTGCCAGATCGCTTTCTTTTTGGAATGAGATGCTGAGGTTATCAACATCAGGCAGCACAACCTTAAATTCATTTTGACTCAGGATTTCGACGATGCATGATGCATAGGCATAAGTGGAATCTGAATCAAGAACAATGATTTGACAAACATTTTGACGGGTATCCCAATGAAAGGTTTCGTAACCAGCCGGGATACAGTTATCGCCGACCAATTTTATGGCGCTGAATACCTCCCCGTGTTTCTCAATTTTGATCTTTTCTTGTGCAGGCGTTTCTGCATCACAGTAATAGCCATTGGCATTCCAAATTCCGGTTATGTCCACTGGTTTTTCTGGAATTGGCGATTCCGCCTGAATAGGCGCACTTAGCCCTATCATTACTAAAGCGGTTAGCGGGTAAATCAAGGCTCTCAATCCGGTGTGACACAATGGGTGTTTCATCATCTGTTTTTTCCTCTTGGTTTGGGGTTGATGTAGCGAACAGTATAGGGTGTGATCTCTATTTGATAACAATTTCATTTATCATTAATAAATTAGAGTTTATACAGATTTAATACTAACCTATTGATTTTATTAATATTCCTATTTTTAAGTCATGAAATAAAGCACTTACATTTAATATGTATAATGTTTATTATATCATATCTCTTTCAAAGAGGAGACGAATACGAGTGTATTAAATTTTATAACCTAAAAATGGCAATCAGTTTATAAATTCATAAATATAACAATCCGTTATAATATTTTATGTTCACTCTTTCAAAAAAAATAGATTTTTTCAATAAGTAATAAGTTTACAAGCGAACTGCCATTTTTAAGAGCGTTGTTGCATAAATCAGAAATATTAAATAATCAATGAGTTACTATTTTAGTCTCATGACTTAAAATTGTTTTTAATCAATAACTTACTAATATTTATGCCACAACGCCATTTTTAAGTATAAAATTAATAATCAATGAATTATATATTATCTCTCTTTCAAAGAGAATAGGAATACGAGTGCCTTAAATATTATAAAATATAATAATATTGATTATAAAAGATTATATTGAATTTTCATCTACATTAAGTAAAGATCACACCCAAAGTATATCCACCACTAGTTCACAAAAATCCTATTAACCACTTCATCCCAATAACGCCCCCCCTCTTCTGTGCAACGTATACCCTCTCTAAAGGTACCTTTTTGATCCTCGCAAATATACTCACACTTCATGGCAGGAATTGTACCACCTGTTTGACATTGACCCGCACGCAAACCACAACGCACAACCAATTGAACCTTATTCTGCTTATTGTCATGTAAGCTTTTCATTTTAATTTTCCTCTAATAATGGATAAGTGATAGAAAAGAATGCCAAGAAAATGCCAAATCATTTTTTTGGCTTGGGATGAGGCTCTGCCAGATAAGGAAAGCCCTTAAGGAAAGCTTTGTCGTTTGGTCGTTCACCCTTACAACATAAATCTCCGGGAACAGGGAAGTTATGTTTTATTGGATCAATGAAGCCTTTACACACCAAATACTGAACCACATCGTCCGTCAACTCTCTACAATTCGGAAATTTAGAATCCTTAGACGGATCGCAAATCATGACATCTGGTGTCTCAACACCAATCGCAGGAATAGCGACATGGTATTTTGGGTGATAAATATTCAACAGTAGGTTTTGTTTAAACTGCGAGCGCAGTGCCCGCCCAACATGCTCCACAGAAGCAGATTCTTGAACTTCTCCCGAAAACTCAGAGCTCGCCCAGATCAAGAAAGGATTTTGACGATAAACCAGTAGGGATGGAAACTCCAGCACGATTGCCGCAACATTTCTGCCGTTACGCGGAATACGAATGAAAGGATCATCCCGCAAACCTGCGAAAAGCTTGGGGATAGGGAAAATATTGGATAATCCTTCCACACTAAGTATGGGATTATTATTTTTGAAGGTGATTGTAAAGGTGATATCTTCTTCGATTTTTGTTGGCGATTGAACTGTTCCCCCAAATTCAACATTGTTTGGATGATTCTTAAAGTGAACCTTGCTGTCGTTGTCGATGTGGATTCTGAAAGTCACATCATCGGAAAAACTTGCGGTGACATCACTTGTTGAGATTGCTGGGTTACTGCACAAGGCAATAACAAGATTGCCGTTCCGAACAAAGGCATAAAGATCGGTGAGCCGCACATCATGCCGACCAATTTCTTGAAGCAAATGGGTGTCACCATGGTCTGATGCCTGTCCAGAGGGCAGGTTGAAAAACGCCAGAAGCAAGGTGAACAAAGTGACATAAAAGTATCTATGTCCGGGGACGCTTTTGGGCTTAGTGCCCTTTTTTTTGTAGTGACTCACATTCTTTTCAGTCATAATGAAAAATCTCCTTTTCTCTCTTTAGGATGGGAATTTTTGACAATCCCCTGTTTTTGAAAAAAATCATACTTTTTATTTTAGTTCAATGATTTATAGAATTATAATAACAATTCCACCTAAAATTATTCACATTCAATTCCTTCGTTTTTTTTAAGACATCATTTTCATCTGTATATTTATTTAGGTATTTGAAAAAGCCTAAATAAGCATGACAAATATAAAAAAACATAACTTTGGAGCTTATTTTTGGAGCATCTAAACATAAATAGATGTTGCAAACTTTTATTTGAATAGGCGTTGCACTCTTCAAAGTAAGCTCAAACGAAAACAATTCTTGTGAAAATTTTTTGTACCCACTTTAGTTTGAATTGTAATTTGCTTTAGACAAACTAAAGTGGCTACAAAGAGCAAGACAAACTCAAAATTGATATTATATATTAGACTTGCCCCTAAATAAACGTAAATCATTGAAAATATGAGATACAACGATATTAAAAATCAAGGACTTAGTTTATTAAGGGACAAGTCTATTAGACTTGCCCCTAAATAAACGTAAATCATTGAAAATATGAGATACAACGATATTAAAAATCAAGGACTTAGTTTATTAAGGAACAAGTCTATTATTATCGTTATTTTTTATAATAAGTTATAAGTCATGACTAAGACATCTGTTAGATGCTTGTCTTATATAAGGCTATTTCCGTACCCACTTATCAAAAATTATCCTTAACTAACTGTAATATAAAGTACTTTTTTATAATTATTTAATATTAATAGGGCTTGTTGAGTGACTTTCAGACTTCAGATTGCTAATAGATTGCGAATAAAAATAATCAAATTATTGATTTATAAGCTATATTAGATTAATAATAGATTACAAATAGAAATAGAAAATCAGGTTAAATCTGGATATTAGCGGTTTTGCGACATGCTGAATCTTGGCAGCAGGATATACAATTGCTAATAGATTGCTAATAGCGTTCTGCTGAAAAATAATCCTTGTTCATTCTTTTAAAGGAAAATTAAAATGAAAGTGCACCCTTTACTCCCCCTTTTCTTAATAATCATCACCTTAACTGCCAAAGCTCAAATTGCGACTGATGGGACTTTGGGTAGGGCCCTCAATTTACCCGGCCCTCATTATCAAATCGGAGCCGATTTAGGCCAACAACACGGTGGCAATCTGTTTCATAGTTTTCAAGACTTTAACTTGCACAGTTTTGAAAGTGCAACCTTCACGGGCCCCAATAGCGTGGCTAATATTATTAGCCGCGTCACCGGCGGGAATCCATCAAACATTGACGGCCTCATTCGCTCAACGATGGATAATGCAGATATGTATTTGATTAATCCGTATGGACTCATGTTTGGGCCCAATGCGCGCTTGGATGTGCAAGGGAGTTTTCATGCCAGCACAGCAGATTATCTTCGTTTACAAGATGGTGGACGCTTTGAGGCGCGTCACCCGAATAAGAGTCTTTTAAGCGTTGCACCGGTTGAAGCGTTTGGTTTTTTGAATACCCCAGTGGCTCCGATATCGGTTGAAGGGCGCGGTGAAATTACCTCAGCCGATTGGGATGGCGGGCTGAGTGTACCTTCGGGGCAAACACTTTCCCTCATCGGTGGCAAGCTAGACATCAAGTCGGGCTCTTTTTTTAAAAACGTGAGCTTTGACGATCAGGGTAATGAATTGAGTGAAGTCACCCGTTTACCCATTCTATCAGCGCCCTCTGGGCGAATTAATTTGGCGAGTGTTGCCTCAAAAGGTGAAATCAGCTTTGGGAATGGTTTCCTTGATATGTTGTCCTTTAGCCAACTGGCTGATATTTCTATCACGGAAAACGCTTTAGTACAAACCAGCGGTGAAGGTGGGGGCAGTCTTTTCATTCGCGCTGGACAATTTGTGGTCGATAGTAGCACCCTTGAAGCCAAAACCTTGGGGAGCCAAGACGGTGGGGTAATTGATATACGCGCTAATAATATCTCACTGACTGAGGGCAGTATTATCAGTAGTCGCACTGAAGGGAGTGGTAGAGGCGCTGATATTTATATACAAGCCGCTGATTCTATTACAGTGAGCAACAACTTGCTAAACCCGGAGAATAGCCAAAGCAGTGGTATTTATGCCAATTCCGGCACTTTTCAACAACAGATGGATGATAATTTAGGTGACGCGGGTGACATTGTTCTTGAGGCTAAAAATATCTCGCTTCAGGAAAATAGCGTCATTTCTGCGAGTAGTTATGGCGGTGGCAACGGGGGTAATCTGACCATTAAAGCCTCTGAAGAGTTTTCGTCTCGTAACAAACAGAACTCGAGTTTTAATGCTATTGTAACAATCACTTCTAGTGAAAATGAACAAGCGGGAGATGCGGGTAGCATTTTGATTGCTGCTAAAAACATTTTATTAGCAGAGAGCAACTATCTGAGTTCAAGCACCATTGGGAAAGGTAAAGGCGGGAATATCACACTCAAAGCGGGTGAAAGTGTCATGATTGAAGGTCCGCCGCCTGGTGTAGATATTAGCAGCTTGTATGAGGGTGAAGGTGGTGGTGATGCTGGTCATCTCTTGATTGAAGCTGAGACGATTTCGCTAATCAATTTAGCAGAACTATCATCTATCACGTTGGGAGAAGGCAATGCGGGCACAATAACCCTTCATGCGGATACGATTACGCTTGAGAATAGTAGTATACGCATGGATACGTTTGGACCAGGGCAGGGTGGCATCGTGACAATTCATGCCAATCACTTGTTAAAACTCTTTGGTGTTGAACCCACTGATGGTTATGGTAGCATTATTAGTGTTGCCACCTGGCGGGAAAGTACCGGCAATGCCGGTGATATTGTTGTCAAAGCCCAAGATGTTCTAATCAGTGATGGGGGCGTTCTGGGTTCTAGTGCTTTCGGTGCTGGTAAAGCGGGCAACATACAACTGGATGCCACCGGTACCGTGACTATTGTCGGTGCGAATCCAGCGGGTTTTAGTAGTCAGATTAGTTCTGACTCAAGTCCCATGATAGCGGGTATTATTGGCGGTGAAGGTGGCAATATCACGATAGTCGCCGAGAGACTGATTCTGAAAGACGGCGGCATAATTGCAGCCAGTTCAATTGCGCCTGAAGGTCTTCAAAGTCGTCAGGGTGGCAATATTACCATCAATATTAAAAAGGATATAGAACTGTCTGGTGTCAATCCTTATGGCGAAAATGCTAAAGGCTTTGGTTCTGGTATTTATACGCAGAGCAAAGGTTTTATGGATAATGCTGGCGATGCGGGTTCAATAACACTACAAGCGGGTTCTTTAATGATTAGAGACGGTGCGGTGATTACAAGCAGCACCAACAATCAGGCGCAAGGGGGAAAAATTGAAATTCATGTTAAAGATAGCATCGTAATAACCGGTGATGCATCACACATTCAATTAGAAGAAGCGGCTGAAAGCCAAATAGAATACCGGAAAAAATTTCCATCAACGGATTACAACCAATCAATCAGTGGTATTTATAGCCGTTCAGTAAGTCAAGCTGAGCAAAGCGGGCACAGTAGCCACATTATCTTGTCGGCTAAAACCCTGATTATGACTGACAACGCTAAAATATCAACGTCCAGTGCTGGCGGTGGAAAAGCAGGCAATATTGAGATTGAAGTTAACCGACTTCAACTGGATAACAGTGCCGCCATTACCTCAGAAAGTCAATTCAACAATACCTATCGTTTTAGCAATTTGGCTGAACGCGATAGCCAAATGGTGATCTTAGGCGATGTCATCGAAGTGATGGATGAGGGGAAGATATCTCGTTATATCAACATTGGCAACCGCCTTATCAAAATCGCGGCATTTTATACGGTTGCCGACATGGCCGCGTTAAATGAACTCACGCATCAATATAACATTATCGAAAATGCTGTTGTTGAAGTCAAAAATGAGGGTCACGGTCAATCTGCTCGTTTTGTTTACGTTGATACACCATTTGCGGATGTGAATGGATGGGTAAGATTAAACGAACAGGTTAAAGCCACTTTTGACAGTCCAGCCCATTTTCACGCAGAAGTTATAGGAAAAGACTACAAGGGCCAGACTTTTGAATCCGGTGATATTATTGAACTCATCGATCATGATGAAGGGGGTAAACGAGCGCCTTTTGTAATCCTAAATCTTTTGTTGCCAAATGGAACAGAGCAACTAGAAATAGAAATATTACAACAATTTACCGTTCCGGATATCGCTGCCTTCAATGAACTAACTGAAACGACTCTATTTCTAGACGGTGCTGTGACTATAGTGAGCGATGGGGGCAATGGAATACCTTCACATTTTGTTTACCGAAACAATGCTTGGATACCTTTTCAGAATCTCCATACCGTGGCTGATATAGCTGAGATGAATAATGCATTTACATTGGCAAAAACCGGTAATATTGCTGAGATTACCGAGGTTGGAACGGGGCAACCGGGCAGCTTTATTTACTCTGGACGCGAATGGTTACCGTTGAACTATACATCATCAGATGGCTTAACGCCTTCTTATCCGACTGTTGCAAACCGTTTTGAACTTCAGAATAGAGCCGCAAAACCAGGTGATATAGTCAGTATACAAGATGCTAACACCGGCCGATACGAGGATTTTTTCTATGCAGATGGGGAATGGAAAAAAACGATAAGTGGAGGTGATGCTGGTGCGATTACAATTACGGCCCATGATGGCATTTTCATGTCTAATCAAAGTGCGATTACAACAGAAGCCGTGAATGCCGGTGGTGGCAATATGACTCTGAAGGCCGACAATTTAGTCTTGCTAAAAGACAGTAAAATCACTACCAGTGTCCAAAAAGGGGCCAGTGATGGCGGTAATTTAAGCCTTGACGGGCCTCAGTTTATTGTTATGAACAACGGTCAAATTATCGCCCAAGCGCATGAAGGCCGTGGTGGAAATATTCGCTTGGGTTCTCAGCAATTAGTCAAATCACCTTGTAGTCAAATCAGTGCCTCTTCCAGATTGGGCATAGATGGTGAGGTGGCTATTGATTCACCCAGCGTCAATTTGGATGATTTTTTAGTGCTCTTGCCAGGGGGAGTGATTGAAGAGGCTCAACTCAAAGGGTGCGACGTTGACGAGATCAGCGAACTGAGTACTTTTGACGTGAAGATGGCGGGTGATGGAATGCAGGAAACGCCTTCGAGCTTTATGGAGTGATAGAGTTAGTTAGAACAGGTAGGGGGCAAGCGGGCACGTTCTTTGATTTGAACTTAATATTCACTCGCTTGTCCACAATTTCGTAGGGAGGGATGAAAAGGATTTGGTTTGGCTTGAGATTAGGTGGACAAATGGGCATTAATCATTATGAAAATGACCGCCCATTTGTCTTCCTAGCTGACTTTAGATTAAGGCTATTTCTCACCAAGTTGTTTTTTTACCATTTCGGTAAATGCTCGGGCTTCTTCTTGAGACATGCCTGAAGCCACTTCGTATGAAAATCCGAGTCGATAATTTTTTCCACCATCGTGTAAATCGCCTTTATCTATTGACGTAATGCCATAGCGTTCCGGCTCGTTAAATACAGGAGTTCCGCGTTCAAGCGTAAAACAATGAATACCAACGGCTTGATACAAATCACGTCTCTTTTTCAGAAACTCAAAGGTTTGCATCGCTTCTGCTTTTGTTTCAGATGGAAATCCAAAGATAGCGTTTGTCCACACCTCAATACCGGCCTCTTGCAACCATTCAAACACTTGAATCGTCCATTCTGGCTTTTTCTGGGGTTTATCCATCAGACCCAATATTCGTTCTGACATAGACTCCAATCCAATACTCACCCGATAACAACCAGCATCAGCCATTGCTTGGATGGTGGTCTTTTTTAAGGAACGAAATAACGCCAAAAAACAATGCCATTGTAGATCAGCGCCTTGAGCGAGCAATTCTTGCGAAAACTGATAGAGAAATTTGGGCGGCAGACTATCATCAGTAAGACGAAAGTACCTCATTCCTAAAAGGTCATCTCTTGAAAGGGTTAAAATACGCATTAAATAATCCTTATTGGTTAAATATTCCTTTTAATATAGTAGGTAGGTTAAATATCCAATGAGTTAAAACTATCATTCAGATATTCGTCTTTTAGTTCGCCAAGCGTATAGCTTTGATTTCCGTTTTGTGTCAAGTAACTACACAACTCATTAAAAAAGGTATCAAGCCCAACTCCTGGGTTTCGTAAAGATTCAAGTTGCTCCTGAGTTGGGTTGGTGGTGGGAAGAATACTGCTCTTTTTACCCGCATCAAATGAAGACGGATTTAAGTAGACTTTAAGAGGGTGAAAGATCATCACTTTAAGTCCATTTGTATCGAATCTCGGAATTGAAACACGATCTAAAGCAAATTTTTCATAAAGATGCAGATTATCCGTCCACCAAACCGGGAAACGAATGAGTTTTCCATACGCCGTGGTGGGGAGGAGTCCAGGGTGAAGAGGAAGGAATAAAGAAGAATCGTATTCTATTCCTTTAGCGGGAAATAACTCGTACAGACTATCATCCCAATGCCAGCAATGATTCCGTACACCGCCGGCATTAGGAAACCATGTCAACATTTGATCTATAATACTGTTGTAGTCACTACCTTGCGGACTGGTCATTCTAAAATCAGGGTGTATTCCAATTTCAATATTCGAGGGAATTTCAATTTCAATCGGGTTGGTGAGGAAAAAAGTCGCACGAATTCCATGCCTGTTAAGAAGAGAAAATAGGTGCTGAAGCACATAGTCAGGTGCCCAGTCAGCATCAAATGTTAAAGCTATGGTTTTGCGTTTTTCTACTGATAATTCCAAAATAGTTTCCTGTTGTTATTATAAAATAACATATTGAAATTTATAAAATAAAAATGCCATAGCCAATTTCATAATGAGACTGTTGTGCAACCTTTAACGATAAATGACGCTCACGGGCAGCCGCTAAAATAGCCAGTGCTACGGGGTGTGTTTGTCTATATTCTGCTATTGCTGCATATTCAAGCAATTCCTTTTCAGAACAAGCACTACAAGAGACTGTTGTGCAACCTTTAACGATAAATGACGCTCACGGGCAGCCGCTAAAATAGCCAGTGCTACGGGGTGTGTTTGTCTATATTCTGCTATTGCTGCATATTCAAGCAATTCCTTTTCAGAACAAGCACTACAAG
>Ga0190315_1000531_pt1 | contig 18935 bp, 17 predicted proteins | sample 48701101_MG_FD_161673 | JGI IMG/M metagenome (GOLD analysis project Ga0190315, IMG submission 161673) | Hydrothermal vent sediment bacterial communities from Southern Trench, Guaymas Basin, Mexico - 4870-11-0-1_MG | ecosystem: Environmental > Aquatic > Marine > Hydrothermal vents > Sediment ...
CGAGGAGTTTAAAAAGCTTAAAGCCGAACATGCCCGGCTGGAGGCTCGGCTGGAAGAAATCTATTCTAGCAAGAGGTTTTTCTCCACAGAGGAGGAGGTGGAGATCAAGAGCATAAAGAGGCGCAAGCTTCAGCTGAAGGACAAAATGAACGAAATTATCTTCATGGTTAAGAAAGGAGAACTGAGCATTTAGAACCTTTTTAGGAACTAGGTGAGTCCAAACCGTTGCCTCTGGGAACGCAAAGGAGTAGAAAGTTTAAGTTATACCGCAGGGTTTCAGGGAGGGATGAATGTTTAGAAGCGATGAGGTGAAAAAGGGAGTGGATAGGGCTCCCCACCGGGCCCTTCTCTATGCCACGGGGATGCCTGTTAAGGCCTTGGATATGCCCTTTGTTGGGGTAGTGAGCAGCTTTACCGATTTGGTTCCAGGTCACGTAGGCATGAGGGATCTGGAAAGGTGGATCGAGAAGGGGATTCACACGGGGGGAGGGTATGCTTTTCTTTTTACGGTTCCTGGTATTTGCGACGGAGTTGCCATGGGCCATTCGGGGATGAAGTACTCTTTACCCTCCAGGGAACTCATAGCCGACATGATAGAGTCTATTGTGGAGGCCCATAAACTGGATGCTCTGGTGATGCTCACCAACTGCGACAAGATCACTCCGGGTATGCTCATGGCTGCAGGTAGACTGAACCTGCCCACAGTGGTGGTGACGGCAGGGCCCATGCTTTCGGGCAGGATAGGGAATAAGCGCTTGAGCCTGGTTAGGGACACCTTCGAGGCCGTGGGGCGTTATCGGGCAGGGGAGATTACCGAGGAGGAACTCACCCGTTGTGAGCTAGAGGCTTGTCCTGGTGCGGGGGCCTGCCAGGGTCTTTATACGGCCAATACCATGGCCTGTATGACGGAGGCTCTGGGCATGTCCATCCCCGGTTGTGCCACGGCCCCTGCAGTATTGGCCAGGAAGAGACGTGTCGCCTTTGATAGTGGATTAGCTGTCATGGAGTTGCTGAAGAGGGGGGTGAAGGCCAGGGACATCATGACTCGGACGGCCTTTGAGAATGCCATCAGGGTGGATATGGCCATGGGTGGATCTACCAACACAGTTCTCCATCTCATGGCCGTTGCTCATGAGGCCAAGGTGGAGTTGGATCTTGAGACTTTCGATAGGATTAGTCGGGAGACCCCCAATATCTCCAAGTTGAGGCCGGCAGGAGACTACATGATGGAAGATCTGGATGCTGCAGGGGGTATTCCCGGGGTGTTGAAGCGGTTGCTGGATAAAGTGGAGGATAATCCCACGGTGGCAGGAATGGGGATTAGGGAGATCGCCCAGGGGGCCCAGATCCTGGATGATGATGTCATCAGGCCTTTGGATAAGGCCCACTACCCCGAGGGTGGTTTGGCCATCCTCAGGGGGAACCTGGCCCCTGACGGTGCTGTGGTGAAGCAGTCGGCGGTTGGAGAGAAGATGATGAAGTTTGAGGGGACGGCTCGGTGCTTCGATTCGGAGGAGGAGGCCATGGAGGCCATTTCCTCGGGTTCCATAAGGCCTGGAGAAGTGGTGGTCATCCGCTATGAGGGTCCCAAAGGTGGTCCCGGGATGCGGGAGATGCTGGCTCCCACTTCTGCCATTGTGGGTATGGGGTTGGCGGAGTCGGTGGCCCTCATCACCGATGGCCGCTTCTCTGGAGGTACCAAAGGCCCCTGTATAGGCCATGTCTCTCCCGAGGCCATGGAAGGAGGACCCATCGGCCTCATTAGGGACGGGGACAGGATCAAGATAGATATTCCTGGTAGACGCTTGGATCTTCTGGTGAGCGAGGAAGAGTTGGCCAGGAGGAGGGAGGCGTGGAGCCCTCCTGAGCCCAAGGTTAAGGAAGGTTATCTGGCCCGCTACGCCGAGCTGGTGACTTCTGCCAGTACAGGGGCCGTTTATGAGAAAGGATGAAGAAAGACGGTGAGAAGGGGGGCGGTGGTTTGGCTAAATTGAAAGGATATCAGATTTTCTGGGAGTGTCTCTTAAAGGAGGGGGTGGATCTCATCTTCGGTTATCCCGGGGGAGCTGTCATCAACCTTTACGATGAGATGGTGAATTATCCCCAGATCCGGCACATCCTCACCAGGCATGAACAGGGAGCAATACATGCTGCCGACGGGTATGCCCGGTCTACAGGCAAGCCGGGGGTGGCCATAGTCACTTCTGGGCCGGGGGCTACCAACACGGTGACAGGTATCGCTACGGCCTGCATGGACTCCAGCCCCCTGGTGGTCTTTACAGGGCAGGTGCCCACGGCACTTATCGGCAACGATGCCTTCCAAGAGGCGGATATCGTGGGTATCACCAGACCCTGCACTAAGCATAACTTCCTGGTGAAGTCCACTGAAGAGCTGGCCAAGACCATCAGGGAGGCCTTTTATATAGCCACTACGGGTAGGCCTGGGCCTGTCCTGGTGGATATGCCCAAAGATGTTATAGTTGGGGAAGCAGAGTTCGAGTACCCTGAGAAGGTCCACATTCGGGGTTATCATCCCAGTACCCGGGGCCACCCCCAGCAGGTGAGGAAGGCGGCTCAGCTTATAGCCAAGGCCACGAGGCCCCTCATTTATGCGGGGGGAGGGATTATCATATCTGGCGCCCATGAAGAGCTCATGGAGCTGGCAGAGCTCACCTATACCCCTGTTACCCTGACTCTCATGGGGCTAGGGGGGTTCCCCGGGGACCATCCCCTTTTCCTGGGTATGCTGGGCATGCACGGTACCTATGTGGCCAATATGGCCATTACTCACTGTGACCTTATCATTGCCGTGGGTGCTCGCTTCGACGATCGGGTGACAGGGAAGTTGGAGGCCTTTGCTCCCAGGGCCCGGGATGCGAGGGAAGGGGGGCTGGGTATCATCCATATAGACGTGGATCCCACTTCCATCAGCAAGAACGTGGAGGTGAATGTCCCCATTGTAGGGGATGCCAAGAATATCCTCTCCCAGATGTTGGAATCGCTGAAGGGCATGGACGTGAACTGGGAGGGGCAGCATGGGGACTGGCTAGCCCAGCTTAAAGATTGGGATTCCAAGCATCCTCTCCAGTACACTTACTCGGAGAAAGTGATTAAGCCCCAGTATGTGATAGAGAAGCTCTATGAGGTGACTCAGGGGGAGGCCATCATTACCACCGAGGTGGGGCAGAATCAGATGTGGGCGGCTCTTTTCTACCGCTATAAGCGTCCCAGGCAGTTTATCACTTCTGGAGGTTTAGGTACCATGGGATTTGGTTTTCCGGCTGCCATTGGGGCTCAGCTGGGCAATCCCGATGCTTTAGTGATAGACATCGCCGGGGATGGGTCTTTCCAGATGAACATCCAGGAGCTGGCCACGGTGGCCAAATACAATATCCCTGTAAAGGTTGTTATCCTCAACAACGGCTTTCTAGGTATGGTTCGCCAGTGGCAGGAGCTCTTCTTTGACAAGAAATACTCTCAGACAGACATCTCGGTGCAGCCAGACTTTGTGAAGGTGGCCGAGGCCTATGGTATCAAAGGGTACCGCATAGAGGATCCTAAGGAGATAGAGCCCTTCCTTAAGAGTCTGGTGAAGATGAAAGAAGCGGTTATTGTGGATGTGGTGGTGGACCGGGAAGAGTGTGTCTTCCCCATGGTGCCCGCTGGTGCTGCCGTAAACAATATGCTTTTAGATAGGCCCACCACTGAAAAGAATGGGGAGGAGCTGAAACGGCTCTTGCCCCTCAACTTCCCATCGTGAGGTGGCTCATGGCACAGGAACAGGATATTCAGAGACACACTATAGCTCTTCTCGTTGAAAACAAGCCAGGAGTTATGGCCCGGATAGCGGGGCTTTTCAGCTCCAAGGATTACAATATTCATTCCCTCTCTGTGGGGGAGACCATGGATCCTACCGTCTCTCGCATGACAATTGTCACCTCTGGCCATCCTCTTGTTCTGGAGCAGATAGTGAAGCAGTTAAGGCGTCTCATAGACGTCATCAAGGTGGTTGATCTCACGGCTACAGGTGAGAAGTTTGTGGACCGAGAGATGGTGCTGGTGAAGGTGAACGCTAAAGGAGAGGCCCGGGCTGAGGCTATGAGGATCGCCGATATTTTTAGGGGTAAGATAGTGGATGTCAGCCCTGAGACCTTTGTCATAGAGATTACGGGGGACGAAGGCAAAATCCGGGCTGCTGTGGAGCTCTTGAAGCCCTGTGGCATTAGGGAGCTGGTGAGGACGGGGAATGTGGCTGTTATGAGGGGGCCCAAGAGCCTCAAGCTGGCGTAGGGAGGACCGGAGACTGGAGACCAGGTATGAACCAAATGAACCAGACAAACCAGACAAACCAGACAAACCAGATAAACCAGACAAACCAGATAAACCAAATAAACGAAAAAGCGAAATTGGAGGTAGAACATGGCCAAGGTATATTACGATGCTGATGCAAATTTGGATTTGTTGATGGGCAAAAAGGTGGCGGTGGTGGGTTATGGAAGCCAGGGTCACGCCCATGCCCTCAATTTGAAGGAGAGTGGGGTGGATGTGGTGGTAGCCCTTCACAGGGGGAGTAGATCTTGGGAGAGGGCTCAGAGAGCCGGACTGGAAGTGAGGGAGGTGGCCCAGGCTGTGGCTGAGAGTCAGATCGTTATGATGCTCATTCCTGATACTCTTCAGCCCCAGGTTTACAGAGAGTCGGTGGAGCCTCATCTGGAGAAGGGGGACGCCTTGGCCTTTGCCCATGGTTTCAACATTCACTACGGCCAGATTGTGCCTCCCGAGGATGTTGATGTCTTTATGGTGGCCCCTAAAGGACCGGGGCATCTGGTCCGTAGAACCTTCACCGAAGGTAAAGGGGTACCTTGTCTGGTGGCTGTTGCTCAGGATGCCTCGGGGAGGGCTCTGGATGTTGCCTTGGCCTATGCCAAGGGCATCGGAGGAACCAGAGCCGGCGTTATTGAGACCACCTTCGCCGAGGAGACAGAGACGGACCTCTTTGGAGAGCAGGTGGTATTATGCGGAGGAGTCACCTCCCTCATCAAGGCGAGCTTTGAAATCTTGGTTGAGGCGGGCTACCAGCCGGAGGTTGCCTATTTCGAGTGTCTCCACGAGCTCAAGCTCATTGTGGACCTCATCTACGAGGCAGGCATATCGGGTATGCGTTACTCCGTCTCTGACACGGCCAAGTACGGCGATGTGACTCGTGGTCCCCGGATTATCAACGAGGACGTGAGAGAGGAGATGTGGGAGATCCTGGAGGAGATCCAGTCGGGCGAGTTCGCCCGGGAGTGGATTCTGGAGAACCAGGCAGGTAGGCCTGTTTTTAACGCCTTACTTAAGAGGGATGTTCAGCATCCCATAGAGGAGGTGGGAAAGGAGCTGAGAGCCATGATGTCTTGGATCAAGGGAGAACTATGAAGGTGAGATCTGAAGGGGCCCCTTTCATAGCTGGGGGGCTGATTCTTGTTCTTGTGGCGGGGTTGCTGGGTTGGCCTGCCGTAGCTGCTCTACTGGCCCTTCTTACTCTTTCTCTCCTTCGGTTCTTTCGGGATCCTGAAAGGGTGGTTCCTGAAGGCGAGGGGCTCATGGTGGCCCCTGCTGATGGACGGGTGGTGGAATTGGGGGATGGTCGTTTCGCCATCTTTATGAGCCTCTTTGACTGTCATGTGAATCGGTCTCCCGTGGCTGGAGAGGTGGTGGATGTGGTTCACACCCGGGGAAAGTTTCATCCTGCTGATAAGCCTCAAGCCAAGGAGAATGAGAGAAATCTCATTGTTTTGAAGAGGGGAGATGAGGAGATAAGGGTGACCCAGGTGGCTGGCCTGGTGGCTAGGAGGATCGTTTGTTGGGCAAAACCTGGGGATCGGATGGAAAGAGGGGAAAGGATAGGAATGATCGTCTTTGGGTCTAGAGTGGAGGTGGAGGTGTTCCCGGGCCGGTGGCGCTTCACTGTGGCTCAGGGGGACAATGTGAGGGCCGGAGAGACGGTGGTGGCCCGGGAGGTGAGGGCATGAAGAAAGGCGTTTATCTCTTTCCCAACCTTTTTACGACGGGGAACCTCTTTTTAGGGTTTTACTCTATAGTGGCCTCTCTTGAGGGGAGGTTTGGTTTGGCGGCTTGGGCCATTGTTGGAGCCATATTTTTCGATATGCTGGACGGTAGGGTGGCCCGTCTCATGAAGGCCACTTCCAGTTTTGGAGTTCAGTACGACTCCTTGGCAGATCTGGTCTCCTTTGGGGTGGCTCCTGGCTTGTTGGCCTACAACTGGACCCTTTCTCCCTTGGGGCGAGTGGGATGGCTCATAGCTTTTTTGTTCCTGACATGCGGTGCGCTGAGGCTGGCCAGGTTCAACGTTCAAGCGGGGGAAGGGCAGGGAAAGAAAAACTTTCAGGGGCTACCCATTCCCGCTGCTGCCGCTGCTGTGGCTACCACCTATCTCTTCATTTCCGGTATTCACCTTGTTTTACCCTATCGCCTGGTTATGGCCTGGGTGGCAGCCCTTATGGTGGCTTTGGCCTTCCTCATGGTGAGTAATGTGGAGTATAGGGCCTTCAAAGAGGTGGATCCTGCCCGGAGACATCCTTTTGGCATGCTCTTCTTGGCGGTGATGGTCATATTCATTTTAGCGGCTGAGCCCCATGTTTCCTTCTTTGCCTTCGCCATGGCTTATGTTTTCTCGGGACCTTTCTTCTATCTCTTGTCCTCCAGAAAAGTAGAGGTGCCAGCGGAAGAGGAAGCGGAGGTTTAAATTGGGGTTTTCGTGTGGGATAGTGGGCTTGCCCAACGCTGGAAAGTCTACGGTTTTTAATGCCCTCACGGCCTCCTCCGCTCCTGCCGAGAGCTACCCTTTTTGCACCATAGATCCCAATGTGGGGGTAGTCCCTGTTCCCGATGGCCGGCTGGAGGTGGTGAAGGAGAAGGTGGGTTCTCCCCGGTCTTTCCCTACGGTAATGGAGTTCGTTGACATTGCGGGATTGGTGGAAGGGGCCAGCAAAGGCGAAGGCTTGGGGAACCAGTTTCTCTCTCATATTCGTGGTGTGGACGCCGTTGTTCAAGTTGTGCGTTGCTTCCGAGACCCCAATGTTGCCCATGTATCGGGGAACCTCATTCCTCCTAGGGACGTGGATATCGTTAATATAGAGCTTATCCTGGCGGATCTGGACCTGGTTGAGCGTCAGTTAGCTAGGGCGGAGAAGGCTTTCAAGTCGGGTGACAAGAAGAGGGGTGCTGAAGTGGAGGTTCTGAGAAGGGCCCGGGATATGCTCTTGGAAGAGGTACCTCTGAGAAAGGGAGAGTGGAAGGAGGAAGAGAGGAGAGTTCTAGCTCCCTACCAGCTTCTCACTCTGAAACCTGTGCTATATGTGGCCAATACCGATGAGGATGGATTGGAGGGCAAAACCCCTTACGTGGCTATGCTGGAAGAGAAGGCTCAAGAGGATGGAGTGCCTTTGGTGGTTCTGTGTGGCAAGCTAGAGGCAGAGCTTGCTCAGCTAGAACCCGAAGAAGCCTTGGAATTTCGGGAGTCTTTGGGATTGGAAGACTCGGGGCTGGAGAGGCTTATAAAGGTTGGGTACGGACTTTTGGACCTTATCACCTTCTTCACTGCCAATGAGAAAGAGGCCAGGGCTTGGACTATCAAGAGGGGGACCAAGGCGCCTCAGGCGGCGGGCAAGGTCCACACAGATATGGAAAAGGGTTTTATAAAAGCTGAGGTGATAGCCTTCAAGGATTTGGCCGGGGTGGGGTCTTTGGCGGAAGCTCGGGAGAGCGGCATTATCAGGATTGAGGGCAAGGACTATGTTGTCCAAGATGGTGATTTGATATACTTTAAATTTCGTGTTTAATGGAAAGCGTGAAGGAGGGTGGAAAGTGGACCTTTTCCAGAAGTGCTTCCAGTTCACCCAGGCCAATGAGATAAGGGACGCTGGTTTATACCCCTATTTCAGGCCTATTGCCACTGAGCAGGACACGGATGTGATCATAGATGGCAAGCGCCTCCTTATGTTGGGCTCTAACAGCTATCTGGGCCTCACCAACCATCCCAGGGTGAAAGAGGCTGCCATAGCCGCCATAAGGAAGTACGGTACGGGTTGTGCCGGTTCCAGGTTCCTGAACGGTACACTGGACCTTCATCTCCAGTTGGAAGCAGAGCTTGGAGAGTTTTTGGGAAAGGAGGCGGTACTCCTCTACTCCACAGGATTCCAGGCCAATTTAGGAATCATTTCCGGTTTGGTGGAGAAGGGGGAATACGCTGTCACGGATAAATCGGATCATGCCTCCATCTTGGAGGGTTGTAAGCTCTCTATGGGAGAGACCAAACGCTTCCGCCACAATGACATGGGCAGCTTGAAGCGGGTGCTGGAGCGCCTTCCAATGGAGGTGGGTAAACTCATCATAGTGGACGGTGTCTACAGCATGGAGGGAGACATCGCTCCCGTGCCTGAGATCATAGATCTGGCCCGTCAGTACAACGCCCGGGTCATGGTGGACGATGCCCACGGTTTGGGTGTTCTGGGGGAGAGGGGTGCAGGTACTTCGGAGCACTTTGGGGTGACCCAGGATGTAGACATCATCATGGGCACCTTCAGCAAATCCCTGGCTTCTCTGGGTGGATTTGCTGCTTCTTGTCGAGAGGTGGTAGAGTATTTGAAGCACCATTCAAGGCCTCTTATCTTCAGCGCAAGCATCTCTCCTCCCAACACGGCGGCGGCACTGGAGGCCCTGAGGATTCTCAAAGAAGAGCCTGAGCGGAGGGAGTGGCTCTGGCGTAATACCAAGATCCTTCATGATGGGTTTAAATCTCTGGGATTCGACATTGGCACCAGCCAAACCCCTGTCATACCCGTTTACGTGGGGGATGTGTTGAAGGTCTTTCAGATGTGCATGATGCTCCATCAGGAGGGGATCTTTGTGAATCCCGTGGTGCCTCCTGGGGTGCCTCCTGGCCGTTCCCTCATCCGGGTGAGCTGCATGGCCACTCACACCCCTGGGCAGATGCACTTTGCCCTGGAGAAGTTTGAGAAGGTGGGCAAGGCGTTGGGGCTCATCTAGCCCTGGTGAAGGGTATGGCTGTTGAGGTTGTGGATCCTACCAGCCGCAAGGCTCTCATTGAGTTTATTCGCATGGCTTGGCGAGTCTATCGGTACGATACTCGGTGGGTGCCTCCCATTGTGGTGGACTATCTCCAGTTTTTGAGGCCTGACAAGAACCCCTTCTTCAAACACGCTGAAGGGGTCTATTTCCTCTCTCGAGATGCCAAAGGTCGTCCCCAGGGTCGGATAGCCGTAATTATTGACCATAACTATGAAGAGTTTCATGGCGAAAGGATGGGAGCCTTTGGCTTCTTCGAGGTGGTGAAGGACTATGCCGTGGCCCAAGAGCTTCTGGACGCTGCCCTGGAGTGGCTTAGGGAAAGGGAAGTGGAGGTGGTGAGAGGTCCTCTCTCTTTCTCCATGAATCACGAGTGTGGATTACTCATAGAGGGTTTCAATGAGTCTCCTCTTATTATGATGCCTTACAATCCCCAGTACTATCAAGAGTTCTTGGAGAGGTACGGCTTCGTTAAGGCCAAAGACCTGCACGCTTACTGGATTGATGCTTGGAAGGAGGTGCCGCCTTCCGCTTTAAGGTTGGCCGAGAGGTTGCAAGAGCGACACGGTTTCAGGATTCGCAAGGTGAATGTCAGGCGTTTCAATGAAGAGCTGGAGCGTTTCATTGCCGTCTACAATGAGGCTTGGGAGGACAATTGGGGCTTTGTTCCGCTGGACAGAGATGAGATGGTCTATATGGCAAAAAGGCTCAGACCCCTGGTAGTACCAGATTTGGCCCTCATCGCGGAAGCCCCTGATGAAGAGCCTGCTGCTGTGTGCCTTTCCTTGCCAGACTACAACCAGGTCTTTAGAAGGATGGGGGGTAGCCTTTTCCCCTTGGGCATTTTCAAGTTTTACTTCTACTCCCGCCATATCAGTCAGGCCAGGCTTATGGCTTTGGGAGTGAGGCGGGCCTTTAGAAATAGGGGGCTGGAGCTGCTCCTTTCTCTCCATTCCCTGGAGGCAGGCAGGAAACGGGGGTACCATGGGGGGGAACTCTCCTGGACTTTGGAGGACAACCACGCCATAAACTCTTTCATTGAGAAGCTTGGAGGGGAACTGTATAAGAAGTACAGGATATACGAGATGGGACTGCTCTCCTGAGCGTCCTTTTCGAAGACTTGAAATCTGGTATCCCCTGGGGGTACCTCTTTTTTTATCTTCCCCAGGAGAAGAGGAGGTGGCAAGGGATGAAGAGAGAGACTTACGATATGATCATTATAGGGGCTGGCCCTGCTGGGCTTACTGCTGCCCTTTACGCTGCCCGTTCCCGTCTTAAGATTCTGTTGGTGGAGCGTCTGGCTCCTGGAGGCCAAATTGCCCTATCGGATTGTGTGGAGAACTATCCCGGGTATCCCGAAGGGATCAACGGCATGGAGCTGGTGAGCAAGATGAAGGAACAGGTGGACAAGTTGGGGGTGCCCCTGCGTCAGGGGGAGGTGAGGGCCCTGGAGGAGGACAGGGCTATGAAGGTGGTTTATGTGGACGGCGACTGGCTGGAGTCTAGGACGGTGGTAGTGGCTTCTGGGGCTTCGCCCAAGCGCCTTGGGGTGCCTGGAGAGGAGAAGCTCATCGGGAGGGGTGTTTCTTTCTGTGCCACCTGTGATGCTCCCTTTTATAGGGGACAGGCAGTGGCTGTGGTGGGAGGAGGTGACACGGCTGTTCAAGAAGCTCTTTACCTCACCAAATTCGCCAAAAAGGTTTACCTCGTCCACAGAAGGAGGAAGCTCCGGGCCGCCAAGATTCTTCAGGAGAGGCTCTTTCATAATGACAAGATAGAGGTGGTCTGGTCTTCTGCGGTGGAGGAGGTGCTTGGAGATGACCTGGTGGAGGGGGTGAGGCTGAGAAACTTGGAGACGGGTGATAAGCAGGAGCTTAAACTGGCGGGTCTTTTCCTCTTCATCGGTCTGAGGCCCAATAGTGGTTTCCTCAAAGGAATGGTGGACCTGGATGCCGAGGGCTTTGTCATCACCGGGGAAAACCTGGAGACCAGTGTGCCTGGCATCTTTGCTGCCGGCGATGTGAGGAGAAAGCTCTTGCGCCAGGTGTCTACGGCTGTAGGGGACGGGGCTACGGCAGCCTATGCGGCTGAGCTGTATCTTGAGCGGGTCTTTCATTGCGACTGATGAGATTGGACAAGTTTCTCAAGATCTCACGATTACTGAAGAGGAGAACTTTGGCTGCCCAGGCCTGCAAGCTTAGGGCGGTGAAAGTGAATGGATTGGAGGCTAGAGCGTCTAAGCAGGTGAAAGAGGGAGATACATTGGAGTTGGACATGGCCAGTGTGTATCTCAAAGTGAAGGTGGAGAGAGTGCCCCAGGGGCCTGTCAGGAGGAAGGATGCCCATACCCTCTACTCCTTGCTGGAAGAGAGGAAGAAGGATTGGCGAGAAGAGTCGTGGGAGTAACCTTGGGGGACCCCGCCGGGGTGGGTCCAGAGATCATCCTCAAAGCCTTGGCCGAAGGCGAGTGGCAGAAGGATAGTATCCCCCTCATACTGGGAGACAAGGGGGTCATGGACTTCTACGCCACCCTTCTGGATTTAGAGGTGCCTATTGTTGCTGTGAAAGAGGAAGATGTTGTTTCTCTGGAGCCTATGGACGAGGGGGCCTATCTTTTGCCCCTCACCCGTCTCAGTTCAATCCAGTTCGCCCCTGGCCGGAGCACTCCTTACTGTGGTGAGGCGGTGGTTCGTTACATAAAGAAAGCTGTCTCTCTGGCTTTGGAGGGCAAAATAGCTGCTATGGTGACGGCTCCCATAAACAAAGCTTCCATGCATGCTGCCGGGTATTCCTACCCTGGCCATACCGAGTTCCTGGCTGAGCTCACTGGCTGTGACGATTATGCCATGATGCTGGTGGGTGGCAGGATAAAGGTGAGCCTGGTCACTATCCACGTTCCTTTAAAGGAGGTGCCCCGGCTGGTTACCCGGGACAAGGTTTTTCGTGTGGCCCGTCTAACCTGTAGATGCATGAGGGACTGGTTTGGTTTGGATTCTTTCAAAGTTGCTGTGGCAGGCCTCAATCCTCATGCAGGGGAAGAAGGAGCATTTGGGGATGAGGAAGAAAGGGTTATAGCTCCAGCCGTTGAAGCCCTCCAAAGGGAGGGATACCCCGTGTCTGGTCCCTTTCCTGCCGACACCCTCTTCCATCGTCATGCTCAAGGGGAGTTCGATGCCGTGGTAGCTATGTATCATGACCAGGGGCTTATTCCTGTGAAACTGGAAGCCTTTGATAGCGGGGTGAACCTTACCCTGGGTCTTCCAATCATCAGGACCTCCGTGGACCATGGTACGGCCCTAGACATTGCGGGAAGAGGAATAGCCAGCCCCAACAGCGTCAAGGCAGCTTACGCTCTGGCCTTGGAGCTGGCGAATCGTAAATCGGAAGTCAAAGGTTTTCAAAGGAGAAGAAGGTCAGAAGAGCAGCAGCTATGAGCCTTACCCCTTACCCCTTAATCCTTAATCCTTAATTTAAGGCACGTATCCTAGGCTCTTGGATATCTGAAGGGCTCCCCACTTTACGGTTTCTATGAGCTCGGGTGTGAGCTCGTCGGTCATCCTAAAGGCAGGGGCAGAGATAGAGAGCCCTGCCACTACCCATCGAGTGTAGTCTCTTATAGGAGCTGCTACACACTTCACGTTGTCTTCGAATTCTTCGTTGTCCATAGCGTATCCCTCTTCTGCCACTTTGCGGAGCTCTTCCAAAAGAAGGTTTTTGTCTATGATAGTTCTTTCAGTGTATGGTCGGAGTTTTCTGTCTCTTAGAAGTCTTTCCAGTTCGTCGGTTGGCAGATGTGCTAGCTGGACCTTTCCGATAGCCGAAGCATAAGCAGGTATCTGACTACCTACTCTAGAAACCACTCTCACCGTGTGGTTGGTCTCTACATTGTCTATGTAGATGGCATAGATGTCCCTCAAAACCCCAAGGTAAACCGTCTCATTATGACGTCTCACTATCTCTTCCATAATGGGCTTAGCGTGTTTTATTAACCCCATCTGGTACTTGAAGATCAGCCCCAGTTCAAATATCTTAGGCCCCAATCGGTAGCCTTCTGTTTTTCTGTTTTGCTCTATGTATCCTCTAAATTCCAGGGTTGCCAGTATCCTAAAGACGTTATTTTTATGCAATCCAAGTTTTTTGCTTAACTCCGTTACACCCATCTCTTCTTTTTCCGTGTAGCAGGACAGAAGCTGCAGGGCATGGTCGACGGCTCTCACCAGAGGGGTTTCCTTCTTGCTTCCTCTTTGCATGGCATCCTCCAGAAACTGTAATGGCTCGTTTGAATAAGGATAGAACAAGGTTACTTATTTGTCAAGAGAGCCTTTTACTGTAGTGGGGATTGGGAAGTTGGGGAAAGGCCTCATGAACGTTGTTGTTTACCTGGTCTACCCAGTCTTCCAGTTTTATACCTTTCAATCCTGATCCCAACTGGTAGGTGTATTTTATGAAAGCGGGTTCGTTTCTCTTCCACCTTTCTTCCTGAGGAGTAAGGAAGGGGGCATCTGTTTCCATGAGGATGCGGTCTTTGGGGGCTTTTTTGAAAACTTCTCTCAGTTTCTCTGCATTTGGATAGGTGATGTTGCCAGCGAAGGAGAGGAAGAAACCCATGTTCAGAAAGGTCTGGGCTGTCTCCCAGTCTCCTGAGAAGCAGTGAATTACCCCTCCTACTTCCTGGGCCCTCTTCTCCACCATGAGACGGATGAGATCCCGATAGGCGTCTCGGCAATGGATTACCACAGGCTTACCAAGATTTCGGGCCAGTTCCAGTTGCTCCATGAAAACCTTTCGCTGGATTTCTCGGGGAGAGAGGTCTCGGTAATAGTCTAAGCCAGTTTCGCCTATGGCTATGACCTTTTCTCCCTTGGCCAGCTCCTCCAAAGCTTCCATGTCTCTTTCAGTCACCCTCCCTGCACCATGGGGATGAAACCCCACAGTGCAGAAGATATCCGGCTCTTCTTCAGCTAGCTTTAGGGCTTTCTGGCTGTCTTCCAGATCGATGCCTATGGTGATCATGAGGGCTACGCCTTCCCTTCGGGCCCTTTCTATCACCTTCCGTCTGTCTTTTCGGTAGTGGTCCATGTGAAGGTGGCAATGGGAGTCTGTGAGCTTTCCAGCCATCTTTTTTATCTCACCTCGGCCCCTGTGGGGGCATCAGAAGGGACTTCTAGGACCTTCATGCCGTCTTCCCATGCAGCGGCCAGAATCATGCCTCGGGACTCCACTCCCATGAGCTTCACCGGTTTGAGATTGGTCACGATGACCACTTTTTTGCCTACCAGATCTTGAGGTTGATAGTGTTCCCCTATGCCTGCCACCACGGTGCGGCGATCTGCGCCTGTGTCCACCAAGAGCTTTATGAGCTTTTTGGACTTGGGCACCTTCTCTGCCCGAAGGACCTGGGCCACCACCAGTTTCATTTTGGCAAACTCGTCTATGGTGATCTCTTCCTCCTTGGGCTCTTGGAAGGTGGCCAGCTCTCTCTCAATCTTCTCCACAATGGCCTTTTCGTCCAGCCTTGGGAAGAGTGGTTTGCCCTTCTTCACTTGGCTGTCGGGTTTCAGTCCGCCCCAAGCTGCATCTTCTATAGAGGCTTTTTCTATCTCTCCCTCCACTCCCAGCTGGTTCCACATCTCTTGGGCCTTCTCGGGCATAAAGGGGCTGATGAGGAGGGCGATGATGCGGCATCCCTCCAAGATATTGTAGATGACGGTGGCCAGCTCCTCCTTGCGTTTCTCTTTGGCCAAGGCCCAAGGGGCTGACGAGTCTATGTACTTGTTGGTTCCCTTCACCAGGTCCCACGTCCTTTCCAGAGCCCGGTTGAAGGCCTGCTGATCCATAAGATCCTCCAGGTCTTTCACCACAGCCTGGGCCAGTTCCTCTAGTTCTCCGCCCCCCGCGGAAGGGTGTGGTACTTGGCCTTTAAAGTATTTGAGGACCATGGTAAGACTTCGATATAGGAGGTTACCCAGGTCGTTGGCTAGATCGGCGTTGATCCTGTGGGCCATGGCCCGGTGGGAGAAGTCTCCGTCCAATCCGAAAGGGACCTCTCTTAGGAGGAAGTAACGTAGGGCGTCGGTGCCGTACTCTTCCATGAGACGGTGAGGATCTACTACATTCCTCAGGGACTTGGACATCTTCTGTCCTTCCACCGTCCACCATCCATGGGCGAAAACCCTCTTGGGCAAGGGGAGCCCTGCTGACATGAGAAAGGCGGGCCAGTAGATGGCGTGGAATCGCAGGATATCTTTGCCGATAATGTGTAGGTCGGCGGGCCAGAAGGTCTCAAATCGCTCCTGGTTCCAGCCGTAACCCGCGGCAGATACGTAATTGAAAAGGGCGTCAAACCATACATAGATGACGTGTTCGGGGTCTCCCGGCACGGGTATGCCCCATTTGAAGGTGGTACGGCTGATACTCAGGTCTTTGAGGCCCATCTTGACGAATGAAACAATTTCGTTCATCCGACTCTCGGGTAGCACAAAGTCAGGGTGTTCCTCGTAGAACTTGAGGAGGGCGTCCTGGTATTTGGAGAGGCGGAAAAAGTAGCTGGGTTCCTTCACCCGCTCCGTGGGTCTACCGCAGTCGGGGCAGAGATTCCCCTCCGATTGCTGGCCCTCGCTCCAGAAGGTTTCACAAGGGGTGCAATACCAACCCTCGTACTCTCCCAGGTAAATGTCTCCTTTCTCCTGGATGAGCTTGAACAGCTCCTGCACCGCCTTTTCGTGGTAGTCGTCGGTGGTCCTCACAAAGTGGTCGTAGGAGATGTTGAGCTTCTCCCACAGTTCCTTGAACCTGACCACTACCCTGTCTGCCAGTTCCCTGGGTTCCATCCCTTGGCCATTGGCGGCCTTCTCCACTTTTTGACCGTGCTCGTCGGTTCCTGTGAGGAAAAAGGTTTTGTAGCCGCACAGGCGCTTGTACCTGGCCATGACGTCGGCGGCTACAGTGGTATAGGCATGACCTATATGAGGCACGTCGTTTACGTAGTATATCGGGGTGGTGACGTAGAATTTTCTCATTTTTTGGGAGCCTCCTTCTTTCTATCTTTCCGGGACTTTTGGGTTTTACCCCTGCCCTTGCCTTCTTTTTTGTTCTTTTTTTCCTTGCCCTGTTCTGGGTTTTGTTCCTTTTGTGGCTCCTTGTTCTCCTCCCTCTTCTTTTCCTCGCCCTTTTTCTTTCTTATGATCTGGGGAAGGGGCACGCTGACCTGTCCCCTGGCGTTTCCTAGGGAGATGAGCACCTTTTCCTCTATGATGTTGATACTAACCACCTCTCCTTCATAGCCTTCCGAAGTCTTCACCTTTTCCCCTACCTTGGGGAATTTCTGTCCCACTTCTTTATAGGTTTCGTGCTCAAAGCAGAGGCAGCACATGAGCCTTCCGCACAGTCCCGAAATCTTGCTGGGGTTAAGGATGAGGTACTGGTCCTTTGCCATCCTGATGGATACGGGCTCGAACTCCCTCATGAACTGGGAGCAGCAGATCTCTTTGCCACATGGACCTAGGCCCCCTAACATTTTGGCTTCGTCTCTGATGCCGATTTGGCGCATCTCAATGCGGGCTTTGAACCTTTTTGCCAAATCCTTCACTAATTGACGGAAATCCACCCTCCCCTCCGCGGTAAAGTAGAAGACGATCTTGCTCTTATCCAAGGCGCTTTCCACGGAGACCAGCTTCATGGGGAGCTCACGAGCTCTAATTCTCTCTTCGCAGAATTTGAAGGCTTCCTTTTCCAGGTTCTTATTTCTGAGCCATTGGTCCCGATCTTCCTGAGTGGCCAGCCGATCCAGAAGGGGGAGGTTTTCTTCCCCTGGCTCCAGCTCGACCGGGCCTTTCACCACCAGTCCCAGCTCCAGCCCCTTTTCGGTAGTGGCGACCACCATGTCTCCCGGTGTAGGGGAGGGAAGAGAACAGCGGTAGGGTCTCAGTTTCCCTGCCCGACAGAAGACTACCCAGACCTTTTGTTCTCCGCCTTCTATTCTATCTCTCTGCTCTTCTCCTTTTACTTCTACCTTTTCCTCTATCCTAGCGTCCTCCATTTTAGCTCCAGATATTCCAGTGTTAGTTGGGGATTCAAATTGTATTGATATAGGTTTTCCTCCACTCTGGCCAGTAGTTTGTGCCTCTCCCAGATGGAGGGAAGCTCCTCGCCCCTTTCCATATCCCTCTTTAGCATGGTTCTCAGGAAACTGAGAAGTTTTAACACCTCTTCTTTTTCCCTTTTCCAGGGTCGGTATTCCGTTGCGGAAAGGGGAGAGAGGGTGCCTTGGTAGAGCTCTTGGGCGTAGTCCAGCAGCTCTTTTCCTTTACCCAGAGCCAGTTCCAGGGCCTTTCCTGCTGATCCCTGGGCCATAGGGACTATCTCTTCGGCTTGGGATGGGTCTATCCCTTTCTCTACCAGGATTTCCTTCACTTCCCTATCGGTTAGGGGTGCGAATCGCAGGATTTGGCATCGGGAGAGAATGGTGGGTAGGAGTTGACTGGCTCTAGAAGTGATCAGGATGATGGTGGAAGAGGGAGGGGGTTCCTCCAGGCTCTTCAAGAAGGCATTGGCTGCCTCCCTGTTCATGGTATGGGCCTCGTTTACCAGTAGAACCTTTCTCTTTCCTTCCATGGGGGCCAGGGAGAGCCACTCCTGGGCTTCTCGGATTTTTTCTATACTGATGAGGCCCCTCTCGGGCTCTACTTCTCTAAAGTCGGGATGGATGCCCTTGAACACTCTCAAAATGTCCCGCTCCTCTTTGGTCTCCAAGAGGGCCATGGAGAACTCCAGGGCCACTAACCTTTTGCCCACGCCTTCTCTTCCAGAGAAAAGATAGGCGTGCCCTGTCCGTCCCCCTTCCAGGGAACGGGTCAGCTGCTCTCTAATCCTCTTGTGGCCTTTTATGTTCATGGGGGAGTGATTCTATCCATTCTAAGATAGGGAACCAGGGCTTGGGGAATACGTACAGAGCCGTCCTCTTCCTGGAAGTTTTCCAGAATGGCTACCACGGTGCGGCCTACGGCCACTCCAGAGCCGTTGAGGGTGTGGACCAGGCGGGCCTTACCTCCCTTGGCAGGCCTGTAGCGGATGCTTCCACGTCTGGCTTGGAAGTCCTCGCAGTTGGAGCAGCTGGAGATCTCTCTATAGCGATCCTGGGAAGGAATCCATACCTCCAGGTCGTAGGTCTTGGCAGCTGCGAAACCCAGGTCTCCCGTGCACAGCTCCACCACCCGGTAGGGCAGCTCCAGGCGGCGCAGTACCTCCTCGGCGTTGGCTGTGAGCTTTTCCAACTCCTCATAACTGGTCTCGGGGGTGGTGATCTTCACCAGCTCCACCTTGTCGAACTGGTGCTGGCGGATAATGCCTTTCACGTCTTTGCCATAGGAACCTGCCTCCCTGCGGAAACAGGGGGTATAAGCCGTATAGGAAAGGGGTAGATCCTTTTCAGCCAGGGTCTCGTCCCGGTGGAGGTTCACCAGAGGCACCTCAGCTGTGGGGATGAGATACAGGTTGTCCCTCTCGGCCTTGTAGAGCTCCTCCTCGAACTTGGGCAGCTGGCCCGTGGCGTACATGGTCTCCGGGGTCACCAGGTAGGGGAGCATGAAGGAGGTGTAGCCGTGCTCCTTTACGTGGAGGTCCAGCATGAACTGGATGAGAGCCATCTCCAGTCTGGCTCCCCAGCCTTTCAGGACCACGAAACGGGAGCCCGAAAGCTTGGCAGCCCTCTTGAAGTCCATGATGCCCAGAGCCTCTCCCAGCTCATCGTGTGGTTTGGGCTCGAAGGAGAACTCCCGGGGCTCTCCACAGGTCCTCACCACCACATTGTCCTTTTCGTCCTCTCCCACGGGCACTGAAGGATGGGG
>Ga0190315_1000533_pt1 | contig 18878 bp, 22 predicted proteins | sample 48701101_MG_FD_161673 | JGI IMG/M metagenome (GOLD analysis project Ga0190315, IMG submission 161673) | Hydrothermal vent sediment bacterial communities from Southern Trench, Guaymas Basin, Mexico - 4870-11-0-1_MG | ecosystem: Environmental > Aquatic > Marine > Hydrothermal vents > Sediment ...
GACTTTAGGTCATCTTGAGATAGCTTTAATCCCACAATCTTTGAATTATCACAATAAGACTTTAAAACTGTCTAATTAAGCTCATGTTACGTACATTTTACTGTACTTTGCATGAAACGGGTCGCACGAAAGTATTATAAATATAACGACTCATTTTTCATTTTTGATGAATTGTGTACGTGCTATTTTGAGTAATAATAATACAGGAAAAGCCCCGTGCATTAATAAATCAAAAATATCAATAGGGCGACTTAATGTGCCTTGAAACAGCATCCTTATTTTTTCAACAAGATGAGGTTCGGGAAAAAAGGGGGCCAAGCCTAAAGCGAGCGCACCAACGATAACGATTTCCCAAGGTATATTGTCTAACCAACGCATAGTAGATAGTCCATAAAAGTATTATAAAAAAACGGTATTATAAACATTCATTCATTTTATAGAATAATAGAGTTAATTATCTAAGGGCTTGCGCGGGGGAATTGCCCCGACAATCCTATGTAGGGGCAATCCCTTGTGGTTGCCCTTGAAATTAAATCAATCCCATTCAAGCACTCCAGTGCCCTCATACCCATTTCTTTCCCCCTTTCTCCTTTCTCATTGGGTTGGCAATGTAAAATAAAATAGGCAACCTTCACCTTCTGTCGTTTCAAGTCCAACATGCCCACCCAGTTTTTCCACAACCTGTTGCACAATAGATAAACCCAAACCATGTCCTTCTACATGGCCAGTGTGTAAACGAGTAAATGGTGTAAATAATTTGGTTTTAGCTTCTTTTGTAATGCCTGGGCCATTATCGCGTATCCAAAAACGTATCTTATGTTTCTCCACAGGCTCAGCACCGAGTTCTAGGCGAGGCGGGGTTCCACCATACTTAAGGCCATTGCTAATATAATTACTCCAAACTTCTTCAATCCAAGGCGGATAACCCAAAGCAATCGGCCAACTTTCGGGTAAATTAATATCAGCTTTATATTCTTTAATCATATAGGATAGACGTTGCATCACCTGAGTAATGATATCGGACATATTAAGTGGTTGGGTTGCAACGCTGGCCTGTTTACTTACCCCTGCGAGCAATAACAAAGCATCAATGATACTGACCATTTTTCGTCCAGCTTGTTCAACCATAAGTAAAGTCTCTATCATTTCTTGATCAGGTGGAAGTTCAGGAGAACATTCTGACACCAACATTTCAGTGTAACCAATGAGCGCATTCAGAGGATTTTTGAGATCATGCGCCACCGTGTGAGCAAAAGCATCTAACTCCATGTTACGCTTTTCGAGTTCCAGAGTACGCGCTTCTAATTGTTTCTTTAGATTAGAAAAATGCAGTTGAGAAGTCACACGGGCTAAAACTTCTTCATGTTGAATAGGTTTTGTGATGTAATCTGTTGCCCCCAACTGAAAACCTTTGACTTTATCAAGCGTATCAGCTAATGCCGTCATAAAAATAACCGGAATGTCTCGGGTTTCTTCCCCAGATTTAAGAATTTTGCACGTTTCAAAGCCATCTATCCCTGGCATCATCACATCCAATAAAATCAAATCAGGTTGTGCATATTTCGCTTTTTGGATAGCTCGTTTACCATCTCCCGCTACCAACACTTTAAACCCGTTATCAGTCAAAAAATCGAACAAAACACTTACGTTAGCAGCTATATCATCAACAATTAAAAGCGTACCTTGATGGGACTTTATAATACTCATTTCATCATTTTCCTAATGTCAGTTATCAATTATCAGTGAACATTAGTTAAACTAAAAAAACGCTGACAATTACAGAGTGAGTAATTCAAATGCGGGTTAGAGTACAGCCTTACCACCTTTTCAAGCAAAAGTTTTTGCGCGCAAAAACTTTTGCTTGAAAATCAGTTTTCGTAGAGACGCGATGCTTCGCGTCTCATGCTTCTGGCTCGCCTCGAATCGAAACAGAGACGCGAAGCATCGCGTCTCTACAATGGAAACAATCCCTTATCCTTTTTCACATTTCACGCTAAAGTTTCGCTTCGCGAAACTTTAGCGTGAGCCGAAGGCCAGCGAAGCTAAATACAGTTTTTGCGCGCAAAAACTTTTGCGTGAAAAGTACTTTTGACAAACTGATAGGTGGTAAGGAGTACAATAATTTTTAAAATAAAAATCAAGTCAATCAATAAGTTCTGTTAAATCAGTATAAACTCTATAGATGTTAAAATGAGTGCCTTCTATGCAAACAAGCACTAGAGTTGGTTGATAACTGATAACTGATAACTGATAACTGATAACTGATAACTGATCAGTGAATATAGTGTTCAACTATATTACAAATTTCTTCTTCGTCAAAATTTTTCGCCAATTGACGAATCAAACGACAGAAGCCTGTTAGTTGCTTATCTGATTCTTCAAGTTTATCTATTTCATCAAGAATACCAACAATATCACCCCTCATCGCTAAATCAAAGAGAATAGCAGCCTGTTCCGCAACGGGCCCCAACAAGGGTGTCGAGTCATCACGATTTGAACTCTCGACAAGCGGCGAAGTGAGATTTTCTGTCACCTCTTCACTCGCAATATCAAAAGACGATGCCTGTTCATAAATCCATCTTAACCCCAAATGGATTTTCAATTTTTCGAGTAGTTCTTCCACACAAATGGGTTTACTCATAAACTCATTACAACCCGCTTCCCAACTTTTTTGTTGATCTAAATCAAAGGCGCTGGCTGAGACTGCAATAATCGGTATTTTTTTGAATAGTGATATTTTTCTCAATTTATGCGTGGCTTCAAAGCCATCCATCACCGGCATCACCAAATCGATCAGAATTAAATCAGGATAGCTTTCTTGTGCCCTAGAAAGACAAGCCTGTCCATCATTCGCTTCCAACACCTCAAAACCGAGAGGTGTTAAGAGATTCACCAACACCGAGCGATTTTCCCATTTATCATCAACCACTAAAATTTTGCGTGATTGCCCTTCAAAACCAATAATAACCGATTGTTTAATCTTTTCTTTTGAATTCACCCATTCTGAGACATCAGGACAATCAAGTTCCAACCAAAATCGGCTACCATGTCCAAGGATGCTTTCAACCTGTAATTCACCCCCATCATGTTAACTAATTTTTTTGTGATAGCTAAACCTAAACCGGTTCCTTCCGCTCGATAATTGAGTTCGCCAACTTGTTGAAAAGGCATAAATATTTTATCCAAATCGCTGTCGGCGATACCTGTGCCGCTGTCTTCTATCTGAAAACGGATTTTTTTAATAGTCAATGGCAAATTGCTCGTTGCCACTTTCTCTGTTTTCGGAGTTCGTTCTCCCTTTTCGTTTTCGGGCTTAAATCGTTCCGCTTCCTTTACAACACCTACTTTTAAACTCACCCCCCCCTGTTGGGTAAATTTGATCGCATTGCCTAACAAGTTGATGATAATTTGCCGCATTCTTTTTTCATCTGCACGGATGCCCACAGGCAAAGGTGATAATGGCTCATAGATAAAAGAAATGGCCTTTTGTTCGGCTCGCATTTTAAAAAGAGCAGTAATACCTTGAATAAACGGAGCAAAATGAAAATCCGTCAACGACAATTCTATTTTGCCCGCCTCAATTTTAGACAAATCTAAAATATCGTTGATTAACGTCAACAAATATTCGCCGCTGCGTTGAATAATGTTAATGCCTTCTTGTTGTTTTGGAATTAAAGTGTTATCACGAGCCAAGATTTGAGCATAACCCAAAATACCATTAAGCGGTGTGCGTAGTTCATGGCTCATATTAGCGAGAAAGCGACTTTTGGCATGGTTCGCCGCTTCTGCAATGATTTTAGCTTCCTTGAGTTTTTCTTCGATTAACTCTCGTTGCTTAACTTCTTGTATTAATGCTTCATTCTGTGTTTCCAATGCTTGTTTAGCCTGTTCCAAAGCCCGTTGACTGGCCTGAAGTTGGCGTAATGCTTGTTTTTGTTTTTCAATTTCCTTATTGAGAACAATAAATTGACTGTTTTTAGCGTCGTCAGAAGAACGAAGAATAATATAAGGGGGTAGATCAAGTTTTGCCGGTTGTAGGAGACAACCTTCACAGAGCGTTTTTTTTGGCATGCCCTCATTGACTTGACAAGTCAAGCTCACTGGGAGCGGTACACGACTTCTTGACCACATTTTCAGGTAAGAAGCAATTTGTGCTTTAGTATTGCTGACTAACTCATGTCAATATTTTCCATCCCAAGAAGAGGTTCCCAACAGCTTAGCCGCGCCCCTATTGCCACCTAAAATTTCGCCAGTCGTTCCCGAAATGAGCAACAAAGCCTCATAAAATCCTGCTGCAAAGTTCGTAAATTGTTCTGGAGTTAGCGTGATTTTTGGAGGCTCAATACTCATTGGTTATCAGTATTCCTGTGTCATACGACTTGTTATCAATTTTTTTCACCAAAGGCCAGCATATTTTGTTTCAGCATCAGGAAAGAATTAAGAACCCGCACCCTGGTTATAACGGATTTGAGGTGAACTGGTTTGAGTCAATCAGGGGCATTGATGGCATTTTGGGTTAAATCAACCGGTATTTTGCAAAAACAGGATCATGAGCCTTTGACATTATTGTTCATGGCACTTAAACGTCGTACTAAACCTTTTAGGCAGAACCAAACTTTACTCTCAATCCCCGTCATTTCCATTAAAAAACAATCCGTTATTTAATAATCATTGCCCTATAAATTGACCCGTTACTCATTAGCCATGATTCATTACCGATTACCAAGGTTCCCCCCCAAATCCCTTATAATGAGAAAAAACGTTTAATGATCAGCGCAGCAATAGCTGATTTTAGGAGTGGAAATACTCATGGCCTTCTTCACGATCTGATTCGTCATCAGGAGTCAAGTAAACCGTGACACGACAACAGTTATCCCCTTTAGCAATTGTTTCTCCCAGTACAACCTTAGCATAACCTAAATTTTCCGCTGTAATAATACCAAATACATTGGAAGTCATCATACACAAAGAGGTTCTATCTTTAACCTTCTCCGCAAAAGGGCAACTTCTGTTTCCAAGAACAATTTTATCATCATCTTGGGAAATGATATAAAAATCACCTTGAATCCGTTTTTTCAGATCCACTAACACCTGAATAAGCTGTTCACGATTTAGGTGTGATACTTTCAATGCCTTTTGGTATTCTTTATTAATGGATTCGCCAATCTGTTGTCCAACAATACTGATAAAGCCTTGTGCTTGCTCAAGCCCCACAACGTCTTCTAAAACACCAGACAATTCTCGCACTAAATTGCGTAAAAAAAGATCACGTTCAAGAGGGATATTCAGTTTAGAAATTTCCTGAACGCTGTCTTGGTTGATCATGACATGATTCCTCTTAAAAGTAATAATATACCCACTTCTTAGCACCTATCAGTTTGTTAAAAAGTGTACCACTCCTTAACGATAATCAGTCAAATCAGCGTTATCTCGTAGTCACATCATATCTCATCCACATTGCTAGATGAGTTGACTTTTGATTTTCGATTTAATAAAACACATGCAAATTATAATGTTTATTTTTCAAACAAAGCGAAATTTAAAATTGACTTTGTGATAATCAGGCGAATGCCTATAACGACTTCCCCATTAGAAGATAGTGGTGCAATTTAGGTGATGGCCGTTTAAAAGTTTTAGATAGAACACTGATTTGACTGATTAAACTGATATCCACAAATTATCAGAATCAATCAGTGTTAATTATGAGCATCAGTTAGAATCAACGTTCTATCTTCTATAATTTTTATTCATCACCCACATTGCAGCACTACCCCCCCATTAAATGATTTTCCAACAATTGGATCGTGAATTGTTCGATTTCATCAAACCTTGCCTTACTCGGCAGATCCGATTTTTCAACTGCCACGTCTGTTTCAGCTTCCAATTGCTCTGCATAATCAAGGACTTCCTTAATCGTCCAAAGGCCTTGTTTGATATCCAATATCGTTTGTTTATAAGCCAATGGAAATACAATATCACCCGTGCTGACTAACTCTTTGCCTTCCAATAAGAGCCGAATCAGATTAGACGCAAATTTAGTATCAAAACCATATTTAGTAATCAGCGTTTTTCGATTACCCACCTTGCTAAGTCGTTCTTCAATCATGCTAACCGCTTTTTTAACAAAAATACCTTTTTGTAAATTCAAATCGCCAATAACACAATAATCTTGATTGAATGTCATAAAGGGCAAATATTTTTCCTTGAATTCAACTAAAAGCGTTTTCTGATCGGGATACGCTTTCAAATAGTTAAACGCATTATCCAACTCATGAAACTTATCAGTACGAATCACCATTTTATGCTTTTGAGAAAAAGCGTACCCTTTAAACTTTTTAACCAAACCTTGATGTGGAAACCGATGCTTTTGTGCTAACAAAGCTCGCCCCGCATCGTTGATATAAACAATATTAGGTTCATTTACAAACAATTGCTCAATAATATTAGGGTTATTTTCCATCGCTAATTTGACAAACTTCCTCAACTCATACAATTTACGATCAATCGCATTTTGAGTATTCTTGCCCGCCTCATCTTTGTCCATAACAGACAAATTAACTTCTTCAACCCCTTGAAAACCAAATACTAACGCTTTATTCGGTAAAAATATCCCAGAGTAATCAATATCTGATGTAGGCGTATTAGTTCCATACAAATGGGAACCCACCTTGATTTCAAGGATTTTGTTATCGTTTGCAATTTGGGTTAAATTCATAAGCCTTCTCTACTTATCAGGATTTGTGATGTTAATAACCACAATATTCATTATATATCCGTTTTCAAATTCGAGACCCTAAAACAGATGGTTCTACACGACATTTGATTGTTATCAAATAGATTTCTCCCTAAATCAGCTCACTCATTGAAAGACAATATTAAAAATCAATGACTTAACTAAAAAAAGTCTTAATATAAATTGAATGCTCTATCAATATTAGACTTATACTTTGTGGTATTGTAAGTGGTACTCTATGAACGCTATTATGTCAATGACAGAATGGAAAGAGATTGTATATCAATAATCAAATGACAAAGATTGTATTTAATAAGAATATAACTACAAGGATTATTTATAATAAAGGATAAGTACTTGGCATTTGATGAACTCATCAATCTCAATATCATTCATTTTTTGATGAGATTCAATGACATGAAGCTTGATACAATCTAATCCGCATCGTATTAAACAATCCTTGTAGTGATATAGCAATGAAGTTTGGCACAATCCTTACCACCTATCAGTTTGCAACACGGCTTTAAAAACACACACATTTACACTGTATTTTATATCATAATATCATTAAAAATTAGAGACTTATTCTCTGTGGTACTCTGTGGTACTCTGTGTGTTGAAAAAAAAGTGTTGGGCCAAACTGATAGGTGCTAAGGGCACAATCTAATCCTTTATGTGCGACAATCCTTGTAGTTATAATATAATCATTGTTGATTAGGTTTTAAATTATTTTTTCAGCTACAATCCCTCTGTACAGCAAAAAAAATTGTAAGTGATTGATTTATAAAAATCATAAAGCTTATTTCTAACGTAGTCAATAAAAACAATGATTGACATGTTATCCATTTTTTGTACTGTAGTTAGATACAATCCATTATAGTTGCAAATAGCGGAAAAACAGAAATGCGCCCTAAGCTAACCGTTTTGGGCTAGTTGCCATAGCGCCATGCCGGTATTAAAAATAAAAGGATTATTGTGAAATCATTGATTTAGCAAATCTTTATGATATCCCTTTTTCATTCGTATACCTCAGTTTTCCATAAAGCAATAGGAAAATACCAATTAACAATTTCCAAACATTTAGATTTAAATTTTTTAACCTCAAAAAGCGTAAAGGATCATTATGACAGAAATACGCATACACGGACGCGGTGGTCAAGGTAATGTCGTCGCCGCTTATTTATTCGCAATGGCCGCCTTTGAAGAACAACGTTACGGTCAAGCTTTCCCCAATTTTGGTGCAGAGCGGCGTGGCGCACCCGTTATAGCCTTCGTCCGTATCGCGGATAGTCCCATTCAGCGGCGCAATCAAGTACGTCACCCCGCTTTTTTGATTATTCAAGATCAAGCCTTATTACAGGTGCCAGGTGTCACAGATGGACTAAAGCCCGGTGGCAAAATTTTAGTCAATTCTAGCTTTGAATCAGCCGAACTCAGTAAACAATTGGGTAAAGAGGTTATTGCGCTACAAGCAACAGTACTCGCCAAAAAATTTTTAGGTCGGCCCGTGCCCAATACCGCCTTACTCGCCGCTTTTTTTACCTTGACTGAGATGCTATCACAAGAGTCTCTGGCAGCCGTACTTCAAAAGCGTTTTAAGGGCGATATTTTGGACAAAAATTTACAGCTCATTCAAGAAGGAGCGAAACAAGTACCAGCCGGTTTATGGAAAGAAAAGGAGGAAAAATCAAATGCTGCAAGCGCTTGAAGGTTCACAAGCTGTCGCACAAGCTGTCGCCTTATGCCGCCCCCAAGTTATCGCGGCTTATCCCATTACACCGCAAACCCATATTGTCGAAAATATTTCCAAACTGGTTGCAGATGGCAAATTGCGCTGTGAGTTTATCAGTGTCGAAAGTGAATTTTCAGCAGCCTCAGTCGTCTTGGGAGCAGCCCTAGCTGGATCGCGTACTTATACCGCCACCGCCTCGCAAGGCATTCTGCTCATGGCAGAAGTCTTATTCAACATCGCCGGAATGCGCGTTCCCATCGTTATGACTTGTGCGAATCGTGCCGTATCCAGTCCCCTGTCGATTTGGAATGATCAACAAGACTCAATGGCAGTACGCGATGCGGGTTGGATTCAACTCTACTGTGCCGATAATCAGGAAGCAGTCGATACCACAATTCAAGCTTATCGCATTGCCGAGCGTACCGAATTACCCGTCATGGTGTGCATGGATGGTTTTACCCTGACACATACACTGGAAGGCATTGATATACCCACCCAAAAACAGGTAGATGCCTATTTACCGCCATACCAATTTTCACGCACCTTAGAACCACGCAACCCGATAAGCCTGGGTACCCTAGTCGGGCCAGACTTTTATAGCGAAGCGCGACATTCTCATCATCAAGCCATACTGAATGCTCAGGCAGAAATTGTCTCAGCGGATCAAGATTGGTTCGCGATGAGTGGTCGCAAAACCGGCGGTTTATTATCAGTAGAAGGGCCAGAGCAAGCTAAAACAGCCATTCTAGCAATTGGTTCAGTATTAGGGACATTGCAAGCAGCCTTAACAGAACTGCCACCAGGAGAACCTGTCAAACTGATCAAATTGCGCTCATTTAGGCCCTTTCCCACAGAAACCGTGAAAGCCGCTTGTAAAGGTTTAGACAACGTCATTGTTTTAGAACGCGCCTTCTCACCAGGCAGTGGTGGTATTATCGGTTTAGAGGTATTAGCCGCCTTATCCGAATTACCAACACCACCTCGCGTCCATAATTTTGCAGCTGGCCTAGGTGGGCGTGATATACCGCTAGAAATTCTGCCAAAATTACTCGAAGTCTTGACAGAACCTAACGACGGGCGCTTTAAAATCATTGATGTCGATTTGGAAAAATTACCAGTAGAAGATAGATAACCGATTTTTAGTCGTGTTAGTCTACGTTCCAACTTTAGTTTACAATATTTAAATGCAAACTAAAGTTGGCACTCCAGTCAATCAGCAAACCTCAAACTTCAAAACAAATCAAATGATGACAGAAACAGCAATTCCTGTATCAAATCTCCGTAAAAAACAACCTCGCTTCCGCGGACTCGAATCTGGACATCGCGCCTGCTTAGGCTGTGCAGAAGCCTTAGCAGCCCGATTAGTCACAGAATCAGCCGGCCCAGATGTCATGGTCGCCAACGCCACCGGTTGTTTAGAAATCTTTACCACACCCTGGCCGGAATCGGCATGGCGAATACCCTGGGTACACTCCCTATTTGAAAACGCAGGAGCCGTTGCCTCAGGCATGGAAGCCGCCTTAAAAGCACAAGGCAAATCAAGCAAAGTACTCGCTTTTGGAGGCGACGGCGGCACTTTTGATATTGGTTTTCAAGCCTTATCCGGCATGTTAGAACGCGGCCATAATGTCTTATACGTCTGTTTCGACAACGAAGCCTATATGAATACCGGTATCCAACGTTCAAGCTCCACCCCCCATGCCGCGATGACCACCACCTCCCCACCCGGAAAAGAACGCATGGGTAAACGCCATTTGAAAAAAGACATCGTCTCCATAGTGGCCGCCCATCACATCCCTTATGCCGCCACCACCTCCGTAGCGTATCCCTCAGATATTCGTAAAAAAGTACGCCGTGCTATGGCCATTGACGGTTCCACTTTCTTACAAATTCATTGCCCGTGTCCACTTGGCTGGGGACATGAAGGCGATAAAAGCATTGAAGTCGCCCGACTAGCCGTCCAAAGCGGACTTTTTCCAATCATAGAATTAGAAAGAGGCGGCCTAGCAGGCGCAATGCCCTTGCGTAACATACGCCCCGTCACAGAATACCTAAAAAAGCAACAACGCTTCAAACATTTATTTACTGAAGACTTACGTGCAAAGGAAGAACTAGAACACATCCAAGCCATAGCCGATCACAATATTGAAGTCTACGGGCTACGCAGTGATGGCAGCACAGATGCCTTTGACAGCGAAGGTATGGACACCGTTCGACGCGGCGGAATGCGCTGGGCTTAGTTTATCAGTTATCAGTTATCAGTTATCAGTTATCAATTATCAATTATCAACACATTGATATTATTGAGCGATTGTGATGTCTAAAGGTAGGGTGTTGACTGAGCACATTTTTTTGCCTTTTCAGGCTGGTTTTCAGGCACCTGAAAAAGTGTTTGTCAAATCACTATAGAGAACCAATCAAAGGGGGGGTTAAACCGAATGGGTTTTCAGGCAAAATTTTTGGCGATAAAAACTTTTGCCGGAAAAGGGGGAAGATGGGGAAAGCAATTATGCTTTGGGGTTGTTGGGAGTTATGATCGGTTTATCGCTGATGCTCTACCCATCCTACGCTCACGACAGCCTTGATAATGCGCGTAGAATAGTCATCTGGAATCCCTAAAAATACATATAAGTCTTTATCTGCTAAAAAGACGGTTTTCAGGTGAAAAAATTCATTTCTTCGTTCATATAGTAAAGGCATCTTAAAGATGCCTTCTTTAAGCATGTGCATGATCAGATTAGGATTAGAGGATCGTTTATTTAACAAAAACCAAGTTTCAGAAATAACCGCTTCACAGGTTAAAAGCGGATATGCAGCATTAATGAACTGCTTTTTGGCCCATTGATGAAATTGAACTTTTTCATTTAAATAGCAACTAAGCACCAGTATGAATAATCATTGGTTGGTTCATTCACCCTATCCTTCTAAATAAGCTTTGTTGGTTGATAAATCGGCTGGCCCTTCTACACACACAACCCGCATATTTTTGGGCGGCTTCTAAAAGTGAGGTTTGCGTCACCTCTGGTTGTGAAGCAATCGTTGGATTTTTTAAATTCATTTTGGTCGTCAATAAGCTTATCAGTTCCTTCAATTCAATGCTTTCTGGCAAGCCTTGAACAGTGGATAAAATAGGCTGTTTTGTGAGAGACATAGCTAGATATTCAGTTTCCGTTAATTCCTCAGTAATCAATAAGATAACACCCTTCGTGACAATATCAACAAAGGCAGCGCCGTTATCATTGTTTTGATTCCGTTTTGTAGAGTTTTTTACCCTTAGAGTTCTTATGAAAATCAATGCTTCTAAGCATCCGTGCAAGAGTTTTCCAGTATTATGGGCACAAAAATCATTGTTTTTGTTAGGTTTATTATTTTGAAAAGACCTGCACGGGTACTTATTTTAGAGTTTTCTAATACGACTCATATACCTTTTATACTTTAGCGGTCGCTAAAATACACCATATAAATAATCGGTAATGCTGCAAGGTGGGTGATGAAAGTTATAGAAAATAGAAGGCTGAAATAGAAGGCTGATTTAACTCATGATGACCTGATTAACACTGATTAATTTTGATGTTCAGTTTAATCAAGTCAAATCAGTGTTCTATCCCAGCGTTCTATCCATTTTGATAGCAGCCCCCCTTTTAGCTTGATGCTAAAAGGATGGCGTTAGGGGGAATTTTGTCTGTATTTGGGATAATTTTGATAAGGTATTATTACTTCTTACCAAATTTACTTCTCACCAAATTTGTCCTCAAGGAGAGAAATCAGATTTTTAGCAGAGAGATAACCGGGCACTAACTCACCATCCGATAAAACCATCGCTGGCGTACCCGTAATACCTATGCTTTGGCCCAATTCAAGTTGATCTTTGACGGGATTTTTACATTTTGCCGATTTAACCTTGAGTCTCGCCTTAGCATCGGTCATGGCTTGCTGCCGATCTGCCGCACACCACACCGACACCATCTTTTTATAAGTGTTTGACTTAACCCCTGCACGAGGAAACGCTAAATAACGCACTTTGACCCCCCCCTCATTGAGTTTCTTTCTTTCCTCATGGAATTTAGCACAGTACCCGCAATCCACATCGGTAAACACGTTAACCGTATACTTCGTTTCGCCTTTTGGGGCAAAAACAACCATCTCTGTTTCGTCCACAGCATTGATGGCTTTTTGACGCCGTGGGTTCGCTTCTTGACGCAGTTCATTCTGTCTTTCTTTGGTCAGATTTTTGCCCGTACCGGCTTCAAAAACGTTACCCGCAATAATATGGCCGCCATCTTTGGTAATATACAACACATCACCATTACCCACGATGACTTCGTATAATCCAGCAACGGGGGACCGTGCTACCTTTTTACTGGCTTCTTCTCCAAATATCTTCTTTGCCGCGGCTGTAACAGCAGAGGGTACTTGTTGAGCATTTGAAGTAGAAAAAGGGTTGTCAGCAGCTAAGGCTGTGGAACACAAGGCTAATAAAGCCAATATCAGAGAAATACGCATAGTTACTCCTTAATTGTAATGGGTGAATCAGTTAATATGATCAAGTTAATCTCGAAAATTGCTGAATTGTAATGGCAAACCGAAATCCTTCTCACGTAACAGGGTTATAATGTGCTGCAAATCATCGCGTTTTTTGCCCGTTACACGAACCTCTTCTCCTTGAATCGCAGCTTGTACTTTGAGTTTGCTCTCTTTTATGGTTTTGACCAGTTTTTTAGCAATGTCTTTATCTATACCTTGCTTAATTGTCATTGGCAAACGCGCACGACGATTTTGGATTTCGGGTTCTCCTGCTGCTAACGAGTCAATATCAACACTACGTTTTGCGAGTTTTTGATACAAAATAGTTGTTATTTGATTGATTTGAAATTCGGTTTCGGCATGTAAGGTTAAAATTAAAGTCTCTGAACTATATTCAACCTGCGCCTTTGAACCTTTAAAATCAAATCGTGTAGACAGTTCTCTATTTGTCTGATCGACGGCATTAGATAATTCGTGCAAATTAACTTCTGAGACGATATCGAAGGACGGCATAACGATTTATCCTGTGGTTTTGGGTTTTTTGATAACCATTTTTTCCTTGATACGCGCCGCTTTACCACGTAGGTTACGCATATAATAGAGTTTAGCACGTCGTACATCACCGCGCCGTTTCACGGTAATGGACTCAATCAACGGGCTATAAGTTTGAAATACCCGTTCTACACCTTCACCATGAGATATTTTGCGAACGGTAAAGGCAGAATTCAAGCCTCGATTGCGTTTAGCAATGACTAAACCTTCAAAGGCTTGTAAGCGTTTACGTTCACCTTCTTGAACTTTGATTTCGACAATGAGCGTATCACCTGCTCGGAAATCGGGTATTTCTTTGGTCATCTGTTCTTGTTCTAACTGATCGATGATGTTCACTATTTATAGACCTCCCTTGGTTTGTTCAACAATAAATTCGTTTAAAAGTGTTTCTTGCTCAGGGGTTAAACTGAGTTTTTCTAATAATTCTGGATGACGAGCCCAAGTACATCCTAACGCTTGTTTCTGTCGCCAGCGGACAATTTCCGCATGGTGGCCAGACAATAAGACGGCTGGGACGCTTTGGCCATCAATTTCTTCAGGTCGGGTGTAATGGGGATGATCGAGTAAGCCGGCATAAAAGGAGTCTTCTGTCGCAGAGGCTTCATGCCCTAAAGCACCGGGTAACAAGCGTGTTAAGGCATCAATCATGACCATTGCCGCCAATTCGCCTCCACTGAGGACGTAATCTCCTATTGACCATTCTTCGTCGATATCTCGCTCAATCACCCGTTCATCAATACCTTCATAGCGGCCGGCAACTAGGAGCAAACGTTGATAATTCAACAAAATCTGCACGCCGGCTTGATCTAATCGGCGGCCTTGTGGCGATAGATAAATGACCCGCGTCCCTGGGCCTAGCGTTGCAACACCGGTCTGAATAGCGGCCCGTAACGGTTGCACTTGCATCACCATCCCAGGGCCGCCGCCATAAGGCCGATCATCGACGCAACGATGTTTATCCTGAGTAAAATCCCTTGGATTCCAAGTAGATAGTTTTAATAATCCCTTTTCTAAGGCTCGGGCGGTGATGCCACCACAACGCAGTGTGTCGAGCATTTCGGGAAATAGGGTGATAAGGCCAATGTGCATTTACAATGAACAATGAACAATGAAGAATGAACAATCAACAAGCTTTGATTCAGCACAATCATTTTGAATTTTGAATTTTCATTCAAAATCCTGATCCCAATCAACTTGTATTATGCCCTGTACTAAATCAACGTTCAGTATCACCTGATCAAGTACAAAAGGGATTAAACGCTCACGTTCACCTTTGAGTACTAAAACATCATTGGCTCCCGTCCCCAACAAATGTGCCACTTGACCTAAAGTGATAGCCTCGCGATTGACTACGGTTAAACCGATTAAATCTGCCCAATAATATTCACCCTCTGGTGTGCTGGGCAGTTGGGAACGAGAAACGGCAATCTCGGCATCCTGTAATTGGGCCGCTTGATCGCGATCTTGAATCGTTTCCAAACGGACAATAATGCCTTTGCCGTGTACCTGTCCTTCAGACACGGCCAGTGTTTGCCACTGACCTTGTTGATAGAGTTCCCACGGTGAATAGTTGAGAATATTGGTGATAGGACGGGTGTAAGAAAACACCTTGAGCCAGCCGCGTACACCATATAAGCCGCTGATACGTCCGAGCATCACTCGTGTCATATTAGTTATCAGTTTTATGTAGGCCTACACTTCGTTCTAGCTACTCTACAACCCAATGCTATGTTGGTAGAGGAATAGGCGATAAATAGCTGAATGAAAAACCATTAACTTAGCATTGACATTATGAGGCTGTTTTTGTTGTTTCGGTTGGTGTATTTTCTTCCGGAGTAGCCTCGCTTGAGGCATTTTCTGTAGCTGGTGCAGCCTCGGCTGTACTCGTTTCTACTGTTGGCGGGGCCTCTGTTGAGGCGCTTTGTGGCGTGGTTTCAACGGGCGTGGTTTGTGTGGCTGTACTTTCTAAAGAAGTTGGTTTAGCATATTCTTTTATTAACTTTGCCACTCTTTTCGTTGGTTGTGCGCCAACACTGACCCAATATTCGGCGCGTGCGATATCAAGGCGCAAAGATTCCTTGTTGCCATTGGCAAGAGGGTTAAAGAAACCTAAACGCTCAATAAACCGCCCATCACGGCGATTGCGTGAATCGGTAACAACAATATGATAAAAGGGGCGCTTTTTCACGCCGCCACGACTTAAACGAATGGCAACCATGTTATTTTGCTCTGTGAAGTAATGTCAGTAGATCGAAAACTAAAACTTTGGAAAGATTTTGAGTTTGTTCAGGAAATAAGCGAAAGGTTAAGTATTGGTACCCGGGAAATGAATTAAATTATTAGTTTTGATTGATTTAAATTAAATTATCAGAATAATTTGCCCGTAGTCAGTGTTTTTTTAAATTGAAGTTTTGAACTTCGGAAACGAATGAACTGTTCCTATAAATCTACTCAAATCTATTCATAGGTAATTCGCTCTCTGTTGATAACACTGATCTGTTGCAACTAGAGTCCAGGTTGAGCAGTCCCAACCGATGGTACGCAATCCGACAAAAGTCGTTTTGTACAACTAACCTCTGTAAATCTTGGAAGGAAGTCCCATTGGGTCAAATTGACCTTCAAACCCAATCAAGAAGTTTGAACACCAATTTACCAACCCTCTAAATCCAAAGGTCAGTACGAGAAAACTTTTCTCGATATTGGGTTAACCTAACCCAATTTGTGGCATGATGGGGATTACTCCTTATTTTTTAAAGTGATTAATTTAATTTGATATCAATTCTACTCATATGAGTATATAGACCTAAATTTAGATAGAAATCAAACAACAGTTGTTTGACTCCTTTTTCGATCTTAATAAAAAGTATCGTTTTTCAAATCAATATTTTAAGTATCCTCAACCGCCAAGGTTTGACAACATAGCGGTTTGCTTTAATTTGTTATAATACCGCTTCATTTTCTGTGGATAGGTTGAGAGAAAACGGGCAATTATATGTGATTAGAAAATAATAAGAAAGCGTTTTTTGCTTTTTCAGTCATTCATGCGTTCAGTAGAGGCTCTTGCAATAATGGTTAATGGTTAATGGTTAATGGTTAATACGAGATGATAAAGTAGAGACGCACGGCCGTGCGTCTCTATCAAAGCACGTATCCAGCGTTCGCGAGGAAGTTTTGTTCCGTCGAGACGCATTGCAATGCGTCTCGACAGCCGGCACAATATGCTTTTATTTATTTCAATTAGAGACGCACGGCAGTTTTTATTTCAATTAGAAACGCACGGCACTAGAGACGCACGGCACTAGAGACGCACGGCACTAGAGACGCACGGCACTAGAGACGCACGGCAGTTTTTATTTCAATTAGAGACGCACGGCAGTGCGTCTCTACTAATGTCTAACGATGATCGCATGCGCGTTGGTTTAAATCACTTTTCACTTATCTGCTTTTGCAAACTTGAGTTTTTTGAACAACCCACTCGAAAAGGATAAATGATGAAATACAGTTTATTAGGCAATACCGATCTTAAAGTAAGTCGTCTGTGTCTAGGTACAATGACTTGGGGCGAACAAAATACTGAGGCTGAGGCCCATGAGCAGCTAGATTATGCTTTAGATCAAGGTATTAATTTTATTGATACTGCTGAAATGTACGCTGTGCCACCACGTCCTGAAACTTATGGTTTAACAGAGACTTATATTGGTACATGGTTAAAGAAACGTCAGGATCGAGATAAAATTATTTTGGCCACTAAAGTGGCGGGCCCTGGTGAGATCGCGCCGCATGTTCGAGGGGGGCCCTGTTTGGATCGTGACAACATTCGCCAAGCCATAGAAGGTAGCTTGCGACGTTTACAAACCGACTACATTGATCTTTACCAAGTTCATTGGCCTGAACGGACGACTAATTTCTTTGGGGAATTGGGATATACCTATCACAAAGATGAACACAAAACACCGCTAGAAGAAACATTATTTTATTTAGGTGAATTAGTTAAGGAAGGCAAGGTGCGTTATGTGGGTGTGTCTAATGAAACGCCCTGGGGTGTGATGAGTTATCTCAGAACGGCTGAACATGGCCGCCCTTTTCCAAGAATCGTCAGTATCCAAAATCCTTACAGCCTGTTAAACCGCATTTATGAAATAGGCTTAGCAGAAATTTCACACCGTGAAAAAGTGGGGTTGTTAGCGTATTCGCCTTTAGCGTTTGGTGTTTTATCCGGTAAATATCTTAATGGTGCGCGTCCCGCCGGTGCGAGGTTGACTTTATTTACACGTTTTGATCGTTATATCAAAGATGAATACGCTATTCAGGCAACAGAAGCTTATGTGCAGTTGGCTCAAAAAAACGCACTTGATCCGGCCCAAATGGCTTTAGCTTATGTCAACAGTCGCCCCTTTCTGACGAGTAATATTATTGGTGCGACTACGATGGAACAACTCAAAGCGGATATTGCCAGCATTGATTTGGAACTTGATGGGGAAATACTCAAAGCCATCGAAGCCATCCATCAACAACATCCTAATCCTTGTCCCTAATGACATAGCATTTATAGGATTCAAAGTGCGTTTTCTATTCAATACTCAGTTCACTTTTTACAGCTAAGCGTTATACCGAGCGAGTCTCCACGTTGTGTACTGAAGTGTTGAATTGAGTCTAAGGATAGGGGGCAACCACAAAAAATTGCCCCTACGTCACGGGGTTTTGTATTAATTTTATCTATTGAGGCTATATAGGGGCAATGCCTGTGCTTGCCCATTTCGTTAAGAGGATGCCCATTATGGAAACATTTATTCAAAACTTACCCAAAACCGAATTGCACATTCATATTGAAGGTTCCCTAGAACCTGAACTCATGTTTGATATTGCCCAACGTAATGGCGTAACGCTTCGCTTTGCTTCGGTAGAGGCCGTTCGCCAAGCCTATCAGTTTTCCGATCTTCAATCCTTTTTGGATATTTATTACGAAGGCATGGGCGTACTACTTCACGAACAAGATTTTTACGACATGACTTGGGCTTATTTAGAAAAGGCTCACACCCAAAATGTCCGCCATACGGAAATCTTTTTTGATCCACAGGCGCATACGGATCGGGGAATTGCCTTTGAAACGGTTATTCAGGGAATACATCGGGCATCACAAGACGCACACCAACAATTCAAGCTGTCTTCAAAACTCATCATGTGTTTTTTGCGGCATCTCAGTGCCGATTCGGCGATGGAAACATTGGAACAGGCATTGCCTTTCAAAGAGTGGATTATAGGAGTGGGATTGGATTCATCTGAACAGGGGCATCCGCCTGATAAGTTCACAGCGGTATTTGATAAAGCGCGGGAGGC
>Ga0190315_1000534_pt1 | contig 18849 bp, 19 predicted proteins | sample 48701101_MG_FD_161673 | JGI IMG/M metagenome (GOLD analysis project Ga0190315, IMG submission 161673) | Hydrothermal vent sediment bacterial communities from Southern Trench, Guaymas Basin, Mexico - 4870-11-0-1_MG | ecosystem: Environmental > Aquatic > Marine > Hydrothermal vents > Sediment ...
TCCCTGTCCTTTTTTCCGCGACAAATAATCCGAAGTTTCTTTTATGGTACTGAAAATATACATTTCCGTTTTCTTACTGCAAAGTTACGATGCTCCGTCAGCTAATTCAAGCATTCGGTATAATGAATGTGTTATTTAGTTCTTATTTAGAATTGAAAGTTACCTGATGATCTTCCAAAGGTCTTCTTCCAGCGTGTTTTCAGGTGTTTCAACGATCCGGCCAATTTCTCTGCCTTTTTTATAAACGATAAAGGTTGGCACCCGCTCAATGTTCAGTGCGTTAATATCAACTACTTCGGTTTGCTTCTCTCTGTTCACAGCAATGAGGGTTAAACGATCATCGATGTAACCGGTTTTGTCGAGTATTTTATAAAAACGGGGCAGCTGCTCCTGGCTGTCGGAACACCATGAGCCGAATACTACGGTAATCTTGTACTCATCGATTTTTTTGTTTAGCAGCTTAACCAGACTGTCGTTGACCAGATAAGCCTCGTATTCAGGCAGAAAATAAGTGCCGAATTCACCCGCTTCCAAACCGGTTCTGTCGCAGTAACCGATCAGCACCTTTTGTTCTACTGCCGAATCGTAAACCATGTTGTTCAGCGTTTGGGCAAAGGAAGAAGAGGTCAGTAAAATAAAGCTGATAAATGTGGCAATACCGTATTTTTTCATGATGATAGGTTAGATGAAAAGAAGAGAGCCTCCCATGGGACTCGAACCCACGACCTGCTCATTACGAGTGAGCTGCTCTACCAGCTGAGCTAAGGAGGCATCATTTTGCGCTGCAAAGATAAAACTAAATTCAAAAAAACAGTTGTTTACCATTTTTTAACAGAAAGCCTGTTTTCAGAATATCGAAATATTTGTATATTCGCCGCCCGAATAAGCAATTAATCAAAATTTTAATAAAATGAACAAGTTGAAAAAATCATTCTTAATGATCGGATTTACCCTGCTTTCCGTAGGGCTTTTTGCGCAATCGGTTGCCGATGCAGGTGTTAAGTATAATGATGGCAATACAGCGTATAACGATAAAGATTATGCTGCTGCTGTTGATGCCTATACCGAAGCGCTGAACATGGCCAAAGAAGCTGGTCCGGATGCCGATGAATTAAAAAGCAAAATTGAAAAGCAGCTTACAGCATCTTACCTTAAAAAAGGTTTGAGTATCTATAAGAAAAAAGATTATGACGGTGCTATAGCTGTCCTTGAGCAAGGATATGCTTTTGCCGATGAGCGTAATGACACAAAATATGTTACAAAGTTTGCTTCCGTTATTGCCCAGATAAGAGGTAAAAAAGGTGATGTACTGAGGTCGGAAGGTAAACTGGATGACGCTTATACCGAATATGAAATGGCGATTGAAATGAAGCCGGATTGTGTTAAATCTTTTTATGGTGAAGGAATGGTATTCAAAGAAAAAGGTAATCTGGAGGCAATGATGGAGAAAATGAACGAGGTAGTTAAATACGGTGCTGGCAATGCAAAGATGGAAAAAACTGTTAATGCAGCCAAAGCCAATGCTGCCAGAGCCTTACTTGCCAAAGCTGCCGAAGAATTCAATGCACAAAATTTTGAAGAAGCCGGTAAATATATTGATCTGGCTGCTACTTACGCTCCTTTCGATGAAGGAACTATGAATGTTTTCAACCAGTTTGCCGATCAGGTGAAAGATGTTCCGGAAATGACGGATGCCATAAATAAGGCTAAAGAAGCTTTGAAATAAAATATTTCTTTCCTTCTTATAAAAGCGGCTTTTGGCCGCTTTTTTTATTGGATAAAATCACGGCGGCAAAAAGAAATGTGCCCCCGTAAGCCGTTATATTATTCGTAAGTTTTAACAGGAAGTTCGCCACTTACAACGCCGATACCGTTCATCGCCAGTGCCGCCATTTCATCCTCTCCCGGATACACATGCACGGGGGCAATCCGGTGGGTATAGGAAATAATCTGGTTCGTGAAATATTTATCGTGCGCAATACCGCCTGTAATAAGTACTCCATCTACCTCATATTTCAGAACCGCCGCCATGGCTCCTACTTCTTTGGCTACCTGGTATGCCATAGCATCGTAGATCAGCCTGGCATATTCATCACCTTCGGCGGCCCTTTGAGCTACCTCCGTAGCGCTGTTTGTATCCAGATAGGCTACCATACCGCCTTTTCCGGTGATCATTTTCAGTATTTCCTTTTCTGAATATTTTTCGCTAAAACACAAACGTACCAGGTCGCCTACCGGTAAAGTCCCGGATCGTTCCGGCGAATACGGGCCGTCTCCGTCCAGTCCCTGATTTACATCTATCACCCTTCCTTTTTCGTGCGCACCTACGGTAATTCCTCCCCCCAGATGTACTACAATCAGGTTTAGTTCTTCGTATTTCCGCATGATGGATTTTGCATGCTGTCTGGCCACAGCTTTCTGGTTAAGCGCGTGAAAAATTGACCGGCGTGGCAACAGCGGATGGCCCGAGATTCTTGCCAGATCATTCAACTCATCTACTACAACCGGATTACTGATATACGCTCCGGCCTGAGGAATAGTCTGAGCTATATCATAAGCCAATATACCCCCCAGATTACTGGCGTGTTCGCCGTATGTGCAATTTCGCAGATCGTCCACCATCTTTTTATTCACTTCGATCACCCCTGATTCTACGGGTTTCAGCAATCCGCCGCGCCCCATGATGATGTTCAGGGAATTGATATCGATATCGGTATTATGTAGTTGCCTCAGAATTAAATTTTTGCGAAATTCATACTGATCGGTTACCCGCTCGAAAGGTGCCAGTTCTTCGGTCGAATGCCTGATGGTCTGGATAAACACAGGGTTTGTATCGTGATATACCGCTATTTTGGTAGATGTAGATCCCGGATTTATAGCAAGTACCTGTATCTTTTCCATTAATAATTTATTACGCCAGTTTCAGGCGTTAAAGTTCCGAAAGAATTTGCTGCTATGCAAACAAAGTTTCAAATTACGAGATGGCCGCTGCCAGCGCTATCGAGAGGTATTTGCTTTGTTCGGTATCTCCCCGTGAAGTCAACACGATCGGCACCCTGGCACCCATGATTACGGCCGCCGAAGTAGCTCCTCCCAGGAAATTCAACGATTTATACAGAATGTTTGCCCCGTCAATGTTTGGCGCCAGGATCAGGTCAACATCGCCCGCTACATCGCTGGTAATGTTTTTCAGTTCTGAGGCCCGTTTTGAAACAGCTCCGTCAATGGCCAGCGGGCCGTCGATGATGCATCCTGTAATTTGTTTCCGGTAATTCATCATAGAGATGGTAGCAGCGTGCATGGTAGCTTCCATGCGCGGGTTGATGGTTTCCACCGATCCTACAATAGCTACTTTAGGATTGTCAATTCCCAGCTTATGATAGAGTTCAACAGCATTTTTAATGATCCCTATTTTCTCTGGTAAATCAGGATTTACGTTCATGGCAGCGTCAGTAACGCCTAACAGTTTATGATAATAAGGTGTTTCGAACAAGGCTACATGGCTCAGTAAATCGCCTTTTCTCAAACCGTATTCTTTGTTCAGTACGGCTTTTAATAATATTCCTGTACTGACAAGCCCTTTCATTAAAATATTTGCTTTGCCATCCCTGACTAATTGAACCGCTACGGAGGATGCTTCAATTTTATCCGGATGATTTAATATTTCGATACCTGAAAGATCCAACCCTATTTTTTCGGAAATCTCTTTCACCTTTGCCTCATCGCCAACCAAAACTGGTTCGACAATTCCTTTATCGCGTGCATTCTTTATGGCTTCCAGTACGTCTACGTCTCCTGCAGCAGCAACTGAAATTTTTTGTGTGGTTTTGCTCTTAGCTATTTCTACCAGTTCGTTAAGCTTTGCAATCATTATTTTTTCTTTTAAATAAATATACCAAATTACTCTGTTTCCGTTTGTTATAATAAACACCAAACAAAAACGGATACTGTTGCAAAAGTACACTATTGGCTTTTGAAAGCAACAAGATTTGTTAAATATTTAACAAATCTTGTTGCTTTGATTTGATTGGCCGGAATACCGATAGATTTAACTGGTTTATTTATACTTTGACAATTATATTGAACTAATTGTTCATTTTTTCAACCCACTTTATTCCCCCATTAACCGACTGATTACATCTATTCGTCGATTGCCTGGTTCTGATTACTTCGGAAGTTGTTACTTTCGCCTGCTGTTAACAAAACCTCAGAAAAAGTACTTTTGCAAAAATTTTTACCGAAATGAATTGGAGAAAAACTTTAATAAGCATCGGCGCATTAATCATATTGTCCGTTTTAACTTAACTGATTTTCGGTGCCTTATCGGGCATGGAAAACAAATCAAAAGAAAAGCAAAAAGAAGCACTGAAGCTGTATGTTAAAGCCAAACAGGTGGCTTATACAACAAACACAGCTTCTATTGTTGAAACAGGCCGTTTGTCGTCACAAAATATTGTTGATCTGAGTGCTGAAGTGCAGGGACAAATCCTTCCCGGAGATGTTATCTTAAAAGAAGGCACCCGGTTTAAGAAAGGTCAGTTGCTTGTGAAAATATTTGACGAAGAAGCCCGGAATAATTTAAAAGCCAGCAAAAGCCGGTTTATGAACGGTATTGCTGCTATTTTACCGGATATTAAGATTGACTTTCCTGAAAGCTACCAGAAATACCTGGACTTCTTTAATTCACTTCGTATTGACCGGCCACTACCGGAACTGCCTGCGTTGGATTCTGACAAAGAAAAAGTGTTTCTGGCAAGCCGGAATATTTTAAACGATTATTTCAGTATTAAAAGTGCCGAAATCAGGCTTGCGAAATATAAACTTTATGCACCGTTCGATGGAACGTTTACGGCCGTTTATCTTGAACCCGGCTCCGTTGCTAATCCGGGAAGCAGAATTGCCTCAATGATACGCACGGACAAACTGGAACTGGAAGTGCCTGTCAGATCCGATGATGCTTACTGGATCAGTATAGGTGATGAGGTGCATGTCAGCACGAAAGACAGAAGCGTTAGCTGGACCGGAAAAGTGGTGCGTAAATCAGGATTTATGGACCCGGCTTCACAAACTATAACCGTTTATGTGGCTTTATCGCATGAAAAAAGTAACCCTCTGTATCAGGGTCAGTACCTCCTTGCCGAATTTGATTCCAAGAACATTGAACACTGTATGAAGATTCCAAGAAATGCGGTATTTGACAAAAACAAGGTGTTTACCGTAGAACAGGGAAAACTGAAAAAGCATGAGATTGATGTATTGCGTAAAGGTGAAACTACCGTAATCTTTACCGGTTTACCCGAAGGCACCGAAGTGGTTACAGAGCCGCTTGTAAATGCTAAAGAAGGATTTAACGCCGAAATTCTGAAATAATCATGAAGAGAGCTATTTCCCTTTTTATCAAGTATCCCTTTTATGCCAATATAATATTGGTCATTATTCTTGGTGTTGGTTTGTTCAGTTTTTCGTCAATGAACCGTTCTTTCTTTCCCGACATAACGGAAAAGTTTATCAATATTTCTGTCTTTTACCCCGGGGCTTCCCCAAAAGAAATGGAAGAGGGGATTACGGTCCGAATTGAAGAAGCTCTGAGGGGCATTGCCGGAATTAAAGAGATCAACAGTACTTCTTACGAGAATTTTAGTAGTGTTCAGATTGAAATTACCGGCGAATACGATATCGATGAAACCCTGATGGAGGTTAAAAATGCTGTGGATGGCATTCCTTCATTTCCGGTGGACGCTGAAAAACCCATTGTTAACAAACAGCGGTCCATATCACGGGCAATGTTTATGGCACTGACGGGTGATGTTGACTTGCTTACCCTGAAACAATATGCCAATGAAATTGAATACGATCTCTATAATTCAGGCATTATGTCGCAAATCTCCTTTTCCGGTTTTCCCGACCTGGAAATTTCAGTGGAGATTTCCGAAGAAAACCTGCGGCGCTATCAATTGACATTGGATGAAGTGGCGCGGGCCATTGCGCAAAACAACCTGGATATTTCGGGGGGACAAATCCGGTCAGACGAAGAAGAACTTCTGATACGAAGTCGTTACCGTACCGTGAAGCCGGAAGAGATTGAACAGATCATTATTCGGGGAAACCCGGACGGCAGCTATTTGCGCATTTCCGATGTAGGCTCAGTAGCCATGCAATTTGCCGATGTAAATCCAACCGGCATGCGCGAGGTCCAGCTTAGATTAAAACCACTGGCTTATTTTCTCGGATTTACTCAGGCAAGTCTGACAAGCCAGGTACGCCAGGGGTTCTTCGGAGCACAGGCCCAGCGTTTGCAACATCAGAAAGACGAATTGCGGGTGTGGGTGAGGTACCCGAAAAGCGACCGGATCAATATCGGCCAGCTGGAATCGATGCGTATCAATACCCCGGCCGGTTCGTACCCCTTATCAGAACTGGCGACCTATACCATAAAAAGGGGGCCGGTAAATATCAAACATTACAACGGCTCACAGGAGATCAGGGTAGATGCCAATGTAGTTAGCTACGAAACACCTATTGTACCTATTCAGGAAAAAATAGAAACGGAAATTGTACCCCGGCTTCTTGAACGTTATCCGGGTATTGATGTGGCCTATCTGGGACAGAAAAAAGACAGTGATGAAACAATGGCACAGATTAAAAAATATTTTTTCCCTGCATTTCTGTTAATGTTCCTGATCATCATCCTTCATTTTAAATCTCTTTCGCAGGGAGCCATTATCGTAGCCATGATCCCGCTGGCATGGCTGGGTGCTGTATGGGGCCACGGTGTAGAGGGTGTTCCCGTATCGCTTTTAAGCATCTGGGGTATGCTGGCTCTGTCAGGGGTAATTATCAACGATGCGGTCGTCTTTTTGTCTAAATACAATGCGCTGCTGGTCGAAGGAAAAAAAGTGAAAGATGCTGTTTTCGAAGCCGGACAAGCTCGATTCAGAGCCATTGTTCTCACAACAATAACAACCAGTGTGGGACTATATCCTATCATTCTGGAAAAAAGTTTCCAGGCACAATTCCTGATTCCTATGGCTATTGCCTTGGCATATGGGGTTTTTGTGGGTACAGGTTTTATATTGATCTTTTTTCCGGTGCTGATTATGGTACTTAATGATGCCAAACGGTATGCAGCCTATGTTTATAACCGGATCAATTTATGGATCATGCAGGGTGATCATCACCAGGAAATAGCACCTGAGACCATTAAGAATCTTTCTTCCATGCCTTCACGCGAAAGTGTTGAAATAGCTATTATTCACAGTAAAAGAACAATTGATTAATCCGTATCATATGAACAGGATCGTTTCATCATACAAACCACTCATTATAATATTGTTGCTGGTTTTTTCAGCTTCGCTGGCGGTAGCACAACAACCACTGAAACTCGAAGAAGCTGTTTTGAAAGGGCTGGAGAATAATTTCCAGATCCGGATATCAGAGCAGCAATACAACATCGCCCGCCTGAACAACAAACAGGGTGCTGCCGGACGGTGGCCGTCAATAAACATTGGCGCAAACAGTGTTAACAGGTACGACAACACACCGTCTTTCGATACCGCTTCGATGAGTTACCTCAGAGGCGACCAGTATTCCAATTCACTAACACCTTATGTAGAACTCAGGTGGCTGCTTTTCGATGGATTTTCGGTAACCATGAACAAGCAAAAACTGGATCTTCTGGAGCAATATTCTTCGGGTTATGCAACCATTGTCGTAGAAAATACGATCCAGGCTATTATCCTCGGGTATTACTATGCCTTACTTGAGATGGAGCGAATGAAAGTGCTGGAAGAAGTGAAAAAACTGTCGGGTGATCGTTACCGTTACGAAATGATGCGCAAAGAAATTGGCACGGCCGTCACTTTTGACGTACTACAGGCAAAAAATTCCTATTACAGCGATTCGACAAACTACCTCTTACAAAAACTGAATGTTAAGAATGCTTTTCTGGCATTGAACCTGTTGCTGGGTGAACCTCCTTCAACAAAATTTATGCTGACGGATAGTTTTCAGGTGGATCTGCAGCAATACGACCTGAATGATATGATGCGAAAGATGCTGGCCAATAACAGTAATCTGAAAAATCAATACATTAACCAGGAAATATTAAAAAAGGATATCAGCATTGCCAAAAGCAACCTGTGGCCTTCCCTTTCCATGCGTACCGGAGCGGATTATACGCAGGGCTGGTACGACTGGGAAAAGCAGCAGGCCAATACTTATCTGTATGATTTCTATGCCAATTTTACACTGAGTTTTAATTTGTTTAACGGCGGAAATACCCGCAGGGCCATCCAGTCGGCAAAGATCAGTGAAAAGATCGGGACCCTGGAGATCATGGAAATCAAACTAACGCTGTCCAACCTGCTGGTGACCCAATACGAACTTTACAGTATCCGGAAACAACTGCTGGATGTAGCTGATGTTAACCTGGAAAGTGCCAGGCTTAACCTGGAAATTGCCACCGAAAAATACCGCAACGGAACCATCAACTCATTTAATTTCCGTGATGTACAGCTTATTTTCTTAAACGCTTCTTCGAAAAAACTCAATGCCATATACGATCTGCTGGATTCGCAGACGGAATTGCTCAGGCTGACAGGGGGGATCGTTTCTGAACAGTAGAAGTTTTCGGAACGTTTCTTCTTTGCCATTCTTTCCTTAATTTCGCAGCTTATTACAGCCTATGAAGAAAAATATTTTATTCGTTTGCCTTGGCAATATTTGTCGCTCACCCAGTGCTGAAGCGGTATTCAAACATCTGGTCGAAAAAAAAGGAGAAGAGGGGAATTTTTTCATCGACTCGGCCGGTACTTCAGCCTGGCATGCCGGAGAGAAAGCGGATGCGCGCATGCGGCGTCATGCTAAAAAACGGGGCATTGAGCTCACTTCTATCAGCCGGAAATTTGTGCCGGAAGACTTTGACCGTTTTGATTACATCATTGCTATGGATCGCGAAAATATGGACGAAATGAAACGAATGGCCCGTAACAAAAACGATCTGGATAAATTACACATGATGACAGATTTTTCACAAAAATTCAATTACCACGAAATACCCGACCCCTATTATGGCGGCGATGAAGGCTTTGAGTTAGTTCTCGACCTTCTGGAAGACGCAAATAAGGGGCTTCTCGAGCATATAAAATCGTCTTGAGCGACAGAATATTTCCCTTTACTGTTTCTTTATCGTTAAAGTTGGTTTATTTTTGCAACCCCAAAGCGGGGATTACGTAATAATTTTCAGGAAATTAAGTTATAAAGAAAACATTTATTTGAAGAAGTTACAGTTACATATCTTATTAGTAATACTCACGATGATTATCGTGATGGTTTCGGTATCTTCATGTTCTACTAAAAAGAACACCTGGTCGCGGCGCGCATACCACAATATGACCTGTCACTATAACGTATTCTGGAACGGAAAAAACAGCCTGTACGATGGAGCAGAAGCCTTAACCCAAAAAGTCATTGACAATTACAAGGTCGTTTTACGGGTTTATAATTACGGTACACTGCAGGAAGCTCAGTCGCTTAATTCGCAAATGGATCGTGCTATTAAAAAAGCTTCCATCGGAATTCAGCGCCACTCCATGTATTTCAACGGAAAAGAATACATTAAATGGGTGAAAGTGAGCTACCTGATGATGGGTGAGGCACATTTTTACAAACAAGATTATACCAGTGCCCGCAGGGTATTTGATTATGTGTCAAAACAGTATTCCGACGACCCGATCCAGTATGAAGGCTATCTGTGGCTGGCTAAAACATACATCGAAACCGAGCGTTTTGAAAAAGCCGAAGCAGTCATTAATTTCATGCAAAGCAAAAAAGATGAGAATAAATTTCCGGGAAGCATAGAAAAGGAACTTCCATTTGTTATTGCCGACTTTTACCTGGCACAGGAGAAGTACAACGAAGCTTATCCTTATCTTGAAAGATGCCTCGAGGTAGGTAATAAAAGGGATATAATTACACGTGTTTATTTTATTCTGGGTCAGATCAACCAAATGGACAACGATCTGGAAACAGCAAGTTACTATTACAAGAAAGTTATCAATCGTAATGCCGAATACCGTATGGCTTTCGAAGCCAAAATGAACCTGGCTAAAAGTTATGATGAAAATACGGGCGATAGCAAGGCCATCATCAAAACATTGCAAAAAATGGCCAGAGAATACAAAAACCGTGATTTTCTCGACCAGATTTACTTTGCCCTCGGTGAAATTTCCATGAAAGACGGAAACAAGGAAACAGCAATTGACTACTACGCTAAATCAGTACAATTCAGCGCAACAAATAACTACCAGAAGTCTGAATCGGCGCTAACCCTGGCAGATCTCTATTTCGATGATAATAAATATGAACTGGCGGAAGCGTACTACGACACAGCTGTATCATTCCTGCCTCAGGATTATCCCGACTACGAAACCATCAAAAATAAAGCCTCCGTATTAACCGATTTGGTGCAACTTGCTTCTACTATTAAGTTACAGGACAGTTTGCTGTATCTGGCCAGCCTTGACACAACAAAACTTTATGCACTCATCGATAAAGTGATCCAGCAGGAAATTGCTGCGCGCGAAAAAGAAGCAGAACTGGCTGACGAAGGAGGAGTACAGTTTGTGGATGTAGGACAAAGAAGCAGAAACCCGAACGTTCAGACAGGGAAGTGGTATTTTTATAATACGGCTGCTTTAAGTTACGGGTATTCGGAATTCATTAAAAAATGGGGTAACAGAAAACTGGAAGACAACTGGAGATTAAGTGATAAACGGCTGGTAATGCAGTCGTATGGTGATGATCTGGCGGAGGGGGATGATCTGAACCCGGACGATTCCGTAGCGATGGACCAGTCAAATAATCCGGAAAACCGGGCATATTACCTGAAAGATATTCCTTTTGAGGAAGAACAAAAAAAGGCTGCTCATGAGCTGATCATCAAGTCGTATAAACAATTGGGTTTTCTGTATCTTGAAGACCTGAGAGATACTACAAACGCCCTGGAAACGTACTTGTCATTTCAGGAAAAATATCCCGATAATCAGTTTCGGCTCGAATCGTGGTATGCGCTTTATAAAATTTACAATGAGCGGGGAAACCAGGAACAGGCAAGTTATTATAAAAGCCTGATCTTAAGCAATTATGCCGACAGCGATTATGCCAAAGTTATCACTGACCCTGAATATTTCAATAAAATTGGTGAAGACAAACAACGGGCATTGCAATTGTATGAAAAGACATACAAAGCATTTACACGGGAGCAATATTTCAGGGTAATTACTTATGCCAATAATGGTCTTGAAGAATTTTCCGAAGATACAGCCATCGCTCCCCGGCTTATGTACCTGAGAGCAATATCACTTGGAAAAGTGGACGTTCCCGATACGCTGTATGCTTCTTTAAAGGAACTGATCACCTTGCATCCTGCCAGTCCGGTAGTTCCAATGGCAAAATCCATTCTGAACACCCTCAGTACCGAATACGGTGTGGGAGAACCCGTAGCGGGATTTAACAACCAGGCAGACAGTACGCAGGCAATTCCGTCCATATACACATATGATGAAAACAGCATGCATCTGGTGTTGCTAATTGTTAACTCGAAAAATGTAGAGATCGACCCGCTTAAAGTTCGCTTATCCGATTTTAAAAAGAAATCGTTCAGCCTGCTTAATGTTCGGATAAAAAGCCTGATGCTGGATAACAAAACAACACTGATCACCATTGGTAATTTCGGAAATAAAAGAGAAGCCGGAAAGTTTTATTCGGCACTTTCCTCGGATGAATACGTTTTTTCAGGCCTGAGTCCCGATGATGTTGCTGTTACAACCATATCAGTGGGCAATTACCCGGTATTTTATAAAGAGAAAGATGTGGAAGGTTACCTGCGCTTTTTCAAAAAGTATTACGAAAACGAGAAATAAAAAAGGTAAATTAATTTATACATAAAAAAGTGAAAACATTGAAAAACGGATACAGCGAAAACCAGGCGCGGAATATCATTGCGCTGGGTACAAAAATTAAAGGAGATCTTGATTCAGATGGTGATTTCAGGATCGAAGGTTCTTTAGTGGGCACTGTCAGGGCCAAAGGAAAAATCGTGATCGGTGAAACAGGAAATGTTGAAGGGGAGATTTACTGCCAGAATGCGGATATTTCAGGAACAGTAAAAGCCAAACTGGAAGCCGGCGAACTGACAACCTTAAGAGCAACATCAAAATTTTCGGGCGACATAACTACCAAGAAGATATCTATCGAACCGGGAGCTCTGTTTTCTGGTTCTTGCCAGATGGCTGCATTAGCAACAAAAACAGAAAACCGGCCAAATTTTGCTACGCAAAGTGGAAAAGAAAAATCAAAAGGACAGCCCGCTTAAATTTTATGCCAGGTATTCCACGCTCGCCATTCAAATGATCGTTATCATTGTTGGCGGCGCATTTGGCGGCAAAGCACTTGACAGTAAACTGGAATGGGGATTCCCTGTATGGACTGTTGTATTTACTATTTTAGCGGTAATTATTGCCTTATACCTGGGCCTGAAAGATTTGTTTAAAGGAAAATCATGAATAAAACATTTTTAAAATTAGCTAAAGGATTAACTATTTATGCGCTCATTATTTCTCTTATCAGCTTAGCTGTCGACCTCTGGCTGCCTCAAGTGCACATTACACATGTATATTTATTCCTGATCGCTTTTATTTATTCCGTTCACTTTTTACTGACCGGTAAACTGACACGGGCCATGGAAGATAAACCCAACAGGTTTATCAATACCTATATGCTGCTGAATTTCGGTAAATTGTTTTTATTCATTATTGTGATTGCCGTATATGCATATACGCACAGAGATGATGCTGTTTCATTCGCCGTTACATTTATGATTTACTATATATTGTTCACAGCCTACGAAATCACTGTTTTGTTAAAAATTAATAAATAAAACCGGTAGCACGATTTCATTCTCCCGGCTTTCGTAATTTTGATACTCAGACCGCTCAAAAACAGCTAACCGCATGAAGGATAAAAAATGGTATAATAAAATTACCAACAAGTTTCGCCTTGTTATTCTTGACGACCAGACGTTTGAGGAACGATTTTCCATGCGACTTACCGCGCTGAATATTTTAATTTTTCTGGTAAGTATATCCATTGTGATGATGTCGATCACATTTTTCTTCATAGCCAACACTTCTGTCAGAGAGTTTATTCCGGGTTATCCGAATGTTGATCAGCGAAAACAGATTTATGAATTGAACCTGATGGCTGATTCGCTGTTGTACGATATTCAACAGAAAGACAGATATATTCAAAACATCAAAAATATACTGGAAGGAAATATCCCGGATGATGCTTCAGAAGAGCCAGTCGGTTTAGAGGTGCAAATTGATACCAGCGGGATGAAAAAATCGATGGAGGACAGTATGCTCCGTGCTGAATTTGAATATCAAAATCTGTACAGTTTATATTTCACCGAACAGGACCTGCAGGAAAGTAAATCGGAATCCTCCATCAGGAGTTTTAATTTCTTCCCGCCTATAAGCGGGATCATTACGGCTAAATTCAACCTTACGGAAAAACATTACGGCGTTGACATTGTGACCTCTCATAACGAAGCCACCAAAGCAACCCTTGACGGGACGGTCGTTTATGCAGGATGGACACTTGAAACCGGTTACACTATTGCCATACAGCATCAGCAAAATCTGATTTCAATTTATAAACATAATTCAGTACTCCTGAAAAAAGAAGGTGATTATGTACATACAGGCGACCCTATTGCCATCGCAGGCAACTCGGGGAACTTAAGTACCGGTCCTCATTTACATTTCGAATTGTGGTACAACGGAACGCCGGTTGATCCGGAAGAATACATCATTTTTAACTAACAAAATTTGAAGAAACGAATTGCCATACTCGGTTCCACAGGTTCTATCGGAACACAGGCGCTGGAAGTAGTCAAAGCACATACCGATCTGTTCCTTGTGGAGGTGCTGACGGCATATGACAACTTCGACTTGTTGATCAGGCAAGCGGTAGAATTCAAACCGAATGCGGTAGTTATCGGTAATGATGAGCACTATCAAAAAGTACGCGAAGCCCTCGATCCGCTGAATATACATGTGTACGCAGGTAGTGATGCCATTCAGCAGATCGTAGAAATGGAATCCATCGACCTGGTGTTAATGGCCATTGTGGGTTTTAAAGGCTTGAACCCGACAATTAATGCGTTAAACAACCGGAAACCTTTGGCTATGGCCAACAAGGAAAGCCTGGTGATTGCCGGTGATATTGTTGCTTCAACAGCATTAAAAACAGGAACACCCATAATTCCCGTCGATTCGGAACATTCAGCTATATTTCAATGCCTCATGGGCGAGCTGAACAACCCGGTGGAAAAAGTGATGCTTACTGCTTCGGGCGGACCTTTCAGAGGATATACAAAAGAGGCATTAACAAAAGTGACTGCCAAAGAGTCGCTGGCGCATCCCAACTGGAAGATGGGAGATAAAGTAAGTGTCGATTCGGCCACTCTGATCAATAAAGGCCTCGAGGCCATAGAAGCTAAATGGCTGTTCGGCCTGCAGCCTTCGCAGATAGAGGTAATCATACATCCACAGTCCATTGTTCATTCCCTGGTGTATTTTACTGACTCATCGGTCAAAGCGCAGTTAAGCATTCCGGATATGCGGCTGCCCATACAATTTGCTTTAAGCTACCCCAACAGGCTGGGCAATAATCTTCCCTCGCTGGATTTATTACAGATAAGCGCTCTTACTTTCGAACAGCCTGATATCGAAATTTTTCGTAATCTTGCACTCGCTTTTGAGGCGATGAAAAAAGGGGGTAACACACCCTGCATCTTAAATGCAGCAAACGAAACAGCCGTTGATGCATTTTTGCACGACCGCATAGGATTTGTAAATATTCCGGAGGTTATTGAAAAATGCATAGAACAAATACCCTTTATTGAAAAATCCGGGATGGAGGATTATGTGGAAACGGATAACATCACCCGGATAAAAGCAAACGAATTTATCAAAACGATCAGATAATACAGCATGGACATAGTTATCAAAATATTACAGCTTATTTTAAGCTTATCCATATTGGTCATCGTACACGAGTTTGGCCATTTTATTGCAGCTAAGGCATTTAAAACACGGGTAGAAAAATTTTATCTCTTTTTCAATCCATGGTTTTCCATTTTTAAATTCAATTACAAAGGAACAGAGTATGGCCTGGGATGGCTGCCTTTGGGCGGGTATGTAAAAATTGCCGGTATGATTGATGAGTCGATGGATAAAGAACAAATGAAAAAGCCGCCGCAACCCTGGGAGTTCAGATCGAAACCGGCCTGGCAACGCCTCATCATTATGTTGGGTGGTGTATTTATGAATGTGGTTCTGGCTATTGTTATTTACATAGGCATTCTGTCGTATTACGGGGAAGAATACCTGCCTACTTCGGAAGCAAATAAATATGGGATCAGTGTGGATAGCCTGGCACAGGAAATGGGGTTTCACAATGGAGATAAGATTATCTCTATAGACGGGGAATATGTGGAAGATTTTCAGAAAATCCCGATGAACATCATCCTGAACGAAGCCAAATCAGCACAGGTAATTCGTAACGGGCAAACGATCGATATTGTATTTCCCGAAGGAAGCCTTTACAAACTGGTACAACATAAATCCCCGGTATTTATTTCTGTACGTTTACCATTTATCGCCCGCTCATTTACCAAAGAATCGGCGGCCAAAGAAGCCGGTATGCAAGCCGGTGATACTATTATTGCCATCAACGGCGTGGAAAAAAGATTTTTTGGCGAATTCCGCGAAGAAGTACAAAAACATAAAAATCAGGATGTAGTTATAACCGTAAAGAGGGAAAATGAACTGATCGAGCTTCCTATACATCTGGACGAAAATGGTCTGCTGGGTGTTTACCCGAAAAACGACCTGAATGAATTCTTTACGCTGAATAAAAAAGATTACAACGTAGTTCAGGCCATCCCTGCCGGATTTAACAGGACATGGGTGGGCATTGGTAACTATCTGAAACAATTGAAACTGCTGTTTTCGCCTGAGGTGAAAGCTTACGAAAGTGTTGGTGGATTTATTACCATCGGCAGCATTTTTCCTGCTCAATGGCACTGGGAGAGTTTCTGGCGGCTCACCGCTTTTCTTTCCATTATGCTGGCCATAATCAATGTGTTGCCCATTCCGGCGCTGGACGGTGGCCATGTGTTGTTCCTGTTGTACGAGATCATTGCCCGGCGTAAGCCCAGCGACAAGTTTCTGGAATATGCACAGATTGTCGGGATGATCATCCTGTTCAGCCTGCTGATTTTGGCTAACGGGAATGATATTATTAAACTGTTCAGAGGATAGTTATTATCCGCTTATTCTGCCACTTTTTCTTTCAATGATTTAAATCCATTGCCAAGGATTTCATTGGCGTTGATAACGGTTACAAAAGCATTGGGGTCAATACGGTTGATATAATCCTGTAACATCACCGTTTCGCGGCGGTTGACTACCGTTAAAAGCACTTCTTTCTCCTTTGTGCTGTACAAACCTTCACCTTTCAATAAAGTACCACCACGGTTCAGGTCGTGAATGATCTTATCTCTGATCTCCTGAATTTCATCCGATACGATCAGCAACACTTTATCATAATTCATTCCTTCCAGAATTGTATCGATTACTTTTCCGGTAATAAAAATAACGATGAGCGAATAAAGCGGGATTTTCCAATCCTGAAAGACGATCAGTCCGAGCAGTACTATTGTGGAATCCACAGCTATCATCAATTGCCCTACCGGCATGCGCGTATATTTACTGATCATCATGGCTACAATATCGGTACCGCCGGATGTGGCCCGCGATTTAAAGATTAAACCGAGGCCGACCCCCATAAACAACCCACCAAAAACTGATGATAAAAGAGCATCGCCTTCCACAAGGGGTTCGGATCCGTAAAAATAAGTCAACGAATCAACAAAAACCGCTGTAAGCACAAAACCCAATACCGTTTTTGCACCAAAACGCGGGCCCAGCACTTTTACACCTATGATCGTTAATGGGATATCAAAAACCAAGGCCATCAAACCAACCGGTGTGCCAAACAAATGGTGCAATACGATGGATATACCGTAAACACCCCCCGGTACTATTTTGTAAGGTGTTATGAACAACACAAATCCTGCTGCCAGTATGAATGATCCTACTACAATAAGGCTGTAGTTTTTTAAGCCCCTTTTACTAAACAATTTATCTTTCTGTAAGAATGCCATGATGGTATGTTATTTATAAGTCCGACAATCGAAAAAGTGCGCAAAAGTAAGAAGTTTAAAATACCGGCAATACTTTTTATGAAAATATTCATAATTAGTTAATTTTTACCGGCTTATACCGTGTTAAATCAGTGACTTAACACAATAAATTAAAGAAAGTCCGGAACCAGAATTTCCTATTAAAAGTCTAAGACTTTTAATTCTTCTCTGGTTTAAGTTGAAACTTAAAGGAGTGAAAGAAACTTTATGGACATATTTTTTATTGGGCTGATGCTGTCTAAAATAATGACAGCAGGATCATGGCTAATATGAAAGCAGGAATTAAGCTAAATAAGGCTATTTCCATAGATTTATTCAGTGTTTTCATGGCATATGTATTTAGTGAATACTTAGTAATACAAAAGTGGCAGATCTTTTCATGGAATTTTTAATCGTTTTCCGTAGTATTTAAAAATAGCAGAATCCAGCCAGTAGCCGAAATAAATATTTTCTTATTTATTATCAACCTGAGTTCGATGTAAAAAAAGGCAACTTTTTATAAAAACATAAGGAAAGTTTTTGTATATTTAAAGTATTAACAGTCAAAACAATACAAAAACTTATCCTTATGATTGAGCAAGCAAAATTAGTTGAAATATTCTATCTGGCAGACGAATTCTGCAAAGAATTTTATAAAACCATGGAGGGACATACCCTTGGAAAGAACAACGCTAAAAAGCGAAGAAATAGAAAATTTAAACTCAATGATGCTGAAGTTATGACCATCATGATCGCTTTTCATCTTGGAGGTTATCGAAACCTTAAGTTCTTTTACATCAATTATGTGCAAAAACACCTGACAGAGTACTTCCCTGAAACAGTTTCCTATAATCGTTTTGTTGAATTACAACAAAAGGCATTACTTCCATTGGTTATGTTTTTGAAAATGTCACGGCTTGGTCAAAGTAGTGGGATTTCTTTCATTGATTCTACACCTATACGAGTATGTAAGAACAAGCGTATTTATAACCATAAGGTATTTGATGGAATAGCAAAGAGAGGAAAGTCAACAATGGGGTATTTCTTTGGCTTTAAACTACATATAGTTATAAACGACCGGGGAGAAATAATAGAATTCGTTATTACGCCCGGCAATGTGGATGATCGGGAACCACTCAAAGATGCAAACTTCATCAAAAAAATATACGGAAAGCTTTTCGCAGACAAAGGATATGTATCCAAGGAGTTATTTGAGAACCTCTTTTTTGATGGGATTCAACTAATAACCGGGATAAGAAGCAACATGAAAAACCAATTAATGAACATGCATGACAAAATAATGCTTCGTAAACGATCTGTGATTGAAACAGTTAACGATGAGCTAAAAAACATCTGTCAAGTTGAACATTCCAGACATAGAGGTTTTACCAACTTTCTAACAAACCTAATCTCCGGCCTTATTGCTTATTCGTTCTTACCTAAAAAACCAGGAATCAAATATGAAAGAAGAGAAACTTATGGCCAACTCTCTCTGATTTAAACCGTTGCTTATATCGAACTCAGGTTAATAGAGAAGA
>Ga0190315_1000535_pt1 | contig 18820 bp, 15 predicted proteins | sample 48701101_MG_FD_161673 | JGI IMG/M metagenome (GOLD analysis project Ga0190315, IMG submission 161673) | Hydrothermal vent sediment bacterial communities from Southern Trench, Guaymas Basin, Mexico - 4870-11-0-1_MG | ecosystem: Environmental > Aquatic > Marine > Hydrothermal vents > Sediment ...
TCAATGGCCTGCGGGGTCGGTGTCAATTTTATCGCAGACCGGTGCCCCGGCGTTAATGTATTGCCCGCCCTTAACACAACGTTTTACGGTGCCAATCTGAGCAGCGGCGAGTGGGCTGAGATGTGCGCAGGTTGCGGAGCCTGCGTATTACACCTGACCGGCGGGCTTTGTCCTGTAGCGAGGTGTGCCAAGAGCCTGTCCAACGGGCCGTGTGGAGGGTCCGTGGGAGGCAGATGCGAGATCAATCCGGATGTGCCCTGCATCTGGCACAGGATCTACGAGAAATTGACCGGCCTGAAACAGGATCAACTACTCAGGGAAATTATGCCCATTCGCGACTGGAGACCGGCCGGTCATGGAGGGCCGCGTCGCAGAATCAGGGAGGACTTGCTGCCGTGATAGCAGGAAGCAATCTGGAACAGGTCTTAAGCTCCGGTCAGTTTGCCGTGACCGGGGAGCTTGGACCCCCAAAAAATGGCAATTACGAAATAGTCCGTGATAAGGCCCGTATCCTCAAGGGACATGTAGATGCGGTCAACATAACTGACTGCCAGACGGCCATAGTACGGATGTCCAGCCTGACTGCAGGGCTTGTTGCATTGGCGGAAGGCGTGGAACCTGTAATGCAGATGACCTGCAGGGACAGGAACCGCATCGGCATGCAATCAGATATCCTGGGGGCTTCAGCACTTGGCATAAAGAATCTCTTGTGCCTTACCGGAGACCACCAGAAATTCGGAAACCATCCACAGGCAAAAGGGGTCTTTGACATGGACTCCATACAGCTCCTGTGCATGGCAAGGGGCATGCGGGATGATAAGATATTCCAGTGCGGTGAGGAGATCAAAGACCACGAGCCCCGGCTTTTTCTCGGTGCGGCGGCAAATCCATTTGCCGATCCATTTGAGTACAGGCCCATAAGGCTGGCCAAGAAGGTAGATGCAGGTGCAAACTTCATACAGACCCAGATCGTTTACAATGTAGACAAGTTTGCCAGATTCATGGAGATGGTAAGGGATCTCGGCCTTCATGAAAGAGTCTATATCCTTGCAGGGGTGACACCTCCCAAGTCGGTCGGGATGGCCCGGTATATGAAAAATTTCGTGCCGGGCCTCGATGTAACGGACGAGGTTATCGAACGCCTGAAGGACGCAAAGGATCCAAAAGAAGAAGGTATCAATATCTGCGTGGATATCATAAAGCAGGTCAGTGAAATACCGGGAGTGGCCGGGGTCCACGTCATGGCCATCGAATGGGAACAGGCGGTCCCGGAGATAGTCTCCCTTGCAGGTCTTTCACCAAGACCTGAAACAAAGATGGTTGAATCCAGGCTGATGAGTTCTGATTCCATAGAACTGATAGTGTCCAGGGTGAGGAAAGAATCTAAGGCAGAGATAGAAAAAGCGCTTGAACAGGCCAAGGCAGAGGTCCGGGCGTCAAGAGATCTCGTCGTAAAAGAGAAAGACAGAACAGCCTCGGAGATATCCGGTCTTAAGAAGCAGGCAGAGGAAGCAAGGGCAATTGCCGAGCAAAAGGATACCGAAATAAAACGGCTTACTGCAGAACTTGCAGAGATCAAGGCCGGGCCTGGACCGGGCCGGGCCGTAAAACGGCCGGAAGGGGAAGGCAGGGTGCTCTCAACCCGCGACAGGAGCGCTCTAAACTCCATCAGGTTGGGGCTTGAGGCCCTAAGCAAAGGTCTGGGCATAAATGAGGATCAGCTTGAGGCCCTGGGGCGGTTCTTTGAGGCGGAATTCCTTCTGCGCATGGATACAGCCGAACGGGTAACAATGCCTCCTGAAGGTGCGGCTGCGCCCGGGGAAGGGGTAAAAAAACCGGATGCAGAGGCAGAGGCCAGGCACAAAAAGGTGGTTAACCTCGTAGCCAAAGGCAACGTGCTTCTCCATAAGAATGATGCAGCCGGTGCGCTTGATGCCTTTGAAAAGGCTTTGGCGATTGAGCCGGGGCACATAAATGCCAAGGAAGGGCTGGAAAAGGCCGGGGAGGCCCTTGAAACTTCCGCACCGGCAGAGGAGGCGGCAGCTCCGGCCGTGCCGGAAGGGATCCCGCCGTGTCCTGAGGGGCTGAGCCCCGAAGAGTGGCGGCGGAAATGGGTGATACGCCTTGTTGCCAGAGGTAATGTCTGCCTGCATAAAGGTGATGCAGACGGGGCCTTGAAGGCCTTCAGGCAGGCCCTGGAGCTGGATCCGGAGGATGAAAAGGCAAAGGCCGGTCTCCTTAAGGCAGAGTCCGGAGAAATAGCCCCTGTGCCGGTTTCTGCCGGGCCGGAGGCGCCCGAAAAGGCGGAAGCCCCGCCCACTCCCGAGCCCAAAGCCCCTCCAGTGACTGAGGAGGTAAAGGCCGGGGCAAAAAAAGTGACCCCTGTTCCTGCTGCACCGGCTGGGATAGAGGCCCTCTCTGTTGCCGAGCTTCCGAAGGAGACCAGGCCTCTTTCCGAAAGGGCGGGGTCCGTGCCAGAGGATCTGTTTATAGAATCATACACAGGCGTCATCCGGAAGGTGACCCTGGGTGAAGGTGAAAAGGCACTGACAGTCGGCGGGGCGGCCACCTTGCCCTTCCACCTGTTTGAAGGAGATATGCCCCATGCACCCTGTGTGGCCTTTGAGGTCCTGGATTCAGAGCCTGAGGAGTGGCCTGATGCCCTGGGCAGGTATTATTCCGATGTATCTTCAGATCCGGTTGCATGGGCCAGGAAATGCATAGACGACTATGGCGCAAGGGCCATTTGCCTTTCCCTTATCAGCACTGATCCTAACGGCATGAACCACCCCTCGGGCGAGGCGGCCAAGGTCGCCCAGTCAGTCATAGAAGAGGTGGATGTGCCCGTGATCCTTTGGGGCTGTGGAAATGCCGAGAAAGACACCGAGACCCTGAGAGAGGTGACCAACCTTGTGGGCGACATAGGTAATCGCAAGGTGTGCCTCGGGCCGCTGACTGATGCAAATTATCGTGCCTTGGGGGCTACGGCCATGGCCTTCCATCTCCCGGTGGTGGCATCCACGCCCATTGACGTGAATCTCGCAAAGCAATTGAACATACTGCTGGAGAACCTTGGGGTATCCATGGACCAGATCGTGATGGACCCCGCTATAGGGGCAGTGGGTTATGGTATCGAGTACTCCTATTCAGTCATGGAGCGTATAAGGCTTGCCGCCTTGACCCAGCAGGATGAGAAGCTCCAGGTACCCTTTATATGCAATCTGGGAAAGGAGGTCTGGAAGGCCAAAGAGTGCCGCCTTCCAAGTGATGCCCATATGGGTGACCAGGAGCGTCGGGGTGTCCTCATGGAGGCAATAACCGCCTCTATCCTGCTGCTTGCCGGTGGTGAAATCATGGTGATGAGGCACCCGAAGGCAATCGCCCTGGCAGAGGTCCTGATTCAGGCAATGATGGGATAAGTATAATCCCAAGATATCTTTTCAGGAGAGGATTGTAATGTCAAAGATCATCTGTTCCGCAGCGATTCGAGGGGCCCACAAGATAGTGGACATGGCCGAAGAAAAATATGAAGAGGCCCTCAAGAAACATGGACCCGAACATGAGGTCGCCTTTCCCAATACGGCCTACTACCTGCCAATAATTTACAGCATACTTGGGGCACCGGTAAAACAACTGGGCGACATGAGGGAGATCTTCCAGGAATGTCGCAAGCTGCTTCCAGCAACAGTCAGTGAGCATTTATGGCTGCCATACCTGGCACCGGCCCTGGATGCCGGAATGGCCACCTTCTTTGCCGAGGAAATGTATGAGGCCATCTGCTACTATATCGACGAACCGGACTTTTATGCAAAGACCGAGGACCCTACCGGTGACCGCATATGGCTTGGGGCGGCAGATGACGTGATCTTTCGTAAGCGTGGCGTGGAGTTTGTTGATGGTACTGCACCCGGCTTTGCCGCCATACTCGGAGCCCCCGCCGCGGACCCGGAGACCGCAGGCAAGATCGCCCTGGAGCTTCAGGAAAAGAACCTCTACATCTTTATGCACGATCAGACCGATGGGATATCTATGCCGGATCTGCTGGCGAAGCAGAAGGTCCAGATCGGCTGGTCCACCCGGCTTGTGCCCTTTGGGCCCACATATACCTCTGCGGTGTTCGCAATAGGCTTTGCATGTCGCGTTGCCCTGGCCTTTGGCGGCATAAAGCCAGGCGACTTCAGGGGCAACTTGATCTATAACAAGGACAGGACCTTTGCCTTTGTCGTCGCCTTTGGTCCGGTCTCCGACGAGTGGTATGCCAATGCAGCCGGGGCCATAAACTGGGGTTTTCCAACCATATCCGACTGGGATATACCGCAGGTGCTGCCGACAGGTATCTGTACTTACGAACACGTGGTCAGCCAGGTCCCTCACGATGAGATTGTACAGAGGGCCATAGAGGTGAGGGGGCTCAAGGTCACTGTATCCAAGATCGACATACCAACCTCTTACGGTCCTGCCTTCGAGGGAGAGCGTGTAAGGAAAGACGATCTCCATCTCGAGTGCGGCGGAGGCAGAAGTCTGGGGGTCGAACTCCTGGTCTCCAGAGATATGGATGAGGTGCAGGACGGACTGGTCACCGTGGAGGGGCCGGAGATGACCGAGGTGGAAGAGGGTGCCAAACTCCCGCTTGCCATACTGGCCGAGGTGGCAGGCCGGCAGATGCAGTCTGACTTCGAGCCCATCCTCGAGCGGCAGTTCCACCACCTGATCAATTATGCCCAGGGAATCATGCACATCGGGCAGCGGAACATAATGTGGCTCAGGGTCAGTAAGGCGGCCATAGAAAAGGGCTTCAAGTTCGAGCATATCGGCCGCATCCTGCACGGAAAGCTCCATCAGGATTTTGGTGCCATTGTGGATAAGATCCAGGTGAAGATATATACAGAGGAGTCCAGGGTCAAGGAGATCATCGAGATGGCAAAGGATATCTATCGTGCCAGGGATGACCGCCTTGGCTCCATGACGGACGAGAGTGAAGATATTTTCTACTCGTGCACTCTCTGCCAGTCTTTTGCCCCGAGCCATGTATGCGTGATCACTCCTGAGCGCGTGGGCATGTGTGGTGCGTATAACTGGCTGGATGGCAAGGCCTCCTATGAAATCAATCCTACAGGTCCGAACCAGCCCATAACCAAGGGAGAACTCATTGATGCCAACCTCGGTCAGTGGACGGGCATAAACGAGTTCGTCAAGAAGGCATCCAGGGGTAAGGTCGAGCGGGTCAGTGCCTACAGCCTGATGATAGATCCAATGACCGCCTGCGGCTGCTTTGAGTGTGTCGCCACCATGCTACCTACTTGTAACGGCATAATGATCGTAAACAGGGACTACATGGGGATGACCCCGAGCGGGATGAAGTTCAGCACCACGGCCGGGATGGTTGGCGGAGGGCAGGTCACCCCCGGCTTTCTCGGTGTTTCAAAACACTACATCTGCAGCAGGAAGTTCGTAAAGGCCGAGGGCGGGCTCAAGCGCGTGGTATGGATGCCCAGGATACTCAAAGAAGAACTCAGGGACCGGCTCCAGGAGAGGGCTGAAGAAGAGGGTGTGCCCGATCTGGTTGAGATGATAGCAGACGATGAGGTAGCCATCACGGAAGACGAAGTTCTCCGTTACATTAAGGAGAAGGGACACCCGGCACTGGACATGGAGAGCATAGTTTAACAGGAAAGGAATAACTCGCATGGCATTCACCGGGATAGAGATATTGAAGATGCTTCCCAAGACGAACTGCGGGGAGTGTGGCGTACCAACCTGTCTGGCCTTTGCCATGAAGGTGGCAGCAGGTCAGGCGGATATAGGCGCATGCCCGTATATCTCTGATGAGGTAAAGGAAAAAGTGGGAGAGGCGTCTGCTCCGCCCATCCGGTCCATCACGCTCGGCAGCGGTGATAACACCTTTGAGATGGGAGGAGAGACCTGTCTGTACCGGCATGAAAGGAGATTTGAACACCCGACGGGCATCGCGGTCCTGGTCGGGACCGATATGGACGAGGATGATGTTTCAGGACGTCTAAAACGTTTCAATGAGCTGCGCTATGATCGTGTAGGATTGGTGCTCAAGGCGGACCTGATAGCTGTAAATGATGCTACAGGAGAAGAGAGGGCATTTATTTCTCTGGTGGAACGTATCCGGAACGAGTGCCCTGATGCCGCTCTTATCCTTATGAGCGATCAGGCCGGCTGCCTTACGGCAGGCGTCGGAGTCTGCGGAGACCACAAGCCCCTTCTTTACTGTGCCACAAAAGAAAATTCAGAGACCATGGCAGAGATAGCCAGAAAAGCCGGCTGTCCTTTGACGGTGAAAGGTGAGACCCTGGGAGAGGCAGCGAACATCTCGGAACAGATGCAGAAATCGGGGCTCAAGGATCTTGTACTGGATACCGGTGCCAGGACCGTAAGGGCTGCATTTGAAGATCAGGTAGCCATGCGCAGGGCTTCCGTAAGGCACAGGTACAAGGCCCTTGGATTTCCCACCATCTCTTTCCCGTGCGAGATGACCGAAGACCCCTTGCTGGAAACGATGATTGCATCGGTTCTGGTGGCCAAGTATGCCGGCATCGTAGTCCTGTCCGACCTGCAGGGAGACATCCTGTTTCCTCTCCTGCTTGAACGGCTTAACATCTTTACTGATCCTCAGAGGCCTATGGTGGTAGAAGAAGACATTTATCCGATAAACGGGCCGGATGAGAACTCCCCCGTGCTTATTACATGTAACTTCTCCCTGACTTATTTTATCGTCTCAGGAGAAGTCGAGGGCAGCAAGGTCCCGTCCTGGCTCCTGATAAAGGATACAGAGGGCCTTTCAGTGCTTACCGCCTGGGCCGCAGGAAAATTCAGTGCGGATCTCATAGGTATGTTTGTCAAAAAATCAAACATTGAAGACAGGATCAGACACAGGAACCTGATTATCCCGGGATATCTGGCCTCTATAAAAGGCGAACTGGAGGAGGAACTCCCGGACTGGAAGATCCAGATTGGCCCCAGGGAGGCAAGCCATCTGCCTCCTTTTCTGAGGGATTGGCAGGCCGGGAGCAATTAGTGTTATTATTCTTTCCCCGGCAGCCGGTAGACTTTTGCAGGGTTTCAAAGCATAATCCGGTACAAATACCTATCTATGTGCGATCTGCCCGCGGTTGAAACCCTGCAAAAGTCTACCGGCTGCCGGGGAGTGTGAACGGTTAATAATCAGAAATTAGGTGTAACCATGTATGTCCAATGTATTGCTGAAAGCATAAATATCATGGGTATCCGTATCGGAAAGGCCATGAAGGAACGCGATCCCGGGCCGATCCAGTTGATGGCCAATGAAGAGGTGGCAGACGGGGCCGATTTTCTGGATCTCAACATCGGGCCTGCCAGAAAGGACGGGCCCGAATTATTGCCTTGGATAGTAGGTGTCGTAGAGGAGGTTACCGACTGCCCTCTTTCCCTTGATACAACCAATGCCGATGCATTGATTGCAGGCATGAAGGCAGCCGGGAACCCCAGGAATCACGTGATGAACTCTATTTCGCTCCAACCTGAGCGAATGAAAAAACTGATACCTATAGCTGCTGAGACAGGCTGCAACGTGGTAGGGCTGCTCTGGGGTGTGGACGGTATGCCAAGGGATTCCAACGAGAGGGCAGCCATGGCTGTAGACCTCTCCATGGCCATGAACGAGGCCGGGATCCCAAACGAGAAGATTCTGGTGGATCCTATCATTACCCCGATAACCCTGGGATCAGACCAGGTAATGAGCGGGCTGGAGTTTATAGGTATGTTGCCTGATATTGCTCCGGGGGCAAGGTCTATAGTAGGCCTGTCAAATGTCTCAAACGGTGTTTCTGCTGAGAAGCGGCCATATCTCAACCGTGCTCTTCTGGCCATGTACATGAAACATGGATTATGGTCTGCCATTGTCGATACATACGATCAGGAGTTAATTAAACTGGCCCATGGGCAAATGCCTGAGTTGTTGAAGATGGTCCATAATATGATGGATGGAACCGAACCTGATCCCGGCACACTTTCCCCAAAGGAGATGGAATACTATAAGACGACCAAGGTCCTGATGGGGAAGACCATATTTTCTGAGTCCTGGCTGGAGCTATAATAAAAGTATAACCGCTTCAAGGCAGGATATAACAGGGGAAAGCAAGATGTCCTTCCCCTGTAAATATTCGGTGAACCCGTTATATCCCGCCTTGGAGCGGTTACCTTTTTCCGGGTTTCAAAGCTCACTCATCGCAGACCGAAAGAGGCAGTGCAATCCGGCCCGCGATCGAAACCCTGCAAAAGGCAAACCGCTCCTGCGGCAGGGCGCGGATGGCAACCGTTCACGGGAAGGGGATATTTCTTTGAACAGTTTAACGGAAGCCCCCGTAGTTTTCCCGGCTTTTGCTGTGGGGGAAACCCCGGCTCCTGAGCGCAGCGAAGGAGAACGGGGAGGGGGCAAGACTCCCCCATGTCAAAAGCCTTAAGAAAACAAGGGGCTGAAGTGTGAAGTGAAAAGAAATATCCCCTCCTGTGAACGGTCACGTGGGACCACGGGTTCGTAAGAATATTTACCTTCCCCTTTTTTTGCTATTTGTAGTATTCTCTTGGCGTGTTATTAACTATGTATTTGACTGCCTCATACATACAGTTCCTGATAGCTTTTTCCATAGGGGTTTTGGCATAGGCACCCAGGCCTCCGCCAAGAGGCGTAGTCCCTATGACACCGCCAAGGAGCCCGCCAGCGGATATGGCGCGGCTGCTACCTTCGACCCTGGTTGCTGCAAGTACCTCCGTGGTTTCTACATCTACAATCCTTATGTCCATTGCCATGGAGGTCTTACTCATGGCACCGGTAACACCGCCGAGGACTCCGCCGAAAAGGCCGCCGACTCCTCCCTTAACCCCGGAAGTGCCGGGCTCCCAGCCTGTAATCGAACCCACCACCATTATGTCAGCCTCCTTGACTTTCCCTTTACGTGTCGTTTTTTCCTTGGTAAAGCCTTGTTCGCGCAATCGCATCTCATCCGCCATGGCCCCGAAATCCTGCCGTTCCAGTACTCTGAAGCACCCGGTCTGCATAAGGCTCGTCACCATCATGTCGCGGAGACCTGTCATTATCCCTGCCTCGCGATCGATAGTTACCGTATTACCAAGACCGCGGATTGTAGTAGTTCTTCCCCCGCCAACACGCCAATCAAAGCGGGCCACAGCTATCTGCGCCTTTCCAGGACAGGAGAAAGACTGTTGAGCCATGGTGGTGTCTGTTGTGGCCTTGGGCTGGACCATGGACTCACATCCGCCGAGCGTTAAAATGCCACCAGTGATCATCACGGTTGCTATAAGACAAAAAAGGTGTTTATTCATAATAATATCTCTCCTTTAAGGGCTTCATCAATCGTCAGCCTGTCTTGCTTCAACATCGAGGAAAAGGCGTTGCCCACCTCCCACGAAATTGTACAACAATCGTACGATTCATCAAGAGGCAGAACATGGATTGCCGGGTAAACGGGATTCCCGCCGCGAAGCGGCGCGCTATTTCTCATCAAGCACATCCAATTGTTCGGCATGCTCAAGCTTGTTGATATCAATTTCATCTTGCGGCCTTCCGCTTGCCTTTTTTGCCCGGATCAGGTCGGATCTCGAAATAAAGGGAATTGTGTGGTCATCCAACTCAATCACCTCACGGTTTTTCCATGCCTCTTCAAATTCGACCCCTGGAATCGACATCATGATATCAACCCTCAAAGGTGGTCTTCCCATTTGATAGAAACAAGACTGGTCAGTGAAGTCATCTGCAGTAAGATTTGCCAGCGGTGCGCCAAATTCCTTCAACGCCACGTACACCGCCTCTGCATTTACTGGGTCAGTCGCTATCCATATATCAAGATCTTTGGTGAATCGTGGCTCGCTGTATTTCATTACTGCATAGCCACCTACAATAAGATAGCGAATCTCATGCTTTTCGAAAAGATTCAACAGTTCTTTGAAGTCGGGACTCGTTAGCATCTTTGCCTCGAATCAAGAAGTAGTCATGCAGCATCTCCCATACTGCCTCAAAAATGGCACGGTCACCTTGAGCTTGCCAGAAGCGGATATCGAATGAACGTCTATCATCCTTGATCCGCTGGTAGTTTTCCTCTAGCACTCTCATTTTTTCTCCTGCCCAACGGTGGGCATAAGGGACGTTTTACCCCAGATTGATGGTTTTAAACTTCCTCCGACCTTTTATCCTGTAAATCGTAAAATTTCTGTCAAGAGTAACTATTGTATTTAACTGCTGCAGCAATGGCGAATTCTCATGTGCGATAATTGGCGTTGATCCGCACGTAGTCAATTGAAAGGTCGCCGGTCAGAATACGGGCCTCTTCCTGCCCGAGGCCCAGGTCCAAAACAACCGTGAACTCTCCGGCAGCCATGACCTTCTTGGCCAGGTCCTCGGCCTCCTTGCCGGCACCCGTACCCATTCTCACGATCTCGATGTCATCAAAGGCCAGACTGATCAGCCCCTGGTCCAGGGGGAAACCTGCCCGGCCTGCTGCAGCAAGTATGCGACCCCAGTTAGGGTCTTCACCGAAAAAGGCCGTCTTCACGAGTGGAGATCCGGCAATAGTCCGGGCTATCCTGTCCGCCTCGCCCCTGGTCCTCGCTCCCCTTACGACAAGGGTTACACACTTGGTCACACCTTCGCCGTCCCTGACAATCTGCCGGGCCAGGTCCTGCAGCAAGTCTCTGAGTATAGCTTCAAAGGACTCTCCGTATCGGGTATCGTTGATCTCCATGTTCCCGGCAAGACCGTTGGCCAGGGCCATAACGGTGTCATTCGTGCTGGTATCCCCGTCTATGGTGATCCGGTTAAAAGTGTCTGATACGCTCCTCTCAAGCGCACCCTGCCACCAGGCCGGATCCACCCTTGCGTCTGACAGGACGAAGGAGAGCATGGTGGCCCGGGGAGGACCCATATCGGGGCCTATCATTCCGGCGCCCTTTGCCATGCCGGCAACAGTCACCCCTACACCTTCAATATCAATGCACCTGACGGCAGTCTTCCGAACCGTGTCCGTAGTGAGAATGGCGTCTGCCACAGCTTCAAGCCCATTTTCAGAAAGACCTTTCACGAGTGACGGTACGGCATCTCCTATCCGTCCCATGGGGAGAGACTGGCCGATCACACCTGTTGAAGAGACCATTACATCATCAGAGTTGATACCCATTTCCCTGGCCACCAGAGAGCAGATCTCGTGGACATGGGCCACGCCCTCATTTCCTGTGCAGGCATTTGCATTGCCGCTGTTTACAACAACGGCCCTGACATAAGGCTCGCCCCTGCTGAGACGATCAAGCCCTGCAAGGACATGGGCGGCCTTTACCTCGTTTCTGGTAAATACGGCCGCCAATACCGCAGGCTCATCAGAGGCTATCAGGCCCAGATCAAGGCGTCCCTGATACCTGATACCGGCTGAAACGGCCGAACCCTCAAAACCATGGACCAAACAGGTCATTTCCTTCCGCAACATTTCTTATATTTCTTGCCGCTGCCGCAGGGACATGGGTCATTGCGTCCCACTTTTTTCCCTTTGCGCCTGACAGTCTTCGGCTTTTCATCGCCGTCTCCGCGGCCGTAGCTCATGCGCTGCTGTTGCTGTCTGCGCCGGGCTTCCAGCTCTTCAGCTTCACTTTCCCGCATGGGACGAATCCGGAGCAGGAGACTTACGGCCTCTTCTTTGAAGCGCTGGATCATGGCCATGAACATTTCATAGCCCTCGCGCCTGTATTCCTGAAGCGGGTCCTTCTGCCCGTAACCCCTCAGCCCTATGCCTTCTCTTAAGTGGTCCATATTAAGGAGATGATCCTTCCACAAGTTGTCCAGGGTCTGGAGAACTATGAATTTCTCCACCCGGGCCATCTCTTCATCTCCGAACAGGGTTACCTGGTCATCATAGGCCTCTCTTAATGTCCCGGCTATTCTCTCTTCCAGCCCCGCCTGATCAAGATCCTCTCTTTCTTCCTGAGAAATATCCAGATGAACAGAAAACTGGCGAAGAAGACGTTTCTCCAGGGCCTTCCAATCCCATCCCTCCGAAGGGCCTTTTTCCTCAGTATAGGTATCCACCAGATCCGCACAGATATCATCAATAAAACCGTAAACTTCCTCCCTGAGATCTTTGCCGGCAAGTATCTGCCTCCGCTGGCTGTAGATCACCTCTCTCTGCTTGTTCATCACGTCATCGTAGTCAAGGAGGTGCTTTCTGATCTCAAAGTTATGTGCCTCAACCTTTCGCTGGGCGTTCTCTATGGCCTTGCTCAGCATGGAATGTTCGATAGGCTCTCCTTCATTCATGCCGAGCTTGTTCATGATCCCGGAGATACGATCTGATCCGAAGATGCGCAGGAGGTCATCCTCCAGAGACAGATAAAACCTGGAGGAACCAAGATCGCCCTGGCGGCCGGACCTGCCCCTGAGCTGATTGTCTATCCGCCTCGACTCGTGGCGCTCGATACTGAGAATATGCAGCCCGCCCATATCGGCCACTCCTTCGCCCAGGACTATGTCTGTCCCCCGGCCTGCCATGTTGGTGGCAATGGTAATCCGGCCTCTTTCCCCGGCATGGGCCACGATTTCCGCCTCCCTCTCGTGGTGCTTTGCGTTCAGGACTTCATGCTTGATTCCCAGGCGCTTCAGCATCTTTGAGAGCCGCTCTGAATTGTCCACGCTGGAGCTACCCACCAGGACAGGCCGGCCCTGATCATGAAGGGATTTAATTTCCTTGACCGCGGCCTCGAATTTTTCCTTCTCTGTCCTGAAGACCACATCCGGATAGTCCTTGCGGATCATCGGCATGTGTGTGGGGATTACCACGACATCCAGGTTGTAAATCTTCTGGAACTCGGCTGCCTCCGTCTCGGCGGTACCCGTCATTCCAGCGAGCTTTTCATACATGCGGAAAAAGTTCTGAAAGGTTATGGAGGCAAGGGTCTGGTTCTCACTCTCGATCTTTACGCCCTCCTTGGCCTCAAGGGCCTGGTGCAGCCCCTCGCTGTAGCGTCTTCCAGGCATAAGGCGGCCTGTAAACTCGTCAACTATCACCACCTGCCCGTCTTTGACCAGATAGTCCACATCCCTCTTGAACAGGGCATGGGCCTTGAGGGCCTGCTGCACGTGGTGAAGGAGTTCGGCCTGGACCGGATCATAGAGGTTTTTCACTTTCAAAAGCTCTTCACACTTTGCCACACCCTCTTCAGTAAGAGTGGCGGCCCTGGCCTTTTCATCCACTGAATAATGGATATCCTTTTTCAGGTGCGGGACGATCTGATTGACCCTGTAGTAAAGATCCGTAGAGTCTTCGGAAGGGCCTGAGATAATCAGCGGCGTCCGGGCCTCATCAATAAGTATGCTGTCCACCTCGTCTACTATGGCATAGTGAAATTCCCTCTGGACCATGTCCTCAAGGGAGTACTTCATATTGTCTCTGAGGTAGTCGAATCCGAACTCGTTATTGGTACCGTAGGTCACATCGGCTCCATAGGCTGCCTTGCGCTCTGCATCCTCAAGGCCGTGAACTATTACCCCGACATCCAGACCGAGAAAGCGATACACCTGACCCATCCATTCAGAGTCGCGGGTTGCCAGATAATCATTGACAGTGACTACATGGACCCCGCGGCCGGTAAGTGCATTCAGGTAAACCGGCATCGTGGCCACCAGGGTCTTTCCTTCGCCGGTCTTCATCTCGGCGATTTTGCCCTGATGGAGCACTATCCCGCCCATAAGCTGTACGTCAAAGGGCCTGAGCCCCAACACCCTGCGAGCTGCCTCCCGTGTCACTGCAAAGGCCTCAGGGAGCAATTCATCCAGAGATTCTCCCCTTTCAAGCCGCCCCTTAAATTCAGGGGTCTTTGCCTTGAGTTCTGCGTCAGACAATGCCTTTATCTCTGACTCGAGAGAATTTATATGATCTACAATGGGCTGTAGCTTCTTGATCTCCCTGTCGTGTTTGGTGCCAATTACCTTTGTAACTAAATTTACAAACATATAATCACAGCTCCACCAGCAGTGCTATTTCGTCACAGTCCGGGAATTTCGGGCACCTTATACAGTCTGCCCAGATCTTGTGGGGAAGTAAACTCTTATCCACCAATATGAACCCCAATTTCTCAAAGAATTTTGGTTGATACGTGAGGGTAAAGACCCGGTAAACACCAAGAGCAATCGCCTCTGAAAGACAATGTTCCACAAGCCGCCTGCCGATGCCCTGTTCCTGGTAGTCTTCGCGCACTGCCAGAGACTTCACCTCGGCCAGATCTTCCCAACATATATTGAGGGCCACGCAACCCACGATATTGTTATCGGACGCCTCCATTACGGTATAATCCCGCAGATGATCATATATCTCACTGAGAGAGCGCGGCAGCAGCAGGCCCTGGTCTGCGAAGTGTGTCACTAAGACATGAATGGACCTTGCATCAGATATCTTGGCCTTCCGTATCATTTTTTCCTGATATGACTACTGAGTTAGCTCCGCATCATATGCCGATTGTAACGGATTATCCAATAATCAAAGACTATATATCGAAACGGAGCTAACTTAATAGTCATATTTCCTAATTACTTACTACGGGTACGACATAAGACTTCAAGTTATATTTTTGGGCCAGTTTTTCTGCAAAGCCGGTGGCCTCTTCAACAGAATGGAACTTTCCGAGATGGACCCGGTAGAAGATTCCCTTTTCCGGACCCAGATCGGCCCTTCTGACCTCTGCTCGATAACCCTTATCTCTCCACCTTCCGGCCTCTTTGTCCGCCCGGCCCCTCTCTCCATAGGAAGCTATTTGCAACACAAAGTACACGTCCCTCTTCTTTGCTTCTCCGGTTTTTTTATGAGAAATATTGACATCACTGGTGTCGCCGTCCCTTTCTTTAACTGCCCGGGTATCCGGTTTAAGATCCTCAGAAGCCATGGTTCTTTCTGAAGCGGCAGGGACGACCCTTGCGGCAACCCGGGGCCGAAGCGACTCCTCCAGGCCGCGTCCGACCAGCTTTTGGCCAACCCAGAAACCCAAGATAAACACCCACAGAAAAATACATACACCAGATACGGACAGGGCAATAAGCCCTGCCCAACTGAGCTGAAACTGTATTTTTCGACTTTTTTTCCCGGTCCGAGCCATCTTCAAACCTCGTATTCAATTCATCAAACTTTAAATTATATACGTCTAAAATGATCGGTTCCGGGTTCAAGGGTTCAAAGGTTACTGATATCCTACGGGAACTGTAAACATTGAACCGTTCAACCCAGGGTATATTAAACTAAAAATTACATTTTTTCAGGAGCTGATACCCCCAGTAACCCCAGGCCCTTGCGAAGCACCCTTCTTGTCACATCTGCCATGAGGAGCCTGGCCTGAGTCAGATCCGGATCATCGGCGATAAATCGATGTCGCGTATAATAGCCATGCAGTTGACCCGCCAATTCTGTAAGATAATAACTGACGCGATACGGCTCAAGGGCAAGGGCGCTGTCAGCCACAAGACAAGGGAATGCACTCAGTTGCTTCAAAAGCTTGATATCCTCCGTGGTGTTTAGCAGTGAGACATCAACATCCTTCGGCCCTGCGAGAGAAATGCCCTGCTCTATCGCATTCCTGAAAACGCTTGAAAGCCTGGCATGGGCATACTGTACATAATAAACGGGGTTTTCCTGGCTCTGGTTCCTGGCAAGATCCAGGTCAAAGTCCAAATGGCTGTCACATCTGCGGGTCAAAAATATGAACCGGGCAGCATCGCTGCCCACGTCATCCAGCAATTCCCGTAAGGTCACAAAATCGCCTTTCCTGGTTGACATGGCCTTAATCTTTCCCCCTTCCAGAAGATTGACAAGCTGTACGAGCAGAACCTGCAACTTATCTTCCTGATAACCCAAGGCCCTTATTGCCGCCTTCACCCTTGCCACGTATCCATGGTGATCAGCACCCCAGATGTCAACCAGAAGATCGTATCCCCTCTCCAGCTTATGTCTGTGGTATGCTATGTCTGAGGCAAAATAGGTAAGAGTTCCATTCGAACGTTTTACTACCCTGTCTTTTTCATCTCCAAGGGCAGCGGACCTGAACCACAATGCCCCTTCTTCCTCGAATATGCAGCCTTTATCCCGTAACTCCGAGATGGTTCTGTCAACCAGCCCGCTTTCATGAAGGGTTTTCTCGCTAAACCAGTTGTCATAGTGGACCCTGAACTCCTCAAGATCTTTGCGTATGCCGGAGGCTATGATCTCTACGGCTTTATCAATAAAAAATATCAGGCAGGACTCCCGGGGCATATCCAGGTATCTATCCCCTTCTTCCAGGGCAATACTTAAGGCAATATCACGGATATAGTCCCCCTGATAATATTCTTCGGGAAATTCCACCTCATGCCCAAAATGTTCCAAATATCGTAAGTAAACAGAGGCCCCAAGGGTCCTCATCTGATTTCCCATGTCGTTGATGTAATACTCCCTTTCCACACTGAAACCAGCGGCCTTCAAGACCCTCGCGAGGGAATCGCCAACGGCTGCACCTCTACCGTGGCCTACATGCAGCGGCCCTGTCGGGTTGGCGCTTACAAACTCCAACAGTACCATCCGGCCGTTACCGGCATCGGACTCGCCGTAAGAATCTCCTGCCTCCCAAATGGCACGCAGGTTCTCCTGCCACCAGGTAGTGGCTATAAAAAAATTGAGAAAGCCCGGCCCCGCCACTTCGACCTTGTCAAACAGGGGATTGAACCTTAATGTTTTGGCCAGACAACCGGCCAGGTCCCTCGGTGACATCTTGGTCCTGGAGGCGGTAATCAGGGCCAAATTGCTGGCGAAATCGCCATGGACTTCCTGTTTTGGAGATACAACTTGATGTGATGCCGATACGGACACATCAGGAAACGTCCCTTCGGCAACACCTTCTCTATAGGCCTTCTCTACAGCCTCCTGTATCCTGTTGCGTAACACCTTTTCCTTCTCTCATATCTGTTTACAATACATTAAAATCCGGACCACTTACAGAATCAAAATAACATACAATTCAACATCCGGCCCCAAGGTTTGCCGAATAATTTGCATATGACTATTGAGTCAGCTCCGCATCATATGCTGATTGTAACGGATTATCCGATAATCAAAGACTATATATCGAAGCGGAGCTGACTCAATAGTCATATAATTGCATTGGGACCATGGATCCCCTTTTCCGAGAAAATAATAAAAAAATCGCTGGGATTTATGAAAAACGAAGATTTAACTCTTGAAGAATATTTTCGGAAGAAAAGCCCCCTCTTTATTATGTATGTTTGAGAGGTTATGTGGCAGAAGAAGACACCGGCTTATTATTCGCCACTTGATTTATGCTACAATATATTCCTTTCAGAACAGGAGAATAGTTGCTGGCACAGGGACATGGTGCAAAAGGACAGGTGCGCTCACCTTGACCGTCTATCCAGAAAGTCGCATGCTTACAAAAGCTGTAACAGTTATCCGGGATACGGGGCTCAAAGTCTTTGCACATACTTTCGGATAATTCCTGGAGTTTACTGGAGAAAGCAAGAGTCTTGCCCAACATTCCTTCCGTATCGATCACTTTTATCTGGCCCTCTACTTCCTTATTATTATCCGTATCGGTCACTTTTACCCTCGCCTCAATTTCAAAAAATTAGATTCGTGAACCATTTACTGAAATTAATATCTTTTTCTTGGTTGGTCCGCAATAATTGTTTTAGAGCCTTACTATAAAAAAACTGTAAAAAACCCTGGTCTTCAACGTGCATAAGAGATATAAGGGAAACAGGTTGCCATTGCAAGGATTTTTTATATAGGAATCTGTTTCTCTAATGAGAGGCATGGCAAGGAGCGTATGGACTTCAGGAAAATAACTCAATTATTCAGGTAATTGCAAACGTGATACTTAAAAACAGGACCAACAAAAAAGTGGGACGGAATGATCCATGCCCTTGTGGAAGCGGCCTGAAATATAAAAAATGTTGTCTTCTCAAGAAAGGCCCGAAACACCGTGATCTCAAAAATCTGTATTTACAGAAATACAGAATTCGGCTCAAGGAAAAGGAGGATATCGAAGGCATCAGAAAGACCGGACAACTGGTGCTGGAGATCCTGCAATTGGTGAAGGATGAGATCAGGCCCGGAATAACCACCGATGATATTAACACCCTGGTCCATGAATTCACCTTAAAAAATAATGCCGTCTCCGCGCCTCTTAATTACAGGGGTTTCCCCAAAAGCGTCTGTGTTTCCGTAAATGAGGTTGTCTGCCACGGAATCCCCGGTAAACGGGTCCTAAGAGACGGGGATATCGTGAATGTGGACGTAACTCCCATCTTGAACGGATATTATGCCGATGCAAACCGGACTTTTTTCGTGGGATCACCCGGTTCCCAGGCCCGGAAAATTGTCAAGGTTGCCCGCGAGAGTCTGAAGGTCGGCATGTCAATGGTTCGTCCTGGGAATACAATAGGAGATATAGGCTGGGCCATTCAAAAATATGCTGAAGGGGAAGGGTGCTCGGTGGTCAGGGAATTTGTTGGCCATGGCGTTGGGTTTGAATTCCATGAACCTCCTGAGGTCCCCCATTACGGCCTGAGAGGGAAAGGTATAGTCCTGGTCCCAGGTATGGTCTTTACAATTGAACCTATGATAAATCTGGGAAGAAGAAATATTTTGATATTGGAAGATAACTGGACGGTAGTAACCGAGGACGGATCGCTTTCTGCTCAATTTGAACAGACACTCGTTGTTACTGAAAACGGTTATAAGAGCCTGACACCTTTTGATCTGTGAGCCATGCCGATTGTCAT
>Ga0190315_1000536_pt1 | contig 18800 bp, 18 predicted proteins | sample 48701101_MG_FD_161673 | JGI IMG/M metagenome (GOLD analysis project Ga0190315, IMG submission 161673) | Hydrothermal vent sediment bacterial communities from Southern Trench, Guaymas Basin, Mexico - 4870-11-0-1_MG | ecosystem: Environmental > Aquatic > Marine > Hydrothermal vents > Sediment ...
CCGGGCTTCCATCTGGTTCAGGTCGAACCTGACGTGGCTTAAGACAGCAAAGGTACCCGCCCCATAGGCCACCAGGGAACCATCGGCAGCCCTCACCTCCGCTTTGGCCACGGCCAGCCTTTTGCCCTTGTGGACGATCCATCCCTCAGAGTAGATGTCCTGCCTATTGGGCGTTTTGATTATATAGGTGTGGAACTCTGTGGTGGTTACCCATATCCAAGGATACTGGGCCGCTGCCGTAAACCAGATAGCGTTGTCCACCATGGCGGCAATAATTCCTCCATGGACATCTCCCATAGCATGGCACACACCGGGATTGAAACGGAGAACAAAGTGAGCCCGGGCCTCGTCATCGAACCAGATATCGCTGTTCAGGGTTTTGCTGATGGGTGCCCTCCGGTAGATGGACTCCAGCACCTTCGCCCACTCCAAAATGCGCCTATCCATATCCACCACCATCAAAGTCTTCTCATGATCCCTTCATTGGCACGCCGTAGCTGCTCCAGTTCAAAATCCCAAAGAGGCACCTCCACCACCCGGACAACCCCCTTTAGATCCATCACGACAGGAACCGCCATGATCCCGCCGAAACCATAAAACTCACCCCTTAAAACGACATGCAGTGGTCCATGAAACCACCCCTTGGTCAACAGATCCTCTAAGATCATCATCACGGCTCCCGCAGGACCAACCACGGTCTTGGAACCGCTGTAATGGGTGAGCCATGGCCTGATGAACAACCTGTAAAGCATAGGCATCCGGTCCAGCTCCCGAAAGATCTCTACCAAGGGCCTTTCCTTCATATCACTGATGAGACGGGACCAGACCTCCATAAGGGGTGAATGGGCTTCAATGGCCAACTCCTCTCGTATCCTGGCCTCCGTAGCCTCCCCATCCCAACCAGAAACCCTGACAGAGCTCCACAAGGGAACCATCAGAGGACCGTGATCCCCCAGGACCATGGCCGACACATCACACACGGGGACACCCCAGGCCCGTGCAATCTCCTTCCTAAACCTCAGGGTATCCAACAAACAGCCCATACCTACTACCTTATCGAGACCCAGCCTATCCGCAAACACCTTCACTCCCAATTCCACAGGATTAGAAACATGGATCACGATGGACCTGGGAGAAACCAGATCCGCGTAATATCGAAAGACCTCCAGATTATAGGCCCTGAGTTTCTCCCGGGTGAAGTCTGTAGTGGGCGACCGTGGAAAGGTAACCCCCGCCGTCATCACCACCAACTGGGCATCGATCTCCTCAGGGTCTAAACATACCTCCACCTGAGGTAGAAGGCCCCCGAAGGCGTCTTTAAGGTCTTCCAACAAGCCATAGAGAAGATCCTTGGAAGCACCTGAGGAGCGCCCCACAAGGACAACCCTGTGATCCTCGCTTAAAAGCCTAGAGCGGGCAAGGAGCAACACCAAACGTCTTCCGATATCACCGCTGGCTCCCACTATGGCGATAGTCATCCCAACTCCTCATGCCTCTAAAACAGTGGTCTCCAGACTCAAGAGTTTGGGGCCTTGTTTAAGCTTAAAGGTTTCACCCAGTGCATCCCACTCCCACCCAGAGTATCCATAGCCACCCACGGCCTTCACCACAAAGGCCCCCCTCCAGGATTCTGACCTGGGCTCATTGACGCTCACGGTGCCAAATTTGCCAAAGACAATATCCGGCACCTCGTGCATGTAGGGCTCACCCCTCAGGGCCGAGGCAATTTTTTCCGCTTCTTCTTCCCCGTAAACCGCTGCCCTCAGTCCATATCGGTTCCTTTTTGCCATAGAGATCACCTCGCTCGGATCATCAAAGGGGATCACGAAGCTTACTGGACCAAAGGTTTCTTCCTGGACCCCCAACATATCGGGTGTGGCGTCCGCCACTATGGTGGGAAAGACGAGGTTACTATCAACCTTTCCACCCAAGACAATGCGCCCTCCCCTCTTTTTTGCGTCTTCCAGCTGCCTTTTTATGTTCTCCACCGCCAAGGGGCTTCCCAGGGGAGTCACTATGGTATCAGGATCCCAGGGATCTCCCACCTTCGCCTCTTTGCTCTTCTCCACAAAAGCTTCTAAGAAATCATGGTAAATGTCCTTTTGTACATAGATATTCTCTGGAGCAGTACAGGTTTGCCCCGAATAGGAGTACTTGGCCTCATAAAGATCCTGAATAGCCTCCTCATAAGAAGCATCGTTTAAAACGATGAAGGGGTCACTACCCGGACCCTCAAAGATGAGACGCTTCTTGTGGGTCAATACCATCTCCTTATAGGGAAGCACGGTATGCTCTGAGCCGAAAACACAGATGGCCCTTACGCACTCATCCCTAATGGCCCATTCTATAAACTCCCGCCCAGGGCGGTAGTCGAAGGTAACCTCCCGCCCAAAAATGGGGAAATAGATGGACTCCAAAAGACGGGCTATGTCAGACCCCTTAGAGGAAAACTTCACCCTCACTCTGTTTCCCGCCAGGAATATGGTAGCAATGACTATGTTTAGCCAGGCGCTCCCATTGTACGAGAGAGCCAAGGCAACTTCTTGCTGGTCCTCCTGGCATATGGAGCGTCTTCCCGCGAGGATCTCCTCCACCCTCCAGCACATCTTCAGGCGCTCCACGGAGACCGAGATCTCCTGATGATTGTCACGAAAGGAAAAGCCTATATCCTTGATGGCCAGCTCCACAAGATCGTCCCTGTGGGCCTCAAGCTCATCAGCAAGCCTGTAAACCTTCTCAAGCCTTTCACCAAACGAAGCAACGCCCATGATTGCTACCCCCCATCATTATCCATTGGAGGAAACGCCTTATCAAACCGATAAACCGTGCCCTTGGTGAGGGCGATCTTTCTCCCCCTTTCATCGGTCACAGTCATAACGTATGTGGCTGTCCTCTTGCCCAGGTGTTCCTCTCTCGCCTCTGCTACGATCCGCTCACCTGAGGAAACGGCCCTCAAAAAGCTCATGCTCACCTCAAGGGCCAAAGCAAGATACCCATGACTATTACTGGCCAAGGCAAAGGCCAGATCGCTAAGGGAAAAGAGCACACCACCGTGGCAGACATCGGCAGCGTTTAAATGCTTATCCTCCACAGTAAGAGCCACTTTGGCATATCCAGGGGAGACCTCAAGGACCTCTGCTCCCAATAAACGCTTCAATCTATCCCTACCAGAGATATACTCCCCCACCCTTCTGGCTATAACCCTCTTTGACTCAACAACCATGCCTTCCTCCTTCACTAGCTTTGTTCCCCTATACCACATCCCTTAACACTCAGGTGAAACGTCTCCTTCACTGACTGCCAGAATCCCCGCCAGGGAAAACCGGGTGATGTGATCGGCCCAGCGGGCCATGAGGTCCTGGGAGAGGGGCTCCCCCAGGATATACTCCAGGTCCCAGCGTCTCACCGTTATGAGGATCCTGCACAGGGCTACAACGCTCAGCTCGCAGAAAACAACCTCCTTGTCCATTTCTTCCTTTCCCATGAGCTCCCTGATGATGCCAAGGAGAATGCATCTTTTGGGCTTTACGAGCTGGTGCCACAGGTCTTGAACGAGACCCGTGGGGTTGAGAAGCTCCATCAAATAGAGACGGACAAACCTTCCGTGGGGGCCTTGATCCATGAAAAACCTCACAATGGAATGGATGTAGTCCCTGAGCCGCTCCTGGGGTGGTTTGGAAGGATCGGGCTCCTCGGGCCCTGGGTACTGGGAGAAGGCGTATTTCCAGGCCTCAATGTAGAGGTGGGCCTTGTCTCCGAAGTGGTAGTTCACCGAAGCCACATTGGCCCCTGCCCGCCTGCAGATCTCGGCCACGGTGGCATCGTGGTAGCCCTTCTCAGAAAAGACCTGGCAGGCAGCTTCCAGCAGGCGATTCTTGGTCTCTTTACCGTCTCCCCTCACAGCCACAAGGCCACCCCCTTGACCTGCTCAAATTTGTATTTTAAATATGCATTTAAAATTGTCAAGGAGGAGGGGCATGGAACTCGCCTCACTGCCAGGCAGAACCTGGAGGAAACTAAGACCCACCACAGCCCTTTTGCTTCTCTTAGCCCTTCTCATCCAGGTTCCCAGCGCCCAGGGTAGGAGTCTCCAGAAAGGCCCTGTCCCCACAGTGGTGGTGGAACCTGCCGCCTTGAGGGATGTGAACCCTGCCCAGGAGTATGTGGGCCATGTGGAGGCCATCCAGGAGGTGGAGATCATGCCCCGGGTAGAGGGCTACCTGGTCAAGGTAAACTTCCAGGAAGGTCAGTACATACACAAGGGCAGCCTTCTCTACACCATAGAGCAACCCCCGTACCTCTCCAGGGTGAAACTATGGGAGGCCCGGGTGGCCCAGGCCAAGGCCGCCCTCTACAAGGCCGAAATGCGCCTCAAAAGGCTCAGGGCTGCCAGGCCCGAAAGCGTGCCTGCCACTGAGATGGACAACGCCGTGGCCAACAGGGACATGGCCAGGGCCCAGTTGAAAGAAGCCCAGGCCCAGCTGGAGCTGGCCAGGATCGACCTAGGCTACACCGAGATAAAGGCCCCCATAAGTGGATTGCTGGGAAAAACCTTCTTCACCAGGGGCAACCTGGTAGGCCCGGGGAAAGGCCCCCTGGCCCGGCTAGTCCAGCTGGAACCCATTAGGGTGGTCTATTCCATAAGCGACAGGGACCTCATCAAGCTCCAGGAGGCAATGAAAAAAGGTGGAAACCCTGGGACCCATCCCCTCATCAGGGTCCAGATAAGACTGCCAAACGGGGAGCTCTATCCGGAAACGGGCCAGGTGGAATTCATAGACAACCAAGTGGATCCATCCACAGGCACCATAGCCGTGAGGGCGGTGTTCCCCAACAGGGACCACATCCTCCTCCCTGGAGAGTATGTAGATGTCCTGGTGAGCCGGGAGAAGGCCAGGAAGATGGTGACAGTACCCCAGAGAGCCGTCCTCACGGACCTCAAGGGCCACTACTTACTGGTGGTGGACAAAGAGCACCGGGTCAAGCAGGTGAGGGTGAAACTGGGACCCCAGGTGGGCACCCGATGGGTGGTGGAGTCAGGACTCCATCCTGGAAGCCTGGTCATCGTTGAGGGAATCCAAAAGGTCCACCCAGGTCAGGTGGTGAAAGCCATTCTCCAGGGTAAAGAAGGATAGTCCATGTTTTCCAGGATATTCATAGACAGGCCCCGCCTGGCCATGGTCATATCCATCATCATCACTCTGGCTGGGCTAATTTCCCTTACCAGGATCCCCGTGGCCAAGTTTCCCAGCATATTGCCTCCCCAGGTGAGGGTGAGGGCCTACTATCCAGGGGCCGACGCGGAGACAGTGGCCAAAACCGTGGCAGCTCCCATAGAAAAGGAAATGAATGGAGTAGACAACATGCTCTATATGGAATCCACTTCTTCCAATGACGGATCATACATGCTCACCATCACCTTTGCCGTGGGTACAGACCCTGACATAGACCAGGTGAACGTTCAGAACCGGGTCCAGCTGGCCCTGCCCAGACTACCAGACGAGGTGGTGGCCCAGGGCCTGGACATCAGAAAGCGGTCCCTCAACATGCTAGCGGTTTTGGTATTTTACTCCCCCAAAGGCACCAGATCCAAGATCTACCTGAGCAACTACATAGACCGGTACGTCAAGGACGACCTAGTGCGCCTCAAGGGCATCAGCGATGCCTACATCTATGGAGAAAGGCGCTACAGCATGAGGATCTGGTTGGACCCTCGCCGACTCACAGCCATGAACCTCACTCCCCAAGACGTAATAGCCGCCATCAGAAGTCAGAACATCCAAGCGGCACTGGGCTCCTTGGGAGCAGAACCCATAGGAAAGGAGCAGCAGCTCCAGATCACACTAAGGACCAAGGGAAGGCTCAAGAGCGCAGACGAATTCAAGAGAATAGTGATCCGCACCAACGCTTCAGGGGGAGTGGTGCGTGTGGGAGATGTGGCCCGGGTAAAATTGGAAGGAGAAAGCTATATAACCAGCTCCTTTCTCAATGGCAGGCCTAGCATTGGTATGGCCCTGTACAGGGCCACGGGAGCAAACGCTATGGACGCCATGAAAGAGGTGAGAGAGGAGCTCAAGCGCCTCTCCAAACACTTTCCCCGGGATGTGGACTACAAGATCATCATGGACTCCACCAGGTATATCCGGGCCTCCATCCATGAGATAATCCTCACCCTCTTCCTAACCGCCTTTTTGGTGATTCTTGTCATCTATGTCTTTCTCCAGAACTGGCGGGCGACTCTTATTCCCAGCGCCGCTGTTCCCGTATCCATCATTGGCACCTTCGCCGTCCTTCTGGCCATGGGCATGAGCGCCAATACCATATCCCTTTTTGCCCTGGTCCTGGCCATAGGTCTGGTGGTGGATGACGCCATAGTGGTGGTGGAAAATGTCCACCGCCTCATGGAAGAAGAGGGCCTTCAAGCCAGGGAGGCCACCATAAAAAGCATGGAGCAGGTGACGGGGCCAATTGTGGCCACCACCCTGGTTCTTTTAGCCGTCTTCATGCCTATAGCCTTTGTGCCCGGCATCAGCGGCCAGCTGTACAGGCAGTTCGCCGTCACCATCTGCGTCTCCGTCATCATCTCTGCCATTTGCGCCCTCACCCTGAGTCCTGCCCTGTGTGCGACGCTCTTCACCTCGGAGATCCACCTCCACCAAAAGGGGCCCTTTGCCTTGTTCAACAAGTTTCTTAGCCTCTCTCGCAGGGGATACGTGGCGGTGGCAGGATGGCTCTTGAGGAAGCTCATAATCCTGGGAGTAATGTTTCTTTTGGTGGTGGGAAGTTCCTTCTTTCTCTTTAGAAGTATCCCCAGAAGCTTCCTACCCTTGGAAGATCAAGGCTATTTCTTCATAGACTTCCAGCTCCCCGAAGGGGCCTCCCAGGCCCGGACCATGGAGGTCTTAAAAAAGATCGGTGCAGAGATGAAGAAGATGGAGGGGGTAGAAGATGTTATCACCGTAAGCGGTTACAGCATCTTCAGCGGTATCGCCCCCAATGTGGGTTTTGGTCTAGCCAACCTCAAGGACTGGGACCAGCGCAAGAGACCCGACCTCCACCTCCAGGCCCTGGTTAGGAAGACCCAGATAAAACTCATGGCCCTGCCTTATGTAAACGCCTTTGCCTTCTCCCCCCCAGCCATTCTGGGCCTGGGCACTACAGGAGGCTTCGACTTCCGCCTGGAAGCCCGAGAAGGCCAAAGCCCCCGGGAGCTGGCGGCTGCCGCCCGGGCCCTGGTGGTGGCCGCCAACCGGGACCCCCGCCTCACCCGGGTCTTCACCACCTTCCGGGCAGACACACCCCAATTCTACGTGAATCTTGACAGAACCAAGGCCGAGTATTTTGGCGTGCCCGTGAGCAGGGTGTTCTCCACCCTCCAGGCCTACCTGGGCTCAGCCTATGTCAACGATTTCAATCTCTTCCAGAGAACCTACCAGGTGAAGGTCCAGGCCCAGGCCCCCTTCAGAAACGATTTGTCGGACATCCGCCACCTCTACGTACGTAACAACCATGGGAAAATGGTGCTCCTCTCCAGCGTGGCCTCAATCTCCACGGTCATGGGACCCAAGGTGGTCCACAGGTACAACCAGTTTCCCAGCGTCCAGATCAACGGCCAGGCGGCCCCTGGCCACAGCTCGGGAGAGGCCATGGCCATCATGGAAAAACTGGCGGCCAGGGTCCTTCCCAGTGGGTTCGGCTACGAGTGGTCTTCTTCCTCCTTCCAGCAGAAAAAGAGCAGGGGCCAGGTTCAGGTCCTCTTTATTCTGGCCCTGGTCTTCGCCTATCTCTTCCTGGTGGGCCAGTATGAAAGCTGGATCCTCCCCCTGCCCATCATCCTCTACATCCCCGTGGCGGCCCTGGGTGCCCTTCTGGGACTATGGGTCACCGGGCTGAGTTTCAGCATATACGCCCAGATAGGCCTGGTCATGCTGGTGGGTCTGGCCAGCAAGAACGCCATCCTCATGGTAGAATTCTCCCGGGACAGGCACAGAGAAGGCCTTTCCATAGAGGAAGCGGCCCTGGAAGGGGCCAGGACCAGATTCCGCCCCGTTCTCATGACGGCCTTCACCTTCATTCTGGGAGTGGCCCCCCTGGTCATAGCCACAGGGGCCGGGGCCATGAGCAGGAGACACATAGGAACCGTGGTCTTCGCCGGGATGTTGGTGGCCACCACCCTGGGCATCCTCCTGGTGCCAGGGCTCTATTATGTCCTCCAGTCCCTGGGAGAGAGGAAATGGACCATTCCCAGAACCAAAAGGAAAAGGGACAATGAAGGGGATTAGCCGGACCATACTCGTGGCCATCCTGGTCCTCATCCTGTCAGGATGCACCGTTGGTCCCGATTATCGGCCTCCGGACACCCACCCACCCGCCAAGTGGCACTCACCCATGCATGGGGGACTCACCTCGGAGAAACCAGACATCCAGACCCTAGCCCGGTGGTGGACCACCCTGGGAGACCCTCTCCTCACCAGCCTGGAAGAAAGGGCCGTAAAAGGCAACCTGGACTTGAAAAAGGCCATATACCGGGTGAGGGAAGCACGGGCCATGAGGGGCATGGAAAAGTCCAGGTTCTTCCCCTATCTGGATGCCAGGGCCTCGGCCCAGGAGCTTCGCTCCAGTGCCTATAGCACTGAGAAAAAGTCTCCCGGGGCCAAGAGGAGGGGCGAGGAAAGCAAGCTGTATCAGGTGGGGTTGGATTCCACGTGGGAGCTGGATATCTTCGGCGGCACCAGACGCTCCGTGGAAGCGGCCCAGGCCCAGCTGGAGGCCACACAGGAGGACCTCCGAGACGTGCTAGTGAGCCTCACCGCTGAGGTAGCCATCAACTATGTGGACATTCGCACATACCAGGCCCGTCTTGCCGCAGCCAAGGCCAACCTGAAAGCCCAGGAACGCATCTACCAGCTCAACCTCTCCCGCTACCGGGCGGGGCTCATTGACGAGCTGGCCGTCCAGCAGTCCCGGTACGTCATGGAGAACACCAGATCCCAGATACCCGGCCTGGAAAAGGCCCTGGAAAAGGCCATGAACCGCCTGGCCGTACTCCTGGGAGAGACCCCTGGATCCCTCCACAGAGAGCTGGCCAGGGTCAAGCCCATTCCCACTCCCCCATTGAAGGTGGCCGTAGGCATTCCCGCCGACACCCTGCGCCAGAGACCCGATGTCCGCAGGGCCGAAAGGGAACTGGCAGCAGCCACGGCCAACATCGGAGTGGCAAAGGCCGAGCTCTATCCAAAACTCGACCTGTCTGGAACCATAGGGCTGGAATCGGTGTCCAGTGGACACCTGTGGGAATGGGTGAGCCGCACATCGGGCTTCGGACTCCACATATTCTGGCAGATCTTCCACGCTGGGGCACTCAGGGAGCAGGTGAAGGCCCAGGAAGCCCGGGAGAAACAGGTCCTCATGAGCTACCGTCAAACCGTCCTCAAGGCCCTGGAGGAGGTGGAAGACGCCCTGGTGGCCTATGCCAAGGAACAGCAGAGGCTGGAATCCCTCAAAGAAGCCACCCAAGCGGCCAGGGCTGCTTACAGCATAGCCTGGGACAGGTACCGGGCGGGCCTGGTGGACTTCACTGATGTCATGGACGCAGAGCGGGCCCTCCAGTCCTACCAGGACCAACTGGCCGAGAGCGAAGGAGCCGTGGCCTCCAGCCTGATCCGCATCTACAAAGCCCTGGGAGGGGGATGGAGCCACATGGAACCTCTCATAGAGGAGAAGACGAAATGAAACAGAAACCCCCAGGAGCAGGCAAAGAGAGCCTGGGTACAATAGATGCCCCCAGTCTATTCACAGAACTGGACCTATCCCGGACCAGAATCTTCCTAGACCTGGGATGCGGCCCTGGCAAATACTCTCTGGAAGTCCTCCAACATCTCTCCCAGGAGGCTATGGTCATTGCCGTGGATTTGTGGGAAGAGGGCCTCCGCAACCTACAGGAGAGCATGAAAGCCAGAGACATCTCCCGCATCTCCCCAATATTGGCCGACATAGGTAGAGGCATCCCCCTGAAAATGGACACGGTGGATGTGTGTCTCGTGGCCAACGCGCTCCACGAGCTTATCCTTTCAAAAAAGAATAAAGAAGCACTGCGGGAAATCACCAGAGTACTTGAGCCAAAAGGCGAACCAGCCGTTACCGAGTTCAAAAAAGTCCCAGGTACTGGGTCACCACTCCATATCCTCATTGAAGCCAACCAACTCTCGGACATGGTTAAGTCTCATGGATTCAGAAATGTAAAGGTGGTGGAGACAGGGCCGTATAATTACCTCCCTATATATAGACTGGAGGTGAATGATGCCTACGGTGATCATTGATGGACCTCCTTTGAACATCAAGAAAAAGCGCGCACTGGTTTCGGCCATCACGGAAGTGATCAGCAAGACTTATGAATGGCCTGCCGAGCGAATTATCGTGATCATTCACGAGAATCCAGACGAGAACGTGGCCCGCGGAGGCAAACTACTGGCAGACAAGCACATAGGGCAAAACCCTCAAGATACCTAGGGGTCTTCCGGAGGAAAGGGCTCATCGAAGTGGTAGCTCACACCATTGGCCAGGGCGATCTTTTCTCCTCTCTGGTTGGCCACTTCCATGGTGAAGAGTCCTATCCTCTTGCCCATGTGAACCTCCCTGGCCTCTGCCACCAGTTGGTCACCCAAATTGGCCTCCCTGAAAAAGCTTATACTCACCTCTATGGCAAAACCCAGCCTGCCATGGCTGTTACCTGCTACGGCAAAAGCGAAATCACATAGGGAAAAAATCACTCCGCCGTGACAGACCCCTGCTGCGTTCAGGTGCTTTTCATCCACGGTTAAGGTCACCTGGGCATACCCAGGTGCTACATCAACAACCTCAATTCCTAGGAGCGCTCTCAGCCTATCTCTATGGTAGGTGTACTCCTCCACCCTTTTGGCAAGGGACCTACCCTCGTTCATAACTTCCCAACTCCCTTCAAAGACCTTTCGCTACCCATCACCTTCAGCAAAAAGTGAATGGATCTCTCCGTGTACTTCTCCACAACGATCTCATTAATATCTCGATCGTGAGGGTCCGTGTAGTCGTTGATTCTGTGAATGAAGACCACGCTTCCCGATAATGTAGCTTCCCGTGGATCTAGGTACCCCGACGAGGGCTACATAGGCAGGGTTGAAAAAAGCCTCCAGCTTTTCCCCTCTTGCCACGCTCCACCTCCCATGCCATGTGAAGTGCTCCCCGATTTTTGGACAACAAAATACCAAAAATTTCGTTCACGCTACAACCCCCTCGCATTCTTTGCCATAGTACACCTCATCAGGTGTCCTGTAGCACAAAAAATTCTTCCAAGACAAAGTGGTCGCGTCTTGAATTTGGTAATCTGCCTTACTCCCACTTCGTAGGTGGGAGTTTGCAGTTTCTTTTCATGCTGTCCTCCTCATAGTTATGTTGTCACAATTTTCACAAGGTAACCTAAAAAATTTAAAGGCTGGAGGCGCGCGAGGTTGCGCTTCCCTCAAGTTATGAAGATAGCAAGGGCAAAAAGACTTGGAACGCTTACAAAGGCCAAACAGAGACATTGATGTACCCATGATTCTTTCCACTGCAAGCCCTCCTCAGATCTCTTCACTCCCCTTGCCTCTCAGGGACCTCCAGAAGATGACCATGCCGGCCAAAACCACAGCTGCCAGGGCACCCAGGTCATGGAAGGTAAAGACCACCTGGCGCAGGTTTCCATTGTCGGAGAGAAGAAGCGCTCCACCCGTTACGGCCTGATAGAGCATGAGGATGATCCCAAGAGCAAAGGCGAGCCCTTTCTCACCCTTGAAAACCAGTAAATAGAGAGCAGCCAGAATCCCCAGTACCCCTGCCACTTTGTGTATGAAGGCTAGGTGTCCCAGAGCGGCAGAGGAAATGAATCTTCCCAGGACCACATTTATGGCGGGACCAAAGATAGCCACAATGAGTATCAGAAGCATGAGCCGTCCCGTGGGCCAGGCGGGGATAAGAGAAAAGGACTCAAGGTCCAGACGCACGCCACAGAAGGCCACCCACAGTCCCAGCAAGATAAAGACCACAATAATGCCGTAATAGAGGACCGGCTCCAAAATTTCCTGGCGGAAGCCCCCTGCATCCACGGCCAGCTTTGAATAGCCAAGGAGTTTGTAGTTTGGCTCAAAATGGAGCTTTCCCTGGGCATCCCACAGATCCACAAGAACGGGACGGTTGAAGAACAAGGAACCAAAACTATGGCAATCTGTGCAGCCCTTTGTCCCCAGAGCTGCTTTAGCGGGGTAGATGTCATGGGAAAATTTGAAGACAGAGGCGTAAGGGGTAGCCTCCCAGGGGAAATGGTCGAGCTTTCTCCAGTGCTCCCCGTCTTCCGTGTAGGCAGCGTCCTTCACCAGGACTACTCTATCCCGCTTCGAAAGCTTCCCTAAAGATTTGAGATAGTTTCCCACCTCCTTTAACAAAGCCCTCACCTCAGCAGGACGGTTCACCTCAGGCACTCCGTCGCCGTTGTCGTCTTTTATTTCGTCCAAAGCAGAAAACTTCTCAGAATTGTCCACATGGGCCTTCCACATCTTGAAGAAGTCAGCCATGAACACCATGCCAATACCCGACACTCCAGACTTCACAATGCCCACCCAGATGCTATGGACCCGATTCACGGGCCATACCTTCCCCTTGTACCAGACTTTAACAGGGGAGAAGGTAAATACCCGTTGATAGGTATTGCCCTCCCGGTGAAGCTCGCCGTAGTAGTTCCATGGTTTTCCATCAGGTCCATAAAAGGTCCATATGCGCTTGGGAGGAGGAGAAATCCCGGGGGCAGGGTTGAAATGAGTAGCGTCCTGAATAAGGGCAGCCTTCACAGCCCTAAAGGGAACATGACACGCTTGACAGGCCAGCTTCTCCAAGTGGCGTGGTGGCAACTCCTTGTGCAGGGCTTTGGGTGCTCCCTGGATGCCACGGCCATGACAGTCCATACATTCCCTGATGGTATTGTCCAGATCGTCACGGACAAAATCGCCAGGATCGTCTCCCTTGCCTATTTCGTGTATTTCCGCACCAGAGATACGCCTGTCCCTGGCCCGGCTACCTGCCTTGTGACAGTCCACACACCTCAGGCCAGCCCGGGTGTGAACATCGTCCCGCATTTTGTAGCTGGCTCCCCTCTTCTTGTAATCGCTCTCCGTGTGGCAGAAGAGGCAGTTTTCCCTGGGCACCTCTCTGACTATGGGCAGCTTCACCCGACCCTGAGAGTCGAAAAATTCTGGATTGTAAATCACTTCAGGAACCTCGCCCCCCTTAACCGATCCCACAACCCTGGCAAACCCTGCCCCTGCCGTGGCCGCCCAGCGGAAATTAAAGAGCTTGATCTGCTTTACTCTCTCTTCATAGTTGTAGCCTGGCAAATGGCAAAGGAGACAGTCGGCCTCCAGCACTCCTGTCTTGCTCCAAAGGGCCTTATAATAGTCACCGTCTAAATCGTTGTCTCCCCCCGGTTTGTATCCCTTTTCCCTCATGTACTCATCATACCTATGGCCTTCCCTGTCTGTCTCTAAAGGTCCGCCTCCGGGGTGACACACCCCACAGGCCAAGACAAACTTGAAAGAAGTGAGGTCAATTTCCTTAGCCGATTTGTTCCTTTTTCCCGCCAACTGCGGGAATAAGGGCGCAGGACTTCACCATCGCCCTCCATACTGACCCGGAGACTTCACCCAGGGGTACCGCTTGGCCATCCACAAGGGGAGCTTCTCCCCTCTGCCCTGTTGAAAGTGGTAAGCAGAGGTGATGAGCTTGTAGTCGTGGCATACACCACAGGTCATCTTGGGGCTATAGGGCTCATTAGCGTTTTTTCCATGGATAGGGTCAATGATTCTGCCTTGCTCGTCCCTGAGATAGAAAGGGGGGCACACTCCAAAGAACCTCCTGATCTGTTGCTCCTTCTTGCTCCTTTTGACTACCTCAGGGGTGAAGGTTATTCCATGGACCAAATTAGGGAACAGGAAAAGCCCCACCATCACCAGAGGAAAACTCTTCTTCCATCCCCTCATGACCCCCTCCCTACATCATCCTCTTTAGAGCCTCTCTCACCGTCATTCCTTCCTTTATCCCAAGAACTCGGGCCTGCCTGGTTAAAGAGACCACCTTTGCCTGTAATGCCTGCCGTATACTCTTTACTCCCTTGAACATAACAACAACCATACCGTGGTCCTCCATGGCCCTAAGGTTGAAGTGGGCACAGACAGCAAACCCATTGGGGGTCCTAATGAGAATGGCCGCTGGTTGCCCGTTGCTCCTCACAATCTTGATACCCAAGGCAGTGCCAGGGGAAAGGTGGATTTCCCTGAGGTCCACCACCTGGGAAAGCTCTCCAGCATAAATCGGATAACATTGTAAAAATAGGGCTAGCATGATTGCAAAGACAGGGAAAAGTCTCGTAAGTACAGCTTCCTTCCTCATGCCCCATCCCCTTCATTTTTTGATCATATCTTGAGACAGAGAAGTGGGGCATATGGAACCCAAGGTCATAATACACCTCATATCCCCCTCCCGCCTCCCTCCGCCATTTCCCAAAAGGAAAGCTACATCATCTCTTGCAATATTTCAACAGTAAATCTTGAAATAGTGATACGAGCATCATATCCTCTTCCAAAAGCCAAACAAGACTATTACATCTGGAGATAAAGAATGGAGACACGAGTCAAAAAACTGGACTTTCTGAGCCGATACCTCACCCTGTGGATATTCCTGGCCATGGCCCTGGGAGTCGGTCTGGGCTACCTCTACCCGGACGTCGTCAACTTCTGGAACAAATTCCATGTAGGCACCACCAACATACCCATCGCCATAGGCCTAATCCTGATGATGTACCCTCCCTTAGCCAAGGTGAGATACGAGGAGATGGGCAGGGTTTTCAAAGACACCAAGATTCTGCTCCTCTCTTTGATTCAAAACTGGGTCATCGGCCCCGTCCTTATGTTTGTCCTGGCCATCCTCCTTTTAAGAAACCACCCCGCCTACATGGTGGGCATCATCATGATCGGTCTGGCCAGATGCATTGCCATGGTGATAAGGAGGAAACCAATGTCTAATTAACTAAACATACCTTTCGGAAACGGGCAAGGGACACGCAGCAGGGTGCTTCCTGGACGGCATCATGTTCGCCACGGGCTGCACTTACGGCAAATCCAACATGGAGAAACTATACTGGGACAAGATGGCCTTCACCCTCATAGACACCATAAACGAAAGGGCCGTAAGGGTTTCCCTTAAACCCGAATTCTTCGCCAAGGCCCTGAAGTCCCCCTTCGTGGAGCTGAGGGAAAAGGGCATCCCTCCCCAGGATGTGCCCTGGGAAGTCCTCAAACCCCTTCTGGACAACATTCTCTCCATGCCCGAAGAGCAGTTTTTGAAGGTGAGCCAGGTGTTCGACCAGCCCTGGCAGAAGAAACCCGGTTGCTTCACCGCCGTGCCCTGCGCCATATGCGGCGACCTCACCTTCGAAAAAGCCCTGAGAGTGAAAGGAGGCAGGCTTGTCTGCATACCCTGCTCGGGATACTGAACCCCACTGAAGGCAACCAGGGGAGCCATAAGGGGAGAAAAAACCCACATCTGCCCTTTGCGCCGGCATCACCAGGGACAAGCCCCAGCAAGCCCCCATGGCAAGAAAAGGAAAGCCTGGCCCCCCATCAGTAATACGAAACATGAAAGGTGTGAGGAGACGCCTTGACCATTTCGAAAAGTAGAGAAGGTGGAAGGAATCCTTTTCAGTTTCGGATGAAAGTGCTAGGGGTGCAGTTGCATTCAGACGCCCTGATCAGGAGGTAAGAATGTCTCTCGCCCTGTTAGCGCCTCTCATCTTTCTAGTCATCTCCTTCGTCTTCTCCATGCTGGGCATGGGAGGCAGTCAGCTGTATATACCCATCCTCTACTGGCTGGGGATGAACTTCAAGCATGAGGCCATCCCCCTGGGTCTCCTCCTCAACGTGGCAACCTCGGCCTCGGCCGCCGTCACCTACTACCGTCACGGTCTCATCCGGGTTCGCCTGGCCATACCCTTTGCACTCGCCATGATCGCCTGTGCCCCTATTGGGGCCTTCATAAACTTCCAGGTCTCCACCAAACTGGTAATTCTGGTTTTTGCCCTCTTCACCCTGGCTGGCTCCATCCTGGCCTACACCAACTGGAAACCCCAAAAGAAGGTGGAATCCAAAAAAGCCGAGATCATCCTGGGGATAACAGCAGGTTCAATCCTGGGCCTAGTGGTGGGTTTCGCCGGTCGGGGTGGCGGAGCCATGGTGGTGCCCATTCTCCTCATGTCTGGATTGGAAGCCAAGGCCGCTGCCGCCACATCTTCCTTCATCGTCACCTGCGCCGCCATATCGGGATTCCTGGGCCACTTGCCTAAAGCCCACTTTGATCCCTTCCTCACCGCTGGAACCCTCCTGGCCGTTCTCATAGGCTCCCAGGCAGGCTCCCGCCTCATGGCAGGCAAGATGAAGCCCCGAGGAGTCCGGTACGTCTTCGCCGGGGTTCTCTTCCTGGTGGCCGTGCTTTTGTTGAAGGATGTTTTTAAATAGAAAAAAACGGGCCCTATTGATCACTGGACTCTCCCTCCTGACGGTATTAACAACCTCCGCCGCCTGGGGTGGAAAATTGGTGTTATCCACCCAGGAACGCCTTCGTTACGAGGTACAGAGCAGGTTCAATCAAAAGTTCTACGGGCCCCACCCACCCTATGGAAAGACCAACGATAGTTTTCTTCTGAGCAGGTTGAGGCTTGGGGCAGACTGGTATCCCTCTCCCAACCTTCACCTGGCTTTATGGCTCCAGGACTCAAGGGCCTGGGACTGGGCCATGCCCAACAGGGCCTTTTACAACAAAAGTCTGGACGCCCAAAACAATCCCCAGAAAGACCACCTGGAACTATACACCACTTATGTGGAAATAATCCGCCCCATGGGTCTGCCTCTCTCCATCAAGGCAGGCCGCCAGCGCATAGCCTATGGAGACCATAGGGTCTTTGGACCAGGTCAATGGGGCAATTCGGGACGCTACATCTGGGACGCCATCAAGATACACCTAGAAAAGAGAGGGGCTTTCCTGGACATGTTCTACGGTAGAAACGTAATTCATGAGATCAACCGATTCTCCCTGAAACACCGCCACGACAAGAGTACCCTGGCCCTGTACGGACATCTTACTCTAGCTCCCTGGAGGAGCCTGAAGACCACCATAGAACCCTTCTTCTTCACCAAATGGGACCGTCACGACAGATTTTCAGGAGAAAGAGGTGGAAAAGGTAAACTCCAATTGGCCTATGCAGGCCTCCACTGGACGGGAAAATGGCACAGCCTGGACTGGAACCACACCTGGGTGGGTATGTGGGGGCACAAGGGCCCTGACTCTGTGGCAGCCTACGCATACCACCTGGAAGGAGGTATATCTTTCAACACCCCTGTGAAAAGCAGGGTCTACCTGGCCTATAGCTATGCTTCTGGAGATAAGAGGCCCAAGGACGGAAGGATAAACCGATTTGACGTTGCCTTCGGCTCGGTGGATAAAGCCTATGGCAGAATGAACCTTTTCAAGTGGTCCAATTTGAAGGACCAGGAAGGAGGCCTAGAGGTTTGGCCCCTGACTGGGGTTCACGTAAAACTGGAGTACCACCATTTCCGCTTGGTCCAGAGCAAAGACGGGTGGTCCCACAATCCGTCCTTTTACAGGGATCCCACGGAAAGATCAGGGAAAGAGATGGGCCATGAGCTAGACGTAGTAATCCAGTGGAAGGTGTCCAAAAGCCAGGAAATCCAGGCAGGCTACGGACACTTCTGGCCCGGAGAGTTTGTCAAAAAACTGGCCTCGCCACAACAAGCCAGCTGGTTCTTCATCCAGTATCAGATAACCCTCAAAAAGGTCCTTTGAGCCTCTGGGGCATTTCCCCCTTTGCCCTTTTCCACCCCCATGGGATAAAGTGAATCAGCACTTTTGAAGGGGATGGTACCATGGACCAATACGTGCTGAGGATAAAAGACCTATCAACAGATGAGAAGCCCAGGGAGAAACTTATCAACCACGGTCCTGGGGCTCTCAGAAACTACGAACTCCTGGCCATTATTCTCTCCCGGGGCACCAGGAAAGAAGGCGTCCTGGAGATGGCCCACAGGATCATGGAACAGTATCACCCCGCCTTTCTGGAACAGGAGCTCACCGTGGAAAAGGTGAAGACCCTATACAATCTGGGCACCGTTCACGCCTGCCAGTTCATAGCCGCCATGGAGCTGGGGCGGCGTCTATTCCAGAAGGGCAAAGAGGTGTACTTCAGGACCCCTGGCCAGGTCCACGAGTATCTCAAGGGCATGGCCTATCTCTCCAAAGAACACGTGAGGGCCCTCTATCTGGACGTGAAGAACAGGCTCATTAGGGAAGAGGTGGTAAGTATAGGCGGCCTAAATTCCAGTCCACTTCAGCCCCGAGAAGTTATCCGTCCTGCTCTGTTGTGCAACGCAGCGGGCATCATCTTGGCCCACAACCACCCCTCGGGAGATCCCGAACCCAGCCCTGGAGACCTGGAGATCACCGCCCGGGTGAAAGAGGCCTGCAGACTCATGGACATGGAACTTTTAGACCACATCGTCATCGGAGACAAAGGCTACGTGAGCCTGAAGGAACATGGAGTGCTGTAGGAATGGTCGTCACAGAGTGGTGATCCGGGCGATAGGGAGAACCAGGCGCTGGCCGGGATAGATGGTGGGCTTTCTCAGGCCGTTGGCCACCAGAATGGTCCTGATCTTCACCCCGTACTTCCGGGA
>Ga0190315_1000538_pt1 | contig 18791 bp, 16 predicted proteins | sample 48701101_MG_FD_161673 | JGI IMG/M metagenome (GOLD analysis project Ga0190315, IMG submission 161673) | Hydrothermal vent sediment bacterial communities from Southern Trench, Guaymas Basin, Mexico - 4870-11-0-1_MG | ecosystem: Environmental > Aquatic > Marine > Hydrothermal vents > Sediment ...
TCTATCTGACTTGAATATGGAGGTGTGCGAGCGGGTATGTGTGTGTTGGGGTATATTTGGGGGTGTTGGGAGGTTTTAGTGTGGTAAAAAAGCGGTTTTGTATTCCCGCTCGCACGGTGTCTACTACAATGCGATAGTATTTAAACCTTACGGTTTAGCACCATTTTTGCCATAATGATGTTAGATTAACATCAAACATCGCAACACATATTCACAATCAACACGTCATCGTGTAGAGATTCGTACAGGGATAGTTGACCACCACACCACCGAGCATTGAGAAGTACAAGGTGCGAGCGGGGGTGTGGGGAGTGGGGAGTGGGGGTTAGTGTGGTTAAAAAAGAGGTTTTAGAAACCCGCTCGCACGGTTGTCTACTGCAATGTGATAGTATTTAAACCTTGCGCCTGCCAAATTTCATAAACCGTGGTTGATAGTTCTGTCTGCGCATCTCCACATTCATACACATATACCCTGTCAGGTCACATAACCATTCATGAATGCGACGACGATTGACATCACCCGAACACTTGGACCGGACACGGTCGGCTTCCCCGGCGATGCGGATTTTTCGATTTCACAGAAGCGCACCGATTGCTTCGCGCTCTCCGAGATCTCGATTGGCAGCCACTCCGGGACACACATCGATGCGCCGCGCCACTACTTCGACGAAGGCGAATCGATCGACATGATCCCGATTGCGCGGTTCTTCCTCGCGGCGGAGGTAGTCGCGATTGAATCGCGCGTAGCAGTCACTATGGCTGAACTTGCTGACTGTTCACCAGAACCAGGGGTTGCGATCCTCTTCAAGACGGCGAATAGCAATCTCTCGCGCGAGCGGTTCCACGAGGACTTCGTCTACATCGAGCCGGATGTGGCGCGGTGGCTACTTGAGCGGGAGGTGCCCCTCGTCGGGATCGATTACCTATCTGTCGAACGCTACGACGACACGGACTTTCCGGTTCATCGGATGCTTCTTGGCGCGGGCGTTCTAATTCTGGAGGATATCGACCTCTCTCTCGTTACGCCGGGGCGGTACCGGCTGGTCTGCCTGCCGCTCAAGATCGCTCATGCGGATGGCGCGCCATGCCGGGCGGTTCTCCGGAGGTCGCAATCATGATCTGTCCGAGATGCGGGGGTGGGACTTGCGTACTCCCTGCCGGCGCGGTGCTCGAACGGGCCCCCTTCATGTATGCCGCGTGCCGGTCGTGTGTGCCGGATCCGGTAGTGAGCAAGCAGGCGCCGTTCGATCACCTCGATCCGACATTGCGAGACCTCGACGATGGGGCGATGCGGTGCGCGGAATGTGGGAAACGGCACCTCGATGTCGCCATCGCGCACGTACTCGGCATCCTTGTGCGCGAGGGATTGCGCGGACAGCGGGCAACCCTCTTCGACGTCGGCACCCCGATGATTGCAGTCGGCTATCCGATACCGTTTCCACCGAGACTTGGCAGGAACACGCTGATCCTTGTCATGGATTCAATCGACAGAACGACAGCAGAGATGATAACGGCTGAAGTCTCTGAGGTGAAGGGGGTAATTCAACGAAAAGGGCGACCGGATGAGCCCATTGGAATTCTTGACACCGGAAATTCCCCCCACACCTACAATCTGCTTGCTGGCTGCGACGTTCGCGCAGATATCGTATCATCAGCGGTAGGAGAGCTCTGCATCTACAAAACCCAGTCCGACACGCATATTGAGTTCGCTCGTTCCGAATCCGGCAAGATCGCGGTGCTCGAATCGCTATACTACCAGAGGAAGTTGGGGGGCGCGGTCGTTGACGCTTGCTGCGGCGCGGGAACGCTCGGTCTTCTTTCGGTACTTGCGGGCGCGCGCGAGGTGATACTGAACGATGCGTTTCTCCCTGCGGTCAAAAACACGCTCACGAACATCAGCGCGAACGCAGACCTCCTCGGTCTCGATTTCGAACCCGAGATCCATGCCGATCCGTCGGAGCTCCCGCAGGTCGCCTGCGCGCCGACACTGGTCGCAACAGCGCGCGGCTCGTGCGCAGTCTCGGTCTACCACAGCGATCTTGCAGACCTTGCCGCGGTCGTCGGTCGCTGTGATCTCTGCCTGATCGATGCGTTCATCGGGGTTTCGACCGACCGATTCGTGCAGGCATGGAAAGAGCGGGCGAAGATGGTCGTAACGATGTAGTCCGGGTCGATTGGGATCGGGGATTGGGACGATTGATGGTTGGGACGATTGGGATCAATGAAGCCGGTGGACTCGTTCGCTACTGGCTCACTGCCGCCTTCCCGGCGTGATTCTCAAGCCCCTTGATCAACATGCTCAAACCCGAACTGCGAAGGAAGTAGCAGTGTTTATCCCTCATTTTGCAGGCTTTTTTGAAGTACCGGCATGCATTGTGGCTGTTTATGTCAACAGGGCAGAATACGATATCTGTTCTATCGACGATGCTCTCTATCTCCTTTCTCCCCTGTATGCACCTCCCGCAGTGGTAGCAGAACGTGCCGCCGAAGGATTCGACCGCGTCCCGGTAATGCGGCAGGAGCGATTCCACGCCGCCCACGTACGTCACTGTTGTGCCGTTCAAATCGATATCCAGCATGGCACCACCGTCACTCGCCCCGGGGGCATGGAGACTCCCCTCCGATTCCGCATCAACGACGACAGGGCACGTTTCAGTTTCATCTCGATCCTGTAGCAGTTGATCGGTTAGCGTCTTCACCTCGTCGGTCAACATCTCGATCTCCCGCTTCAGATTCCCGATCTGCTCAAACGCGTCTTCGTCACTGATCTTCTCAAAATCTTTCATCAACTGCCGGTTCAAGCGCCTCTGCTCGTCCAGTTCGGCAGCGATTCTTGATTTATCCTCTTTGATCGACTCGATATCCAACTTCAACTGCTCTCGCTTCCGTTCGAGCCTCTGGCACTTCGTCTCCAGTCGCTCGTTCGATTCGGAGCGAGTTTTCATCTCTTTCAGGACGTCTTCTGGCATGTTATCGGGCAGCGCCCTCCTGAGCGTGTCATAGAAGCGCAGGGCTCGATGTTCGAGTACGTGCGTGGCTGCAAAGACCGCCGCTTCGGTCTCGTCTGAGTTCTCGTGCTGATTCCTGACCAAAAACCAGACGAGCGCGGATAGGGGCGTATTCGCAGTTCCCTCTTCGATCTGTTTGCATATCTCGGCAACAGGAGTGTGCCCGATGATCTTCCTGTATCGCGCAAACCGCTCTTTCAGCAGTTTGTCCAGACGTCTGGATGTCTTGTTCTGGGTGCTACACACCTGAACCAGACCACTATGCATCTCGTAAGGCGTGCTCTTTCCATGATCCAACTTTAATTTCTTAAAAACGTCAGGAAGTTCTTTTTCATCAAAGGAAAGTCCCAGAATCGTACACACGGTCTGGCTATTCAGTTCCCATATCCTTCGTTCTGACATACCCCTACCCCCATCGCAATCGTGCGTGAGCCGTTCACATCGTCGGTTCCATACTTCGTATTGTTCAGTGATCTCATTGCATATCCATCTTTTTTGGTTTTATCGATATTATCGATATTATCTGTATGATTTTATGATGTGTAGCTAGGTATGCAAGTAATCTGCCCTAACAATGTTAGGAAAACTCAAAAAAACCTAACTCCACTGTCCCTGATGATATTGGCCGGATTCTCTCCTGAGATGAGACGTCTGGTCACAATGTCTTTTGCGCGGCGGTATTCATTCATCCGTTCTTCGGAACTTCTCGAGTTTCCGTAGACCTGCCACATGCCGCATTTCGTATTCCTGAGCGAATTCAAGCCCATGAAGCCTTTAACGTCTTTTAATGGGATGCCAAGGAATATCCCAATCTCCGGAGGGCACCCTGTGACATACTTCTGCTTGAGAACGCCCAATGCATGATCAAGGGAATCCGACTCATAGCCGCAGTCGGACAGGAACTTTTTCACCGATCTCTTCTCCAACAATCGGATTAACCGGTCGCGATTGAAAAATATGACGATCGTGTTCCTGTCGGTCTTCTTCAATTCGTAGTAGTCGATCTCGGATCCGGCGAAGAGGTCTGATTTGGAATAGTTCCACAGATCGAGAAGCCCACCCCCACCGTTCTCGTTTGAGATGTTCATCAGCGTCGCCGGCTTCCTGCCTGCGATGGTGGGCGCGATACATCGCACAATTCGGTGGACCAGATTGCTTGTGTCGCCGGTTCGTTCCATGTCATCGATCTCCATTTGGTAATCCCGGCTCATATCTATGGGAGTTAGGTATGCAAATGGACTACCCTAGAAAAATTAGGTTTTAGAGCGAAATCCGAGTAAATCCGAGTGGGTCCAGGTGAATCAGGATAACTCTATGCAACTCCATGTTTGCGCCAAACCAAAGTACCCCGCGCCACACACCCTTCGGATTAAAGCACAGTGGACGAGAGAGAATGTTCCGGAATCGAAAATGACGATTAACCAGCAACGGATCACCGAACACGCTGTCACAGTAGATGTCGGCGAAGCCTTCTACAACCCGCATACAACTACAGACCGTGAGATCACGATCGCATCCCTTGCCGCATTCGACAGGACAGTCGATCACATCGAGACGTACCTCGACACATTCTCGGCAACCGGCATCCGCGGCTTACGCGCCGCAGCGGAACTCGGGCTTGTAGTTACGCTCAACGACCGCGATCCTGATGCTGTTGGCACGATCAAGCGAAACATCGTTTCAAACGGCTTGGGGCATTGCTGCGAGGTCACAAACGAGGATGCAAACGTCCTGCTCCACAAAAAACGGTTCGATGTTGTCGATATCGACCCGTTCGGATCTCCCGCGCCGTATCTTGCTGCGGCGTCGCGCTCAGCGAGAAGGATGCTTGCCATAACCGCAACCGACACCGCACCGCTATGTGGTGCGCATCTGAAGTCCGGAATTCGCAAATATGCGGCTGTGCCCATGAACAACGAATACCACGCCGAGATCGGGGTCCGGGTGCTGATGGGTGCGATTGCGCGGGCGCTTGCCGTCGTGGACAGGGCGATGGTTCCACTCCTTTCGTATGCAAGAAGGCACTACCACCGTGTGTATGCAGGGGTGTCAAGAGGCGCAGCTTCCGCAGATCGCTCAATTGCACAGATGGGTTTCATCGCACACTGCCCGCACTGCGGATTCAGAATACCGGTAGCAGGTCTTGCGCCGATTATGCCGGATGTGTGCCGGATTTGCGGGAACCGGATGCAGGCAACAGGTCCCCTGTGGCTCGGAGCGTTGCACAATCCCGCGTTCTGCGAATCAGTCGCCCAAGAGCTGCGGAATCGGGAATCCGGAGGGGACGCGATAAAACTCGTAGAGATATGCAAATGCGAACTCGCAGTACCGACATTCTACGATCAACACCGGATCTGCCACGCGCTAAAGATTCCTCCGATAACAATCGATGCTGTGATCGATAAACTCGGGAGCGCTGGATTTTCCGCGTCGAGAACGCATTTCTCGGGAACGTCATTTAAGACTGACGCGGATATTCGGGAGATCGCGGAGATTTTGCGATAGTGTCGCGACAACTCAAGAGTTTAAACCAAAGGGAAAACAGAGGTCCGACAGAGGGGGGCGAAAGAGAAAAATAACAACTTTCTGTGCTTCTCTGTGATTTAAATCAAATTGTTATGACACGAGACGCTTCGCTACCCTCTGAAATCAGAACAGAAAAAAAAAGAAAAAGGGTAGGCGATTTCTCGCCTATACGCCGGCTGGAATAACCAGACTGCGCTCACCCGCTGGCTTGAAGGTTCGCATCGCACCCTTGGCGTACTCCTTCCTGATGTAGGAGAAGTCAAAGACCAGTGATGGGTCAGCGAATGTCACCTTAACGAGTGGGTTGCAGCAGTATGCATCGTGTGCACCTGCGTGCGCTGAGCCTGTGAATCCTGCGTACTCGCCCTGGTGACCTACGTTCATCGCGTAGTTCGGATAGTTTGCACCTCTGAGTTCGAGGCAGCATCCCTCGTCACCCTGGTACGAGCAGACGTTGGTTGCACCGCACTGATCCTGCAGGTCGTATCCGAAGAATCCGAGTCGTCCCCAGCCTTCCTTGTGCACGTACATCGACATGTACCATGCCGAGAGTGCGACCTGTGCGTTTCCGGTAGCAATACCGGTTGTGCATGCGCTTGCTGCTGCAAGGATTCCTGCTCTCTGCGATCCACCGAAGTGGTCCTCAAGAAGCGTTGGATAGTCCTCGTAGCACTCCATACCGTTCAAGGTAACCTCGGTTGCCAGATCGGTTGCGGTTGCAAGGTCGTTTGGTGCTGTGCCGTCAGGTCCGTACTTGTTCAGTGCGTAGTCGTATCCGTAGTACGTGAAGTCATCCAGCACATCGTTCGTGTATGCTGCTGTTGCATACTGCGTGAATCCGACACCACCTGACATGTACGATCCGAGCCATATCTGGTCGTAGAGCATCGTGCCGCATGCAACGACCTCGAGTGTGTACCAGACCGGGTCTTCCGGCTTGACTCTCATCGTCTGGACCATGTCAGCGCAGTAACCGAAGGACAGTCCTCCTGGCTCGTTCGGTGATCTTGCTCTTCGTGCAGGAAGCATCTCAGCCATCTGGATAGCTGCTGCGTGCTTTGCCGCAAACGCAAGGTCTGCTACTGCAGCCTCGCCAGCGCACATGTTGTATGCCGCAATGAACGACATACCGATCTGCATTGCACTCCATCTGGATGTGTTACCACCGTCGCAGCATCTGACAACGATCGTTGGGATGTGTACTGCCTGCCACGTCGTCTTGCCGATAGCAGCCTTCAGCTTCTCATTCTGTCCTTCCTTGTCGAAGAGGTCGTTGATGTTGATCACGTACTGCGAGTCGATCTCGTCTGCGAGTTCGTCGTCGCCCGTGAATAACTTCACATAGCAGTCATCAACAAGTCCCGGGTGTGTCTCAACCATGTGCTCCTGCACAATAGCCGCACCAGGCATGGTGTGGTTCACTGCCTCCATGTAGCCCGCGATCGACTCAGGTGTAACCTCCTTTCCGAGACGCTTCTCAAGAGTCTCGTGCGCAAGGTCCATTCCCACGATGATCGTTCGCTTCATGTCGTCCCACATCTGCTGCATTGCAGGGTTGTTGACGTAGTGCAGGTCATCGCCCTCTACTATGTCCGGTCTGGTCGAGAGCTTGTACGGAACAAGCTGTCTCTGTCCGAGCGTCATACCGCCGCAGTGCACGTTCACATCATACTGCTTGATGCCACGCTTCTCTGCGACACGCTCACCTGCTGCCTGGAATTCTCTCTTTCGTGCGTTCTGTAGGTATCCGGCGCGCACGTACTTGGTCTTCTGGTCAGCAAGGTCAAGTCCTGCGAACTTTGCCTTCAGCGCCTCAACGAATAACTTTTCTGATGGGTATTTGTATGCCATTTGTATCTACCTCCCTCTTACACCGTGTGGTATGTAACAGGTCCGACACCTGGCGCGGTCTCTGCTGCCGTCTCAGGTCTGAACCCGTACATCGTTCTTCTGTGGTGCACAAGGTGTACATGGTCAAGAACCTCTTCCTCACTTCGGTACCTGACACCGTCGGTTCGGTAGATGGTGGTTCTCTTCTTTGCCTCTTCCTCGCTCATCGGCTTTCCGAGGTTGACCTTCCTGTCGATCGGTACACCTACCTGGTCCTTGTCTTCGATGACGTTTCCGCCCTCAAGATGCGTCCTCTCGAGCATGTCAAACATCATTCCGTCTTCAGCCAGTCTGAGTGAGTGTCCGTGCACTGTGCAGCCTCGAAGACCAGCAAGAGCCGGGCAGGTCATCTCTGACTCGATTGCTGCCTTGCACTGTTCCTCCATGTCACGCTCTCTCGCTTCCACGATCTGCCTGCCAGAGAGTGTTCCTGGGTCTACGCCACGGAAGTTGATCGCTGCGTAGTAGCTTCTGAAGTATGGGACCGATGGTCCGGAGTACATCGAGTCAGTAAACTGTGAGTATCTGACACGGTCTCCTGCTGCTGCGCCTGGTGTTGGCTCAACCATCTGTCTGACCGGGCAATCCGGCTCACCCATCTCTGCAAGTGGTGGGTGGGTGCTTGGGTAGTCTGAACCCGGTGCCCTGTGTCCGAGTGCCGCTACCAGATCATCGTCTGATACGGTTCGGAGTTTCTCAACGTCTCCACTCATGTGCTTTCTTCTGTTCACTGCAACGTGTGAAGATCCTGGATAGTATTGTGGTGTGTATGCCATAATTATATCTCCTTATGTATGTTGTGGTATTGTTTTCATAATTGCTTTTACGAGTTCGTTCAGACTGCCGCGCTGGCAGGTGACACCTCTCGTAATTCCGGCTACAATCTCCATGACTGTGCCCTGTGTATCGATGTCACGATGCTGGGGCATAACCAGTCGTGTCTTGACCCCTGCCTTTGCAAAATCCTCAAAGTCAACCGGATTCTGGCAGGCAATAACCGCAGGTATATCTACATATTTCAGTATGTACTTTGTCTTGTAGATCACATGCGAATCGATGTTTCCAAGGTGGATCAATGCTACGCGATGTCGCGCTATCTGCTCGATCTCTTTTTGGGTCAGACCGAACTTCGGTCCGTAGCCCTTAGCCATCTTATCGCTGGGCCCCTCATCGGGAACACCAGCGCCTGCTTCGAGTACGAGCACACTGACCTGGATTCCTTCTCTCCTGAGTCCATGCGTGATCTCGCAGACGGGTTTTGTGATGTGGCGTCTTCCGGGGGACATTGCGATTGCGATAACGTCAGGTCTGCCGGTTTCAGAGAGCGTGCCGCGCTGGGCAAGCCCACCTCCCTTTCCGAGACCCATTCCCTCCCTGCAATCGATAACCTGTGTCTCCCTGCCAAACATATTATTCCCTCGTGTCAGCGCATGACGCGCAGACCTTCGAAGACGGTGACATGTTCGGATCGGTCATTCCGTATATGCTCTTGTCCTCAACCGTTTCGTCAGGACCGTATTTTGCATAATCGGTGACCGTCGCCTTCCTGCGAAGGAACAGTCCCTCCTTGAGTTCAAATGGGAACGGGAACAGCTCTTCACATAGCGCTCTGATCTCTTCCATCACATCATACTCCGATTCAAGGCGTATACGTCCTACCTTGACCTGCAGTTCCATCACCTGATCGCCCACCCGAATAACCTCTCGATCCGGATGATCGACCGGAGCGCCCTTTCCTGGCCCATACGGAACTGTGAGCGGAAGTCTTGGTCCCTGAACCAGCACGCGTGTTATGCCCTCCATCTGCTCGAGTCTATTCAAGATCTCCTGTGCTGATGAAGGGTCGAGCAGCCTCTGCGGAAATATCTCGTATTGTACGGGGTCAGACTCTGTTGTTGTAGCCATGAAACAATTCCTCTTTACACCGCTGCTGCGACCTCCTTGAGTGGGTTCATCATGATTGGCACGTCCTTAAATGTGTCAAGCACGATTGCGGATGTTGACTCTGGTGAGAACATCTGCGTTCCGGCATCAAGTGCAACCGCTGCTGCCACGCATGGGATAGCCATTCCGGATGAGTGTCTCGTAACAACGTGGTTACCGTTGAACACACCAGGACCGCCACCGCCATAGATTGAGTGGCTGAAGAAGGAGAATCCTACCGCAGTACCCTCGACTCTGCCCCAGTCGCATCCCGGGAGTGAGGTTTCCTTCTCGATCATGTCGTTGAAGTACAGAAGTGTTGATGATACAGCCTGTGCGCCACGGAGTGCACCGCAGTTAACCATCGTTGCTGCCATCGTACCTGCTGCGCAGTATGCGTTCCACAGGCACACATCGTTTGCCTTGTAGACCTTGTATCCTGATGGCATCGTCTTGTCAACGGAAATGACGCCGTCATCAAGTGCACGTCCGACGGTCTCCTGGACAACGGTACCGATGGTTCCGGTCTTGCCGTTGTTCTTGACCATGTCATACACCATGTTGTTTGCGTTCAGTCCCTGGTACGCCATCGCAAGTAACTGGTATCGCTCAAAGAGACCAATTGCCTGCCCCATTTCAAAGACTCCGCAGTTCTCAAGGATGCTTGAGATTGCAGCGCAGTTCATCGCGTTTCTCTGGGAGAGCATCGCAAGGTGGTTTGCCATGATGTTTCGAAGAGCGAATCCCAGACCCTCATCGTTCTGTGGAATGCTCAAGACCGAGAGTACGTTTCCGCCCTTCATGTCCATCGTCTGTGGGTATGTTCCCCAGACTGCGTTCTTGACATACGGGGTGTCGTACAGTCCAAGATTGTACTCCTCGCGCAGTGCTTCAACAAGTGCTGCTGCCGTGCATGTCATTCCGGCAACGTATTCAGCGCCAGCTTCGATTCTCCTGCTTGGTGCTGCAACTCTCAAAAACTTCCCGCCGCCGAGAACCGCAACTTCAGTGTCGTCGCCTTTTTCGACCTGAATCAGTTCCTTGACTCGTGCAGCAATCTTGTCTGCCTTTGCTGTTGGGTCGATGTCAACTGCACGGCCCGGAATGTTCCGGCTCTGTCCACCATAGCTCGCGTTTTTGCATGCCTTCTCAATACCGGCGAGGTTAACAGCTACCGTTCTCTTAACGGTATTAACCATACCCAGAATAGCCGAGTTCTTGAGTGGACTTATGGCTTGAAGATCGACGTCGCCCTTCAACTTCTTCCCTCTGTCATCATAGAGGTCTATTGTATCTGCCACGTTATGTTCCTCCTAAACGTTTATCCAAGAAACTTGTAGCCCAAATCCCGGATGTGATGTTGTCCTGCCTCATGGACATACGATGGGATATGTATGCCTACCAAATATCTTGGTGCGCATAACTCACGCCAACATGCTATATAAACTTTTTGTTTGTACATGATCAATCATGATAGATTCAGTCGAAGATACGCGGAATAATTGGTTTCGCATCGGTCTGTGTGGCTTCCGTATATCGATTCTTGCTCTCTCTGCACCCACTCTGGTCTGGCATCCAATCAGATGAATATGTGGCGATACAACATAACAACACCATCCAACATGCTATTATGTCATGTCACGTCCGCAGTCGTAAACCTATTAAACACATGCCGCAACTAATTACACGAATACGCAAAAAAGTGCTACCACCGGTGACACAACACGGAACACTATCCCGGAACACTAGCATATCACGGAACACTATTAAGTGACATCACAAGACATCACAAGTAAACTCACAGGTGTTGTTATGAAGATCGTAGGAATATCCGGAAGCCCGAGGAAGGGTGAAAATAGTGAAAAGTTGATCGATCTCGCGCTCGAAGTCGCAGAGGACCTGGGATTTGCGGTCGATCGAGTTCTCCTCTCAGAACACGCAATCACGCCATGTACCGGATGCGGCAGTTGTGCGGACACTGGCGAATGTGTGGTCCGGGATGCGATGACGGACCTGTACCCGCTGATAAAAAGCGCGGACGGACTGATCGTCGCAACGCCGGTCTACTTCGGATGCATGACCGCCCAATTGAAGGCGCTCTTTGACAGGACGCTCCCGTTCCGAAAGCAGGGGTTCGCGCTGTCAGGCAAGGTGGGAGGAGCGATCGCAGTCGGTGGATCGCGCAACGGCGGGCAGGAGAAGACGATACAAGCGATTCACGACTGGATGCACATACACGGGATGATTCCGGTCGGCGACAACAGCCACTTCGGTGGGATCGTGTACGCGCCTGCTGAATCAGACCTTGTCGGGTTGCAGACGGTCAGGGACACCGCAAAGAAGGTCTGCGACGTACTTGAGATGATGAGTTCGAGATAATCAAACAGGGAACCGAAGATGAAAGAGAAAAAGGAGATAAAACCTCGACTCATCGCATGGGAGCTTACCGGTGCGTGCAACCTCAGATGCAGGCACTGCCGCGGCTCATCGACCGAGATTCCGGATCCCGACGAGTTGTCAACGGATGAGGCGTTCCGGCTGATCGACGAGATCGCGGACTTTGCAAAACCGATACTGATCCTGAGCGGAGGCGAGCCGTTGATGCGCGATGATGTCTACGAGATCGCACGGTACGGAACCCGCAAGGGTTTGCGTGTGGTTCTCGCAACAAACGGCACAAAGGTCACAGACGAGGTTGCGCTCAATCTGAAGGATGCGGGAATTGCGCGGATCAGCGTGAGCATTGATGGCGCAAATGCTGAGACTCATGATGCGTTCAGAGGGATGCCGGGCGCGTTCGATGGTGCGATGCGCGGGATCGAGGCAATCACGAATGCCGGAATCAGCCTTCAGATCAACACCACGATAGCAAAGACGAACATCGACGAGATCCCGAAGATCCTTGATTTGAGTATTGAACTCGGCGCAGATGCGCTGCACATCTTTCTCCTTGTTCCCACAGGGCGGGGGATGGAAGAGGACGAGATACCGCCGAGTGAGTACGAGCGGGTCCTGAACTGGTTTTATGACCAGAGGGGGCGTGTCGGGCTTCAGTTGAAGGCGACGTGCGCACCCCACTACTTCAGGATCATGCGAGAGCGTGCAAAAGAGGAGGGAACCACAGTCAGTGTCGAGACGCACGGCTTTGAGGCGATGACGAAAGGGTGTCTTGCTGGAACCGGCTTCTGCTTCATCTCGCGGACCGGCGGGGTGTATCCGTGCGGATACCTGCCGGTTCTTGCAGGAAACGTTCGGGAGAAGCCGTTTAAGGAGATCTGGAATCACGCATTGGTCTTTCTGGATCTGCGTGACGTTGGCAAACTGAAGGGCAAATGCGGAATCTGCGAGTACAAGAGGGTATGCGGCGGCTGCCGTGCCCGTGCTTATGCCGCGACCGGGGATTATCTCGCGGAAGAGCCGTACTGTATGTATCAGCCGCGGAAGGCGGCGGTGGAGGATTGAATGTGTGGGGGAAGTGCAAATCGGTAAAATCTGTGTTAGTGGCTGCGCCGCGTGCTTTTGCAGACAGTGGCTAAAAGCTTTTATCAGCCACAGATGGACACGGATTCCGCAGATTAACGATGTGAACGGCTTTGCAGATCGATATCGCCCCCACTTTGGTAGTTGTGCTCATTAAGACACTCCGGCGTTCCCGGAAAAAAATTAAAAGGTCATGGGAGATGCGACGCGACGAGAAAAAAATCGCGTTCTCTGCATCTACTCACTCACATACTTCTTTTTCAATTCTTTGATCTTCTCAACCGTTGATTTCCATTCCTGCGCTTTTTGGCTCCTGTCATCCGCCGGATCCGACTGGTCAGGCGAATCCGAAAACTCGCCGCCCTCGTCCAGTCCTGAAAACTCCGGCTCAGACCCACTGGATTGCTCGAACGGGTTGCCGGTCATGTCACCCGGATCCCCCATGCCGCCCGTATCTGCCATGTCTCCCATGTCGCCAATGCCACCCATATCGGTCGCGTCTTCCATCGCACCCATCCCCCCCATGCCAGTCATTTCGGTCATACCTGCCATGTCGCCCATGCCGTTCGCGTCAGCCGCGCCCACAACCTCTGACGAATCCGAAAAGTCAACGACATCGAGCGTCGGGAACGCCGGTGTCGATTCTGGTTCTTCGTATCCGAATTCAGGTTCGGACTCGGACTCCGATTCTGCCGGAGGAATCTCAATAATGGTGCTGATCTCCGGCGCGCCAAGTTTGAAGTCCGGAGGCGACTCATCATCCGGCGATTCCGGAACATCATCCATCTCAACAGCGATCACGGGTTTCTCCATTGTTACTACCTCACCCGGTTCCGGTTCGGCAGCAGGTTCTTCCATCGCCCCGATGTCAATCGCGATATCTCCCGCAACGAGCCCCGCGCTTTCGGTTGGTGGCTGCACAGGTGTCTCGTCCACTTCAACAGCGATTGCGGGTTCCTCCATTGCTGCTGCACCCACCGGCTCCTGTGGAACGCTGGAATCGACCTCGCTGACCCCACCAATTTCACTGACTTTGCCAACCCCGTCAACAACACCCCTCCTATCGATCTCGTCAGCCACCTCGTCGGGCGTGGCGGCAGGCTCTTCCGCTGCCACGATCTCCGCGCTTTCGGTCGGCGTCTGTACAGGTGCCTCGTCCACCCGAACAGCGATCGCGGACCTGCCGGCACCGCCCCCGCTCTGCATTCGACTGTGCATCTTTCTGACAATATCAAACGCGATAAGCGCGATCTCCCTGTTTTCGCGAAACATCACGTCGCTTTCGAGTGTGTTGCGCACGTTTTCAAGCTCGACGTAGTCTGTTAAAACATCGATCGTCTTGAGCACGCCCCTTAGCTCGGCATCATTTGTCGGAGCGAGAATGTTATCCAGCAACGCGGTTATGTGCTGGTCGATCTCACTTTTGTTATCAGTCTGCATAACTACCCCCAATTCCTATAACCACTATACGCTAATATCACAGAATCACATAAATATTTTTGGGTGTTTCGGTCCCCCAAAATCCGCAAGAATCACTCACTTTTCCATGAAGAAAAATACCGTAGGGCGGGCACACCGCCTACCGCCGCCGGAACATGACACACCGTCACATCAGAATCAGAACAACTGAAGATACCGATCCAGTTCCCACTGATGCACCTGCGTCCGATACGCATCCCATTCCCCGGTCGCGATCCGCATGAACGCGCTGTATGCATGTTCGCCCAGCGCTCGCCTCACGACTGCATCCGATTCCAGATGATCGAGCGCAAGACTGAGACTTGTCGGGAGCGTATCAATGCCAGCATCCATGATCCGATGGGAGTCCATCTCATAGATGTTCTCTTCGATCGGAGCCCCTGGGTCTATCTTATTTTTTATCCCGTCCAGTCCTGCCATCAATATGGCTGCAAATGAGAGGTACGGGTTGCACGACGGATCAGGGGACCTGAGTTCGATCCTCGTACCCATACCCCGTGCTGCGGGCACCCTTATGAGCGAACTCCGGTTTGCCCATGACCATGTGATGTACACGGGAGCCTCGTATCCTGACACCAGCCGCTTGTAGGAATTGACGAGCGGGTTTGTGATCGCGGTCACTGCCCTGATGTGAGTGAGCAGCCCGCCGATGAAGTGTCGTGCGTGATCGCTGATCTCGTGATCGCCGTTTATGTCATAGAATATATTTTCATTATTTTTATTGAATAGCGATATATTTATATGCATCCCTGACCCGCTCGCTCCGAAGACCGGCTTTGGCATGAATGTGGCGTGAAGATCCTTGTTTGTTGCGATCGTCTTTGTCACATACTTGAAGGTGACTACCTTGTCAGCGGTTGAGAGCGCATCGCTGTACTTGAAGTCGATCTCATGCTGCCCGTGGGCAACTTCGTGATGCGACGCCTCGATCTCAAAGTCCATCTCCTCAAGAGCGATCACTATGTCCCTGCGGATATCCTCTGCGAGATCGACCGGCGGAAAATCGAAATAGCCACCGGAATCGTGAGGAATGGTTGTTGGCAGCCCATCTTCCTTTTCAAACAGGAAAAACTCCAGTTCGGGCCCTATATTCATGACATAACCCATCTTCTCTGCTTCTTTTTCAGCCCTCTTGAGGACGCCTCTCGGGCAGCCAGGGAACTGCGCACCATCGTGCAGATGCACGTCACAGACGATTCCCGCGACTCTGCCCCCGTTTGCGTCCCATGGGAGGATGCGAAACGTCTCCGGATCCGGCTTCAGCACCATGTCAGATTCCTGTATCCTCGCAAAGCCCTCGATGGATGAGCCGTCGAAGGAGATCCCGACGTCAAGAGCCTTTTCCATCTGTGAAGCGGGTATCGCGACATTCTTGATGATTCCGAGAATGTCCACGAACTGGAGCCTGACGAACTTGATGTTCCTCTTACTGATCGTGTCCAGTATATCGTCTGTAGTGATCATCGTGCTATTCTTATGAACCGCGGCACCTATAAACTTGCGTTGGAAGTTCCGGGACGAACGTTGGTTGCGCCCTGAACTTCGTGGCGGGACTTCTCTGATTCTGGTGGATTCTTCCGATGGATTCGATTCTGTGGTTTTCAAAAATTAAACTGCCCAAAACTTCATATTGTATATCGCAAAAAGTTTATATGGGGTATAGTTGATTTGGGTTTAATATTCCAACAAATGGAATATGGATAGAGGCACGATGAGACAACACACAAACGACGAACACACGATAGGGGATCAGTTCACTCGATATGAGGTAGTTGTGTGGTAAATTCCACTGACGCGCAGAGGATTGTTTCATTTTCTATCAGTGATGCGAACAACGTATCTGCTGTATAGGTGGCAGAGATTCTCCAACGTCTCCAGAATATTCTTTACACTATACACCGTTTAATAGACGATCCGCATCGATGCAACCGAATTTTGAGAGAATTTGACGGCGTGGTGAAATGTTCCATAGATATGGAAGAATTGGCTGGAATTTGGTATGAACAAGTATTGATCCAATCGTTTCAACTCTATCCACCTAACAATAGATAATTTGATATATATAATATAATATACCTCGTATCGCCCGCTCCATATCTGTCCGTGCCCATCACCACATGTCGCGAAGACCAACACCGCGAAGACCAAACCTTTATCCGACAGCCAGCGCAAGGAGATGCCCATGGGCTCGGACATCGGAGACCTGTTTACGAGAAGAGAGACTGAACTCACAGAGCTGCGCGGGCAGACCGTTGCCATCGATGCGTACAACACGATCTACCAGTTTTTGAGCAGCATCCGGCAGCGTGACGGCACACCGCTCAAGGATTCGCGGGGGCGGGTGACGTCACACCTTTCCGGGCTTCTGTACCGGACAACGAACCTCGCCCACGCGGGATTGAAACTGGTCTTCGTCTTCGACGGGACTCCACCTGACTTCAAGGCGGAGACGATAGAGAAGCGGAAGGAAGTGCGTAAGACCGCTGATATGGAGTGGAAGAAGGCTCTTGCAAGCGGAAAAACAGACGAGGAGGCGTTTACGTATGCGCAAGCAACATCCAGGCTCGACTCCACGATGGTCGCGGACGCTATGCTTTTGCTCGAATCGATGGGAATCCCGACCGTCGTGGCGGCGAGTGAGGGGGAGGCGCAGGCGGCGTACATGGCAGGAAACGGCGATGTCAGGTTCGCGGGATCGCAGGATTACGATTCGCTTCTCTTTGGCGCTCCGCTGGTCGTCAGGAACCTTGCAGTGGGTGGCAGAAGGAAACTACCGAAGAAGAACATCTACGTGGAGGTGAAACCGGAGATAATCGAGTTGCAGACCGATCTCGACCGTCTCGGAATCACGCGTGAGCAGTTGATCGATATTGCGATACTCACCGGGACTGATTACGACCCCGGAATCCGCGGCATCGGCGCAAAGAAAGGGCTTTCGCTGGTGCGTAAAGGTAAAACGATCGAAGAGATTCTCTCAGAACTAAACGAGTCTATCGATGGGCTCTCTGAGATAAAAGAGTTCTTCCTGCACCCGGATGTCACAACCGATTACCCCCGCCCCCTCAGATGGGGAAAACCCGATGAGTCGAAGGTGATTGCGCTTCTCTGCGATGAACACGACTTTTCAGAGGCGCGGGTCGCAAAAGCGATCGAGCGGCTCCTCGCTTCCTCCGACGCAATGGGGCAGAGCACGCTTGATATGTGGAGCGTGAGGGGCTGAACGAATGAGCACCTTCGGGATTCGTTCCGACCTCTACGCGATCGCGGTCTCGCTACTCTTTGCGGATTTCGGAACCGGCATGATGATACCGATGATGCCCCTGTACATAACCGAACTGCCTGCCGGAGCGGATCTCGACATCGTGATCAAGTCCGCGCTCGTCTTTGCGGTCTTCGGGCTCTTCTCGGTCGCATCGTATCCTGTGATGGGGCGGCTCTCCGACAGAATCGACATGCGGAAGCCGTTCGTACTCGCAGGACTGATCGGGTTCACGGTGCTCGCCGTGGCGTCTGCGATGGTTGCGACGTTTGAGCAGTTGCTGGTCATCCGTGCCGCACAGGGGATCATGGTCGGGGCGATGGCTCCGTCGGTTCTTGCAATGCTCACCCACGTATCCACATCTGACAACCGGGGGCGGTCGATGGGAATCTACTCCTCGATCAGGGGCATCGGACCAGCTCTCGGATCCGGGGCTGGCGGTCTGATCGCGGGCGCATGGGGGTTTGATTACGGTTTTTACGTCTGCGCAGTTCTCGGACTTGCGAGCATCGTCTTCGTAAGCCTCTTCGTTGAGGAGACCCACGAAACCAGTGAATCTCACGAATCTCACGAATCCCGTGAATCCGGTGAAAATCGAGAAACCAGTAGCACTATCGTTGACGGAAGAGACTGCGATCCGGAAAGTGAGATCAAGCTGCTCGCTTATGCTGCGTTCACAACGATGCTTGCAGTCATGATCGTTGCGACGATGCTCCCCGCATACAAACTCCAACTGGATGCGTCGGTTGGCGGACTCGGGATCAGCATAGCCGCCCACCTCTCCGCACGCCTGATCTTCCAGACGCCGGTAGGCATATTGTCGGACCGGTTCAGCAGACGAAATATACTGGTGGGCGGGTTATGCGGGACTGCGCTTCTGCTTGTGGGAATGGCTCACGCCACAACCGCAATCCAGCTGCCTCTAATGATGTTTGCCGCAGGAGTGACCTCTGCTGCTGTGACAGTACCCGCGCTCGCGTCCGGAGCCGATCTCGCAAGTCCGGGTATGGTTGGGCAGCAGATGAGCCTCTTTCCGATGGCGAGCGGGATCGGGATGGTGGTGGGACCGCTTCTTGCCGGGTTTGCTGCCGCGTATCTCGGATTTGCTGCGCCGTTCTACATCTGCTCCGGGCTGATGCTTGTGGTCGGGATGCTGATTGCAAGGCGCGGCGGGCACTGCGGCGCGGTGGGGTGATTTGAGGCTATTTATTCGAGCTCCTGAATAT
>Ga0190315_1000539_pt1 | contig 18786 bp, 26 predicted proteins | sample 48701101_MG_FD_161673 | JGI IMG/M metagenome (GOLD analysis project Ga0190315, IMG submission 161673) | Hydrothermal vent sediment bacterial communities from Southern Trench, Guaymas Basin, Mexico - 4870-11-0-1_MG | ecosystem: Environmental > Aquatic > Marine > Hydrothermal vents > Sediment ...
TCGAGAATTGGAAGTGGGCGGATAGAAATATACAAAAAGCCATAGAGCTCAATCCAGACTGGTTGATAACATTTGAAAGCTGGGTGAATTTTAGAAAGAATCCCTACGAGACCGATGAGCTGGAGATTTATTCCATAGGCCCCTACTTAGCAATTCACGCCAAGGAAAAAGGCGCCATAAAAAAGTACGTAGTTTCAAGTGATTTGAAGCTCTGGAAATTTAGGAAATGAAGCGCTTAATTGTTTTTCTTCCAGTTATCCCCATTTTTCTTCTTCTCTTTTCATCCCTTAGCAGGAATAAAATCTTTTCTGCCAAGTCTTTTTCGTCCAATTTAGCTAGGAGTCCGCTATTTTTTCTTCAACAATTATTGGGAATTCTCCCACTTTGCTGACTACAACTGGAGTTCCTAGGGCTAAAGCCTCCAAAATAACAATTCCAAAAGCTTCACTTTTGGAAGAGGGCAGAACTAAGATCTTGACTTTTTTGTAAGCATCTATCAGCTCTTTTTTGCTCACGAAACCTAAGAATTCAACATTGTTTTCAAGACCAAGGTTCTTGGATAGTTTTTCATACTCTTTTAAATCCCCGCCCCCAATTACAATAAGTTTAACGTCAGGAATTTCCCTTTTAACTAAAACTAGAGCCTTTAACAGCAAATCTAGATTCTTCCACCTGTGGAATTTTCCTAACTGCCCTACGAAAAGAATAATGTTTCCTTTTCCTTTGAAATCCGGCTCAACGAAAAGAAAATCTTCATCACGTTTTGGATATTTTACCTTCGAATAAACCCCTTTTTTCCATAGAGTCTTTTGAACATAGCGGGAAACCGAAATGATTTTGGTATTTTTCAGCGTTATCTTCTCAACTGTTCTTTCATAAAGCTCAGCGAGAAAGTCAACCCAGGAACCCTTCTTGAGCTCTCCAGAATGATAAACAATCACCACTGGCTTTTTCAAGAGCTTGGCAACCAAGGAAGCTACATCTGCAAAAAATGGGACTGGAGTGTGGGCAATTATAAGCTCAAAATTTTTTCTTTTCATCATTGCTAAAGCTCAAAAGGCAGGCAAAAACCTAATTGGCGTGTTTGAAAGAATGAAGTTTGGTTTTTTTCTTAAGACTTTAATCTTGCCAATTTTCTCATCCCTGCTTTCTCTCTTTGTTGAGCATATAACAACTACTTCATTACCTTTACTCAGCTCTTTTACCAATTCATAGGCATACCTCTCCAGTCCCCCACCTCTGGATAAAAGTAAGGGGAAACCATTAAAATCCTCACTCAAAGCCCTCCTTTAGCATTAGAGAGCTTATGAAGAATGAGAAAAATATCAGCTGAATGCTTAGCGCTATCAGGTGTCAATACTATTATGGCTGATCTTATTTCAAACAGCTCCCCATATCCCGCTACCCTCCACTTCAAGAATATCCTAACACCCAAGACTAGACCCACTATAAACAAGATTCTGCCGAGCACAAGCCCTTCTTCCAAAATTGAATATTTCATAAAAATTTCGTTATTCTATCTGACCTATCCAACCCTTCTTTAACAGCATAAATTTTCCCGAGATTCCAAAGTTTATCACTTGAAAGCCCACTATGGTCAAAAGACTTCCCAGGATCATGGTATGCATTCTCAATGGGTTTGTATTGTAAGTATAAGTTAGGAGACCAAAACCAATGAGGATTAAAAATAACCCTGGAAGTAAAAACAGGTAAGAGGGTGAATAAAGGAGCATTAACCTTAAATGCCTCCAGCCATCTTTGAATGAGTGAAGTTTTGATTCACCAAGGATAATAAGTTATAGGCACTTCCCCAATTCTTAAACCTGCTTTTGCGACTTCTATCACCATTTCACTTGCAAACTCCATTCCCCGGCACTTTAGAGGAAGTTTCTGTGGGCCTCTCTCTTTATTGCCCTAACTCCGCAGTGGGCATCAGAAATTCCCATTTTAAAAAAGAAGTTTAAGGCCTTTGTCAAGAGGGAGTTCCCGATATAGCGATGCAACCAGAGCATAGCCCCAGGTTTAATTTCTCCTTTCAATCTTGTCCCAACGACAAAATCAATCTTTCCCTTTCTTAGCATCTCCAGGAACCTTGGAATTTCTCTTGGGTCGTAACTCCCATCAGCATTCATCATTACAATGTACTTTCCTTTTGCAACTTTAAATCCCTCTAGATATGCATCCCTATACCCCTTTCTTTTTTGTCGAATAACTTTTGCACCTAAGTTTCTTGCGATTTCCGGTGTTTTATCATTACTCTTATCTACAACTATAATCTCGTAAGACGCTCCTATCTGGTCGAGCGTCTCTTTTATTTGGTGTATAATCTTGGCAACTGCAGCTTCTTCATTCATAGTAGGCAAAATTACTGAAACTTCAACGCTCATCTAAAACCCTCTCATAAAATTTTTCTGTTAATTCGGCTATGTTACTCCAATCATACCTTTTAGCGTTTCTGATGCAATTTCTTTTAAGCTTTTTTCCATTAGTGAGCGATATTTCAATATATTCCGCTAGGGAGCTTGAGAATGGTGGTGATATGAAGCCGTTGTAGCCGTGTATTATCAATTCCTTGGCCGCATTTATTGGATAATCCAAGGTTATCACAGGCAAACCTGAGGCATTCGCCTCCAAAGCCACTATACCGAAACCCTCACGTTTTGAAGGAAGAACAAAGACCTTTGAGGACTTCATGTAGGATAGGACTTCATCGTGCGATTCACGGAATTCTATAAACGTTACGTTTTTAGATAGCTCCAATTTAAAGGCTAATTTTTTCAGCTGGTTCTTTTCAGGGCCATCCCCCCACTATGAGCACGCTTATGTCTGGTATATTCTTTTTCACTTTCATTAACGCTTCTAAAAGCAAACTAACGTTTTTCTCCTTAATCAAACGCCCGACGAATATTGCATCATACTGATCGTCCGCTTTTTTCACTCTGCATATTTTCTCAAAATCAATGCCGTTCGGAATAAATTCACTCCTCACGCCTAAAGATTGCAGTCTCCTTTGAGTTAATTTAGAAACGGAGACATTGTTTCTCGTCAATTTACTCGTTAATTTTTCTATTTGAGCTCCAAATACCCCCAAACTTTCCAAGTACTCTCCCCAGTATTCTGCCCAAATTTCGTGCCACGTGATCACTAAAGGAGTATCCTTTAGGGTTGAGTAGAACTTAGCTGAAAAGCAATGTAAGTATGGAAATTGCTGACAGTCTATGATATCATACTCACCCTCAAATTTAGAAAGTAGCTTCACTGCGAAGTACATAGCCTCGCTAATGGAGCGCCTGTTTCCAGAATAGAGGGATAATCCCTGTCCAACTTTGTGAAGCTTGATCTCCGTTAAATCCCCCCAGTTTAAACCAAACCAATGAACCTCATGTCTCTTTGCTAGCCTCCTACCTATTTCATAGATTCTTTTCTCTACCCCCTTTTACAAATGGGTACACTGCATCATAGACATACGGGATCTTCATTGGTTTTTGTTTGCTAGCAAGTGAATTTAATCTTTTTCATGTCCTTGATACTTTTAATAATAGTAAGGCCCAAATTGAAGTTTTTGGTCCCACTTTAAGAACAACACTTCGGTATAAGTCCGGGAACTTAAAAATGTTGATGCTAACTTTGGAGCCATGTCCTCCAACACCAAAATACTTTTTAATTCAATTAATCTATTACTTTTCGAAATTGTAGAAAGGTGATCATAATGAAAAAAGAAATTGCCTTCATGATGCTGGGTCTGTTATTGGGGGTGGTGGGCTTTAAAATAGGCACCGCGCTCTTCAGTGACATCAGCCTTTCTGAAAACAACGAACTGTCCACAGGCGAATTCGATATAAGAATAAGCAAAACGGGAGAAAGATTCTACAATGATTTAAAGCTCTTTGAGTTCGATGACCTAAAACCCGGAGACGAAGTAAACGTTAGCTTTTTATTTTTCCCTTTTGAAAGCCTCGCCCTTTAGGCCGAGGATGCAGAAATTCTAAAATCAGCATTCGAATAGAAACCCTTTTAAACTTTTGCAACGTAATAGGGCCTTGAAAAGGCCATCAAAGAACAACCCGATGAGATGAGGGGTTTCACTGTGTCCTCCCGACGGTGGGAGGAAGACGCCGTAAGGCGTCTTTTCAAAACTGCCTCTCGGCAGTTGAAAACTTTGGAGGGTGGCCTTTAAAGCATAACCCCGAGCCGCTCTGCGGTAGGGGTAATGGGCTTAAGACCCGGCCCGCGGGCTGAGCTGAAACCGGCAACGGGAGTAGGTAATGAGCCCGCAAACCTCCCCACCATTGGCGAGGAGGAGGTCAGATAAAAAACGATGGAGACATGGAGGTATCGAAAATATTCATAACTCCAAAGGTTCGGGACTTGGAAGATGGGGAGCTCACAGACGCTGAGTCTCTCGTGGATTCCACTCCTGAAGAGGGAGAGCTCAGCAAAAACCTAATAGTCGAGTGGATAGTGGTAACGAGAAGCAATGAAACCTACACCCTCAGCGACTACTCGGGAAAACCCTCCATGAGCTTAACAACCAGTCCATATCCCTGTTGAACTCTCCCCTTGCCCCATCAGAAATCCTTAAAGTTTCAATCTTTTTCCTCGTGGATCCAAATGCAACCAATGAAATCCAAAAGGATCTTTCACTGCTCTCGCTCCAAGTCTATGCAGAGCAGTGAATTTTTAAACCCCTTTTCTTTTTCTTCTCTGGTGCTAACGATGATTGGCATAATCTTTGATATGGATGGGGTCATATACAGGGGAAAAGAACCTATCAACGGAGCGAAAGAAGCTCTCGAGTTTTTAAAATCTCAAAAAATTCCATTCATTCTTCTCACCAATAATTCCACCAGGAATGCAAGAATGTACAGAGAAAAGCTCAAAAGAATGGGAATCGAAGTTGAGGAGGATCAGATAATAACCTCCGGATATGCTGCAGCTAAATATTTGGAGAGACACTTTGAAAAAGGCAACGTCTTCGTTATCGGCGGAAAAGGTCTTTTAGAGGAGATAAAGGCGATAGGCTGGCCCGTGATAAATCCTGAGGAAGCAAAAGAAAAGTGGAGAGAAATAGACTACGTTGTAGTTGGTTTGGATCCTCAGCTCACCTATGAAAAGCTCAAATATGGGTGTTTGGCTATAAGAAATGGTGCCCGCTTTATAGGTACCAATCCTGACACAACTTACCCCGGTGAAGAGGGCATTTTGCCCGGGGCTGGCTCAATAATTGCCGCCCTAAAGACTGCCACCGAGAAAGAGCCCTTAATCATTGGCAAACCAAACGAACCAATTTTCGAGGTTGTGAAGGAAAAGCTTGATGCGGATGAAATATGGGTTGTCGGAGATAGGCTAGATACAGATATAGCGTTTGCAAAGAGGATAAATGCCAAGGCTATAATGGTGCTCACGGGCGTCAACACTCTCGAGGACATAGAAAAGAGCGAAATAAAGCCTGATGTTGTGATGTCAAGCATCAAGGAGCTCAAAAAATATTTGGAAGTGCATCTGGAGAAGTAAATCCATAAAAGTGCAGAGAATTCCACCATGCATTCTTTCTATATTGAGACAATCTTCCTCAAGTCTTTAAATTAAATCCTAACTGGCATCGAAAGATTTATAAATTAATTTTTGGTTATCAACATCGACGCCCCGGTGGTGTAGCCCGGTCAATCATGCGGGACTCTCGATCCCGCGACCCGGGTTCAAATCCCGGCCGGGGCACCAGACAATGGGCCCGTGGCTCAGCCTGGTCAGAGCGCCCGCCTGATAAGCGGGAGGTCCGGGGTTCGAAGCCCCGCGGGCCCACCAAAAAGCTCTTCTTGGACTTGAGAAAGCATTATAAGCATGAGGAAGAATTTAAAATTTGGAGGAGTTTCAAATGCTAAATGATACCTTATCCACTATACAAAACATAATTCTCAATAACGCATCTAAGAAAAGTGCTCCCATTGAGGAAATCATTCTTTTTGGCTCTCGGGCTAGAGGGGATTACACGCAAGAAAGCGACTGGGATATCCTAATTGTTACAACTGTCCCACTCAAAAAACATCTTTTCTGGGATCTGTACGTTGAAATCAAGAGAGAATTAACCAAGAATAAAATCCCCGCCGACATTATTATCATTCCAAAATCGACCTTTGAAAAAAAGAAAAGAATAGTCGGAAATATAGCGTACTACGCCAGCAGGGAGGGTAGAATACTATGGAAGAGACCCGCAAAGAGGTTGAAAGATGGATTAGAAAGGCAGAAGATGACCTATTAGTCGCAAGGGAGATGCTGAACTTCCGAAAAAGAATTCCGTGGATAATATGTTTTCATACACAGCAAGCCGTTGAAAAATATCTTAAGGCATTCTTGATTTTTCACCAAGTTGAATTTAGAAAAGCTCATGATATAAGCGACTTATTGGAATTATGTATAAGCGTGGACAAAGATTTTGAAAAACTTCGAGACTTAAAAATTGAAAAAGCTTACATATTATGCGGTGGAATCCCGATATCCGGGTTTTTATGAGCCAGACTTAGAGGATGCCAAAGAAGCCGTAATGATTGCAGAGAAAGTAAAAGAAGAAGTCATTAAAAAGCTCAAACTACCTCAAGAGTGATAACTATGCACGTAAAAACTTACATCGCAAAGCTAATCGACCTTGTGGAGCTTGAGCGGGAGGCAGAGATCAATGCTATGCGCGAAGAGATGCGCAGGCTTAGAGGGTATGAAAGAGAAAAGCTCGGAAGAGCTATTTTAAATCTCAACGGGAAAGTAATTGGTGAGGAGTTTGGATTTAAGCTCGTCAAATACGGAAGAAAGGAGCCCTTCAAAACGGAAATCGGTGTTGGAGATTTAGTTTTAATCAGCAGGGGAAACCCTTTGATGAGCGACCTTGTTGGAACTGTCGTGGAGAAGGGAAACAGATTTATTGTAGTTGCCCTTGAAGCTGTGCCTTCCTGGGCCTTAAGAAACGTTAGAATAGACCTCTATGCCAACGACATAACCTTTAGAAGGCAGATAGAGAACCTAAAAAACCTCAGTAAAAGTGGTATTAGGGCTTTGAAGTTTATTCTAAGTCAAGAAAAGCCGACAAAAAGCACTTCCCAGGAATTTGAGCCCTTTGACAGGAACCTTAACCCCACTCAGAAAAAGGCCATAAGCCTCGCCCTTGGTAGTGAGGATTTCTTCTTAATCCACGGCCCTTTTGGAACTGGAAAGACAAGAACCCTTGCTGAGCTCATCCTCCAGGAGGTCAAAAGGGGAAACAAAGTTCTTGCTACAGCAGAGAGCAACGTTGCAGTTGACAACCTCGTGGAGAGACTCTGGGAAAAGGTAAACCTAGTCCGCTTAGGACATCCTTCAAGGGTCTCAAAGCACCTAAAGGAATCAACCCTAGCCTTTCAGGTTGAAAGCCACGAAAGATACAGGAGAGTCAGAGAGCTAAGAAACAAAGCAGAGAGATTGGCCATGATGAGAGATCAATACAAGAAGCCGACACCACAGCTTAGAAGAGGACTAACCAATAAGCAAATCTTAAAGCTTGCCGAGAAGGGAAGGGGAGCAAGAGGAGTGCCTGCAAAAGATGTTAGAGAGATGGCCCGGTGGATAACCCTAAACGAAGAGGTGCAAAAGCTCTACAAATTCGCCGAAAAGATAGAGGAGGAGATAGTGAAGGAGATAGTTGAGAAGGCTGATGTTGTTTTAAGCACGAACTCCTCTGCAGCCCTTGAATTTATAAAAGATGTGGAATTCGACGTGGCAGTAATAGATGAAGCATCTCAGGCAACCATTCCAAGCGTTTTAATTCCAATCGCAAAGACCAAACGCTTTGTCCTTGCGGGTGATCACAAGCAATTGCCCCCCACAATTCTAAGTGAAGAAGCAAAAGATCTGAGTGAGACACTCTTTGAGAAGCTTATTGAGCTTTATCCCAATAAAGCGAAGATGCTCGAGATACAGTACAGGATGAACGAGAAGCTTATGGAGTTTCCAAGCAGAGAGTTCTATAACGGAAAGATAAAAGCAGATGAGGGCGTGAAGGAGATAACCTTATCCAATCTAAAGGTTAGAGAGCCATTTTTTGGAGAGCCCTGGGATTCAATTCTCAAAAGAGAAGAGCCCCTTGTTTTCGTTGATACTGCCGGGAGAGGAGACAAATGGGAAAGACAGAGAAAAGGATCAACCTCACGAGAAAACCCTCTTGAAGCTCTCCTGGTTAAGGAAATAGTGGAGAGGCTTTTGAGAATGGGAGTTAAGGAAGAATGGATTGGAATTATAACCCCCTACGATGATCAAGTTGACTTAATACGCTCCCTAATCGGCGAAGAGGTCGAGGTTCACAGTGTGGATGGTTATCAGGGGCGGGAGAAAGAGGTGATAGTCCTTTCTTTCGTGAGATCAAATAAGAACGGAGATTTGGGATTTTTAACTGATTTAAGAAGGCTTAACGTTGCCCTAACAAGGGCAAAGAGGAAGTTGATTGCAGTTGGAGACAGCAAAACTCTAAGCAATCATCCAACATACAAACGCTTTTTAGAGTTTGTGAAAAGATATGGAAGATTTATAAGGCTTGGAAACGCTGAAATACACTAATTCCTCCTCCTTATTTGTAATGGGGCAGGAAAAGCAAATGAAAAGCCAATCAAGCTGAGAACCGGAACTACCGCCAAAAGGCTCATTGAAGATGCTATGGCAAAATTAAGGGGAAAATCCCCCTGCGATACTACAAAGCCTCCAGCCAAGCTCCCCAAAACAAATCCACTGGAGTTTATTAAGTTTGCAGTTGCTAAAACACTCCCCTGCTCCTTTGGAGAGCTCATCCTTCCTATGAGAGAAGTTGATGAAACGCTTATGTACGACCAAGAGTAACCACAGAGAACGTAACTTCCGACGGCTGATACGAGTAAAGCATAAGGAACGTTTAAGGGAAGCAACAACAGGAGAATTCCAAAACTTCTAAAGAGATATCCTTGAGTTAACGCTAAAGCAGGATTCCTGGATTTAAGCTTTAGGCCTACCCTCTGATAGAGCATCGCTGAAGTTGAGGAGTTTAAGAGTGCCAACCCAAAGATTTCTTGGCTTGTAAGTCCATTCCTTATTAAGAACACCGGGAGTTGGGTGATATACATACCCGATGATACCCAGAAAAGGATTGAAGATAGGTAAAAGCCCACAAACTTTGGAGAGACATTTAATTTTGTGGGCAAGTGGACGAGAAAGTTTGGGAGATAGCGACCTTTCTGAATAACCTGAGTTACAAAGGGCTTTATGTTGCCCCTGTGAAGGTAAACAGGAGCTTCTCTGATTGTTTTCAAAGCCACAATAAATCCTGGAGCGTTCACTATGGCAAAGAAAAAGAGTAGCTGCCTAAAGCTTAAAAATCTAATGAGCGCAAATCCCGCCAAAAGACCCAAGACCCATGCCCAACCACCGATTTTGTTGAACTTCCCCACGGCTTCATCCCATCTTGTCTTTCTCACGTTTCTGAAAAGAAGAACAATGGGTATCGACACAGTTGATGCAAGGAAAAATGAATAGACCGTGTTTATCATTAAAAGATCCCAGAAGCTTTCTGCAAACGCTAATAGAGTTAGGAAAATTGAAACACTCAAAAGACCCGTAAGGATAAAGACCTTTCTTTTGAGTGTTTTATCGCTCAATCTGCCCCAAAATACTGTCCCTACAGTGGAGGCAAGGGTTGAAAGTGCGTTTAATAACCCAACCTCACCGGCACCAGCACCGAGATGCATAGCATAAAGGGGAATAACTTGGGAAGAGCCGCCTGTGGCTATCTTAAATGGCACGAAAGCATAAAACCACTTGGGCATCTGAGTGTTGTGCGCTTTTAGGGCTGTTTTTCTTGCCTGCATACTCGTGGCTACCTTTTTCTTCATCTACACCATCTCCCCCACCGCCAAAAAGAAACCACTTTATAAAGTTTTTGGATGCAAAAAGTGCTCCAATGTCCAAAAAAGAGCAATAAATATAGGAAATGAAAGACTACCAGCCCTGCACAAATTTTAAAGCCTCATCTCCAACTTTGCCCTCTTCAACATCGGCTATTGCTCTTTCAAGTCTATCAAGGCCTTCGTCAAGAGTTTCCTTCTCAATTGTGAGCGGAGGCTGGATTCTCAGGACATTTCCCTGCAGAAAGGCAACGATTAGCCCAAGCTCGTAAGCCCTCCAGACAACTTTTTTAGCTTCATCATACGCTCTCTCCTTAGTTTCTCTGTCTTTAACCAGATCCACGCCTATCATAAGACCCTTTCCCCTCACGTCCCCTATTAGCTCATGTTCTTTTTTCATTTTTTCTAGTCTCCTCATGGTGTAATCTCCAAGCTTTCCCGCCCTTTTTAAAAGACTCTTCTCCTCTATTTCCTCGATGACAGCAAGCGCTGCCCTGCTTGCAACTGGATTTCCACTCAAGGTAAAGGCATATCCTAAAGGCGGGAGGGAATCCATAACTTCACTCCTCCCAATTACAGCACTTATTGGTAAGCCTCCCCCAAGGGGCTTCGCTATGGTTATTATGTCTGGCGTAACTCCAAAGTGCTCTATGGCGAACCATTTCCCAGTCCTTCCAAGGCCACTCTGCACTTCATCAACTGCAAGAAGAATTCCATACTCGTCAAGGATTTTCTTAACTTTCTTAAAGTAGTCCTCCGGAGGTACAACCATTCCAGCATCTCCTTGAATTGGCTCAGCAAACAAAGCGGCAACACCCTCTGCATACACTTCACCCTCAAACTTCGCCTTAATGTATTCAACACACTCCCTTCTACACGATTCTTTTTCTTTTCCAAATGGGCATCTGTAGCAGTCCGGATACGGAATATAATGAACGTCGCTAAGCTCTCCCACCAAAGCCCTAACATGAAAATCGAGGCCAGTTATGCTTGATGCACCATATGTAGAACCATAGTAACTCTTAAGGTAGCTGAGGAGAGTTCTTCTTTTGGTATAAGCCCGGGCAAACTTTATTGCCCCATCGTTTGCATCACTCCCGCTTAATCCAAAGGCCACCTTTGGCTTTTCAATGGGCGAAATCTCGGCAAGCTTTTCTGCAAGCAAGAGGGGCTCAACCGTAAAGGCATAAATAAACGTAAAATGGATTAGCCTTTCAGCCTGTTCTTTTATGGCCTTAACAACCCTTTCGTTATTGCGGCCGACATTTTGAACGGCGGCATCGCTCAAAAAGTCTATATATTCCCTTCCCTCGATATCCCATACCTTCGAGTTCTTTGCTTTAATGGCAACTATCGGAGCATAGGTCACCCGAGAAGCTTTTGGAAAGACCTTGGAGTATCGCACTATAATATCTTCCTTTCTCAATTTTTTCACCGGTTTAAATAATACGCTTGAAATTAATAGGATTTTCGGTTAAATTTTGCGTAATCTGACAAAAAGAGCAAAAAATATTTAAAATTTCACAACATAGTATTTAAACAAAATACGAATTTGGTGAACAAAAATGAAGATGGATGAAATAGATAGAAACATCCTAAAGCTACTCCAAGAAGATGGAAGAATGAGTTATTCGGAAATAGCAAGGAGAATAGGAGTACCTGAATCAACCGTGAGGCTTAGGGTCAAAAGACTTATCGAAGAAGGAATAATAAGGAAGTTTGCCGCCCTAATAAATCCCTTCAAAGCAGGTTACACCATAGTGGCATTCATAGCAGTTGACGTCGAGCCCAACAAAATCAAAAGAGCCGTTGAAGAACTCTCCAAACTTCCAGAGGTTGATGTTTTGGGGATAGCTACTGGAGCACACGACGTTCTCATGCAGGTTACTGTGAGAGATCTTCAGGAACTGGAAAGCTTCCTAATAGAAAAGCTGGGAAAAATTGAGGGAATACGAAGCACGGAAACCTCAATTCTAACAAGCGTTAAAAAATGGGCTGTTTCCTAGATAATTACTAGATAGTTAAAAGCGTAACTTTCACGTGCTTTTGGTTCCGAAAACTTTATATACTGATTTTTAGTATTCCTTAAATGGTGGTTAGTATGGCTAAAGCAACATTTGTTATCAGCGATGAAGTGCTCGAAGAGTTCAAGGAACTTGCGAAAAAGCGTTATGGGGACAAGAGGGGAGTTTTAAGCGTTGCAATTGAAGAGGCAATAAAGGATTGGATTAGAAAAGTAAAAAAGGAGTTAGAAAATGCCGAGTGAGACTATCAAGCTCGCCGCAAAATTCAAGCTGAAAGAAGCCCCCAAAGGGTTAGAAGAACTCTTCTCGACCTACCGCGATATTGTGAACTCTCTAATCACCCACGCTCATGAAAAAAGAATAACAAGTTTTTACCGGCTGAAAAAAGAGACATACAAGAGCCTCCGAGAGAAGTATCCAGAACTCCCGAGCCACTACATTTACACGGCCTGCCAAATGGCGGCCTCAATCTACAAGAGTTATAGGAAAAGGAAAAGAAAGGGAAAAGCCAACGGAAGGCCAGTGTTCAAGAAAGAAGCCATTATGCTCGACGACCATCTCTTCACACTAGACCTCGAAAAGGGAGTAATAAAACTCTCCACCCCGAGCGGGAGAGTCTCTTTGGAGTTTTACCCAGCAAAGCACCACGAGAAGTTCGGGGACTGGAAGGTTGGCCAAGCATGGTTAGTAAAAACGCTCAAGGGCGTCTTCATCAACGTTGTATTCTCGAAAGAAGTCGAGATTAAAGAGCCGGAAACTTTTGTAGGTGTTGATTTGAACGAGAACAACGTCACGCTAAGCCTTCCCAACGGCGAATTCATTCAGATAATCATTCGCGAGAGGGAGATTAGAACTGGTTACTTTGTAAAGCGGAGGAAGATTCAGAAGAAAATTAAGGCTGGCAAGAAGAGGGAAAAACTCCTCGAAAAGTACGGTGAGAGGGAGCGGAACAGGTTGACCGATTTGTACCACAAGTTAGCTAACAAAATCGTAGAGTTGGCCGAGAAGTACGGCGGAATTGCTCTCGAGGAGTTGAGTGAGATTAGGGACTCAACCCGATATTCGGCTGAAATGAATGGAAGGCTTCACCGCTGGAGTTTCCGCAAGCTTCAATCAATTATCGAATACAAGGCGAAGTTAAAGGGTGTGAGGGTTGTTTTTGTGGATCCTGCTTTTACTTCTTCCCTGTGCCCGGTATGTGGGGGGAAAAGCAAGCCCGAATGGGCATAGGATCGTGAAGTGTTCGAATTGTGGTCTTGAAGCGGATAGGGATGTTGTCGGCTCTTGGAATATTCGTTTAAAAGCCCTGAAGATGTGGGGAGTCCCCGTTCCCCCCGAAAGCCCTCCAATGAAGATGGGAGGAGGGAAGGTCAGCCGTAACGACGTTTACGAACTTTACACAAATTACGGCTGACCAGAACGGATACGCGAGGGTATTTTAGCGATTTCTCTTTGATCCCTTTAATATCGAAATTCTTCTCTTCGTCTCCTGCACCGCTTTTACTCTCTTTTCAGCTTTTCCTTGCTTCATGATTTCAACTTCCTCTTTAAATGCCCACTTGAGCAGTGGTGGAGTTATTAGGACGGAGACCGTTATGAAAATTAGCGTCGCCGCAATGAACTTTGGAGCGTCGCTTTCGGGAATTGCACCCCCATGGATTGCCACCATAAGATCAACAAGTGCAACTTCTGTCCTTGGAATTGAACCAATGCCCATTTGAAGGGCCTTTTTGGCACTCCATCCCATAATCATGGCCCCAACTCCCCTACCAAGGACCTTCCCAACAACGGCAATTGTGGTTAAAACCCCTGCAAGGGAAAGGGCATCAAAGCTGGTAAAAACCCTTAAATCAAGCATTGCTCCAGTGTACACAAAGAATACAGGAACCAAAAACCCATAGGATATTGATCTCACCTCTTCCATTATTCTCTTACCCTCTGGAAGTTTTGATAGAACCAGACCAGCCATGAAGGCACCCTCTATAGCGGCATCAAACCAGTGTTCAGCCAGAGCAGAGAATAGAAACATCAGAGCGAGCACCATTCCTAGAACACCTTTCTCAACGTGAAGCCATTCTGAAAAGCGGATGTATTTTTCTATCGTGTACCATGCAACTAAACCAGTAATGATAAAGAAGATCACCATTTTACTTATTAGCCCCAAAATACTTCCAGTGCCGACTGCGAATATGATTAAGGCAATTCCAAGAAAATCATCCATAACACTTGCACTCAGAGAAGCGGCACCAACGTCACTCCTCAAAACCCCCAGATCCATCATAACCCTCACTGTGATCCCTATGCTTGTTGCCGTCAATAAAACTCCACCGGCAAAAGCCTCCCTAGAAGGATATCCCATCAGCTTGAGCCCAAGGTATCCAAGGACCAGAGGAACAAAAACCCCCATGATGGTAGAAACAGTTGCTACCGCACCGGTTTTTTTGAGCATTTCAACATCTGTGTCAAGACCACCCAAGAAGAGCAAGAAAACTATTCCTAAACGAGCCAAAAATTCAAAGGTCTCATCCGAATGTAAGGTAAGATACTCCGGCCTTATCAGGCCAAAATATATCAGATTCCCCAAAATCATGCCCATCAATATCTCTCCCAATACACCAGGAAGTTCAAAACGCTCCATTAAGTGATCTCCAAGCTTTCCAAAGACAAGCGCTACTCCAAGGGTGAAGAGGATCCACTCTGGAGCCATCGCACACCACCCACCTTCATCAGTCTTAAGAACTCGTCAATGAGCAACCTCAGGCTTATTTCCCCCCTCAAGATGTTGTCTTCATTGACAATCGCTAGGATCTGTACTTTGTACCTTCTCATTCTTGTCAACGCATCCAAAACCGTGGCATCTTCATCTATTGTCATTACATTACGCTCCATTACATCAGATGCTTTTTCCGCTCCCCCCAAAATGGACTTGAAAACCATGCTTATGTTGCCAAGCCTCGCCTTTGTATTCTCCGGAGGGAGAAGGATACACATGACGTCAAGGTATCTAATCACGCCCTCAAGCCTCATCTCTTCTTTATTATTCACAACCCACACGTGATGCCTCGTTCTGAGCAACTTAAGAACATCGACGATGGGGGAATCCACCGTAACAATTGGCATTGAGGTTATTGACGGCATTATATTCTTCAGCTTCATTGAATAAAAAGTCTGAAGAGCTCTCTCGACGTCCTTCATGCTCTCACCACCACCAACTTGTTTTTAGAAGTTCTTAAAAAGCTACGTGCCAAAAAGTCTACATTCCTAAACATTTATAATCCATAGAGTATACTGTTGATTCAGGTGATTTGATGAAAAAAACCCTAGGAGTGTTGCTACTTGCACTGATGGTGCTCACCAGCATGTGCATATCAAATAGCTCATCGACCACGTCCTCATCTTCCAGCACAACAACAGAAACTCCTACATTGGATAAAACAAAGTTCCACTTCTACATGTATGGGGCGGCAACATGCCCCCACTGTAGAAAAATGAAGGAAGAGATTCCAAAGTTCTTTGGGAAAGATGCCTTAACGTACTACGAATTACAGGGAAACGAACACAATGGAAAGATGTTTGAGCAGCTCTATCAAATACTTGGAGTGACCGGTGTTCCGGTAATAGGCATTTTCTATGACGGAAAGCTCCACGCAATAGTGAATGGAGAATTTCCACTTGAATACGCAGATGATCTTGTGGAAGAAGCTAAAAAAGCCAAAGGCGTGCTTTTTATAGCCGATAAAGCGTATCTCATCCCAGAAAACAAGACCGAAATTATTAATAAGCTTGAATATATTTTCACAAATGGTGAGCCAAGTGAGGTCTGAAATCAAGGTCCTTCTTTTAATAATTTTATCTTCCATTGGATTAACAGCCGGCATACTCTCCATTCTCGGGTTAAGAGATTTAATCTACCCCCTGCTCGCATTGGCTGGTGCAGATTCAATAAACCCCTGTACGTTTGTCATTTACACAATGCTTCTCATAGCCCTTTCTCTTAAAGAAAACATCTCCAAAAGGAGAATTTATGCCGTTGGATTAGCCTTTGTTGCTGCAATTTACATCTCCTACTACCTTCTTGGAGTGGGATTAGTAATACTCACCAAGACACTTCCAGTGTGGGTTGCGGGAGTGGTTTCAATAGCTTTTGGAGCCTATACTTTTATAACCGGTTATATGGAAAAAAGCAGGATAGTAAAGAAAAAAGAAGTGAGAAGGAGCGTATTCAGCAGGGAGGCAACCATTTTCGGAGCCTTCTCACTTGGCCTTATAATATCATTTACCCTCCTACCATGTTCCTCGGGAACTTATTTAGCATATGCAATCCTCATATCTAAAGTGGGAAGAGTGTTAACGTTAATCCTTCTAGCACTTTACAATGTCATCTTCATCCTTCCGTTGCTTATAATACTCCTAACTGTCGGAAGCATAACGGAGAGCAAATCAATCTCACAGAGGATAGTCCAAAAGTCTAGGGAGCTTTCAATGATTGCCGGAGCACTGTTGATACTTCTTGGAATATACGTTATTCTTGGAATGTAGGAAAGCTTAAATTTTCCAAATGCAAAATCTATTTGGTGTTTGCATGCAGGAATGGTATCAATCACGGGCACTCTATGAAACTGTTTCAAAGCTCATAAAAAGAGGAGACTTTGAAAGCGCGCTTCAAATTGCAGAGTCCATTCCCGACAAAGGAATAAGAGCAAAGTCAATGTCAATGGTCACCGTGGAAATGACAAAGCAGGGAAAAGACTACAGCGAAGCCCTTAACAGAACAATAGAAGCCATACTCGAAATTGAGAACGACGAAAGCATCACCAAAGCCCTCATGAGCTTGGCTTTTGAATTTCTCGAACTTAACCGCCTAGATGAAGCTCTAAAAATAGCCGAATTTATAAAGGACGTATCTAACAGGTCGAAAATACAGGCTGAGGTAGCATTAGCCCTCGCAAGGCAGGGGAAAATTCAGGAAGCGTTTAAGATTATTAACGATATTCTTGATGACGATGTTAAAACATGGGCAACCTCAAAACTCGCATCCGAATTAAAGCGTTGACATTCTTCTGATTATTTTTGCCTTTCTTTTTCCAAAAATACACCCACAATAGTTCACAATCTTTTTTTAAGACCACGTTGTTTAGCCCTTGGTGCAAGAGAATAAGTGAGGTGATAAAATGAAGGAATTTGCAGGACTTATAGGCATGCTTCTTCTCGTGAGTTCTTGGATTCCCCAAACATGGGAAACAATAAAAAATAAGAAATGCCCTCTAAATTTGGAATTTGTCTTGGTTTATGTCACTGCCTCAACACTGCTTGCAATTTACTCCTACCTAATAGGGGACTGGGTATTTCTAACCTTAAACTCCCTAGCAGCCCTACAGAGTGGGATTAACCTCTATGTTAAGTTGAAATATTAAATGATCACCTTCTTTCATAGAGGCCAACCAGTTCGCCAAATTGGATTACATGCCCTTCCATGGCTTTTTCTAACTCCCTCTTGCTCGCTCCCGGTTTTAGGTCAAGGGTTGTGTCAAGAACATAGACCTTGAAGTGGTAGTGGTGCACTCCATGCCCCCTTGGAGGGCAGGGACCATTGTAGCCGATCCTCCCAAAGTCGTTCCTTCCTTGGATAACCTTTATTGGTGTCTCAACAACCTTTTCCTTTGGAATGCCCTCGGGTATCTCTTCAGCTGGGGGAATATTCCAAGCCACCCAATGGGTGAAAGTGCCGATTGGAGCGTCTGGATCATCAACTATTATGACTATGCTCACTGCTTTATCACTTAAACCTTCGAGTCTTAGTGGGGGGCTAACGTCGATTCCTTCACAGGTGTACTTCGAGGGGATGAATTCATTCTCCCCAAAAACGGAACTAACTTTCAAATCCATTTTTTCACCTCCTCCAATGCATCCTGCGGTTAAAACCAAAATACCGAGGAGGAAAGGAAGCACTTTCATGTTTCAATATTATAATTAAGAACGTAAAAACATTTCGGAATTGTTCTTATTATTTAACAAAGCTTTTATGGCAATTTCCCAATTTATTTTGGTGAGCCACATGAATCTGAAGGGGAAAGTGGCTCTAGTGACCGGAGCTTCTAGGGGAATAGGAAGGGCAATTGCAGTTGCTTTGGCAAAGAAAGGATGCCATGTGGTTATAAACTATGCAAGAGATAAAGAAAACGCAAAGAAAACTGAAGAAATGTGCAGAGCTCACGGTGTCGAGAGCATTATCATAAAGGCAGATGTTAGCAAGAGAGAAGAAGTCAAAAAGATGGTAGAAAAGGTCATCCACAAGTTTGGAAGGATTGACATCTTGGTCAACAATGCCGGAGTCCTTGGAAAGTCGATAAATCCAATGAAGATAAGCGATGAGGAGTGGGATAGGGTGCTTGGTGTTAACCTAAAAGGAGCCTTTATAGTTACGCAGGAAGTGCTCAAATACATGAAGAAAGGCAAAATTGTAAATATAGCCTCAATAGCAGGCAAAGATGGCGGAACTGTTGGAGCTCACTATGCCGCTTCAAAAGGAGGTCTAATAGCGCTTACCTTCAATCTTGCAAGGCATTTAGCACCAAACATTCTGATAAACGCCGTTGCTCCGGGACCCGTTGCAACCGACATGATAAACGAAGAAATGAGGGAAAAGTTAAGAAAGCTCTCACTAACTGGAGAAATAGCCAAACCAGAGGACATAGCCCATGCAGTGATCTTTCTTCTCGAAAACGACCATGTAACCGGGGAAGTAATAGACGTTAATGGAGGCCGCTTAATGGATTAAATTTTTATTTAAGATTTTCAATTTTCTTTCATGAAGATCCTGTGGGAAAAAGAAATACCGGCAAAGAAGATTAAAGTCTCACCAAGGCCCGTAT
>Ga0190315_1000540_pt1 | contig 18781 bp, 11 predicted proteins | sample 48701101_MG_FD_161673 | JGI IMG/M metagenome (GOLD analysis project Ga0190315, IMG submission 161673) | Hydrothermal vent sediment bacterial communities from Southern Trench, Guaymas Basin, Mexico - 4870-11-0-1_MG | ecosystem: Environmental > Aquatic > Marine > Hydrothermal vents > Sediment ...
TTGGCAACTTGAATGAGGCCTTCTTGGTGATGGCAACGTTGCCTTTTGCGTTTAAAGGTGGCTTTTGGCTAATCTTCTTGTTAGGCGATACTAAATATCGCCATTCTTTCGCTTTTTTGTCATTTCGGTTTCTGTTTCGGTTTCGACAATAGGAGAAATCTTGAGAAAGCTTGAGAAATCTTGAGAAATCTTGAGAAATCCGAGAAATCGATATTGGACGGGCTACAATCGCCGGCAAATATCGTGCCGGACAACAGCGCAATTTGTGCAGGTGTGAAGTATAAAGTTTGGAGTCCTGCCAAGCTCTCCGGTTTGGAGTCCTGCCAAACTAAAGTTTGGTATTGACAAAATAAATTTATTGAGTATTCAATCAGTTACGTCTAAAAGGCCTAGGCCGTTATTTTGAAAGTTTTTTTATAAAATCAATTGGTTACTTTGCTGAGTGCGTCAGTCCTATAAAGTTTGGAGTCCTGCCAAACTAAAAACGTCGGCAAAAGTTTTTGCTCTGAAAAACGGGAGCAAAGTTTGGACTCCTGCCACCCCACCCATTACCCATTACAAAAAAAATTTGACTTTGCAGCGATGGTGCTTTAGAATGCCGCTCCATTCTCATCAGGGCGGTTAGCTCAGGGGTAGAGCACTGCTTTCACACGGCAGGGGTCACTGGTTCAAATCCAGTACCGCCCACCAATAATATAAGTTATTGATTCTATTGAGAAACAAGTCGCACAGGTTTTTAAAATCTGTCAATTTTGTCGTTTTCTTATGCAAAACCCGCTAAATTTTTGTATTTTACGTATCAAACACCAGTCTTCACTATTTCTGAATTTTAGATATGACAGGTTTTTAAAACCTGTCAGTTCTGTCGTTTCCAGCCTCCCTCAAAACCTGCCAAATTTCCCGCACAACCCCATCAAGCTTTTTCATTTTTCGCAATAGCGCAAAATCAGGCCGTAATCGTTCCTATAGGTTTTCAGAAAAATAGTTTCAAAAAAGCCAACAGTGAAATAAATAAATAGACGTCCAAGATAAATCTTGGACTCCGGACGTCTTGGATTCCGGACGAAATAGGGACGTCTTGGATTCCGGACGAAATAGACGTCCAAGATAAATCTTGGACTCCGGATGTTATTGGCGAATTTTGCGGCATTGCCATTTTTCATTACCTCAAAACCCGCCAAACTTCCCGCACTTTTCCATCAAGCGCCAACGCGGCCCAGTCTCCGCAACTCCATAACACACCCCTTGCCAACGTCCGTTGCCGCAGTGGTTGTCCACAATAGCTTGATAATTTATGGACGGTTCCCAAGTTGTCGCCTTTGAGCACTTGCATCTGCATAAATTCTTCCAATTCTAAAATTTCCACACCGCCATTTGGGCGTTGATAGATGTGGCCGCGTAATTTTTCGGACAAGTCTATGGGAATCGGCTCTTCCCAGTCACTAAGTCGATTCATCACTGCTTCTTGTTCCGATATTTTTTGCCACTTAAATGGAATCGGCCAATTCTTCTGCCAAGGTGGCGGTTGGTGCTGGATGAGCTTTGTATCACACACGGTATTCGGTTGGCGACAGACGAAGGCGCGAATCGGCTTAGGTAAAGTGTCGGCCATGCGAGCAAGTCGGTTCCAATAGCGTTTAGCGTCATCAGAAAAAGTTCTTGAGGCGCGAATGTCCAATAAACGCGCCAAATTATAAAGTAGAGAAGGAGGCGCATTCAATTTGGCGGCCCGCTTTTTCAATGGCTCTATCGCTGAAGACCAAATATCAAGGCCATTCCCACTCTGTTCATAAAAGATGATGGTTCGTAGTCCTTGAATTTCAAGGTTATCTGGGGCTAACCGGTAGGCTTGATCAATCAAAAAGCGAGCATTATAGGGTTGACCAAGATATAAATAGGTTATCGCCAAATTGAGTCGTGCTGGGAAATAGTCCAAATCGGCCTCAATAGCCTGTTTGAGAAATTCTTCGGCCTTCTCTAACAAATCCTTTGTTTCGTTTGAAAGGCGGCGGGCCGCTTGTTTGAGGGTTTTCACCGGTTCCATACCCATCACAATACGAGCGGCCAAGGTTTCCGCATCCAGTATCTGCGGCATCCAATAAAAATTGGCATGTTCGCTATCCATTTCTTGACGCGCCAGTTGCAAGTAGCAAAAACCCTGGTTATTAAACACTTCTCGTGCTGGAAAAACCTTTTCAAATTCCTGCAAAAAATACACCCCGTCGTCACAACGCTCAAAGTGACTCAGCCGCACTCCAAACTCAAAAAGGCTCAGTTTATATTCGAGTTTGTGCAGATAGTTCTGAAAGGCCGACACCGATATTTCAACCGGCGGATAAATTTCTCTAGGGCGTTTGAGCCACTCTTCTAAAAAGTAGTTGTTGTTTGAAGTTTTTTTCAACAAAAAATTAACCCTATATCCACTCAGAGCAGCGTAAGCATAGCCTTTTTTATCAGCGGCCAATTCTCTCTTCCGGCGTTTTTGCGTAACGTTTTTTCGAGAACGTTTCAAAAAACCGTAATCATCACTGGCTAAATGGCCTAGTTCATGCCCCAATATGAAAGCGAGACGCGCCTCAGCCTCAATTTCTTCATTCTGGGACTTGGCTTGGTAGCTCGCATCTATGGCTCTTGTCCAAAGCAAAATGTGACCATCTTCCAATGCCACCGCCCACTGCTTACTACCATTTTTTAAGCTTTTGAGAACCACTAATTGAGGATTAGGGAACTTGGGATGTTTATTAGCCACATCACGCACACGCTCAAAAATTTGACGTGCTTTTTCTACCCGACTATTGTTAGGGGCCCGAGGATGCAAACTATAATCATCTATCGTATTTCCATACGCAAAATAGGGCACACTGCAAACAGCATTGAGCAACAGTGATATTATAAAAAAATAGGGCTTATTTTTCATAATAATGAAATTCTCTTGGTTGCTGATTTCAGATGCTTACTCAACTGAGAAAGGATATCATGATCATCAGATTCCTTTTGCAATTGAGTTAAAAACACCACCACCGGTTTTAATCCATTTTCAAGTATGATTTCAGTGATTTCATACCTTGGTGAACGGTTACTCAGATTGGCCTGTAAAGTTTTCCCAATCGCCAGTTGTTGGTTCCAAAAATCGGTTGGCACCTTCTCTGGTGTTTGTGCCATGACCCAAAGTAACACAAACCAACGTCCAAGCTCATATTCCTCGGCCCATTGACTGTTAGCCCATCGCGCTAGTTCCTTTGGGCGTTGATTCTGAGTTAATGTTGCTTGCCCCATCTCTACCCCGGCACTGAATGCGAACACGACTGGTGAGGTATCAGGAACATCAATGCCAAGGCTTATGTCCGTTGATAAATTGGTAAGTACCTCACTCAATTTCTCCGAATTTTGGAGCGTTGTCGCAATCTCAAAGCCGGCATCAATTCTGTCACTGAGTGTGGGAGGTGGCATCATCATCCAAACGACTGCCGCAATTAATAAAACAATTGTGGCGGTTGCCGGCACAAGGATTTTTGAAATATCCAACGGACGCGCTAAAACATCAAGCCCTGTTTGCCAGCCTTTTTCTATCTGTTTTTTAATGGAACTACCCTCTGTCTCAGTGGGTTTAATAGAAGCTAGGTAAGAAGCCACTTCTAACCAGTGATAGTAGCACGTTGAGCAACGGTTTAAGTGGGCCAACATCGTTTGGCGTGTTTTGCCTTTCAGTCCACCACTGATAAAAGCGGCCAGTTCCTCATCCGACGGACAAGGGCCAGGTTTTGATTTTCGTTGGTGGGCCGCTATGCCAAGTAAGGCAATGGCCCTATCTGAGTTAATAACGCCTTTGAATGCGTTAGGCGTTTGGGAAGTTGTTTGAGTGTTCATGTTGTCTCCTTTAATTATAAAACACCGCATTGTTTTAATGCTTGGGATAAAGCAGTCTCTGCCTTTTTGAAACGATAACGAACTTGCTTATTAGTCAGAGACAACAGTTGAGCGATTTTTTCGATGGTAAACCCATCTCGCTTATGTAGCCGGAAGATGAGGTATTCTTCCTCTGTACAATGGATAGACTTGGCTAAATAACCCAACAACTCTCTGAGTTCAAGCGGAATATCGTTTTCGTCTATTTCGTTATTCAACAAGCGAAGTAGCACTTCCTGTAGAACTTGTTCATTCTGCCCTTCAATCTGTTTTTCCAACGTGTTTTCTAACGAAGCCTGAATAATAGCCGAGTTGTTTTCATGTTCTTCCTCAAGACCTTGATCAAGCGAAACGTCTTGAGTTTCCAGCTTGATTGGGCACTTTGTCGCCACTTCGTCAACCACTTCTTCGATTTTCCATCGTTGCCGATCCGTTTCTGTGGTTAGGAGAATTTCAACCACCTCTCGTTTGGAATATTTCTCTTTCACCAGCAATTGATAGGCCTTTCCATAAATTGGGTCTTTTTGCTGTTTCAACCAGGTGTTGGGACGATCTCGGCCGAATTTGTTACGTCTAAAATCGATCAACAGACGGGAGATGACGGTGGTGATAAACGCCGTTAATTTTTTGCCATTAGCCTTGGAAGTACGTAGTTTTTTCCAATCATCGGCCGCCAAGGTTTTTTGGACATACTCAGCCGCCTCCATTTGCTGGTTGTCGTTAGGAAAACTGTCCCTGGCGAGCTTATCTATATGATTCCAGTGGTCAAAAAATAGCGTTTTAGCCGCTTCGGCCGTCATCATGGCAGCAGTTGGCAGCTTTGGTGGTGAAGACTCCATTGCCGGTTTGTCACCACCACCAAATTGACTTATGTCTATCGCCGACATTTGTGCTGTGGTTGCACAAACACAAAGTTCTTGTTGGTACGGTGATAGGCAAGTTTGCAGAAAATCCTTAAGCGGATTTCTTTTGGATAACCATTGAACAAGGTACATAATCGTATTTCCTCCCTAATGGAACAGTTACAAGTATTCCAGATAAATATCTTGGCTTAAGCAGCTCAAAGGATTTTTCTGGAAAGCTAGCTATAATAAGGTATCATTATTGTTACTTATTAATAGACGGACAAAACCGGCAATTTTGCAAAAAAATATTTTTGTTTGTAGTAGGTGCTTTAGCACCTAAGTTTGTAGTAGGTGCTTTAGCGCCTAAGTTTGTAGTAGGTGCTTTAGCACCTTAATCTTTATGTGAGTTGTGGCTAAATGAGTACAACGAATTACGAATTGAGTACAACGAATTACGAATCGAGTACAACGAATTACGCGGATAAACGAATTAAGTACAACCAATTACGCGGATAAACGAATTAAGTTTCAACCCCTTTGGGGTTGGGGCGCTTTAGTTGTGCCGCACAAAAGTGCAATTTGTGACGAGTAGGACGATAGAGGGCCTTTTCATAATTTGATCAGAATTTTCATAATTTTCAGGATTTTCAGAATTACTAACGTGAGTTCTGTTTTTCAATAAGTTATGTAAATATTATGTGAATAAATTAATTGATTGCAATTAATTGCTTAAAAATTAATTTTTATTCTATGAGATACCCTTAGCATTTATATGTGAATAACCCTTATTTGTGGGCCATTAACTGGAATGAACCAGTACAGATTAGGTGTTTTAGTTTGTAGTAGGCGCTGCAAGCGCCTAAGTTTGTAGTAAGCGCTTTAGCGCCTAAGTTTATAGTAGGCGCTTTAGCGCCTAAGTTTGTAGTAGGTGCTTTAGCTTTATGTGAGTTGTGAATGAGTACAACGAAACGCAGTGGCGGAACGCCTATTATTCAGCTTTGGGAGACCGGTTGTTGGAGTCCAAAGCTTCAGCTGCCACACTAGCCTGTTATGACGACGGAAACCAATTTTGCAACGTTTGACGTAACAGTATAAACGCTTTATCTTGACAGCGTGTCAACCCAACCCGACGAGCAATGGCTTGGAATATGGCCGACGAGCGGGGACGATTTTGTTGTCGTAAGATAGCTTCCAATAATTCTTTGGGGCGGATAGGCTTAGGTTGCCCCTTGAGCCAGTCGCCACGTTTTTGGGCCAGTGTATAAATACTGTTCCAAGGCTTGCGGAGTTCTTCAGCTACCACTGGCGAATCTGACCAAATCCATATCTCTAATTCTGGATCAATGACAATCACCTCGGCATTGTTCGCGTTCCATCCATTGTTATATAACTGTTGTTGTAGGGTACCGCGCAAATAGACCGCATCCCCTGGTGCGCCCGCCCATTCAGAATCTAATAAGACTAACGCATGTTCATATTCTCCTTGATAGGATTTCAGAAAATGGGCTGCTTCCTTATACACGCCTGGGTCTTTACGCGGATGACGAAAAATGTCATAAGTCATTCGTCTAATGTTCAGTGACTTGTAACGTTCATCCAGCAAGGTTTCAATGGTTTTTTCCTGTTGTACATCAGCCACCAAGATAATCAAATCTTTGTTCATCCCAGCACCCCCGCTGCATACAGTGTCGAAATATCTACCTCGCCACGCCAATTTTTGAGGGCCGGATGTCGCTCACCGCTCACAATGTCCACGGCACCAGAGGGATTTTTGGCAAAACAAAGTAGTTGTGAGGGTTCAGATAAACCTAAAAAAAGGGGTGAATGTGTTGCGACTAGCACTTGTCCACGATAAACTGATGACAGTGATTGAAAAATGCCTTCTACGGCCTTTGGATGAATGCCGTTTTCTGGTTCTTCAATCAGATAAATGCCGGCATTTTCGGCCGGAACATAAGCCAGCAATGTCAGCGCCAATAAACGCAACGTGCCATCAGAAATCAGCCAAGAAGGTACCGGTTCGGACGCACTGGCGACACTGAGGGCTAGATATAAATGTCGATCTTCACTGCGCTCATAAACCTGAATTTGGGTTAAGTCTGGCAGAATCGTTTGGAGATGAGCTACCCAGTCTTGGTACGATTGCGAATGATGCCGTTTTAAGTCCTGAATCACTAGCGGTAAATTAGCACCGTCTAGGCTAAAACGCCGTGAAGCCGAGGGACTCACCGGCCGACGCATAGCGGCACTACTGAGTGCTAACAAACTCATGCCGCCCCGTAGCAAATCACGCACCCAAATGGTTATTGGAAAACGTTCAGTATCTTCTGGTACGCCAGAAAGTGCGGCCTTGTGGGGCCCCACTCTAAACATAATGTCCCAGTTGCTGGTTTCGGCCCGAAAATAATCTTGGCCGGATTTCAGTATTTTTTGGACGACCATTTTCCAACCAGGTGGTGTTTGGCTTTCTTGAGTCATGAGCGTTGCCGGTGGCTGCGGTTCAAGCGGAAACTGGTTGACTGGCTCAAGCCGATTGGGTTGCCGTTGTTGGCTATCAAGCAACCAAAGTGTTTCAGCGCGTATTTCCAATTCGCGGGTTTTTTCATTGTTTCCAAAGGCCACCTCATAGCGTACTGTATCGGGTTGCCATTGATATTCTCGTTGGTGAATTGGGCGCAAGTGTTCTGGGACGACGAGTTCAACGGCCAGTTCAAAGTGATCGGTGCTTTGGTTAAAGATTAACTCATCTAACCGACTAGCGCGTCCTTTTTCTCTATCGGAGCCAAATAGTATCGCATCGCTCATTCCATAATGCACAAAATCACCCAACAGTGCGACGACATCAAGGAAAGTCGATTTGCCAGACGCATTTGGGCCTACTAAGACTTGAAATGGGCGAATTTCTTGTGATACATAGCGTAGGCTTCGATAGTTTAGGGCTTCAATACGCTGAATCATTATTCTTATTCCTATGTTGGAGTCCAAAGCTTTAGCTTGTAGTAGGTGCTTTAGCACCTAAGTTTGTAGTAGGTGCTTTAGCACCTTAATCTTTATGTGAGTTGTGGCTAAATGAGTACAACGAATTACGAATCGAGTACAACGAATTACGCGGATAAACGAATTACGAATCGAGTACAACGAATTACGCGGATAAACGAATTGAGTTAGTACAACGAATTACGCGGATAAACGAATTGAGTTAGTACAACGAATTACGCGGATAAACGAATTGAGTTAGTACAACGAATTACGCGGATAAACGAATTAAGTACAACGAATTACGCGGATAAACGAATTAAGTACAACGAATTACGCGGATAAACGAATTGAGTTAGTACAACGAATTACGCGGATAAGCGAATTATTGTATCAGAAATCCGATTTTTGCGAAAAATCGGATTTCTTTTAGAGAAATATTTTATGTCATTTAAATAGTAATATGGCCCTAAAATGAAAAAATCAAGGTATCGAGGTCTCAAAAATCCGATTTTTGCGAAAAATCGGATTTCTTTTAGAGAAATATTTTATGTCATTCAAACGACAATATGGCCCTCAAAAATGGTGTCAGAAATCCGATTTCCTCCCAAACTAAAGTTTGGACTCCTGATGTTATTGTGTGTTATTAGATTGACTATAATCGTTCAAATTCTTCATCTAAAAACGGTTGAAAATCCTCTGGTAAATTAAATACCCACCGACACAATAACCTCAACTGTAAAGGGGCTTCCCGATTTACCTTTGCAACTGTCAACAGTATCTGGTGTTCTACCCATCGCCAAAGTGGCTTAGCTAAATAAGGTGGGCAATAACCCACTTTTACTGATTCATCGGTTTGTAATGCAATGGCATAAGCCACTGGCTCATTCTGATGTTCTGGCACTAACAACAACGGTTCGCCTGGTGGAAGATGATTGATTCTGTCCAGCGTTTCTGTTGGTAAATGGCGCAGTTCTCGACTGAAAAAATAAAATTCCTCAATTCCTTCAGCATGACGTTCATGAGAAGAAAACACTTCTAATGAATCGGTGGCTCGTTTTCCGCCTGAACGCGCTAACAACAAAAGCAGGTTATCTTGTTCGGTGCTAGGGACATTTAACCACTGTAAATAAGCCTGATATTCAGGACGTGATTTGGAAAGCAACCGATTAGCAAACACCGGAAATAACTCGGTAGCAAAATACGGTTTGTGTAAATCTTTCATTCGGGCAAAGGGTACAAAGTGTGGCGATTTTTTGGCACCTTTTGTATACGCAAACTGATAAACGTGTTTGTCGCGATGATAAGTTAATTCACCCACAACCAACCAAGTTCTGGTTTGCGGCTCTTGCCATGCCACATATAATGAGTTCATAGTTTAGTTATCCAAGCCGGTTAAGAGTCGTTGACGGTTTAATGCTAAGATTTTTTGTGCAAATTCAGAGGCAAGCGGCGTCATTTCGGTCGCCGGAATTTTTGCAAATATCTTTTGTATTTGGGCTGATGACACTTTTTTCAAACAATTTATCCCTATTCTACCAGCAAATGGTCTTTTTTGAGCGGCTTTTAAAAAAACTTCCAAGGTGCTGAAAGGTAATTTGATCAGAATTTTCAGAATTTTCAGGATTTTCAGAATTACTAACGTGAGTTCTGTTTTTCAATAAGTTATGTAAATATTATGTGAATAAATTAATTGATTGCAATTAATTTTTATTCTATGAGATACCCTTAGCATTTATATGTGAATAACCCTTATTTGTGGGCCATTAACTGGAATGAACCAGTACAGATTAGGTGTTTTAGTTTGTAGTAGGCGCTGCAAGCGCCTTGCGTTTGTAGTAGGCGCTTTAGCGCCTAAGTTTGTAGTAGGTGCTTTAGCGCCTAAGTTTGTAGTAGGTTAGTAGGTGCTTTAACGACTTAATCTTTATGTGAGTTGTGGCTAAATGAGTACAACGAAACGCAGTGGCGGAACGCCTATATTGCTCCTAAACGAATTGAGTTAGTACAACGAATTACGCGGATAAACGAATTACAATAGTTAGTACAACGAATTACGCGGATAAACGAATTACGTACAACTAATTACGCGGATAAACGAATTAAGTAGTACAACGAATTACGAATTAAGTACAACTAATTACGCGGATAAACGAATTACAATAGTTAGTACAACGAATTACGCGGATAAACGAATTACGTACAACTAATTACGCGGATAAACGAATTAAGTAGTACAACGAATTACGCGGATAAACGAATTGAGTACAACGAATTACGAATTAAGTACAGACGAGTAGGACGATAGAGGGCCTTCATCAAATTTGATGTCACTCAAATGAGAATATGGCCCTCAAAATTTGATCAGAATTTTCAGAATTTTCAGAATTTTCAGAGCCGCATTAAAAATTTTCAATGCTTTTCTCCTGTTGTACATCAGCCACCAAGATAATAAAATCTTTATTCTACGGAACGTACTTCAAATTCGTGAAAATGATATCGTTCCTATAGCCAAATTATTTATTTGCTGACGTAATCTTTTCAGTTTTTGTTGGAGTCCAAAGCCTTAGCTTTGGGAGGCAGGTTTTTGTTGGACTCCAATCCCAAACCTGAAGGTTTGGACTCCAATCTCATTTTAGTGATGGCGACAACCCATAGATAGCCAGCTTGTTTGTGATTCCAAAGCCGAGGCGTTTGATTCTAAAAACTCGCTATGCCAAACTAAAGTTGGCCGACTCCTGCCAAACTTTAGTTTGGACTCCTGTTCAGCAATTGACTGGGAATATGAACACTTAACGCGTGGGGCGATTCTGGGAGTATTTCGGGGCCGGTGACGATAAAACGGCTGAGATTGGTGCCTAAACGTGCGGCACAGCGGGTGGGCAGTAACTTTTCGGCGGCTAAGTAGTTGATAGATAAAGGTATGATATTGTTACTGATATCAATACCATTAATAAACAAGCGGCCGTTTAGGCCTAGCTCTGAAGAAGCATCTATCACGCTGTCGCCTAAGGGCCTGATTTGGGTGGCGCGAACGTCAATGTTGCCGCCCTTTCCTCGTTTGGCGTTGGCAAGCAATTGGCTGTTATCAAGTGTAAACAGTCGAGGATTTTCGATAGTGATATTGCCGCCGTGATGATGTGGTTGCTTGCCTTTCGCATAGGCGGTGATACCACTGTCGAATAAATAGAGGTGATCTCGCACATTAAATTCAATATTACCTCCACCCGCGTCAAGTGCTAAAGTAGAGATGATACTGATATCATTCAGCGAAGCCGTTTCAGTTGTGACACGGATTGAACCGGCATTGCCTTTACCAACACTGCGCGACTTGATTGAGCCACTATTCATTTCTATATCGGTGCTGAAAATCTTTATAGTACCGCCGCTACCACTGCCCACCGTTGAGCTAATAATAGTGCCTGAATTATTAAGGATTAAATGATCGGTCTTTAACCAAATATTGCCGGCATTGCCGCTGGTTAATCCGAAGGCACCCGTTTGCACTGCGCCCCGATCTTTGAGTTCTAAGCGAGGTGTCGTAATACGAATTTGACCACCATCACCTGAAATTCTTGTGAAAGAGTCACCCACGCTGCTGGCAATCAGACTTGGTTGACTACTCATATCTTGCCCAAAAAGTGAAATACCCTGAGTTGCCATAATGGTTATGTCACCCCCTTTACCACTACCCAAAGTACCACTATTGAGAAAACTACCCTCTTGCAGTGTCAACTGTCCAATATTCAACTGAATAGTGCCGGCATTACCGGTAGTTTCTGGCCCAGAAGCAACGGAAATACTACTGCCTATCATGGTTAAATTATCAGTCGCCGTAATGGTTATATCACCACCCTCACCACTGCCATAAGTCTTCGTGTCAATATAGGTGTTATCTTGCAGTGTCATTTCTTGCGTTTCAATCGTGATGCTGCCCACCTTGGTTTGAGTTAGGCTGGGTGCCACTTGTGACGAAATACGCCCACCACTGGAGAAAAATTTTCCACCCTGAATAAACACATTCCCACCATTCACACCACTGGTATCAATGTTGGCAATTTCGGTGTCATCAATTTTTTTAAAAGCAACCTCTGGAGATTGTGAGAGTGTTATTATGCCCAACTTATCAGCCGTGTTGGATAAACTCGGTATCACTTCACCACCAGACGCGACAGATACCAGATTGACTTGTCCATCGGGCGCATACAAAGCACTATTGTCCATTTGCAAATCACCGCCTAAAATAGATAGGGTTTTGTCTTCATGGACGCTCAGAAGACTGTCTTGGATAGTAATCGGGGCAGGATTATCTAAAAAACCAAACGCTTGTGGCGGTGCCACCGTCAACAACGAATCAACTGGATAACGGGCAGAAAAACGTCCCTCTTCTCCTAAACGCAGATAGTCGGCGGTGCTGGCATGAAATGAACCGGCAATGTCCAAACGGGCATTTTTGCCAAACAGGATACCACTGGGATTGAGCAAATATAAATTTGCGTTAGGAATTTCCGAGCGAAGTGTGCCGTTAATAACGGAACGATTGCCACCCGTCACTCGTGCCAGGATGTTTTCCACTGAAGAAGGCCCGATAAAAGTAGCACGTTCACCTGTATTGACGCTGAACGACTCAAAGCTATGGAACAAATTACCGCCGATTTGTTGTCCCATTGTGTTTTTAATCAGAAAATATGGGCCGACTAATGCGCCCTTGGTACCTAGTGTACCGTCTAGCACAATTTCGGCCAATACCGCTGAACTCAAAGAGAATAAAACCACTGAGAGAGATGATTGTAATCTGTTGATTTTCATTGTTATACGCAACGTACTTGAAAAGGGTGAAAATAAAACAAATGGCTCTTTGAGCGATAAAAGCCTCAAATCATTAGACTTGTCCGTAAAGCCTCAAATTATTAGACTTGTCCGTAAATTATTTTTTAGCTAATAAAAACAAATAGTTAAATTAACAAAACCCTTATTTTCGGACAACTCTATTATTTAACCTAAAAAGCTTAATTCGTTCTGAGATTCGTTGTATTCTCAGTATATAACTCCATTAAATGCCCTCTTTGTATGTACAAAGAGGGCGATGGAGGATTTTGTCATTATCTAAACCACGCCAATGGGGGAAATTTTTTATTGTTCGTGCTAAGGTGGACTTACATAAAACAACCAATAGGGACACCATTCACTATCAGTCCATAATGGTGGGGTGTAAGGAGGGAAACTTTGATGGAAACTTTTGCAATGGTCTGTAATAATCCTCTTGCATTCTTCAACATCTATTGGTGGTGGTGGTAGTATAGGCCAATGATACAGTTGAGAATCAACGATTTGTTGCGGCACGGTGGAAGTTTCTGAATCAAACCCCCAAGTATTTTTAAGAAAACGATAGCCAAGTGTCTTACCTCGAAGTTCTGGTTCAACGAAGGAATTGTTCTGCAATATAACAGTGAAGGATTGCTCAGGCACATACCTGATTGCTGATATGATCGAATCGGTCCCGTTTTTTAAGAGATAGTCCACAAAGTGATTGAAAGTCGCTTGTGGCACCGCCAGTTGGTATTGTACCCGATAGGCTTTAAGAAAATTGATGATTTCTTCTCCAGTCTTGAAAGCATAATCAGCTTGTAGACGGGTTCTCGCCTCGGAGATTATCGCCAACATCGTGTTGTCAGCGTTTTCTTCAACAGAACTAGCCGCCAAGGACTGAGCCAGATGGCACATATCAGAGTTAGCAAACCAGGGGGCGGTCGATTTTTCTTTATCAAGCACCCATTTCTTATTTTCAAAACGATAGACAAGTGTCTTGCCAAGTAGCATGGGTTCAACAAAAGGCGCTTTCTGCACCTGAATTTCTGGCGTTTGACTACTCGTTATCGGACGAACGGTACGACTGTGCATGATAAAGGTGAGAAATCGCTCAGGCACATAATAAACTTTCCGTACTATGGGATCATTGGTTAACAAACCGTTCACAAACTCATTGAAAATATCCTTTGGCACGGGACGTTGGTACTGCGCCTGATAGTTATTAATAAATTTGATGGTTTCTTGTCCTACCATCGAAGTATAATCAACTTGTGTACGGGCTCTCGCACCAGCGGTATAGAGATCAGTAAAAACGAGATCATTACCCGGTTCAGCATAGACACCCACTCCATGCAATATGTTCAGGATGATGGGTATTGTTATCAACTTGCTGGGCTTAAACCAGCGGCGCATTTTCTTCATGGCATGTCTCCTTAATATATTAATGTGTGCGGTACCCAGGGCGTTGCCTTCAATGCCATTAAGTTAAGGGCTTTGCACGTGGGATTGCCCCTACAAACCGTTATGTAATGTAGGGGCAATCCTTTATGGTTGCCCTCACCCAAAAGGGGTTTGCGCGTGGGATTGCCCCTACAAACCGTCATGTCGTGTAGGGGCAATCCTTTATGGTTGCCCTCACCCAAAAGCTTAACTTAATGGCATTGGGGCGTTGCCCTGGGCTGTATTAATGTCGCCCCGTTGGGGCTTGCCCAACGCGTTGGGCTTTGTGTATTAATGTGTGCGGTACCTAGGGCGTTGCCCTGGGCTGTATTAATGTCGCCCCGTTGGGGCTTGCCCAGGGCGTTGGGCTTTGTGTATTCCCAGGGCGTTGCACTAGGCTTTTTTGAAAAATACGAGTGGTTTCAAGCGTCAATATGGCCCTCAATTGACGATGTTCCATAGTTCAGTCTTTGTCGAAAGCTTGTCTAGCCGATATTTGTGGCTTTTGAAAAATACGAGTGGTTTCAAGTGTCAATATGGCCCTCAATTGACGATGTTCCATAGTTCAGTCTTTGTCGAAAGCTTGTCTAGCCGATATTTGTGGCTTTTGAAAAATACGAGTGGTTTCAAGTGTTAATATGGCCCTCAATTGACGATGTTCCACAGTCCAGTCTTTGTCGAAAGTTTATCTAGTCGATATTTGTGGCACCGTTTTTTTGAAATACGACTGGTTTCAAGTGTCAATATGGCCCTCAATTGAGGAGGGTTGCGTCTCTGTCTAGTGCTTTGACGTCCAAGATAAATCTTGGACTCCGGACGATTTTGACGTCCAAGATAAATCTTGGACTCCGGATAAATTTGGACTCCGGATAAATTTGGACTCCGGATAAATTGGATGTCCAAGAGAAATCTTGGACTCCTCTTTTTTTGGTTTAGCTAGTTTCCTGCGAGGCGCAAGCTGAGGATTGTTTTTGGTGTTCTTCTGACAAATTGCGTAGCCATTCCATTGCTGCTTTATTGCCTATAATACAATCCTTTATGAAGGAACCCGTTCTTGGCTTTTGCCAACGCGCTCTTTTTCGGTTCTTAATTCTGTCTCTTATTGATCTCGTTATCATTTTGATTCTCCAAACATTCTTGAGTGACGTGAGAAATGAAAATTTCTTTGTCATCATTGAGTTGGCGCATTTTCTATGTCGGCCTCGAATAGAATGATATCTGCTTTGGCGTTTTCTGACAACGATAAAATCGTACTGCAAAACTCTTTAACTTCTGTATTTGACATGACATGATAATTGTCTGGTTGTGTTAGAGCGATCACTTGTTCTTCAACGAAAAAATTGTGGTGTTTCATCTTTCAGTGGCATTGTTCAATAATTTTATTAGAATCAATTATTTTTGAACCTCCCCGCCTCGCACGCAGACGCGCATCTGGTTCTTTTAAATGTCATTGCCAACATTGATAATATTTATGCTTCAAAAGGTTTGGGGCAAGTTGCCAGATGTTTCAGTGGATAATGGTTCGCCTTTAGTTGCAATTTGTAGGGTGGCTTTAAATCCGTCATTGCTACCGTCAATTTTTAGGGTTGTTCATGTTGGTATCTTTTTTCACATATTCCATTACTTGGAATAATCCCTACTATTGCTAAACTATTGACGCAATTGGTTTTGAGTGCCGATTCTATATGGAGTCGATGGCGTCGCAGACAGATTTTAAGCAAAAAAAAGTAGAGCATAATTTTAAAGCAAATTGCAAATATTTTTTTTAGATAATTTTTGGTGTCAGTGTGGCTATTGTCAGTTTGAAAGACGATTAAGTCGCGTCGCTGGAATTTACCACAGACGTCCAAGATTTATCAATGACTCCCCTCCACTTGGACTCCCCTCGTATCAACTTTTTACGTCCAAGATAAATCTTGGACTCCTTCCCAAGATAAATCTTGGACTCCCCTTGTCCCTATTTTTGAGAAATTCTGAGCTGTTTCAAGTGTCAATATGGCCCCCAATTGACGAGGCTTGCGCCTCAGTCTAGTGCTTTGACGTCCAAGATAAATCTTGGACTCCAGATAAATCTTGGACTCCCCTTCTTTTGCTTATCTTGCCGAGATTTGTGGTACCGTTTTTTGGCGAGAAATTCTGAGCTGTTTCAAGTGTCAATATGGCCCCCAATTGACGAGGCTTGCGCCTCAGTATAGTGCTTTGACGTCCAAGATAAATCTTGGACTCCAGATAAATCTTGGACTCCCCTTCTTTTGCTTATCTTGCCGAGATTTGTGGCAGCGTTTTTTGTCGAGAAAATCTGAGTGGTTTCAAGTGTCAATATGGCCCTCAATTGACGAAGAAAAAAATACGAGTGGTTTCAAGTGTCAACATGGCCCTCAATTGAGGAGGGTTGCGCCTTAGTGTAGTGCTTTTTTTTGACCGGACGATTGAGTCTTTTACTCGTCAAAACAATGTTGACAGATTACTAGGTGTCACATTGATGATATTGAATCTCAGTGAAGTGGGAGATTCTAGTTGCAATTCCAGTTCGATAGTTTGTGATCCCTCTGTTGTTATCGCAGCCGGTACATGTAATTGTCCGGTGCTAGGCTCGAATATTGGGCACTCCGCTCGCGTTGCGGCGTTATCAGGTAACGGCGTTGCGTCAATGAATTTAAACACTCGTGGGAGAGAGTCCAATTGTAGATTGGCCTCAAATACTTGCACGGGTTCACCGGCTACTTTCACCGTCGGGAAATGCAATAATCCACTACTCTGTGTGTACGTGGCTGGCAAACATTGGGCTAACCAGATTGGAAAGGTTATCAGATTCGACTGCCAAACCGTGGTATCTGCTACTAATGGATTGCTACCTTCTTGCGCGTAAAGCGCGTAAAGCCTGTATTTTCCTTCCATGCCCGAAGGCACTTGAAATTCAAACACAGAATGCACCGTTTCTGATGGATTGAGACTGGTTTTAAAGGGCAGCGGCTCCAAACTAAACGGTTCTGATGGCGAGGATGTTATATACACTAACTCACCAGTAGGCATTTGCGCGCCTACCCAAAGATCAACGCGCTCTGAGCGTGACGTACCCGACGATTCGGCCACTGTAATCGTCAGGGTGTCGCCGATATCGTAGGCGTTTTTGAGCCCGTCAAATAGAATTTGAGAAAGCTGATCATCGTCATGTTCATCACTGTCCACGATTCTGTACAGAAAAGCCGTTGAATACAAAGGCTCTTGAATCCCTTCACCATCCACGTCAGTCATAAGAATCGCTTCGGCGACACTAAATGGATCGCGTTGTGTCAACGCGGCGGTAAAGGTAATCTGACCGGTTTCGCCCGGATTCAAGAACAATTTATCAGAAACGCCAATGCCGGGTTCTTGACCATTTATACTTAATGACGCTTCACGCGATTCGTCCATGTCTGAACGCACTGGAATGAGCGTATAATCAAGCGTTTTTGCAGTGTCGCCGGTGTTGGTGACATTTAAAGTCACTGAAGTTGGCTCTGATAAATCTAAGGTTTGGAATGCCATATCAGGGGGGCCAACAACGCACCATTCAGTAGGGCCCAGTATTGATCCTTCATTACTCAGATTATGCCCAGCAGTCACGTTATTGACTGTCGCCGTATAACAAGCGGTGTCACTAGCCGTCAACCCGGCCGGTACGTCTATTTGAACGGTAAAGGTATTGCATTGCCGCGGCAGCACGGTGATTTGTGTTGGACTGACATTATAATTGATGATCGGCGGTGTCGGAATAAAATTACACTGAGAGTGATAACTTGAAGGTAATACGGACGACAGTTCATACGTTTGAGGAACAGTTGAATTATTGCATACCGTTGCCGCAACGTCCACAGTGTTTTCTCCTATGCAAGGCCGCCTATCCCATGGCATAAGGATAAAATCTTTGCATTTTCCAGCGGCGCCGGCGTTGTAAATATCCTGAATCTCCGACTCAGTCAAGGCCCGGTTGAAGAGTTCGACTTCATCAATAATACCCGCGTACCTATCACTATTAATTGTATTATAGCCGATAAACAAAGAATCGCCAGCGGTAGCCGTACTACCCATTATTGAATCAGTGATAGTATCACTTAATACACCATTGACATAGCACTTAGCCGTATTAGTTCCCCGATCAATTACCGCAGCAACATGTGACCATGGCGCGGGTGGCACTTCACCACAATCATAATAAGAAAGTCCGCCTTCACTGCCAACAACCGTTAATATTAATGCTCTTGTACCTGATGGCAAATCAGTAGACATTATGATATCTGATCTTAATTCATACCCAATACCACTGTTTGAAAGCTTACTGACTATTGGGCCTATTCCGTTGTTAAACCAAGCGTCTATTGAAAGATCGCCGGTTCCAAAGTTTAATGACGGACTATCAGGGACTTCCACATAAGAGAGTGGACTTCCAAAACTACCAAAGTCCAATGCACCATTCACTTTCCCAGATGTAGGTACAGGGCTGCCTATGTGAGTGCCATTGTTACTTCCAACAATATCATTAGATGTTGTGCCATAATTTTCGTCTAATGGCCACCAAGCAACCATGTTAAACGGTGGTGTGGCACAGACTGATTTATGAACAACAACCGGAAGAGTGATAGAACTCGTCAATTCATCCTTATCTTTAACCGCTAGGCTAATATCGTAAGTCCCTACTGAGTCAAAGGTCATAGTGACATTGCGCCCGGAGGCCGTTTGGCCGTCTGAGCTTTTCCATTGATACTCAACGATTTTGCCATCAGGATCAGAGGAGTCACTGGCATCCAATTGGACTGTCAGCGGTGCGG
>Ga0190315_1000543_pt1 | contig 18642 bp, 9 predicted proteins | sample 48701101_MG_FD_161673 | JGI IMG/M metagenome (GOLD analysis project Ga0190315, IMG submission 161673) | Hydrothermal vent sediment bacterial communities from Southern Trench, Guaymas Basin, Mexico - 4870-11-0-1_MG | ecosystem: Environmental > Aquatic > Marine > Hydrothermal vents > Sediment ...
TTCGCTGACTTTCAGTTCGGGAATGAGCGAGGGCGATTTCCCGAAACAACGAATCCAAAAAGTTCAAATTTCACCCGTTTACAGTCTATGTACAAAATGCTGTGTTACCAAAGGATAAAGTTATGTTAATAAAGTCTTTTCTTCATCGACGACGTTATAAAAAACTCGTGAGACGTGGGTGTTTACTGCTCAGTCTAACGGCCCTCTCTGGCACGACGTTTGGTGCCGAGCCACCCTCACCACAAACGATGGCAAAGCGTTTGCACAATGTCATCAAGGTCGTGCGATCCCCTACCAACCGTGCCGTCCGCACCACCCCCAGACAGAATGCTTTACCCTCTTTGCGTAAGCGGGCGGGTGATAGTTTAGATATTCAGATGCGCTCCTCGGTCGGCACGCCGATTCAGATTAAGGCCAACATACTGGAACGCGCAACCACACGCAATTTCAGATCGAAAAAGGCGCGTGATGAAGAAACAGCACGCCAGTTTCTGCGCCGCAATCGTGCGCTGATAGGCCTTAAGAATCCTGATCAGGAGCTTGAATTGGTGCGACAATGGATCGATGAGTTGGGTCGTAGCCACTTGCGTTTTTCCCAAAGGTATCACGGGTTGCCGGTGTGGCCGGCCGAACTGACCGTGCATCTTAATCCCGATGGTGATGTTCATTTGATGAACGGGACATTTGTCCGCACACCACCCAAACCTTTGCTTCTCACGCCTTTTGTGACGGCAGCAGAGGCGATCAATCTGGCACTGGCAAAAAAAATTCCCAATAGTCACAATGGCATGGCGAGTTTGCCGCAATTGATTGTGTATGCGCCCGGCAAGACGAGCCCTCGACTGGCTTGGAAATTCGATGTTGATGTCTCAATGAACACCAGTTGGGTGACCGTTATTGATGCCATAACCGGCGAGTTACTTACCCAATACAATCAAATGATGGGGGCCGCCGCCGCTACGGGTTCAGGACAAGACGGATTGGGAGAAAAACGCGCCTTGAATTTGTGGGAGGAAAATGGAACGTACACCATGGTTGATACCAGCAAGCCGATGTTTGATTCCAGTGTTCCCCTCTCTATCTCGGCCAATCACATTGAGGCCAAAGGCGCGATTATCGTATACGACAACCAAAATGTCTCGGATTCTGGATCAAGAGGCGTTTTCGCTGAGAGTGTTTCTGTGACTTCGACCGACCCAAATGCCGGTTTCGTGGCCGATGCTGTGGGTGCTGCTTATTTACTGTCCCAAGTGTACGATTATTATTTAGAACGGCAGGCTCGTAATTCTATTGACGGGCAAGGCGGTAATCTGGTCGGCATAGTGCGTGTTGGCCAAAATTTGAAAAATGCTTATTGGAATGACACTTTTCAAGCCATGGTGTTTGGTGATGGCCGACCTTTTGCAAATGCGCTTGATGTGGTTGCACATGAAATGACCCATGGCATAACCTCCAAAACCGCTAACCTCATATACCTAGATCAGCCGGGCGCGTTAAACGAGGCCTTTTCTGATATTTTTGGAGAAATGGTCGAAGCATACGCAACCGGCCAAAGCGACTGGCTTGTGGGTACTAATTTAGGTAAAATTACACGAAATATGAAAGACCCTTCAAGTCTTCGTATTAAGGACACACCCTGGGCACCACATTATCCTAACAAGATGAGCGAGTATCTAACCAAAAAGGACATTGATCCGCTAGGCGTGGGGAATAATGATAATGGTGGTGTGCATCTTAATAGTAGCATCATCAACCACGCCTATTATCTGTTGGCTGAAGGGCTGGAAGGTGCCATTGGCTTAAAAGAGGCGGAAAAAATATTTTACCGCACTTTGACAATGCATTTGACTCAAAACTCTCAGTTTATTGATGCCCGCTTCGCGGCCATTAATTCGGCTGAAGAATTGTTCGGGGTGGGTTCAACACAAGCCATAAAAACGGCCGAGGCCTTTGATGCGGTGGAAATTATCAATATTCCCCGAACACCACCACCGCACATTGCCTTTTTTTGCGGCCGTTACGGGGCCGGATTTCACCTTGTTTGGTTGTGTGAATCCAGATTCTGGTGCAACGGTGTTATGTCGTCGTGAACAAGGCGATGGCGAACAGGGGATTATCCTGTCCCAAAACGCCGTTGGGCATTCTCGAATCTCGGTTGACGGCAGTGGGGAAGTCGCCGCATTTGTCAATGCTGAGCAGGATGTGTGCCTTATTAGTACCGACGGACAAAAGGAAGAATGTCTAGGGTATCCCGGGACGGTTCATTCTGTCGAGGTTTCTCCCAACGGCCAGTTGATGGGCTTTGTGTTTTTGAAGGAGGGTAAACCCATCAACAAAATTGTGATTATTGCTCTCGAATCTGATGAACCGCCTCACGAATATGAGTTGGTGACACCCTCATTCGATAGCCCTGTACCTAATACCGTTGCCTTTGCGGATGCGATGGCGTTCACGGCTAAGGGTGATGCCCTTTATTATGATGCGTTGGATGTGTTGGAATTGGGTAATGGTAAAAAGCAAGATCATTGGGGTATTTACCAACTTGACTTAAAAAGTGGTAAGCCTCATTCTTTGTTTTCTGCGCCCGTGAACCTCGGTAATCCTCGTTTGAGTCACACGAGTGATAGCTTGCTCGTTTTTGAGGTTGAACAAGACACTGGCAAAATAGAGATTGACATCTTCAATATAACAAGTTCTCAACTTGAAACCATAGCCGAAGGGCTGGAAACCTTGAGTTTTCCTAGCTACAACGGGGATGACACGGCCATTATCTACAGCATAGCGGACAGCAATTCTCCGACGGGATTTTCGCTGGTACGCCAAGCCGTCAAAGATCACATCACGCCTGAGGGAGAACCCACTCTGTGGTTACAAGGTGCAGACGCTGGTGTGATCTACCGACGGGGCGAATTTGAAGGTTATGTACCTCCAAACGGATTTTACGATCCGACCACTCAAATCATGCGTCTCTATATTAAGATGCCGGATGCGCTAGGTTTGAATCTCATTGAATATGAAATGGATTTAAAAGTCATTTCAGCGAACCCGTTGGTGTTTGAAGTCATTCGCGCTTCTGACAACAAACCTTCCAATACGAGCGAGTCTGCTGATTATGAGCCCAGTACCCAAAGTGTCCGTCTCACTCGGGTAGAAAGCACGGATAAAGACGGCCATTTGAGCGTTTACAAGGGAGTAATGCAATTAGTGCCCGATTCAAAACCGACGCGCTTTACGGTCATTGAACTGATTAAGGAGTAGAGTCAACCGTCGGTGAGAAAAGGTTTGAATGGGCACAACAAGTTCCTGCTTTTCTATTGTTTTTCAGATAATTAGACTTAACACCGTTAAAATATAGTTAGCCGTTTGGTCAGGCAAAAAATCCGAGTCAAGTCTAAAAAAATCGAATTTTTAAGTCGCAATATTTATCTGGATAACTATAGTCGCTTTTTGACACTGCCTCTCAAGAGAGAGTCAAACAACACGGAAAGTCTGGTAGGCTGGGCAAATGGGCGAGGTGAAGGGAGTCATTTCCTTAATTATTGATGCCCTTATGCCCACAAAATATCAAGTTAGGTCAAATTTTTTCATGCCCAATAAAGGGTGAACTAGCGGGTAGATAGAAAGAAATGAGCTAAAGGGTGTGCAGATTACTTGCCCACCTACCAGGCTTGTATATCTTGGCTAAGTAATCTGACCAGAAAATTTAGCTTTAGCCATTTTTTAACTGATTGTTTTTATTGAGAGCATCGTAAAATAATCTCATTAAAAATCAATAAGTTATACACTTTTGTCTGGTACACTATGAAAGGAGAACAAACGGATGAAACAAAATCCATTATCTCACACACCAAGGCGGGCGTGGTTTTACCCGCCAATCATAGCCTGTTTAGCCACGCTTGGGCTAAGTGTTCCGCTCCAAGCTGATGAGGCACCGGTTCAGTTAAGCACTGAGCAATCGGGTGCTAAATATGGTGCTTTTGCCGATTTTTGTGATGAGGTAGAAGAAGGAGATTATACGCCACCGTCTCCTGACATTTGCGGATGGGGTTATTCTAATAACCATGCTTCACAGGAAGAGGCTAATCAACAGGCTCTGAAAAAATGTGGCGTAAGCGGTTGTAAAGTGATTCGAAAATACACTAATGCGTGTGTTGCCATTGCTGAAGTTTCTGATACTTGGGAATATAATGGTAAAACCATTGGTTATTGGCATTGGGTATGGAGCGATCCGGAAGATGCGCTTAAATATCCAGTGCTTTCGGATTTAGAAAATTTTGTACTCAAGTTCTGTAATTCCTATGCACAAGAACAATCTGAAAAAATGCCGCCTGGTTATACGTTTAAACCGTGTCAGATTGTTGAAAGTTCCTGTCCCACACCGGTTCTGTCGCTCATCCCTCAAAAAGAGAGGTTGAGCTGTGGGGAAGCGGTGACACTCAACGTGAGTGGTGCAATTGGTGGCGAATGGATACCTGTTATAAACGGCGTTGAAAACCCACCGCAATCGGCATCCTCTTTTGGGCCGTTCAAAGGGTGTAGTACTTCTTGGAATTTTTATTTGAAACATGCCTTAAATAGTTCGGTCGTTAGTAATACGGTGAACCTCACTTGGAAAGCCTCAAATTCTTCTTGTGAGTTTGAGTGGCCTAGTTTTGATGGGAGTGTCCTTCGGATTCCAAAACTCAAGTTGAATAATGGATTCCGTGAGGCCGAGTTGAATGTGGTTCCAGGTAATCCCATTCGGTTTGAACTGTCGGTATTGAAGAATGAGGAGGGTGAGGTGATTTTTGAAAAGTCTACCAAGTGATTAAGTTGGCGCTCTTTAGGACGGCTAACAGTATACCAGTCGTGGGTAGTGCTAAACAGGTAGTGGTATCAACCTGACCTGTTTTTGAAACGGGTCTGGTTTTGTCGGATAAATCACCACTTTTTTAGCACTCGTGCAGGAAAGCAGAAATTCCGATACGACCAAAAAATGAGGTTAAAGAAATCGGATTTTTTATCAGTCATTAAAAATCCGAGTTCTCTTGGAAAAGAAATCCGAGTTTTTTGACTTGGCTCGGATTTCTGGGTGGTATTGGAATTTCATCTTTCCAGCACGAGTCGTTTGAAAGTGGGTATTGTCTTTGCTATAGCGTCGCAGCCAGCCTACCTACTTTTGTTATTTTTGAGAAATCCGATTTTTAAAAATCGGATTTCTTTTCGATATAAAAAAAAGGCGGTGTCTGTCCGACTTTTGAAAAAGGGCTATCAATAAAATCAATCTAATCAATTTGACAACATGGCCCTAAAAATCATTCAATTTATAAACTTTTGTTATTTTTGAGAAATCCGATTTTTTCAAAATTAAAAAAAGGCGGTGTCTGTCCGACTTTTGAAAAAGGGCTATCAATAAAATCAATCTAATCAATTTGACAGCATGGCCCTAAAAATCATTCAATTTATAAACTTTTGTTATTTTTGAGAAATCCGATTTCTTTTCGATAGGCGGTGTCTGTCCGACTTTTGAAAAAGGGCCTTCAATAAAATCAATCTAATCAATTTGACAACATGGCCCTAAAAATCATTCAATTTATAAACTTTTGTTATTTTTGAGAAATCCGATTTTTAAAAAAATCGGATTTCTTTTCGATATTAAAAAAAGGCGGTGTCTGTCCGACTTTTGAAAAAGGGCCTTCAATAAAATCAATCTAATCAATTTGACAGCATGGCCCTAAAAAAACATTCAATTTATAAACTTTTGCTGTTCTATTTTTAATACGCAACGCACTCAAGTTAACGCTCTCATTGAGAAATCCTATTTTTTCAAAAAATCGGATTTCTTTTCTACTACTCAATCACTTCTACTTCAATCACGCCTTCGTCACCGTCTCTGTTACCAGCACGGGTATTGTCATTACCCCACTGCTTGACACGGACACGAGTTTTTTCACCAGCCCGCACTTCAAGCTTCGTACTACGTGCAGAGGCTTGTCCACTCGCATCCATTTTAGTGACTCTGAGGCTGTAGGTGCTGCTGTCCAATGGTGTGACAGTGGGAGCATCCTCATCAAGGCCGGCAACACTGAAAACGATTAAATCCAGTCCGTCTACCATAACCATCAAGTCTGTCCCTTCAACGAGTTCTAAATTACTCAACTCGTAGATGTAGCCTTGTTGTGTTTCCTCGTCATCCACGGCCAAGAAAATTTCTGGTTTTTGCGTTGTGGCACTGTGGAGATACACCATTTCAGCACTCGGATGAATGGCCACTTCAAATTTTTCATTGGGCGCTAGATTAATGTTGCCAAATCCCGCTATGGCCTTGCTTGCCCGCATAAACAGGGTGGCATCTGCTTGTCGTTCAAATGCCTGTCCGGGCAATGCGCCCACGGTGACACCGAACATTTGCCCCAGAAATTTGTCAAAATCGTTCCCGGCGATTTTGTCGGTGTTAGAGACGGGCACGCGGTAACGGGGAGGGGCACCCACGTCAAAGACCGGAACAATTTCTGCCCCTTCTATTTCATTGACATGGCGTTCTGTCTCAAAATCGTAACCGATACGCTGTTCATCCCAGTTTTCTATCAACATCTGTTGACCTTGTCCCGCGAATTGAAACTCCACAACATCTCGTGTTTCAAACGGCGGTAAGTTTTCGTTCGCAGACAAGGGTATCGCAACCAGAGTCCCGCTCCCGGCATCCCCTTCATAAAGGTCAATTGGTGCATTAGGATTAGTCTGCGCCTCATAAGACCACGTTTCTTGGTCACGATTTATCTTGACAACCCGACTGGCATTGTCAGGGTAATTGTTGTCATACACATACACCCAGAACTCGCCATTGCCCTTATCCTGAACCGCATACGGTGTAATGGCATGTCCGCCACTATAATCGCGTTTAAAAATAGCGATAACCGCAATGGGATCGTCTGTATTCATCTGATCAATGATGGTTTGCAGCACTTTTGAAGGCTTTTGGGAATCATTGTAAAGAGTCTGGATGGGGCCAGAGAATTGGGCCGTAAAGTAGTAAGCAATGAGGTGACGCACCGCACTTTTTTGTAAATCCAGCGTCGTGGTAGCCCCACTTTGAAAGTCTGTGGGCTGAGTTTTACCCTTGAAGGGTAACCCCTTCTTCAAGCGAACACTGGCAACGGCCATGCCATAGCAATGTCCGCCACCGGCGCTTTCAATCTGTTGTCGCTTCCACTGTTGTGCCAAGGCTTTCAAGATACATTTCCCTTGCGGAGACAAATAACAGGCTTGATCTTGCCCCAAAAAACCAATCACGTCTTCGTCCGTTAAATCTGTCTCCAGATTAAGATCGCCATAATTTGGAAAGCCAAATCCGTCAGGATTGGGCAAAAAATTTTCCTTGGCAACAAATTCTCCTTCAAGTTTGGAGGGTTCGGCGTTGTTGACTCGGATGTGGATTGGGCGAGGGCTACTGGCATACATAAACTGCCTCGCTTGTTGTGATGGATACAAGAAACCCAAAAATGCCTGATAATTGCCCGCACCCAACTGCCCCTGATAAATGGGCACTTCTATCATGCCTCTGCTTGGCATTTGCATTAGCTCCATAAATGGTCGGGAGGAGAGTGTCTTAAAATCCCCTTGCCATTCAGAGAGTTGTACTTTTCCAGTCGGCGTTTTACCCAAGATAAAAGCACCCGTTCTACTACGATTGATAGAAACAACATAAACAAGCACCTTGGCGGGCGCAAATGCGCTTATCACCACATCATTGATGTTTTCGGGCTTTATTAAAGTTATAAGGCCACTCACATCAACAACGTCAGTGGTTTTGACATTGACTTCTTTGGCGAAGGTACCGTCACCAAACTGAACCATCCCTAGGAACCGGATCTGTTCGGGCTTTACCTGCAGTGTATGCACGTTAACCGCACTGGCCTTGCCTAATTCAAGATCATCGGCAAGAACCAATTGTGGTAGTGCTAGGGTCAATAGGCAAAAAGCTAAAATAAAAGGTTTGAGTTTCACAACATTTTCCTCCTTATTGGATTGGTTTGTCGGTTAATAGGCAATATCGCATCGCCCACCCGACACTTGCTACAATGCTGGGGATCAGATACAAATGAAAACTGAAAACTGAAAACTGAAAACTGAAAACTGAAAACTGAAAACTGAAAACTGAACAGGTTGGTTTGTAAATGACTCACGTTCCGTATAATATTCCTCCCGAGTACCTAAAAATTTTCGGGTGTGTCCCACTTGTCCAAGTAGCAAGTTTTTATCGATAGGGCCTTCAATAAAATCGAGTTAATCAATCAATTCGCTAACCTGGCCCTCAAAAAAACCGCTTTGGAAAGACACCTTGTTATGGTAAGCCATTAACAAGAGTTTACTTTACCTTACCAAATCAAGAAAGAAAACCGGGCCTTTTAATGAAACCTTACCTTTAAAGCGGCAAGACAACTCAAATTGAAAGGATAAGTGGGACACACCCAAAATTTCGACCGGTGCGAATAGCGAATAGCAAGCGTGGTATGGGTTACAGAACTAAAAACATAAAATGGCATAATTATTGCAATGGTGTCACCACGTTCAAACCATTCTGGGCGCGGCGGGTACTTTACAAAAAATGACATAGTCAAGAGTTATATTTGACACCGAACGAGGCTCGTTCACAATTTGCGTTTGTCATTTCGGTTTCGGTTTCTTTGAACGGAGAAATCTTGAGAAATCTTGAGAAATCTTATTGGGTGGCAACATATTTATCCTTTAGTCGAAATAACAAAAGCTCAATTTATGACGGTGCTTAGTATATTATTAAGAAAATTTGTGCAGTATAATTACACACATTGCTTTTACAAAAGTTTCATTGCCTGATGGTTGCCTTATATTTTAGCTATTATCGTGCCAGCTTGAAAATTTGTTCCGTAACTACCTGTAATATAAGGCACTTGCTAAAAATAACACGATTAATTATAAGGCTTATTCAAGATGCCGAGCGGTCAAATTGCGAATAGATTGCTAATAACGTGAGTTTGTTGATTTACCCGCTTTTATATTCGCAAACGTTGCGAATAAATTGCGAATAGATTGCGAATAACGTGAGTTATACTTTAAATATCAATGAGTTATAAAATTATTCGTTATATCAATTATTTAGTTATAAAATTTGACAGCATGGCCCTAAAAATCCTTCAATTTATAAACTTTTGTTATCTTATTTTTAATAATTGGCGCAACGCACTCAAGTTCACACTGCTTTCATTGAGAAATCCGATTTTTTGAGAAATCCGATTTTTTGAAAAAATCGGATTTCTTTTCGATTAAAAAAAGGCGGTGTCTGTCCGACTTTTGAAAATAAAATCAATCTAATCAATTTGACTGGATGGCCCTAAAAAGCCCAAGATCATTCGTTCTAGTACTTTGTCAATGTTCTATTGACGGGTAACAGGCTCCTGCCAAACTAAAGTTTGGACTCCTGAGTTTGGACTCCTGAGATATTACAGTAACGGTGGTTGCAAAAATATCGCGTCTTAATCATTTTTCATTTTTCATTATCGAAAAAGAATGGGCCTTTTAGTGGGCAAAAGCGGGCACTGATGAGCTGATTTTTCTGAAGAACTTGAGCAATGCGGCCCACCATTCCACAACATTTAACTATAAATATTTAATGGATTTTCGATCTACTGAGTATACTCAGTTGTTGTTGTTGATATTTAGCGATTTTTAAGTTATTGTAACCGTGGTTACTGTAACCGTGGTTGCAAAAATTAAATTCTATAATCGTGAAACCGAAATAGTCCAACTACGCACCGTGAGCCATCAAGCGCATACCGGTGGCGGTTTGATGACGGTTGTTGTGGGCCGCCGTCGCGTTGGAAAAACCCGCTTGTTGCGTCAGGCTTATCAATCGTCCTCCAATCTTTTATATCTGTTTACAGCCAAAAAGCCGGAAGCTCTGCTGTGCGAGGAATTCACAATGCTGATCAAGCAGCAACTCAATGTTCCTCTATTTGGTCAGATTCAGCACTTTCTAGATATTTTCGCACTGTTGTTGGAGACTTCAAAGCTAAACCCGTTGACTGTTATTATCGACGAATTTCAAGACTGGTATCACATTAATCGTGCTATTTTCTCAGAAATGCAAAATTTGTGGGATCAACACAAAGAGCAGGCGAAAATGCATATGATACTCTGTGGTTCAGTTTACACGTTGATGACTCGCTTATTTGAACACTGCAAAGAACCATTGTTTGGCAGAGCGGATCAAAAAATTCACCTCCAGCCGCTAAAAACGCGCTCTTTAAGTGAATTTCTGTTGGATCATAACCATTATTCGGCCGACAATCTGTTGACTGTTCTAGCAGTCACCGGGGGGGTGCCTAAATATTTGGAACAGCTTGATCGCGCTGGGGCATTTGAACTGGATACCATTTTGGTTCATTTTATCGTCGAAAACAGTCTGTTTCTGGAGGAAGGCAAGCATTTACTGATTGAAGAGTTTGGTCGAGATTATGCTAATTACTTTGCTATTTTAGAACTCATTTCGGTGGGTAAAACCAGTCGCAGGGAAATGGAGTCGGTTCTACAAAAAAGTGTCGGTGGCTATCTTGAACGACTGGAGAAGGACTATTTTCTGATCAACTGCTATCGTCCTATCTTTGCCAAACCCTTAAGCCGCCAACAAAAGTACAGTCTCAAAGATCATTTTCTGCGATTTTGGTTTCGCTTTATCTATCGATATCAAACCACCGCTGAAATCGGCAATTACACTTACATTAAGCAGATCATTAAACGTGATTTTAGTACGTTTACCGGCCCGGTACTTGAACAGATTTTCCAGGAGCAACTGATTGAAAGTCATCAGTTTACCCAAATCGGTCGTTATTGGGAAAAAAACAACCTGAACGAAATTGATATTGTGGCGGTGAACGAGTCTGACAAAACTCTCCTAGTTGCCGAAGTCAAACGACAAAAGTCAAAGATTAATCTGAGCGTGTTGTCTAACAAAGCCCAAAAACTCCGGCAAAAGCGGCCCGACTACCAGATCGTGCTAAAAGGGTTTTCTCTTGATGATCTGGATAATCGGAAATAATCGCAAGAGGAACTACAAGGAATGCGAATATCGATCTAAAAATTTGAAAAATATTTCTCCTTCGTTCCAGGCGTACCTTGCACGAGCACCTATACTAAGCATAAATTGAGCTTTTGGAATGAAGACAGATACGAAATCTTTTGCCACCCAATAAGATTTCTCATCGTGTCGAAATGACAAGCGCAAATTTGTAAAGTATAAACCCACCTACTACTGATGGCCGTCAATTGTGGGCCATATCGCATAATGACTCAAGGAATTTCAACTCATGGCCCTCGGTCAACTCAAATACCGCGTATATGCGTAGGTTGGGTAGAGCTTCGCTACCCGAAGGTCAACGTAGTTATACTAGGCTTGAGCTTTTGGAATGAAGACAGATACGAAATCTTTTGCCACCCAATAAGATTTATCCTCGTGTCGAAATGACAAAAAAAGCGCAATTGTGAACGAGGCAAAGTATAGAACGAATGAACCTCGAACATTATTTAAATCGGTATAATGTCTATTACTCGATGATCACGTTTTTTGTTCTTGATATTTTGCCGGTGCTTGCCCAAAGCTAAAGCTTTGGACTCCAGCTACATTTCCAAAGCTAAAGCTTTGGACTCCAATTACATTCTTAAATATTTCACCAATAAATCCAATTTTTCAGTCACTTCAGAATCTACCGCTGGCTTGGGTAGAAATGGGATTAATTCATAATATCGTCCCTTGTTTAATAGGCGTGGTTTATGGTTCAGCTCAGAAAATTTTTCTAGGACATGATCTAAAAATTCACTTAACTTTTTATTATTGGCGTTGTTAATAAATAGCTGTCTTTGAAGTGCTTTATCTAACTTCAAATAGGCCGCGTAGGCTTGTGCATCATTATTGAGAATGTCCACTAAAATCGTTTGGTTAATGGCTTCTTTTAATAACGCTAGGTTGCGCTGGGCGGTTGACGATGCGAGGAATTGCTTGGCGTAATAAGCCTTCACAAACTCTTCAATGACTTGGGGCATGATGAAGTAATTTTCTAGTTGGTATTTTTTCCAATAAACAGTGGCTAAGTCATCGCTGATTTCATCCGGTTTCCGCCGATTGTCACCATCAAACAGGGCAATGCCGGTCAACGCTGGCACACAGGCTTTTAGCGCGTAAAAATGTTCTTTGTGAGAGCGGTAGTCGCCGGTTGCTTTGTCAATCTCTTTGTCAAAAGAAGCATCAGGATCAGAATCCTTTATATAATAACAATTTAACTTGTCTGTTAATAATTCCTTAGCCGGATGGTTAAGTAATTCGGCCAACGCCTTTAACATTTCTATGTCGGTGCTACCTTCAACATATAAAATCGCTTTAGAAATTTTCGCCTTATAGTAATGCTCCAAGCCAAAATCTTTCAGTGCCTTTTTGATGATTGGTTTTTTGGCAAGATTCATGGCTTCACCGTCTATTAACATGACAAGATTACTATCAATGGCATTTTCAAGAATAACTGAAGAATGCGTCGCCATGATAATTTGATTGTCATTTTTGTCGGCAAGGTAGTTGAGTACCGTTAAAATTTGTCGCTGTCGGAGAATTTCTAAATGGGCATCCGGTTCATCTAGTAACAAGACGGTATTTTTATGGACAAAAAGGTAACTGATTAATAACAGCACCTGTTGTTGCCCCCTACCGGCAACGGCTATATCTAGCCCATTTTTGGTTATCGAAGGTGTGGTATATTTTAATTCAATAGAACCTCTGGCACGGAGGACAGTGGGCTTTTTTAAATCAATCTGAAAAAGCCTTTTCATTAACTGTGTGATTTCTTGCCAGTCATTGGTATGATTCTTGTCGTCATTCTCAACGACTTGATAGCAAAAATTTCTCAAGACTTCAGAGGTTTTCCCTTCGCCAATGAGTACATTGATTCGGCCTTCTTGTAGCAGTGGTTCTTCGGTAGCAATACCCGCCATGGGATACAACATTTCAATCTTTAACTGATTGATATAGTTTAATAATTCGTTCTTTTTAACGGTTTTTTCATCTAATTGAAAATAAATCACTTCGGACGAAGAATATTTAAAATTCAAGCTGCATTCCTCAACCTGGCTTTTAAATTCAACGCCGACGGTAATACTCATCGTAATAGGTGACTTATTTTTTCTCAGTGATAATTTTTGCCAAAAATACTTGGTGTGTAACACCGGCACTTGCGGAATATCTAAACGATTGAGTCCAATGGATGATGGATTGGTACTGTTAAACCTTTCTTGATACCATTTTTTGATTCCCAAGTGCCACAGGGCTAATGCCTGAATAACGGTTGTTTTGCCGGAATTATTTGGGCCAATTAATACCGAGGGTTGGTCTAATTCTATGGTTATCGGTTGCCCAAATACCTTAAAGTTTTGTATTTTTAGATAATGAAGTTTTTTCATAAAACTGTTTAAAAGAATACCTTAACAAGTTTCATGCTTGTTTATCAAGGCAATGAAAGCATATCTCGCCATTGCATTGAACTGAAGAACCAGTACCGGAAAACAGAAAGGCAGCCGAGACCATTTCAATGGCATGATGCCGAGCGTCATAGAATGCCTTCCTTTACCTCGTTTGGAAACGATAAAATGGTGTGACTTAACCCACTTGACGCAACCCTCTATCCCATTGAAAATAACGTTTTTCAAGCAATTCTCTCAGTTCTTCAGCGATTTCAACGGGGGGATTGCCTGAGAGTGCGGTTGCTATGAGACGTTCGGCTTCCCGAAATTGTTGACATTGTAATGCCAAAGACGCTGCACTTCGATAGAAAGCGAGTAGGTTCTTCATTCGTAAGCGTTTTAAAAAACTCGGCGGATTCTTTTTGTTTATCATAAGCTTGTCGAAACAAATCTTCAGCTTTATCTAATTCGCCTTGATGCTTATGAATTAATGCCAGCTCCGCCATATCCATAGCTTGTCGATGTAATTCTTGAATTTTAATCATTTTATAACGACTCAAAGTGGGTTGACTAAATTCTACAATCACTAGAGTTGTCCCTTAATAAGCTAAGTCCTTGATTTTTAGTATCGTTGTATATCGTCTTTTCAATGGGTTACGTTTATTTAGGGACAAGTCTACTAGATATCGTGTTTTCCGATTTAGTGAAATACAAAGCAATAACATAACGCCCCAACCCCGAAGGGGTGAATAGCCCCTGGTGAAACGCAGTAATTCGCTACGCGAGATAAACCTGGGGGAGAAAAAATAACCTCGGTTTTGTTTTGTATTTAACCAAATCGGGAAACGCTATAAGTGGGTAGCATTCCACCTGAACGTGTGATTTGATTCAATTTTACGTTTAATCGACAACTAAAGTTTGGACTCCTTTAGCGTTCAAAAGTGCCATTAGGGCCAAAAACCTTATCCGTTTTGAAAACTGATACTCGATGATCAAGTTTTTGATGGTTAGTCCAAATATCGCCTGGGGATCAATCCCCAAGCTAAGAGCTACTGTCTGCTAAAGCAGACTCCCCCCAACAGGCTTTTTCGTAGTGCCTTTTAGGGTACTTAAGCTTTGAGCCATGAGGCCCCGCTCATGGCGGTAGTGGAAAATTTGATCATCGAGTGATAAGGTTTGGTTCTGACATTATGGCCCTTTTTCTACTTGCAACTCGATCACTTGTTCACCATTAAACACGACCATCCCATTTTCTAGGCGATAGCCAAAGTATACTCGTATTTGGCCTTCAACCAGTGAGTGTCGGACAGTCGTCATTTGGACAGAAAACGGCGGTACCTGTGCCTAAACTCAATGCCATTAAGTTAAGCCTTAGAATAAATTCTAAGGCTTAAAGCTAAAGTACCCTAAAGGGCACTATTAGTAGTAGGCTTTAGCCTACTGTCGCGAAACGTAAGAATTTATTCTGAGGCTGAAACTTAACTTAATGGCATTGGTGCCTAAACTGGGTAACTCGTTGTCCAGTCCTATTCGTACTTGGATGGGTTGCTCGCCGTTGAAGACGATTTGGCCGTTGTCTTTCCGGCGGTAACCAAAGTAGATCAGTATGTGCGCTTTCTGGGTACTTAACACGCCTTGGTATAGGGCCACTGATTGGTTTTCGACTAACGTCACTTCTTGATAAGCGGCTACCAGTGCAGCGATATTGATATCGCCGTCTTTCAAAAATACCCATTCTAGCAACTGTTGCTTTGGATCAACCATTAAAAACTGATCCGTATGGGAGTCTTGCAACGGAAGACTAGAGAGGGTGCCAGGATGGCACCCACTTCGGCTAGATGTTTTCCTCAACTATCTCAATTTCTTCCGCCGTCAATCCATAAAGTTTATAAACCATCTGATCTATTTCTTTATCGGTTTGAATAACTTTGCTTTCAAAACTATGAATAGCATGTTTAAGCTTAATTTCTCTATCAAAGTTATCATTTTTATCAGCGTCATTTAACAAAGATTGATAGTCTTTTACTTGCTGTTTTGTTGCTAAAATATTATCTACAAAATCAATAAATGGTTGTTGTCGTTCTTTTGATATTTTTGGAATTGGTAATTTTCCTACACCATTTGGAAAATATTCAAAACTGCCTCCACCTGTTTGTTTACCTATACTTTTGTACCTAAAATTTAAAGTTGTTGAATTTAATAATGCCAATAAATACTTTATGGAAAAATTTTCATTTGTATCAAAAATGACTGTCATATTAGACAAGGCCAAATACTCATTATTACAATCTACAACAAATGTATTATGACAAGCTCTTCTACTACAAAAAATTTTATCTAAATGATAATAATCTTTGTGTATAGGAAAAGTATAATTCCACCATTTGGATGTTTTTCTTCTTTTTTTATCTGCTCTATTTTCCAAAAAAATTCTATTTTCTAACAAATGGTTTTGAATAGACAAAGGTAAGTTCTCAAAACTTTCTATCTCTTCAAAATAAAGTAGATAATCACTTGTTTGATTTATAAAATATCTTTCTATATTTTTGCCAGTTACTCTGTTTTTGATAAACTCTTTTGGAAATTGACTTGGAAATTCTTGAAAGGAAAAAATTTTATCGGCTGCTGTTTCCATACCTTTACCTATTGCAAAAAAATGACTTAATTTTGGAGAATTGGCATCGAGTTTATCATTTAACATAGCCATTTTTTTATCAACTAAAGCAAATACACTATCTTTTTGCAATTTAACCTCAAAATAGTTATTTACATTATTGATAATTTTAGAGATATTTTCTTCTGTATAGTTTTTTTCCTTGAAAGAATAGGCCAATGTATTTAAATGACTTTTGCCTAATTCTATAATAGATGTTGTGATAGAAGCATCTTTAAATACCATAAACTGTTCAAAATTGCTAATTTTTTCAATTGAAGCATTTTCTAAAATATAATTCCTAAGTTTTTTAGCTTTATTTGAAAACAAAAAGGCATTTGACACAATAAAACCTACTTTATTTTTTGTAAGTTCTATTGATTTTGCAATAAAATAAAAAATAATATCACTTTTGTCTTGCCAGATTTTAGGATAGGAAGTTTGAATTGCTTGTGCGATTGGTGATTTCGCACCCAATGTTTGAATATTAAAATAAGGCGGATTCCCAATCACCACATCAAAACCACCATTCCCGATAATTTTAGGAAATTCCTTATTCCAATCAAAAGCCTTCTCCCCTGCCACAGTCGGATCATCTATCAACGAATTACCACATTTAATATTTCGGCTTAAATTAGACAGTTTCCGGCCTTTTTTGGCAGTACGCAACCATAAAGAAAGTTGGGCAATCTCAACGCTTTCTTCATTAATGTCCACGCCATAAATATTCTTTTCCAATATTATCTTATCAGTATCATAAAACTTTGGCATGGCATGAGTCAAATCAGCAATGAGATTGTCAATGTCTTGATGTTCTGCTATCAAGAAATTTAAGGCTTGATTCAAAAACGCGCCGGAGCCACAAGCCGGATCAAGTATCTTGAGCGTCAACAACCAATGCTTATAAGCCTCCAACGCCTTAAACAATTTCTTGCCTTTGGCGGAAAGCGTATCATCTTTTCTTCGAGACGATTCATCAAATTCGATTTCAACTAGATTCAGTTCTTGACGTTTTTCGGCACAAAGCGTTCCCAACGTATTTTCGACAATATATTGGGTAATGTATTTTGGCGTATAAAAAATCCCATCCTTTTTACGTTTGGTTTTCGCTTTGGCATCCGCTGTATTTCCCGCAATTTTGGCGGACATTTCCTCCAATTCTTTCAGAGAATGTTCAAAAATATGCCCTAAGATATTGACATCCAATTCGGACTTAAAATTGTATGCGGCTAATTTGAGCAGATGATTTTTCAAAACCTCATCATCAATAACTAACTTGTCTAAAATCTTATCGGTTGCAAATAAACCGCCGTTATAAGCCGGAATATCTTGATGTCCTTTATTGAGATGATTGAAAAACTTTTTCAGCCTGTTATATAAAGAATCATAAGCATTGAGTTTTTGCAACGTCTGCCAATTTTCGATTTCAGTGGCTATCGAATTAGGCGACACCAAACCGGTATCTTCGGCAAACAGCACAAACAGCAAGCGATCTAAAAACTTCTGTGATTTTTTAAATAGCAATAATTGATCGAATTGCGGGTTATTCTGGATTAAATTAGCCAAAATCTCCTGCTTGAACTTGGAATAGTCTTGATAAAATTGCGCCGATATTTTTTCTTCATGGCATTTAGTTTCCTCTTTGAGTTGCAAGGGTAAACCACCAAGCATATGATCTTTATTCAAAATCAGATAGAGCAAAGCAAACGCGGCTTTGTCTAAATGAAAAAGGTCAAATTCTTCGTATTCGTTGGCATAGTCAATATAAAACCGTAGTTTTTGAAAATTGGCGGTGATAACATATTGACAGTGCGGCTGATTAACTTTGTAATTAAAGGCTTGTTGGGTAATACTTGTTAAGTCTTTGGTTTTAGTGGATTTTAATTCGATGACGGCAATCGCGTTGCCATCTTTCAGAATCGCACCATCAGCCTTTTTACCATCAGTTTGATTCTTAAATTCTCTAACCAAGTTAAAATTCGCCGCCGGTTTTAAAGTATAGCCAAACACATCCACCAAGATATCACGCAAAAAGCCGTCTTGATATTCCTCTTCTTTAAGCGTTTTTATCAGTTGAATTTTATCAATACTATAATTGTGTTTAAATCGGTTGAAGGCCGCGTCAAGCTGACTTTGCTCAAGTTGGGCTAAATGTCTTTGGAGGACGGATTTTTGAAAAATGGGCATGGTGTTAATTCCTGTCTGTTTAACTAATAAAAACGTAGATGGTGGGCAAGCTGGCTTTAAGATGGTGGTATTTTTTGAAAGTGCCCGCTTACCCACCCTACCATTCCTACTTATAAAAACGTCGGGTGCCATCTCTTTGATGGCCGACGGTCCTGCCTCTGGGCGAAAAGCCTCGCCTCTGGGCAAAAAGTTTGCGTACGTTATAGTATTAATTGAAGTGAGTCAATACTCAAATTGGTCATTGTCATTGGTCATTGCGCTTTGATGGCCGACGGGCTGGCCTCTTTGCATATCAATCGTCCCTATCCAAGGTAAATAGGAAGGGGGGCAGAAAACTCATTGCG
>Ga0190315_1000544_pt1 | contig 18607 bp, 13 predicted proteins | sample 48701101_MG_FD_161673 | JGI IMG/M metagenome (GOLD analysis project Ga0190315, IMG submission 161673) | Hydrothermal vent sediment bacterial communities from Southern Trench, Guaymas Basin, Mexico - 4870-11-0-1_MG | ecosystem: Environmental > Aquatic > Marine > Hydrothermal vents > Sediment ...
ACCTTGATTTTCTCATTGACAGCAGAGATAAAAAGCCGAAATTATTGGAGGTAAATCCAAGATTTTGGTCTTCTTTGGAGCTTGCTATACTTTCTGGCGTAGATTTTCCTTATTTGTTGTATAAAATAGCGCTGGATGGCGATGTAAAACCTGTAATTACATATAAAACGGGAGTGAAGTTGCGTTTCTTATCTGGTGATATTCTTTGGCTGTTAAGCACGCCAAATAAACTGAAGGCACTACCAGAATTTATTAAGTTTAGAGATAATAACTTGGGGTATGCTATATTATCTTTAGATGATCCTAAGCCAATGATTGGTTTTTTATTAGATAATTTCTTATCATTGATGCGAAAGGAGGGAAAAGAACATGCGTTTGGGAGGGGATAAATCGGATCCATCGCAAAACATACAAAAATAGGAGAAACGGCGAAAAATGAAAGTCTTATTTAAGGTTGGACATCCATCGCACGTGCATTTTTTTTCAAAAACGTAATCTGGAATTTAGAGAGTAAAGGGCATGAGACGAAGATTGCAGCTTGAGATTTGAGATGCTCACAAAAACACGAAGAATGATTTCGGACGAGATATTCAAAATAACGAGCCATGTAAAGAAAGATATATGGAATGAATTCATACAAAATCATCCAAAAGGGAACATATTTCAGACGCCAGAGATGTATGAGGTGTATAAAAGAACAAAGAAGTATGAGCCTGTGTTCTTCGCCGTAGTGGACGAAAGTGACAATATAAAAGCAATGCTGCTCGCACACATTATCAGGGAATTTGAAGGATTCTTGGGACATCTTTCCGCTCGCTCCATTATACAAGGTGGTCCGTTGTATGAGGAGAGCGAAGAAGGATTAAATGCGTTAGGAATTTTGATGGAGCATTACAATAGAATAGCAAGCAAAAAAGTCATTTACACTGAAATTAGGAACCGTTGGGATGCTTCATCTATTTCAAATATCTTGAATGATATGGATTATGTGTATGAAGATGAATTGAATTTTTTAATAGATTTAAATAAACCCAAAGAGGAAATATGGAGACAAATTCACAGGTCAATGAGGAAGAACATAAAAAAAGCGCAGAGAAATGGCGTGATAATTGAAGAGATGAGTAATAAATCATATATACGAACCTTTTATGATTTCCTTAAGGATGTTTATCATCATGCAAAGATTCCTCTTGCGGATATAAGTTTGTTTGAAGCGATTTACGATATTCTTGTGCCAGCAGGCATGGCAAAATTCCACCTCGCAAAATATAACGACGAGTATGTCGGTGGCAGGTTGAGCCTTATATATAAAAAAACGATATACGCGAACTATGTTGGCGTTCCCAGAAGATATAAAGATTTGAATGTTAATCCCTTACTGAACTGGCATGTGATAGCGTGGGGCTCAGAAAATGGTTTTCACACTTTTGATTTTTTAGGAGCTGGGAAGCCTAATGAGGAGTATGGTGTTCGTGATTTTAAAAAGCAATTCGGGGGGCATTTGGTAAACTTCGGTCGCTATAAGAAAATACATTCGCCGATAAAGTTTTGGCTGGCTGAGAAGGGGTTTGAGATATGGAGGAAGTTAAAGCAGTGAAGCGAGCTGGGTTTGAACGGAAAAGAGCAGAAGAATCTCGGAACTTAAAACTCTGCCTCGCATGTTCCATCGGTGGGCATTTCACTGAGATGCTTGAATTGAAAGATGTGTATGAAAAATATGAGCATTTTTTCGTGACTAATCCTGGGAAACAGACAATTTCAATATTGAAAAATAAGAAAAAATATTTTATGCCAGAGAAGAAAGGAAAGAAAATGAATTTCTTAAAACAGTTTTTCTTGAGTTTGAAAATTTTACTCATTGAAAAGCCAGATGTTATAATCACCACAGGTTCAGGTGACATGTTTTGGATATGCGTGCTTGCTAAACTGTTTAGGAAAAGAGTTATATATATTGAGAGCTTTGCAAGGGTCACTTCCCCCTCAAAATTCGGGAAAGTAGCATATAAATTTGCGGATTTATTCATATATCAGTGGCGGAATTTGAAGAGGTTTTATCCTCATGGGACTTATGGTGGCGTTATTTTTAATATTCCTGATGTGAATAAGGAAAGTGATTGTGATACAGTGTATTCATATTTCATAACTGTGGGAACGTCCCCAAATGATTTTTCAAGATTACTCAGTAAAGTTGATGAATTGATTGAGCGGGGTGTTATAAATGGCAGAGTGTTCGCACAAATAGGGTATTCAAAATACATCCCTAGGAATTATGAATATACAGACTTTTTAGATGTTAATGAATTTGAAAATACAATAAAAAAGAGCAAAACTATAATCACTCATGGCGGAGTAGGCACTATAATGACTGCGTTAAAACATGGTAAGAAAGTTATAGTTGTCCCTCGTTATAAAAAGTTTGGAGATATAGCGGATGATCATCAGTTAGATATTACTCAAGAGCTGGAAAGACGTAGGAAAATTATTGCTGTTTATAAAATAGATGACTTGTCTGAGGCAATAAGAAAAGCAAAAGAGATAAAAGCCACTACTACTCTTATGAAAAAACAAGACACAAGTATAAAAAATATATTAATGAATTGGTTAGAAAAAGAGGTAGCGCCATGATGATAAAAAAGGAGGTCCAGAACAAGCGATTGAAAAGGCGGTTGAACTGCTGGAAAGCGATAATTTGAAGGACAAGGGGGCTAATATCAGGTGAGATTCAAATGAAAAGTTCAAATCTGCTTGTAATAACTGACCGATACCCTCATGTCAAAGACTCTGTAGCTTCTTCTTTTGTTTACTCACAAGTTAATGTCCTTAAAAAATATTTTAAAAGGGTTTTCGTAATATCACTAAATCCATTTATTCCTAAGTTGTTTTCAAAGTTTTCATTTATGCATCCTCGCTGGCGGAAAGATGCTTTCGCTAAGGATTACAGTTACGATAATGTTGAGGTTAGATTTGCAAAATATTTTATGCTTCCTTTTGATTTTTTCAAGAGACGAAAGGGTGAGTTCGCATATAAAGTAGCGAAGAAATTAATTGAACGAGAAAAGATAGATTTCGATTTAATTCATGCCCATTTTATTTATCCCTCTGGTTATGTTGGCGCAAAATTAAAGGAAATATATAATAAGCCATTGATTATCACAGGACACGGTCATGATGTTTATGATATGCCATTTAAAAATCAATGGTGGAAAGAGAAAATTATAAACATATTAAACCAAGCAAATCATATAATAACAGTAAGTAAAAGTAATTATGATAAGTTACTACAGCTTGAGATTTCAAGCACAAAAATTTCTAACATTCCTAATGGTTACGACTCAAGTTTGTTTAAGCCAATTTCGATGAACGATTCGAGAAGAAAGTTAAAAATTCCAATGGATAAAAAGATCATTCTCTCAGTCGGGAACTTAGAAATAGTTAAAGGTCATGAATACTTGATTAAAGCAATGAAAAAGGTAGTTCAAGAGGAAATAGATAGCCTCTGCTTGATTGTAGGTTCAGGTAGTCAAAGAAATAATCTTGAAACTTTGGTTAAGGAGTTAGGTTTACAAGATAATGTTAGGTTGTTAGGTGGCAAACTGCATGATGAAATTCCTTTCTGGATGAACGCTTGCGATATTTTTGTTTTGCCAAGTTTAAATGAAGGAAATCCAACGGTAATGTTTGAATGTTTAGGCTGTGGAAAGCCGTTTGTTGGAACACGAGTTGGTGGTATTCCAGAAGTTATCATTAGCAAAAAACTCGGAATTCTTGTTGAACCAAAAAATCATGAGCAGTTGGCAGATGCAATATTAAAAGCATTGAATAAAGAATGGGACAAAGAGTATATTTTAAATTATGCTAAGCAATTCACTTGGGATGAAATAGCAAAAAGTATTATGGCAGTTTACGAGGAGGTATGCAAAAATGATAGAGCGTAAATCTCTTTCCCAAACCCTAATTGACATTAAATTAGCTGCAAAATGGGCTATGAGAATATATCGTGGAAAAGATACAAATAATGACCTTAACCAATCATCCATCCCATCAACTATAATGAGCATTTTAAAGCAGAATGATGTACCAATCGCTTATTTATCTGATAAAATTCTCGACCAAGCAGACCCTCTTCAGAGGAATAATAATCAGGTAATAATTGTGAGTAGCACTTCAACGCCAGAAGATTGCCCGAAAGATGTTGTTCTACAAAAAGAATTAGAAATGAAAGGGATTATAGTTATGGATAGATACATTAAGAAGATAGAGGAAATTTATCAGCTCTCAGATTGCTATGTGTTCTCCGTTACATTTGAAGGAGGGTGCATTTCCATTCCTCTCTCAGTTTTAGAAGCGATGGCTTGTAATTTGCCTGTGATAACGACGAAATTTGGAGAATTGCCCGGTCTCTTCACGGAAAGGGATGGATTCATGTATGCTACCAATGAAGAAGAATTTGTTCGAAAAATCAATATCGCCAAGAATATGTATAATATTGAAACAACAGAAATGGTTAAACACTATTCATGGGATAAACTCATAGAAAAATTGGAGGGTTGTCTAAATGGAATTATCGAAAAGAACTAAATATGTGATGTTAGGGCTTTTAGCAGTCCTTAACCTAATACTCAGATTGCCTGTAACGCCACATGAAATCGGCATAGATTCCTTTCATATTCATACACGAGCCAATTTTATTTCTACAACTGGATGCGCAGATTGGATTTTAAATCCTCTTTCGTTCTTCGGTTTATATCCATTATCATATCCTTCTGGAGAGATTTTCTTCCTTTCTGGGCTATCTCAATGCACTCACGTAGAGATGGAGTGGACAATATGGATTGCAGCGACATTTTTCGGGGTTCTTGGTATGTTTACAGCATATCTGATGGCAAAAGAGATAAGAAATGATTTTTTATTTGCATTCTCAGTTGCCTTTATTTACTCTACATCAAGAATGTTCATAGGATTCACAACTTGGACTGTTTCCACACGTGGTCTTTTCATGGCTATTCTACCATTATTAATCTGGAGTTTGCTCAGAAGCTACAATCAAAAAGAGGATAGATTAAAATACCTTCTATTTGCTGTAAGCTTACTAATAGTACTTGGAACAATTCATCGTATGGTATTTTTTACACCGCTTATTTTAATTGCCTTTGGTGTTGCTGTTCTTTTTTATACCGCCAATAAAAAATTTAAAGTCCCCAAAATCACGCCAAAAACTACTGTTATTGCTTTTTTCGCTCTTTTTATACAGCTGTTATTATTACCCTTTACCCCGTTAGGCTTTTATCATGATATAGAAGCATTTGAAGCTGGTCATTATTATGGATATTTTTTTCATGGCTCAACTCCTTACCACATACTTCTAAATATTGGTGCTGAATATGCAATGGCAGTAGGGATTTTAATTATCCTTGTACCAATTGGTCTCATCTTATTGCTTCTAAAAAAGCAAAAAGCATTTTCAGATGTGTTCTTACTTGCTCTTATACTATGTTTTGCTCCATTTTTAGCAGATCCAGGGTATATGAGATTTTTTGTTTTGTTTATTTTATCTTTATTAATTAGTTTTGGCTTATTGGAAATCTTAAAATTACTTGGCACGGTAAAAAAAGTAAAGAGTGCAGCACCATTAATCATAATATCAATTTTAGCGTTTTCTGCATTATTGCCATATTTTGTTATAGTTCGACCAGTGCCCTCTTTGCCTTTCCATACCCAACACATGAATGAATTAACATACGACGCTGCATTCTTTATCAAAGAATACGGAGTCGAACTCCCACGTATTAGCTCTTCAATTCGCTTTTCCCCTCAAATTAACGCTATAGCCGGTCCACCATATCAGCATAGCCATTCCTATGAGATAGACAGAATAAGCTCCTGGTCAACAAAGCCAATACCCCTCTCAAACTTTGTATCAGATTTTTTAAAATATAAAAGCTTATATAAAGTAAAAAAACCACGATATGAATATTTTTGGTATTTGGATTGCGATGATATGAATACAAAATGGATTTTGGGAAATAAAACACATCTGGTTATAGAAGATAATTATTTGCCAAGTCACCTACCGTTTTATGTATCCACACGCGCTACTAAACCAAAAATATATGATAATGGATTAGAAAGTATTTGGTGTTTAAGCTATTAGGTGATAATGACAAATTAAAGAAGAGGGGGAAAAATGATGGAAGGTGAATATATAAATGAAACTTAAAATCTTAATGTTACCAAATACTACTTATCCCAATTCACATCCATTTTTAGAAGATGTGTTTGCAAATATTTTGCACAATAAAGGGCATGAAATTACGTGGGTGATGCAATCAAGCGAGAAACTAAAAAAGAATAAAATTGCTCAGTGGAAGGGGTCCCAAGTGTACGTTACCATGGCTTCTCCAGGAACTTCACGCTTTGGCAGGTTGATAAATCATGTTCTTCGTTGTATTGGAGAAATACTTATTATTCAAAAAATTGTCAAAAGCGAAAATTTTGATCTTGTTCAAGTTTGCGAAAGAATGATTGAAGGACTACTTGCCGTTTATCTGAAGAAAAGATATGGTATTCCATTCTCTTTTCGATACTCATTTCCATTTCCTGAAGCGGATATATATGCCTCTAAAAGGGGGATTGCCAGATATCCGCTTATTTATTATCTACGTGGAAAGATAAGCAAACCAATATTTATGTGGATTATGCGTAAAGCGGATCTTCTTTTGCCTGTAAGCAACCAGATGAAACAAGATTTAATTGGTGAAGGCATACCAAGTGAGAACATGATGGTTTTCCCAATGGGTGCTAACACCTCTATTTTCCAAAATATATCAGGGGCTCACATCATAAAAAAATTCAAACTAAATACTTTTCCAACTATTATTTATGTGGGCACAATGGCTAAAAGCCGGGAACTGGATTTTTTACTTCGAGTAATTGTGAAAGTAAAGGAGAAAATACAAAATATCAAGCTATTGATGGTGGGAGATGGAGACGGTAGACCTCAGCTTGAGGAACTCTCCAAAAGCTTAGACATAGAAGATAACGTTGTATTTGCTGGGCAAATTCCACATTCCCAAGTTCCAGAGTTTATCGCCGCCGCAAATATCGGTGTGTCACCGATACCTCCTGTCCCTATCTTTAAAGTTGGCTCGGCAACGAAGACGATTGAGTATATGGCAATGGGAAAACCTGTCATTGGCAATGATATTGCAGACCAAAAAGAAGTCATCAACAGCAGCGGTGGTGGTATCTGCGTCCGGTATGATGAGGAAGAATTTGCAGAAGCAATAATTGAATTGCTAAACAATCCAAAGAAAGCAAAAGAGATGGGCAAAGCTGGACGTGAATGGGTCATTAGAAATAGAAGTTATGAGATTTTAGCCAATAACCTAGAGCAACGATATTTTGACCTTGTTAGCTCTAAACATCTTAAAAATTATAGGCCAAAAAATAAAAAACGAAAAGTATTTTAAACCATGAGACCTAAATGAATAAAAGAAGCAAATAGGTGATTCTCATGTTAATGGATAAGTTAAAACAAAACGAAGCAATTGTATGCGTTGTTGGCTTGGGATATGTTGGACTGTCACTGGCAATTGAATTTTCAAAGAGTTTGAAGGTCATTGGATTTGACATAGATAATAAGAAAATTAAAGAGCTAAACAATAGTCCACATCCAAACATCCTTTTCACTAATAACCCGAAGGAGATAGGAAAAGCAGATTTTATTATAATAGCAGTGCCAACACCAGTTACAAAATCAAAGGAGCCTGATTTGTCTTACGTCAAGAGTGCCTCAAAAATCGTTAGCGAAAACATAAAGAGGGGTAGCGTAATAATATTAGAATCAACAGTTTATCCCGGAGTTACAGAAGAAGTAATGAGACCTATTTTAGAGGATTCAGGATTAAAATGTGGTAAAGATTTTAAAATCGCATATTCGCCGGAGAGAATTAATCCTGGAGATGATGAGCATGTGTTAAGAACAATCACAAAAGTAGTAAGCGGCATAGACGAAGAGACGACAGAAGTAGTCGCAGAATTATATAAGAAGGTTGCATCAAATATATTTAAAGCAAAGAGCATAAAAATCGCGGAAGCCGCTAAAGTAATAGAGAATATACAGAGGGACCTGAACATAGCACTAATGAACGAACTTTCGCTTATTTTTGAACGGATGGGATTGAACACAAGAGATGTTATAGAAACTGCAGCAACAAAATGGAACTTCCATAGGTATTATCCTGGATTAGTTGGTGGTCACTGCATCCCTGTGGATCCTTACTATTTGGTACATAAGGCTGAGGAGTTGGACTATCATCCCAAGGTCATTCTTGCCGGGAGGGATATAAATGATTACATGCCGAAACACGTAGCAGAGGTAACTATAAAAGCATTAAACAACGCAGAGAAGGTTATAAAGCGGTCAAAGGTTTTAGTAATGGGATTGACTTACAAGGAGAACGTAAGAGATACGAGGGAGTCCCCAGCAAGACGGGTTATAAAAGAGTTAAAAGAATATGGTGTTGAAGTGTTTGGGTATGACCCCTTAGTGGATGACATCAAGGATGAATTTGGAATTGAGGTTATAGATGATATTAAGAACGCAAAGAACATCGATTGCGTAATTCTAACAGTTGCTCATGATGTATTCAGGGAAATTACATTGGATGAGTTAAAGAAAATCATGAACGATAGCCCGATAATAGTTGATGTCAGAGGGATGTTTGATCAAAAAGAAGTTGTAGAAAAGGGATTTTATTATAGGAGTTTATGATGATGCTTTATTGCAAGCAAAAAGGAGGAGCAATGATAGCAGAACGTCGCCTAACAGAGCGTATCTGTTTCGGGCTTCGGCGACTTCAGATACGCTCGGAATTATATTATTATTTATCAGGGAGGGATGCCACATGATTTACCATAAGATATTAAGGGATATTATTTATCCAATCAAACAAATAAGGCGACCTAAGGCTGAAAGAACTTTTGAAGTCTTAGGTCTTTTAGAAAAGAGTCAATGGTGGAAACGTTCAGAACTTGAAGCGTATCAACAAAAGAGACTTCAAACATTACTCAAACACGCATACGAAAATACCGCTTATTATCATAGTATGTTTAAGAAATTAGAATTGAAGCCCGATGATATCAAAAGCACGGCCGATCTACAAAAATTACCAATTCTGACAAAAGAGCATATCAGAAACAATTTAAACGATTTAACTGCAAAAAACTATCCAAAAACAAAACTTATACCTTCCGCCACTGGAGGCTCTACGGGCGAACCAATGAGATTTTTCGTGGACAGCAGAAGTGGGGTTTGGAATACGGCAGCAGCATACAGGGAATGGAGCTGGGCAGGATATAATCTTGGAGACAAAATGGCTTATCTATGGGGTGCGCCTCAAGACTTATCGAATCAAGCTAAACTGAAAACCAGAATATATAATTTGATACAGAGAACAATATGGTTAGATGCATTTAACATGACCGAAAAGACCTTGGATGAATACGTGAGGATATTAAGAAAAATCAAACCAAAAGTTATTAATGCCTATGCTTCTGCTATTTATTTGATGGCAAGATATATGGAAAAAAGAGGAATAGAGGATATAAGACCAAAAGCGATACTAACCAGTTGTGAGATGCTTTTTGGTTATCAAAGGGAGACCATTGAAAGAGCATTTGGTTGCCCTGTGTTTGATTATTATAGTGGGCGTGATACTACGCTGCAAGCAGGAGAATGCCCTGAACATTCTGGGTACCATTTAGCAATAGAGAATGCGGTCATCGAATTTATCAAAGATGATGAACATGTTGCGCCCGGGGAATTGGGCAAGATAATAATAACCGACCTTTCCAATTATGCCATGCCTTTTATCCGATATGAGATTGGAGATTTGGGCGTGCCTTCGGATGAGATTTGTTCATGTGGACGAGGATTGCCTTTAATGAAATCAATAAAAGGACGGATTCTTGATACTATAATTACACCAGATGGTAAATATTTGACAGGCGAATTCTTTCCAGCAATATTTGCTGATTATGATATTAAAGGTATTAAGGATTTTCAAATAATCCAAAAAAGAAAAGATAAACTACTGATCAAACTAGTAAAAGGAAATGACTATAGCGATGAGGACCTCAGTTTATATCTAAATATAATTAGAAAGCATATTGGGGAAGAAATGAAGATCGAAGTGGAATTTGTCAAATCAATACAGCTTACGAGGTCTGGGAAACATAGACCTACGATATCGGAGGTTGAGATAGAATTTTGATTAGAATGGAACTGGAGGCATGGTATGGTGGCTGAAAATAGTAAAGCAAGAACGAAAATAGCTTTCGTGCATCCGGCACTTAGGGATTATAGGTTAGAGCTTTTTGACAAATTGAACAAGAAGTACGACATCACCTTTATCTTCACCGAACATTTACCGGGAAAGCATTTGGAGATCCCATCGGAATGGAATTACAAAATCATAAGAAGTAACCGAATAGTCAAAAGGAATCACGATATTATCATACACTTAAAGCTAATAAAAGAATTACTGAAAAGAGATTATGATATTATTCTTACATCGATTCCGTCGTCAATACATTCACATATTGCGTTTTTATTAGCAAAAATAACCGGAAAAAAATATATAATCTGGGTTGAAGAGTGGCATTGGGATGCAACCGCTCATCCGTATCCCAAAAAATTATTAAAACGACTATTATATTCATATTCAAAATTCCTTTTAAAAAATGCTGATGCTTGTATCGTACAAGGATCCTTAACCAAAGAATTTTGTTTAAATATTGGTGTTAACAAAGAGAAGATTTTTGTGGCAACACCTTGTGCTGTTAATTACAGCGAGATACCTAACGAAGATTTAAGAAAAATTTTGCATCTTGGAAATAAAAAAATTATATTATATTGTAGTCGAATCATAAAGTTGAAAGGACTTGAATACTTAATCAAATCATTTGCTCTATTAGAAGAAAATATGAACGATGTTTTCCTTCTTATTGCTGGAGATGGTCCTTTTAAAAAGGAATGCGAACAACTTGCGAAAAAATTGAGTATCAAAAATATTCTTTTTACAGGTTATGTAGATCCGAGGGATGTCGGAGATTATTATAGGGCTTGCGATGTTTTTGTTTTGCCTTCTATATTTCTTAGTGGTCAATATGAAGGTTGGGGTTTAGTAATAAATGAAGCAATGGCTTTTGGTAAGCCTATTGTTACCACTGATGCTGTTGGTGCTGCTCCAGATATGGTAAAAGATGGAATTAATGGTTATGTGGTTAAAAATAAAAATGTAGATGAGCTTTACAAAGCATTATATAAAATATTATCTAATGATGTATTAAAGGAAAAAATGGGTAAAAATTCAAGAAAAATTTTTGAAGAAAAAAACGATTATGAAAAAATGTTTGAAGCATTTAAAAATGCCATTGAGTATGTAAAGTAAAAAAGAAAGAGGCTGAGCCGCACTATATCACCTACAATGCACTTGAACGACTATATCATTGCTTCTCATCAATTGTTGCAACCGTTTATCCTGCGGATAAAAAAGATTTCCGCTTAAACCCTTACAGGGTTTTCGGGGTCAACGGGGCGGAGCCCCGTTACAGATAAAAAGAAGAGTGTCAGGATGGCTTCAACACTGCCCGCCAATTCACCATAAGCCTGCTCCGTCTTCTTCACCATATCGGCAATAAAAGGGGCTAAAAGCCACCCTCCGGCATAATTAACATGAACAGTCTTCTTTTCCTTCTCCCTGACCAGCTTGTACAGGTCTGAGAGGTCATATTCCTCCAATTCACGCTCTATCGTCTTCACTGACACCTCGAGCTTGTACTCTTCCTTGAGAAACGCCGCTACGTCTTCAAGCGTCGATCGGGGGTGATCCACGATATACATCACTATCCGCCCGAGCATTCGCTTTTTTATCTTCTTCTTTCGCCCCCTCTTCTTCCCTTCCCGCGGAAAATCGCCATTGGAATGCTCATATTGAGCTCTGATATTCCTCACCTGTCTATCCGTGTAATTGGTGATGGCTGCAACTGTTTTCTGTGGAACGCCACAGAATAACAGAAATACAACCATCACCCATCTCACCAGGTGAGACGACGGGTTGAACTCCAAAAAGTCCCTTGATGCATTTATAATTGCCTCTTTTGTGTTCATACCTATCCATTAGAAGAGACGATTATTTAAAGATAACGATAAAAGTTGATGGACCTGTGAGGGTAAGTTCTCTATCTCTTAAATTTCTGAGTTAAAACCGGAAATGAATTTTGTCCGGGGTTTTTGGGATTGAAACAATTGATGTGTACATGCAAGCAATAATGGGGGATCTCAATCAAAAAACCTATCTAAAAATTTTAACCTGATACCCGTTTTTTCTTGAATGGTCTTTAATATCATCTTGTCTTCGCGTTGTAGATATTTGATTTTAATCACAAAAGCCATATAAAGTACAAAATAAATCGGAAATATAATTAGCACAGACCAACAAGGTATTTGTTTAATAAATAGCCAAATAGTCGTTGTTATCAGAAACATTATCAATATAGCGATTGCGAAGATTTTTAGATATTGTTTATCATAAGGATGAAATCTTATCGAACGATAAATAACAATTAATTGCATAATATTCATGATAATAATACCACAAGCAGTGCCAATTGCTGCTCCTTCTATTCCAAAAGGTGATATTAATAGAAGGTTTAAAGCTACATTAGTCACAGCTCCAGCTCCCTGAGTAATCATGACAAATTTTGTTTTACCCATTGCAACCAAAGTATCCCATGTCAAACCAACAGATGCGTTAACGAAAAACGCAAATGCCAATATTCTTAGGACGGTTGCGCCTGAAATATATAATGACCCGAAGAGTAATAGAATAATCTCTTCTGGAAAGAATAGAAAAAATAAAAATAAAGGAAGAGTAATTAAAAAAATCCACCTTGTAATAGATTTATAAAGGCTGGAGAAATCTTGAATCTTCTTCTTAGAATAAAGTTCTGACATTACTGGGAGAAAAAGAAAAGCAAAAGAAGGTAGGACAAAAGTTACTAAATGTGATATCTGAGACCCAGCAGTGTATATTCCAATATCTTCAGAAGTTTTAAAAAAACCAAGAAGTAATCTGTCCGTTTGTGTATAAAATATATACGAAAAGCCACCAATTAGTAACGGCCACGAAAATGATAACAGCTCCCTACCAACGGATGCATCTTTTGTTTTTATATTTGACCCAAAAATAGGAAACAATTTTTTCTGAACTAAATACAGTGATATGCCTAAGGTTACTATGGTTCCAACGATGAAAGCAGCTAAGGCACCGTAAAGTAGATACCCAAAATATACAAATAAAATAAAAGCTGAAATTTTTATTAATCTTAGCATTATATCTTGCGTTAGAACTCTATATTTTGCATTTCCAAAACCTCTAAAGATGGCGGGTGTGATTTGATTTATTGTATAGAAAGGTAACGCTATTGAAAATATTTGCAGCACAATCTTTAACCTATTATCCTTAAAAACAAGACAAGCTATCTGATCGGATAATAAAAATAAAACGATGGCTAAGATAACGCTTAATATCAGGCTAAATTTTAAGCTAAATCGAATGGCATGTTTTACTTTATCATCTCTATTTTCTGCATGATAGTATGGTATAAATCTTGTCACACCACTTGTCAGACCGAAGACCCCGATAATCGCAAGGAACTCTACTACTGTTAATCCCAAGGAAAATAATCCGTATTTACTCGGTTCTAAAAACCTGGCTAATAGGATATTATTTACCATCCCCAACACTTTTCCAATAATCATTCCAACAAAGATTATTCCAGCGCCTTTTGCAACCGCTTTCAGTGATTTATCTAATTCCTCTGTATTGGTCAAATCTTCGTTTCCTCTTTGATACATACTCAAATTGAAAATCAGCAAATAATGCTATCGTATATTTTTCCTCATTTCTCTTGCGTTACCATGTACCAAAATATCATCATTGCCAATGCAAATAATATCCAGCCAAGATTTGTGTGCACAAATAACATGGCTTCTCCTCCTTTATAATAACCAACTACAGTGATTATCATTATTCTAAAAATATTCATGAAAAATAATATGCATGCTCCTGCAATTGTGTATATACACATTTTTCTAAGGGGGAGTTCTTTTGTTGCTATGAAATATGCAACAATAGCTGAAAGAAAGACTGTTATGGACTCGACACCCGAGCAAACCGATGCAATACCTACCTTAAAACCGTTAAAGTTTATACCCCTCCATCCCCCCTCCGCGTAAATAGTTGTTGGCGCTATGAAATTGAGGAAAAAAGCTGATAATCTCGTAGATATACGTGCCATTGGAACAAAAACAGGGTGTTCAGAAGCACCAAAGATGATGCCTATCCCTCCAAATAAAAAAGCATATACCGAGATAAAAATGAAAAGGAAATAAGTTACGAACGATATCATTTTTTCATCCAATTTTAAAAAGCGAAATAAGTTCATATTTAGCAAAATTATAATGAACCCTATTGATAATATCCCGTAATCTAAATCTCTAAAAGCATCGCTTGCATACAAATTATAAGCGACATCAATAAGAATTAAAACTAATCCTAAACAACAGTGTTGTATATTTATTTCGTGAATATAGGCAACCTCCTTTCTATTCTTAGTGTAATAAATGTAAATAAGCATTAGCGGAATAAAAATAAGAGCGATACCAAACAATTTAGATGCATGTGCCCATGTAATAAGAATTTCTATTCCTGCGAGTATAGTCCCTATGCAAAAGCCATAAAATATCTTTTCCCATGTGTTCATTTTAATCATTCAATCTTTTATTTATTATTAAAAAGCTTATCGCTACTTCGAACCATGACCAAACTCCATAGAGCCACCTACAAATAACGCCAGTATCAGCAAGAATAAAAGTAAGTTCCGCTTGTTGTCTTCCGAAGGTTCCATGTAACATAAGAGGAAGTATATAAATATATATGTCCCCAAAACCTGCCCCCTTCTTTTTTCAATATCTGCTTCAATAAGTTATCTAAAATTTTAACTATTTAGAACTGATATTTCTCATTATTTGAAAGTAATTTGTCAACTATTTGCTAAAATAATTTATCATGTAGAAGGTTTTAAAACCCTACCTGTTAAATCCTTTATTAGAAATGGAAAATTTAGAATGCGATAGTCTGGACGCATTAGATGAATATTGGGCTGAGGAATACGAACAGGATTATGTCAAACCATCTTCTGATTCTAAATTCAATTTTATAGACGCTTTCGATAAAGCGAAAATAATAGCAATCATATTAATAGCATTGTTAGCTTTTAATTTGCTCCCGGTAGGCATAAGCAGAGCAAACACAGGCACTTTAAATACAACAGATAAACCCGAAACCACGATAAACACATCTTCATCAGCAGCCAGTGATTATCTGACTTCTAATACAATTAATGAAAGTAACGTTACGAGTGTAAAGGCGGCAAATGAGCCGCCACAGATTAAGGGTTCTCTAAATGCAGGCGGGTTCGTAAACGAGCCATTTACATGGAATTATTCCTTTTACGTCTCTGATCCAGACGGAGACGAAATAACAGCGACAAGCGATGACCCTCACATCACTTGGGATGGACTTGTTGCCACGTTCAATTACTCAGATGTTGGGGATTACCCCGTGAAGTTAACTTTTGTGGATTCTCATGGTGCGAACGTATCTGGAACCGGGATAATAAAAATTGTTGAACGAAGAGAAAATGAATTCATAAGAGCAGCACACGGTGGAGAACTGAAAGATAGCAATGGACATATAGACGTAAACAAAACAATAGAAGCGTTGAAAAAAGTTTATGCAAATGCGATTGTTCTTGAACCTGCCTATGATAAGCAGTGGGAAGATATTTTAAATTTCTTGCCCGCAGCGAATGAAAACAACATAAAAGTATTCCTGATTTTGCCAGATGCAAGACGTGGAGTTTGCTCTCCAGGTGAGACGGCGCCCGATCCTGATGCATCACCATGGTATTGTGATTTTCCTAAACCCTATGGCAAGAATTATGTAAACTGGATAGAAGAACTTGCGAATCTCTCTTTGGAATATCCTGTTTTTGAGGGTGTTTTCATAGATGATTTTGAACATGGAATACCAATTAGAAAGTATAGTAGTGGGTATGCAGGTTTTACTATTGAATACATAAAAGAAGTGATGCAAGCAAAAAATAGAATAAATCCTAATTTCAAGTTCCTTCCCGGAATCTATTTGTCTCGTGGCCTCTCAGATTTCATTATCTATTTCTGGAAAAGCAGTGAAGGAGGTTATGCTATGCTTTCTACAACCATAAACTATCCGGGAATTGTGAATAATGCATCTCTTAAATTAATAACTCACCCAATCGGGGATAGCCAATATGATGAACAAATTTTAATAAATAATAAAGTGGTTTATGACAGTAGCTTGGAAGGTATTCAACTGGTAAAAACAGTTGATTTGACTCCTTATGATTTATCAAATACAGATTTAAAATATAAATTCATTATTCATAATGTATCATCACAATATCCCCAGCACTGGGTTACTCCTTTGCTGAGCATTAATGGAGAAAAAATTGAAACAGAGTGGATTTTTGAAAAGAAAGGTAGTTTTAGCTACGAAGAATACTATGATAAAATCAAACCATACTATGACCTGACAGATGGTGCAATATTTTGGTCTAATTTCTTTGATTTAATAGAACCAGAAAATGAAGTTGTCAAAGAGGTATTGGATATAGCGAAAGAAAGGGTGGGGAAGAATAAAGTTATTTTCGGTCATTTTTACGGTGCAGAGCCGTGGAAAGAACCGGTATTCCCATCTGATTATTATTTTGATACTTTCGCAAAAATAAACTTCCAGAAAACAGATGGCGTAAAGCCCTGGTATGCTTTTTTATTGCCTTATTATCTTAATTATTCAAGTGGCATTTATTCACAGCCTGAGAATGATAACCCAAGCTATGACTTTCGCTTCCATTATCCAGTCAGAACATCTTCTGAACTTGGATTCTATCACGGCATAAAAACCGAGATAGCCTTACCAGAGAGTATTTCAGATGCGAACATAAGTTTTAAAGTCACGGATGATCGCTCAAAGCCTACTTTAAAGTGGGTAAAGGAATTGGTAATAAAAACAGGAGAATTTGAACAAAATTTCTCATGCAGGTCTGATGAGAGTTGTCTCTGGTTCAGAGAAAACAAAACTATTTGGTGGGACTCAGTTGGTAGTGACGGAGTAGAGCAACAAATTTCTGAAGATCTATTGTCCTACATCTCTCCTGGTGAAAAGATAACTTTAGTTTTAAGAATGCGTGCTGATATGTTTTACCCCCCAGGTATGGCTCACTGGGACGTTAATGTTTACGTTACAAAACCAAAAATTATGATAAATGGTGAAGAAGTGCATGCGAATTGGAGCTTTGTATCTGGAAATGCATTGGAAAGTCTTTGGCTTAAGTCCTCTGAGCATATAAAGGAACTTTTCAGGGAGATTGCACTTGGACCCCCCGGCACCCTCATCGGCACCGTCTCCTCTGCCGGGAACCCCATACCAAACGCAACCGTCACCGCAGGTGAGTATGAAACACTAACAAACGAATCCGGCTCATATCACATGAAGCTCCCCCCTGGCACATACACCGTCACCGCATCCGCCGAAGGATACGAACCCGCAAGCGAGAACGTCACCATCGCTCCGGGCAACAATAAAACTCTCAACTTCTCGCTATCACCGCCATCGCTACCGCATACCGTCTATGGTTTCGTCTTCCTTCATAATGGCACCACACCCGCCGTCGGTGTAGACGTCACCCTTGCTCACGAACAGGGCAACCTCTCCACGTGCACTGCATCTGACGGCAGTTACACCTTCGACCTCGGTAACCTCCCCTCCTATAACGACAACGACAGGCTTCAAATAACTGCATCCTCGGGGGAGAGCTTCGCATCCGCAAACATCACCGTGAACACCAGTGTTGAACCGCAAAAAGCCCCTGACCTCGTTCTTAACATCCCGCCCTCTATCTCACTCACGAGCCCCGCCAGCGGCGCACTCATCAACTCCTCGTCCGTAACGCTACAATGGACATCATCAGACGACGATGGCGACGCTCTCTCCCATACCGTTATCCTCGACGGTTCTTCTTATGACGCCGGAAGCTCATCCTCTTACACCCTCGCATTAGCAGATGGCACACACACCTGGAAAGTCGTCGTTTCTGATTCGTTCGTATCCGTTGAATCGGCGACCCGAACGTTCACGATAGACACCACGCCGCCTGTCGTCACAATAGACCCCGTTACTTCGCCCACAAGTAGCACCACACAAACCATCTCCGGCTCGTTCATCGAAACTGGCTCCGGCATCGCTCGCATCACCGTGAATGGCATACCCGCCGAAATCTCTGGAACCACATTCTACGCTAATATATCGCTGTCTGAAGGTGAAAACACCATCACTGTAATAGCAACCGACAAAGCAGGTAATTCCGATTCGCAATCCACGTCCATTATTATTCTCAAATCCGCTTCTATATCGCTCGCCAAAGCCTGGAACTTGCTCTC
>Ga0190315_1000547_pt1 | contig 18587 bp, 16 predicted proteins | sample 48701101_MG_FD_161673 | JGI IMG/M metagenome (GOLD analysis project Ga0190315, IMG submission 161673) | Hydrothermal vent sediment bacterial communities from Southern Trench, Guaymas Basin, Mexico - 4870-11-0-1_MG | ecosystem: Environmental > Aquatic > Marine > Hydrothermal vents > Sediment ...
CACAATCCAATTTGATTTCAATCTACCATTAAGATTTGGAATGACTTATATCGGCGAAGATGGAAAAGAACATACCCCTTTTATGATACACCGGGCTTTGCTTGGATCACTGGAAAGATTTATCGGCGTCCTGATTGAACACTACGCCGGCGCTTTCCCGCTCTGGCTCTCCCCCGTTCAAGTTAAAATCTTACCAGTTTCTTCTGAGAAACATTTAGACTACGCCCAGAAAGTTTATTCTCTACTTTCCGAAAATAATATTAGAACAGAAATTGACGACAGCAACGAAACCATCAGCAAAAAAATTAGAGAAGCGGGAAAACAAAAAATTCCTTATATGGTGGTGGTGGGCAAAAAGGAAGTTGGCAATAATTTGGTCGCCGCGCGAGCGCGAGGATCTAAAGATATTGAGAGTGTGGGAATTGAAAAATTTATTGGAAAGATTAAAGAAAAAATTAAAAACAAAGACTAACAAGGAGCAATTTTAAAAAAATAAAACAGTATGGCAATATATATATTGCCATACTGTTTTATTTTGTTCCAAAATTATCAACTTTTATCCGTATCTGAAAATCTGTGTCCATCCGCGCGCCATTTGTAAATTTATAAGTCAAGGAAGTGGCAAACACTGATTTGACTAGCACTTGCTACCCGTTGATACTCACCGTCAAGTCTGCCCACTCTTTCAAGGTTAGCTCCTGCGCGCGGGAATTTTTGTTTATTTTAAGTTCTTCAAAAATTTCCAAGACTTTACTTTTTTCCAAATTCAAACCGCCAGATAAATTATTAGCTAATTTTTTTCGCTTGGACGAAAAACCAATTTTGATAATTCTAAATAGACTTTTTAGGGACGCTTTTTCAAATTTTAGATTTTTCTCAATTTCAGCTGCTGACTTAATGCCGCTGATTTTCAAAATTGCCGAATCCACCTTCGGGACCGGCCAGAAAGAATTTTTGGAAACAAAACCGATTATCTTCGGTTCACCATAAATCTGGACGGATAGGGCTAGAATGCTTAACTTCCCGGGCGCGGCGCAAATTCTTTCAGCGACTTCTTTTTGAATCAGTAAAATCATTTCTTTTGGTTTCACGGAACTTTCCAAAAATAATTTAAGAATTGGCGAGGTAATATAATAGGGAATGTTGGCAACGACTTTATAGGAATTAGAAGTTTTTATATCATTAAAGGATGCCGTGGTTCTTTTTAAAATATCTCCCTCAATAATTTCCACATTTTTAAACCGTCCCATATTTTTTTTCAACAACTCGGCCATTTTTTTGTCTTTTTCAATAGCTATCACCTCGCGACACCTCAAAGCCAACTCGCGGGTCAAAATTCCCAAACCCGGTCCGATCTCAACCACAACATCTTTTTTATTCAAATCAGCCGCTCTGGCAATCTTTGCTAAAATCTCTTCATCAACCAAAAAATGCTGGCCAAGTTGTTTTAGAACGGCTAGATTGCTTTCCTTGAGAATGCTTTTTATTTTTTCGGGAGAATAAAGATTCATAAACAAATTAGTATTGAGCAACTAACACTAAGCGCTTGATACTTAACAATATTTTAAAGTATTTCTTCTATTCTTACTTTAATTTTTCCTGTTTTTTTATTGGCAATTTTTTTGAAAGCCCCGACAGACAAATCAATCGCTACCAGTGGATTGACAACATAGTCATTTACTTTGACAATCACACTTTTATTATTCGCTAAATTAGTTACCCTTAAAAATGTTCCTCGCGGGAAATTACGGCTGGCGGCAGTCAACGCTTGGGGATTATATAATCCGCGCGCGTACCAGCTGGCGATGCCGTTCTGAACGCGACCGATAACAATCTTTGTTCCCTTTTCAATAATTTTCGTTTGAGGTGCTTTTACCGTTTCACTGGAAATTAACTTTCTTGAAACTTCCTGTCCGTCTTCGCAAGTAATTTCCAAAGTTTTAATCCCCTTACCGTTTTCTCCTCTTTGGACAGTCCTAATTTTTCCATAAGATATTTTGTTGTTCAATCTCTCAACGGTTTGATATGGTATCTCAAATTTTTCCGAGACAATTTCCCGAGTTACCCTGATAACTTTAATTTCAATCCCGGTATAAATCGCCTCCTCTAATTTAGGCTCAATTTTATCCAATTTAGCAAGTTTTATTCCATTCTCTAAAAGAGCGTCTTCAACGGTTGAACCAAAAACAGATGTTTCTTTTTCTTCTCCATCGGAGATGATTTTTACCGGAATAGCTCTTTGAATAATAATTTTTGAGCCAGGAAAAACAACATCCTTGAGACCAGGCATTAGAATATCTCTTTCGCTTAATTTAATATCTGAACCAGCCAAAACATTTTGAGTGGTCGCTCCTTTAACCGCGGGAATTTTAAACTCCAAATTATTATCGTTAATAGTAACATAAAAAGATCCGTTGGATTTAAAATCTTCCTCTTCAGAAAAAGATTTATTTATGTCTCCAATAACCCCGCTTCCAAAAATAAGAAACGGCAACACAAAACCGAGAAAAATTAATTTTTTGAAACGAATGGGCATAATTTTATTTTTGTCATTCCGCGCTTGACGCAAAATCCAGGAGCAAGCACTTTGAGCATTAAGTTCAAAAATATTGCGGAAAGCCAATAAGTGTTTTTAAATTTTATTGAGAGTCTAATGCTTAGGTCCTGTTAATTCTCATCAACTATTTCCCTTTGGGAAAACTAGAAAGTGATTTTTGCTAATTTAATCTATCCCCAACCATTTCCCCCAAAAGGAAGACTTTATTTGGAGTGTTTGTGTTTGTGTCTGGATTCCGGCTTTTATTAAAATGATAAAATTAGTTTCCTAATTTCCCAATTTCTAACTAAAAATATTTATTAGCCATAATACTTCCACATTTAATCCTTTAATTTATTTTCCATTGTTTCTCTTATAACCTCTCCCGAAAATCCTTTTGCCCGTAGAAAGTTTGCCATTTTTTGATAAATTTTTTCTTTGGATAATTTCGCGTTATTCGCTTTTATAATTTTCATTTTCTTGGCAAACAATTCTTCCGTTATTTCCAATTCTTTTTCAAAAGGCAAAAGCTCCGTTAATTTCCTTTCTATTATTTTAGAGGCGACTCCTTTTTCTTTCAGTTCTTGGCTAATCATAAAGCTACCGCGGGGACGCAGATTTATTCGATCAAGAATCCAGGCCTCGGCAAATTTTTCATCATCAAGATATTTTTGTTCTTTAAGCTTTTCTATCACTTGGCTAATCGTTTCTTCCTTGATTTTTTTCTCTTTTAATTTCTCCTCCATCTCAAAAACCGACCTTAATCGCAAGCCAAGAAGTTTATAGGCCAATTTAAAAGCGTCTTTTGTCATATCAATACTTTAACACTTAAACACACTAACATTTTAACATAAAAACATACAAATGATTAATGTGTTATAATGTGTTAGAGGTTATTGGTTTAAAATGTTTAAATATTAATATGTATAGATTTATCATCCCTTCTCTTTTGTTTTTCGCGCTTTTAAAATCCGTGACTGAAAATCATGGTCTTTCGTTAGAGACGGCCGTGTTGTCAGCTTTGATTATCATCGCTACTTCTTTTTTAAACTCCCCTAAAAAACATCGGCTTTTGCCAATTATTATTTTAACTCTCGTTTTCACAAGTAATTTAATGTTCATTTTTAATTTGAAAAATGGATACCCTAAAAATATCTTCCTAGAATTGTTTTCTTTTATTTTTCTGCTAGCGCTTGCCGGCATAAACATTTTTTTTAATCAGCGCCGCCAACAGAAAGAAAAAGAAACAGAAATAAAGTCTCCAAATTTAGGGCATAACCTCATCAAAAGTGTTGTTTTGATTTCCGTTTTTTTGTGGGCAGCTGGAAGCTATGGATTATATTTAAACTTGGAGTTATCAATTCATTTGTTAATGCTAATCATTTTAATTAATATTATTTTCTCTACTCGCTGCCTTTTAAAAATAAACTTTGCGTCCCAAAAAATTCCAGCGGCATTATGGTTCTATCCTTTTTTATTTGGCCTTATTATGGTAGAATTAGTTTGGGCGATTTCTTTTTGGCCGATTGAACGGCTTGCCGTCGGAGCGATTATCCTCGCGAATTACTATGTCTTCTGGAATATTTTGGAAAGCCGCCTAAAGAATTCCTTAAATAAAAAAATTATTTTCTCTAACATTCTATTCCTAGCAATTGTTATCGCCTCGTTATTATTTTCCAGCCAGTGGGAAATAAGATAATTATGAATTGCGAATAGAGAATAAAATTAAAAAATTAAATTAATAATTCGCTATTTTATGAAAAAATTAAAATCTCTAAGAGCGCTTCAGGAAATAAAGAGAGATAAAAAGAAAGAGCCGTCGCCCAATAAACATCACAATCTATCGCGAAAAATATTTCGTTTTATTGTTGTGGTTGTTTTTACCCTGATCGTCGGCGGAATGGGAGGTATAATTCTTGATCGGTTCGGACTGCCTTATCTGCTGGTCCGATTTCCCGAATTAAATAAATATGAATTTATAAAGAGCGCCAATGAACGAACAATTATCATAGAAAAAACAGTTGAAACAAAAATATCAAGCGACCAAGCGGAAATTAGGGCAATTAAAAAAGTGATTCCCTCATTAGCAACTATCGTTTTTCTTAACGAAAAAAATGAAAATGACAAAAATATTGGCTTTTTGGACAGTAAAACCGGCTTTATTTTTACCAACGACGGACTAATTGTCGTTAAAACAGATCGTCCGCCAGCGGAAAATGAAATAATTAAAGTTAAATTTCATAACGGAAAAATTCTAGAAACTCAATGGGTCAGTTTCAATAAATCAAACGGCATCGCTATTTTAAAAGTGAAAGATAACGACCTGCCGGCAGTAACTTTCGGCGATTTCAATGATCTTGAACTGGGAGAAAAACTGATCGCCGTCAGAGATGAAGCGATAATGGATGTTTCCGTTTCCCAAATTATCAGCAATTACTCTCCCGCCGCAGGTTCAGAGGAAAAAAGCGGCGCCGCATCCCAAAAAAGAATTGTTATTACCAAAAATCTTTCCCAAAATTTTTACGGAACTCCTTTAATTGATATTAAGGGAGAAATTACCGGAATTAGTGAAGGGAAAAATTTAGTTATTCCCATTAGTGAAATTAGAGATTTTGTTAACAAGATACTGGAAAAATAAACTTGGAATATTTTTGTTCCTTTTGCCATTCCAAAAAATTCTGGGACGACAAAAATTAACACTCTTCAAACACCCTTAGATGTTTTCTCGCCGATTTTTCCCAGTTAAAATTCTTTATTCTTTCTTTTCCTTTTTTAATCAGGTCGTTTCTTAAACCATCGTCCTTGATGATTTTTTCAATCGCTTTGGCAATTTCTTCGGGATTATCTGGATCAACCAATAAACCGGCCTCTCCGGTAATTTCCGCCAGAGAAGAATTATTGGAAGCGATTACCGGCGTGCCATAAAAGAAAGCTTCTAAAATTGGCAGACCAAAACCTTCATACAAAGAAGGCAGAATAAAAATTCTTGCTTGGGAATATAACTCGGCTAATTCACGATCGCTAACCGCGTCGGTTAAAATAATATCTTTCCTAGCCGGCGATTTTTTAATTCTTTCCAAAGTTTTCCGCCAAAGCCATCCTTTTCCGCCAATGATTATTAGTTTGAAGTTTGAAACTTTATCCCTAGTTTTGGTCGGGGATTGAAATTTGAAACTTTTTTTAAGCGTTTCAAAAGCTTTTACCAGATTAATAATATTTTTCCGTGGCTGGATGGTTCCAACAAAAAGAATATAAGGATTAGATATCGCAAGAACAGAAGATTTTCTTCTTTTGCTTGCCATGGGATAAATTTTTCCATATCCATGATAAATAACTTTTACCTTATCGGAATCAACTCCATATAAATTAATCAAATCATTTTCGGTCGTTTGCGAAGGGACAATAATTTTATCCGCCATTTTTACCGCCCGCCGAGTATGCCAATCTAATAGGAGCCTATTTCGAAAAGTAAAATGTTTTGGAAATTTTAGAAACGCCAAATCGTGGACAGTAATAACAATTTTTATTTTTTTCGGTTTGAAAAACAAAAACGGCGCGCTTTGAATAGGCATAAAAAGAATATCTGGTCTCTGCTTTTTTATTTCCCGAGCAAAACAAGTATAGGTCCAAAACAGCAGCGGCCATTTTAGGATTTTTAAATGGCAATTTTTGGAAAGTCTTATTTTTACTTTTTCCCGGGTGTACAAAAAATATTCGTTGTCTTGATCAACTTCCAGTAAGGCGTTAACAATTTCCCTCGTGTAAGTTTTCACTCCGCTGGGAGAAATATTAGCCAGTTCATTAATGTCAATAGCAATTTTCACGGAGATAGGATAATAATGGAGATAAAGCTTGCAATTAATAATTCGCTATTCGCTATTTTTTTTTCGGTGGCACAATTTGTGAATCTCTTTTAGTTTTTTATTCGTGATGTGCGTGTAAATTTGTGTGGTGGTAATATTGGAATGTCCCAACATTTCCTGAACAGAACGAATATCGGCGCCATTTCTTAAAAGGTCGGTGGCAAAGCTGTGTCGCAAAGTGTGGGGAGTAACTTTTTTAACAATTCCCGCCCGAACAGCGTATTTTTTGACAATTCGCTGGATGCTTCGGGGAGTAAGTCGGCAATCTTTCACGATTTTTCTCTTGGGAGTTTCCCTTTTGTAAAAAGAGGTCAGAGGAATTTTTGAAGGCGGTTTTTCCTTCTTAGGAGACGAACGCAATTTTGAAACAAATAGCGCTTTCTCAGGATCTTTTCTTTTTTCTAAATATTTTTTTAGCGCCTTTTTAGCCGATTCGGAAATAAAAACCACTCTTATTTTATCCCCCTTCCCCCGAATACTAAACTCTCCTCGTTTTAAATTAACATTCTCCCGATTCAAACTTGCCAGTTCGGAAACCCGTAATCCAGTGCTGAATAGTAGTTCCAAAATCGCTCGATCGCGCCAATTAAACAATTTATCGCCTCTGACCGAAGAAAGCAATCTTTCAATTTCTTCTCTCTCTAAAAATTCCACTTCCCGCGTTGAGGTTTTCCCCAGTTCCACTTTTTCCGCCGCCAGTGATTTAATATTTCTTCTAGCTAAATATTTTAAAAAACTCCGCAGAGCGATAACATAATAATTCTGCGTGTTTTTCTTAAGCGACCTATTACTCTTACCTATCCGCCGATTAAGATGGACTCGGTACTTTCTCGCTAGTTCGTCAGTAATTTGCTCCGTCGTTTTAATTTCCGACCAAGAAATAAAATCACTCAAATAACGATCGTAATTTTCAATCGTTTTCTGGCTACGATTTTTTTCCACCTCAAGGTACTCAAGAAAATCAGTTTTAAGGTTTTTGATATCCATAAATTCTAGTTCAAAAATTTAAAGGTAGAAATCATAAATATAAAAATAGAAATTAGAAAATTTAATTTCCAAACTTCTTAACTTCCGGTTTCTTATTTTTCATTTCTTATTTTTCATTTCTTATTTTACCTTTTTCAAAAATTTCTTTAAATCCCCCGCTAACTCCGACTTAAAAATTTTAATTTTCCCGTTCGGCAAGGTTATTTTTAATCTTACCGCGTGAAGAAACTGTCTTTTTAAATCAACCGCCGGCAGTTTTTTAAATTTATATTTTTGGTCGCCAACCACCGGGTGTCCAATCGCTTTAAGGTGAACTCTGATTTGGTGCATTCGTCCTGTTTTAGGCATTACTTTTAACAAAGTATAATCATTGAAATATTTGACTGCTTCGTAAAAAGTCGTCGCGCTTCTTGAGCGAAGATACTCTTTTTTAACAGTGTCAATCACCGTCTGACAGCCAAATTTATTTTTGGATCGGGCAATGGACAAGTTTATTGTTCCTTTTTTATGTTTTACTTTTCCATAAACCAACGCCCAATATTCTTTTTCCGTTTTTCTTTCTTGAAACTGTTTTTTTAGAAAATCAAAACTACGGTTATTTTTTGCGGCGATGATAATTCCAGAGGTATCTTTGTCTAACCGATGAACAATCCCCGGCCGTGTTTTATTTTCCCCAACATTTTTTATTTTTGGATAACGTTTTAACAAAAAATCAGCCAATGTAGCTTGGATATTATTCTCCTCCCGAAAGGAGCTAGAGACGCCTTTTGCCGAGTGAACTAAAACTCCCGCCGGCTTGTCCAATACAACCACATCACTATCTTCATAAATAATTTTTATACTTATTTCCTTTCTCGGCAAGGAGGGAATGGAAGAAAATTTGAATGCCGGCAAAATTTTTATCTCATCATTTTCTTTCAAAACATAATCCGCTTTTATTATTTTATTATCCACCAAAATTTCCCTGTTTTTAATTTTCCTCTGCCACTCCGCCCGCGATTTCTCGGGATAAAAACCAGCTAAAAATTTATCAATTCTTTGCTTGGCTTGACTGGCAGTTATTTTAACCTTGCTGCTCATAAAGGCTTTATAAATTTAGAATCTTGTAATATAGCAAAAATAAACTTGATCATAATTAAATGATAGTTTATCAACAGAGTTTGGTCAATGAAAATAAATATGCCCTATTTACTAAACCTGATAAAAAGGCTAAGATAATAAAGCAATCGTTAATTTTAATTTATGAAAATAGTCATTATTGGGACTGGATATGTAGGACTGGTAACTGGCGCTTGCTTGGCCGATTTGGGCAATGAAGTGATTTGCTATGATATTGACAAGAAAAAAATAAAGCAATTACAATCCAGCGACGCGCCAATTTATGAGCCGGGATTAAAGAGGATATTAAGAAATTTAAACATTTCAAAAAAAGCTAACACCGCGGCAGCGATGCGAAAGAATAAAGTTTTAGAATTAGGAAGTATTACTTTCACAAGCGATCCCGAAGAAGCAATTAGAAATGGTAAAATTATTTTTATTACCGTCGGAACCCCCCAACAAAAAGACGGCAATGTTGATTTGTCTTTTGTAAAAAGCGCCGCGCGGACAATCGGAAAATTTTTAAACGGTTACGCTGTTATAGTTAATAAGAGCACTGTTCCTGTTGGAACTGCCAGATTAGTCAAGAAAATAATCTGCGGTTATCATAATAAAAATTTTGATGTTGTTTCCAATCCCGAGTTTTTGAAAGAAGGAAATGCCATCAAAGATTTTTTTAATCCAGAAAGAATTATTATTGGCGCAGAGTCAAAAAAAGCGAAAAGAATAATCAATAATCTCTACCAACCTTTCAGCTGTCCAATTCTTAATACCAGCCTAGAAACATCCGAAATGATTAAATACGCCAGCAACGCCTTTCTGGCAACCAAGATTTCCTTTATCAATGAAATCGCCAATGTCTGCGAAAAAGTCGGCGCCGATATTAAAGGGGTATCGCAAGGAATGGGAATGGATTCGCGAATCGGCGAAAGTTTTTTGAAGGCGGGCTTAGGTTACGGAGGCAGTTGTTTTCCCAAGGATATCAAAGCGCTCCATAATATCGCCCTCTCTAATAATTATCGCTTTAAGCTTTTAAAAGCGGTAATTCAGGTTAATAACGATCAGAGAAAATTGCTGGCGAAAAAAGTTAAAAAAATGCTGGGAGGCTTAAAAAACAAAAAAATCTGCCTTTGGGGTTTATCCTTCAAGCCAAACACCGACGACTTTCGGGAATCGGCAGCGATTGATCTGATTAAACTGTTTCAAAAAGAAGGCGCAGCGATAAGCGCTTACGATCCCAAAGTAAATTATGAAGAATTTACAAACAAAAATAATTTCAGAAACAAAATAAATTTTCATCAAGATAAATATGCCGCCATTAAGAATCGCCATGCTTTGGTTATTGTCACTGAATGGAGCGAATTTAAAAAAGCCGACTTAGGAAAAATTAAAAAATTACTGAAAAAACCGGTAATAATAGATGGGAGAAATATTTATGAAATTGGGAAAATGAGAGAACTGGGATTTAGATATTTAAGCGTGGGAAGATAATTTAATAAATTTAGCGCTTATGCGTTTCAATCTGTGTTTATCAACATCTAATCTATAAATGGCGCGCTGATAAATACAAATTTTCGGATGATGATAATTAAAACAAAATTTAATCAGACGCATAAGCCCTAAAATTAAAAAAATGAAAATACTTGTCACAGGCGGCGCCGGATTTATCGGCAGCCATTTGATAAAAAAATTATTGGAAGAAAATTTTTCTGCTGTTTGTGTGGATAATTTTAATAATTATTATAATCCTGAAATAAAAGAAGAAAATGTCAGCAGATTTATAAACAACTCTAATTTCAAACTTTATCGGGAAGATATTAGAAACTTTGAAGCGTTAAATAAAATCTTTGAAAAAGAGCGCTTTGACAAAGTAGTTCATCTGGCCGCCATGGCGGGAGTAAGAAATTCTATCAGATATCCCGCTTTATACAGCGAAGTTAATATTCAGGGAACAATAAATCTTCTAGAGCTGGCCGGAAAATATAAAATCAAGAATTTTATTTTTGCCTCCTCTTCTTCGGTTTACGGCGGAAACACAAAAATTCCCTTCTCGGAAAGTGATCAAGTAAATCATCCCATCTCTCCATACGCCGCCACTAAAAAGGCGGGGGAGCTAATTTGCCACACCTACCATCACTTATATCATCTTAATATCATTTGCCTGAGATTTTTTACCGTTTATGGTCCGAGTGGACGCCCTGATATGGCTCCTTATAAATTTACCGGAAAAATTTTGGCGGGAGAAGAAATCTCAATGTTCGGCGACGGAAGTTCTCAAAGAAATTACACTTACATTGACGATATTACCGAAGGAATTTATTCCGCTTTAAACAAAGATTTTGGCTATGAAATAATTAACTTAGGGGGATCGCAGCTTATTTCTCTCAAGAATTTTATCTCGCTAATTGAAAACATTAGCGGCAGGAAAGCCAAGATAAAACAAGTTGGCGAACAATCAGGAGATATGCCGATAACCTCCGCTGATATTTCCAAAGCAAAACGATTATTAGATTATTGTCCTAAAACGGACATAAAAAAGGGGATGAATATTTTTATTGACTGGTTTAAAAAAAAGTATTATGAGTAATGAAAAAATGCCTGAGAAAGAAATTTCTATTATTGTTCCTTGTTTTAACGAAGAGAGTAATGTTGAGATATTATATTCCGAAATTTTGAACGCCTGTAAAAATTTAGATAAAACATTTGAAATTATTTTCGTTGACGATGGCTCCACTGATAAAACTTTTGAAAAATTAAAAAAACTTCAGCAAATTAAAATTATCAGATTTAGAAAAAATTTCGGACAAACAGCCGCGCTTGACGCCGGATTTAAGAAAGCGTCTGGCGAGATAATAATAACCATGGACGGCGATCTGCAGAACGATCCTAAAGACATTAAAATCTTATTGGAAGAATTAGAAAAAGGCAGATATGATTTAATCTCGGGGTGGCGCAAAAATCGCCGAGACGCGGCAAGCAAGAAAATAATTTCCCGGGGAGCAAATTTACTACGAAAGTTTTTCGCAAATGACAATATCCATGACAGTGGCTGTACCTTGAAAGCGTATAAAAAAGAATGTCTGGAGAATCTGGATCTTTACGGAGAGATGCACCGTTTTATTCCGGCTATTTTAAAATGGAAAGGGTTTAAGGTTGGAGAAGCGAAAGTCAGCCACCGCCCAAGAATTCACGGCAAGACCAAGTATAACTGGAAAAGAACAATCAAGGGATTATTAGATATGATGAATTTGTGGTTTTGGAGAAAATATTCATCCCGTCCTCTACATTTTTTCGGAGGATTGGGGGTTTTGTTGATGGGAGTCAGTTTGCTTTTAGGAATCTACACTTTTTATTTAAAGATTTTTCAAGGCATTGATTTATCAGACACCGCATTGACTTTACTGTCCGCTTTCACTTTCTTAAACGGAATTCAGTTTTTAATCTTCGGTATTCTATCGGACATTTTAATAAAAAATTATTATCAAAAGTCAAAAGAAAAACCGTATTTAGTTAAAGAAATAATTGAAAACGATTTATGAGAATTTTGATGCTTAACTATGAATTCCCTCCTTTGGGCGGAGGAGCGGGCAACGCCACTTTTTATTTATTGAAAGAACTCGCTAAATGTGATAATTTGAAAATAGATCTGATTACTTCATCCGTTGGCAAACATAAAGAAAAACAATTTGCCAAAAATATAAAAATTTATTATTTAGATATTGGAAAAAGCGATAAAAGTTTACACACGCAAAATTTCAAGGATTTATTAAAATATAGCTGGAAGTCCCGCGAATTTGCCAAACATTTAATAAGCGAAAATAATTATAATTTAATCCATTCTTTTTTTGGAATTCCTTGCGGGTATATCGCAATGAATTTAAGATTGCCGTATATTATAAGTTTAAGGGGAAGCGACACGCCTTTTTACAGTAGGAAATATTTTTTATTGGATAAACTAATTTTTAAAAAATTAAGTAAAAAAATCTGGAAAAATTCAAGAGCGGTTATCGCCAACAGCGAGGATCTGAAAAATCTGGCGTTAAATTCCGCGCCTGATCAAAAAATAGGAATAATTTACAATGGAGTAGACACAAAAGAATTCAGACCAAGCAACAAAACGAACCAGAAATTTACGGTAATATCAACTTCCCGTTTAATAAAAAGGAAAGGAATTGAATATTTAATTGACGCTTTTATTAGATTTAATGATAAATATAATAATAGTAAATTATTATTGATCGGCGATGGAGATTTAAAAAAAGAATTAAAAGAGAGAGTTAGAAAAGCGGATATTCAAAACAAAATTGATTTTTTAGGTCTGGTAAATCATTTTGAAATTGCCGCTTACTATCAACAATCTGATGTTTTTGTTTTACCATCCTTAAATGAAGGAATGAGCAATTCCCTACTGGAAGCGATGGCGAGCGGATTGGCGATTGTGGCGACCAATACGGGAGGAGTTAAAAATTTAGTTAATTCCGCAAACGGCGTCATTATTGAAAAACAAAACAGTAATGATATTTTTAACACTTTGGAGAGATTATATCTAGATAATAATTTACTTAGAAGTATGAAAGTTAACAGTAGAAAGAGAGCTGAAGAAATGAGCTGGGAGAAAGTCGCTGGGGAATATTATCAATTATATTTAAGTATCATTTAAATTTATGTGCGGCATTTGCGGGATTTATAATTTTAAAAATGAAAGAATAGAAAGAGACGATCTGAAAAAAATGAACGACGCTCTAACTCACCGAGGGCCGGATGACTCCGGATTGTTTGTTGATGAAAATATTGGATTGGGACATCAAAGATTATCTATTATTGACTTGTCACCAGCCGGACATCAGCCGATGTTTTATGATGATTTAATAATTGTCTTTAACGGCGAAATTTATAATTTTCAAGAGGAACGTGAAAAATTAATTGAAAAAGGATATAAATTTAAATCAAAAACCGACACCGAAGTAATTTTGGCTCTTTACAAAAAATACGGAAAAGATTGCCTAAAATACTTGCGGGGAATGTTCGCTTTCGCCATTTGGAATAAAAAAAATAAAACGCTTTTCTGCGCTCGAGATCGCTTTGGGAAAAAGCCATTTAAATATTATTTTGACGGCAAGAGTTTTATTTTTGCTTCAGAATTAAAAGCGATTTTAAGTTTAAATAAAATAAAAAAAGAGATAGAATGGGAAGCAATCGATAATTATTTAACCTTGCAATATGTTCCTCATCCGAAAACGGGATTTAAAAATATTTTCAAGCTTCCTCAAGCGCATTATTTGGAAATTAAAAACGGCAAAATTAAAATAAAACGATATTGGGATTTAGATTACTCTAATAAATTAGATTTAACAGAACAAGAATGGTGTAAAAAATTAGAAAATAAATTGGAAGAAGCGGTAAAATTGCGAATGATTTCCGATGTTCCGTTGGGAGCTTTCTTATCGGGCGGAGCAGACAGCAGCGCGGTTGTCGCTATGATGAGCAAATACACAAGCAAAGTAAAAACTTTTTCTGTCGGATTTAGGGAAAAAAAGTATGATGAATTAAATTTTGCTAAAATAGTAGCCAAACAGTATAATACTGAACATCAAGAATTAATTATTGAACCGAAAGACTTTAATGCCGGCTTAATAGAAAAATTAGTTTATCAGTACGAAGAACCTTATGCCGACCCATCGCAACTGCCGACTTTTCTGTTGGCAGAATTTACTAAAAAATATGTAACGGTAGCGTTAAACGGCGACGGCGGCGATGAAAATTTCGGCGGATATGATAAATATGAAAAACATTTGATAGCTAAACATTTACAACTTTTACCACTCAAAAATCAGCTTGCCGAATTAGCAAGTTTTATAGATAAAAATATTTACAGTTCATTTTTATTATATAAAGCCAGCTTATTTTTCAAAACACTCAACCAAAAAACTTGGCAAAGACATCTGAATTATACCCACTATTTTGACACTTATATTAAAGAGGATTTTTACACTGATGATTTTAAAAATATTTTAAGAGATCACTCCTCTTTTGAATTTTTTGAAAAAATAGTAAAAAATAAAAATGGCTTAGAGTATCTTGATCAAATATTTTATCTGGATTTTAACAGTTATGTACCGGATGATGTAGTGGTAAAAGTAGATATTGCCACAATGGCTCACGGCCTGGAATCTCGCTCGCCGCTCTTAGATTATAAATTTGTGGAGCTTGTCGCTCAAATTCCCGGCAATTTAAAAATCAGAAAAATGGGACGAGAGAGAAAATATATTTTTAAAAAAATGCTAAAAAAATATCTGCCTGATGAAATTTTATACCGCAAAAAAATGGGATTTGGCTTGCCGATTGACAACTGGTTTAGGAATAATTTAAAAGATTATATTGAAAATAATATTTTAGACGGCGGTTCGCTAAGCAGAAAAATAATGAAAGAAAATAAATTAAAAGAATTATTAAATAATCATTTTGATAGAAAAAGGGACAATTCAAAAAAACTTTGGGCGTTGATGGTTTTAAATTTATGGTATAGGAAATTTTTTAGCGCTAAATAGAATTTGCTATTTACTTTAAATTAAGAAATTCTTAATTTTCCCTTCCTTGAGTAAGGAGGGGAATAAGTTGTATTTCGTAATTTAAAGTATTTAACTAAATTTGACACCTGTTCCATAATAGTATATGCTAAAATGGAATGGAATTCATAATAGTAATTTTTAAATATTTCTATGAAAAGACGCCTTATTTTTGACAGTATTTTAAATCAAAAAAATAGCAAGAAAATTTCAATTATTTTGGGTCCTCGCCAAGCGGGGAAAACAACTATTTTAGAAGAGCTTTATAAAAAATTAGGGGGTGTGTTTTTAGATATTGATATTTTTAGCAACTATGAAAAAATTTCTGCTTATGAAAAATTTATAAATTTTATCCAGCTGAAAGGATATAAAAAAGATCAAAAAAGTTTTTTTTATGTGTTTCTGGATGAGTTTCAAAGATACGCCGACTTGACAATAATAATGAAAAATATTTACGATCACCACAGTAATATAAAAATTTACGCATCCGGATCATCATCGTTATTGATTAAAAATGCCATCCAAGAAAGTTTGGCGGGAAGAAAGCAAATCACACATCTCTATCCTTTATCGTTTAAAGAATTTTTGATTTTCAGAGAAAGAAACGATTTATTGGAAGAAATTGAAAATCTAAAAAAAATTAAAACGGGAAATTATAGCAAGCTTACTCCCGAAGTCTTTAAATACCTCAATGAATTTATGGTTTTTGGCGGCTATCCTGAAGTAGCGTTAAGTAAAACGCGCGAGGAGAAAATAGAGGCATTGCGAAACATTTTTGATTTGTACATAAAAAAAGATTTGGTAAATTTCTTAAAACCGGCAATAATTGACAGCGCTCACACTCTTATTAAACAGCTGGCAATTAATAATGGAATGATAGCAAATTACAGCAATTATGGAATGAGAGTCGGTATTGACGCTAAAACCGTTAAAAATTATATCCGGATTTTAAGAGAAACATTTTTAATAATTAAATTAGTCCCTTATTTTACCAATAAAAATAAGGAGATTGCCAAAATTCCAAAAATTTACTTTTTGGATAATGGAGTAAGAAATTATTTTTTTAATAATTTTAACGATCCTGAAATGAGAAACGACGCTGGAATTTTATTTGAAGGTTTTTATATTTCCGAAATTATTAAAAGCGGAGAAGATGCGGACAATATTAAATACTACAGAACAAAAATTGGCAGCGAAGTTGATGTTATTTTAGATAGAGTTTCTGAAATTATTCCAATAGAAATAAAATACAAAAGAAAATTGAAAGAATCTGACGCAAGGGGTTTAAAAAAGTTTATGAAAGAGTATAAAATTCCAACAGGTTATTTAGTGAACGCTGGAGAAATTAATAAGGAGCAAGATATAAAAAAAATAGATTGTTTTAATTTGCGTTAAACTTTGGTTTTTTAGTTTTACCCCATAAAACGATACCTTGACCTTCCAAATTATCGGGTTATTTGATAAGTGGACTTGTCATTTTATCTTTTTTGAGTCACAAAACTCAAAATCTTACCACTATTAGCAATACAAATAATTATCGTTAAATGTTCAACTTCGGAAAAAATTGGACGAATTATTCTAAGACCGTTGAGTATAAAGATTTAGAAGTGATGAAAAAATCTTTGACAGATTTGGTTGGCTTGGAAAATATTAAGGATAAAACTTTTTTAGACATCGGTTGCGGTTCGGGACTTTTTTCAATCGCAGCGAAAGAATTGGGAGCAAAAAAAGTTGTCGGCATTGATGTTTTATCTGACTCAATAAAATCCTCGGAAGAGAATAAAAAAAGGTTTGATGTTCAAGATATAAATTTTAAAAAAATATCTATTTTAGATAATAAAGTAAAAACTTTAGAAAAATTTGACACCGTCTACGCTTGGGGATCTTTACACCATACTGGAAATATGCGACAGGCAATTGAAAACGCGGCTTATTGCGTTAAAAATAACGGGTTGCTTGTTTTGGCAATTTATAATAAGCATTGGACATCGCCGATTTGGAAAAAAATTAAATATTTTTATAATATCTCTCCCAAGCTTATTAAGCCAGTAATGATTTTTGTTTTTTATTACATTATCCTAACGACAAAATTTTTGGCAACCAAAAAAAATCCTTTTCAAAAAAGAAGAGGAATGAATTTTTATTATGATGTTATTGACTGGATAGGCGGTTATCCTTATGAATACACAAGTAGAGACGAAGTTGTTGATTTTGTAAATAAATTTGGATTTAAGTTAATTAAATTTAATAAAGCTAGTGTGGCAACGGGGTGTAATGAGTTTGTTTTTAAAAAAGTATAAATAAAATAAATGAAAATTCTACATATCATTGATCATACTGGCATAGGCGGCGCGCAGACACTATTAAAAGAAATTTTTGAACATGAAAAAAATAACAAGAATATTTTTTGTTATGTTCTTAGAAATAATAAAATTAAGCTTGAAATGAATTGTCCAAATTTATATTTATGCAAAAGTTACCGTAAATTTGATATTAGATCATTATTTAAACTTAAAAAAATTATTAAAGATCAAGATATTGATGTTTTACACTGCCATCTACTTAAATCAATATTTTGGGGATATTTATTGAAATTATTATTTTTTAGAGATATAAAACTTGTTTTTCATGAACACGGCGAAATTTACAGAACGCCAAAATGGTACAATTTTTCTCTTAAGAAAACGCAAAATAAAACAAATTTATTTATCGCTGTTTCTAAAGCAACAAAAAATAAGCTGGTAAAAAATGCGGGTATTAATCCCGACAAAATTAAAGTTTTGTATAATTTTGTTGATTTAAATAAATTTAACTCAAAAAGGACTGGGAATTTTAGCCAAATTAAAGCAAGAAAGAAAATTGGCTTAAATGAAGATAATTTTGTAATCGGTTTTGCTGGAAGATTAGATAAAATGAAAGGGTGTGACATTTTAATAAAATCCATTCCTTATATTAAGATTAAAAATCTAAAGATTTTAATTGCTGGAAGTGGCACTGAAAGAAAAAAATTAGAAAAATTGTCAAAAAAATTGAATGTTAAAAATAAAACAATATTTTTAGATTATATTGAAAACATTATAAATTTCTATGGAACAATTGATGTGTTAGTTATTCCATCTAGATTTGAACCCTTTGGTTTAGTAGTGATTGAAGCCCAAGCTACTGGAGTTCCGGTTGTCGCATCTGCTGTATCAGGTTTAAATGAAATTATTTCTGATGGAGTAACTGGCTTATTGTTTGAACCCGAAAATGAAAAAGATTTGGCGGAAAAGATTGAGTTGGTTTGTAATAATAAGAAATTAAGGGAAAAGTTAATTGAGAATGGACTCGAGAATGTTAGAAGATATTCTTTGGATAATTATTTGATTGAATTAAAAAAAGCTTACAATAAGCTGTTTTAATTTTGTAATTTTTTATAATTGTTAACGGCTATTGGCAAAATGAAAGGTTACCACCTCTAAAATTAAAATTTTCCTTTAAGAAAAACAAGTTTGGATATTTCTAAAGGTATTTTTTAGCTAAAATAAACGGGAAATA
>Ga0190315_1000548_pt1 | contig 18550 bp, 52 predicted proteins | sample 48701101_MG_FD_161673 | JGI IMG/M metagenome (GOLD analysis project Ga0190315, IMG submission 161673) | Hydrothermal vent sediment bacterial communities from Southern Trench, Guaymas Basin, Mexico - 4870-11-0-1_MG | ecosystem: Environmental > Aquatic > Marine > Hydrothermal vents > Sediment ...
GTATCACGCACAGAGATACTGCTGCAAACTACATCGCCGCATCCATGACGTAGCGATGAAGAGTAAATTCGGGCGGAATCTGCTCAAAGAGAATCCGTCAGCAGCGATACGATGGTATGGGGGGTATATCGATTGAGCACCACCACAGGGCATCCTCCAGGTTCGAAAAGAATGTCCGGCGAATGCCTGCCGCCTCCAGACAGTCTCGTTGAGAGAGATCGCATCATAATGCAAGCGATATGTGATCACACACATCCTACAATGTCGCTCAACGATCTCGGTTTTAGTGGGGTGATATGGGCAAAAGCGTTCACCCGCGTCCGAAAAAGATTTGCCATCGAAAGAGCACCAATCGGACGAAAAAGATACTGCACTCCTGATGAAAAAACAAAAGAGCGGATGCGAGACGCAATATCAGAAGACACTATTCGGATCACCAGCAGACAGCATGGTTTTCTGCTTGCACTTTCGGGTGGGCATCTCTCTTGTAAGGATGTTGCAAATGCGATTGGGGTATCGTATGCGACTGCGGCACTCATGTTGCGAAGGTTGCGAGATGCGGGAGTGGTGCGCATGCGACATATATCAGGGAAACTGTATGTATACGAACTCACTGCACCGTATTCAGAACTCGAAAAAAGAATCTACGTCAGCGATGCACATACAGGTCCCCCGGTGTCGGACATGGAAGCCCGCTACTATGCGATCCTCCGGAATTCTGGATTGACGGGGCTAACTCTGTCGGATCAATACCGGAAGATATTCCCACATCGGTCGGAGAAGAGTGTTGCTTCTAACGTGCACCGGATAGCCACGGCAAAGAAGTGGTGCAGATGAGCCCTTGACATCCTCTCCGTGTTAAAACAACGGAGATTCCTTCCTGATTCATTGATTCATCCATTGATGACATCTCCAACAGGCACTACCCCGGTGCCCCCGGGTGCAACTACGCCAATCAGGTTTTGATCCTGAAGGGCGAATTTCTTGATGTTGATCGCAGCATTCACATCCCTATCATGGAGTGCACCACATCCTGTACACGCCCACTCACGATCCGATAGTTTCAGATTATGGTTAATCGACCCACAAACATTGCATATCTTTGAGGATGGCTCAAATCTTCCAATGTGTAACAACGTCTTGCCATACCACTCACACTTGTATTCAAGTTGTCTAGTAAACTCGTACCAACTCACATCACCAATTGCTTGTGCAAGGTGGTGATTTTTCATCATGCCAGATACATTTAGAGTTTCTACTGCAATCGCTTGGTTCTCGCGTACTAACTTTGTGGTTAGTTTGTGCAGAAAGTCTTTACGCTGGTTTGCAATTTTCTCATGCTGCAATGCAACTTTTTTACGTGCTTTATCTCGGTTCTTTGATCCTTTTTGTTTTCTACTTAATCTCCTTTGAAGAACTTTCAATCGTTGAAGGTTATTCTTTAAGAACGTCGGATTATCGATTTTAGTACCATCTGATAGAGTTGCAAAGTGCTTGACCCCGACATCAATTCCGATTGTGGTATCATGCCCAAATGGTTCTTTTCTTGGATTATCTCTCTCATCTTCAACCAGTATACTTATGAAGAATTTACCAGTTACAGTCATTGAAACTGTCGCAGTCTTCAATATTCCCTCAAACGTCTTACTCAACTTCGTTTTGATCCATCCGATTTTAGGGAGTCTCACTCGATTGTTATCAAAATCTACTTTATAGTTCTGTGGCACACTGAATGACTGTACAGGATTCTTTCTTGATTTAAATTTCGGGAATCCTTTCTTTTCTCTGAAAAATCGTGTGAATGCTGAATCAAGGTGTTTTTGTGTTTGTTGCAACGATTGCGCATTAACTTCTTTAAGCCATTCGTTTTCTTTTTTCAAGTTTGGCAGCAATTTATTAAGATCATAGCATGAAAGCGATGTTTTGTCTGTTTCATACGCATTGATCTTCTGCTCTAGTGACCAGTTATACACAAAACGGCACGCTCCGAAATGTTTGAGGAACATTTCTCTTTGCTCCTCCTCTGGATACAACCTGTATTTATATGCTACCAGCATTATGTTGTTATTGGTTTTACCAACACGTAATACTTTCGGTATACGTGCGCAATTCATCCCCACCCTAAAGGGTGGGGGCTTTCTTGCGCGGTGTTTGTAACGTTGCGAGACAGCAATTCTGCAGAGATGGTTGATGCCATGTTATTTTTTTAGTTATAACTAAAAAACGAAACCCGCGCTCATATTGCTGCGCAGCGAAAAACAAAGCATCTCATGCTGTCTTTCTGATATTCATATATATTATAGGAATGAGATCGATAGCAGTAGCCGCACCGAAACGTATATATACGCTGCGCACATAGATTACATTGCGTATAATGCGCAGGAGATGAAACAACATGGCAACGTACACAAAACAAGCAAATGGCATCACTACCGCAATCTCAATCGGGAGGGCAGCAGAGGATAGATATATCTCAGTCCAGATCAGATCGCACAAGGGGCTTGAGATCATTGAAGGAGCGCATATCTGGATTCCAGTAACGGAATTTCAGAAACTCTGTGAGGCAGCAATCAAAGAGGCGGAGCAATCCGCCTGACTTTTTGAGGTGAGAAGAAATGAAAATTAAAGTAAAAATCGATAATAATACTGATATTATCGATTTTTCATCGTATAACGAAATATGGGATGATGAGAAATGGGAACATCTCATAGATGAAGATGAATACGGTGATGATTGGTATCAGGATTGGTTCGCATCTCTGAAATCGATCTCAATCGATGGCAGAGAGGTTGATCTAACTGAACTTGATCCGTATGCTATATATTGCAAGATATATCGCGAAAAGTTGATAAAACTTGCAAAAGAAATCCTATCACATGATACCGGTGAAGGAGTATGTTATCCTGGATGCTTACCCGATCCGAAATATTCCAAGAAATTGAGGAACTTCCTTCAGAATCCCGATTGCGAAGAATCGTCCGTATTCGAGGGTTTTGATATTGAAAAAGCTATCGCAAGGCGTAGAATTGCTCTTGAAGAGCGTAATCGTGAGCAGGCAGCCAATTCAGAGCAAGTTTGGCGAGAAATTTGTGATAGTGAAGATACTATCATAGAATTTGAACTGGTAGATCGATAAGAGCGGCTGGAGATATGAGTTTTTAGGAGGGAGAACAATGATCACGAAAAGTAAATTCAATGGGCGGATGCCGATCTGCCCGAATTGCGGAAAAAGACTGCTCGACATGAGCGATGAGGACTATGCTGGGTATTATGACTCATCAGTTGCACATGAAGAGGATCCAGCGATGATGTACTCATTGCTTGAGTGCGATCACTGCTACACAACGTATTTGGTTGTGCACAGTGGTATCGAGCACTATCAGTACACAATCCCTTTCGAGGAGTGGGTCGCGGGAGTCATCTTCCACGACTGGATGATGACGTGGGATGAATACGAGTATCTGGCATCCCTCAGGGACTTTGTGCACGATAACTCAGCGTCCTGTGTTGAGACTGATCTTAAGATCAGTGAAAACGGGATCGTGCTAACTGCCATCGATCCAAACACGGTGGGGTGAGGGACATGAGTTCCGAGAAATACATCAACTATCGCCGTGCAGATGATCGCCGCATCATGACGATCTCGATCCTATCATCGAGCAAGGCTAAGTTTGTCATGTTTCAGATGTGGCTCAAAGAACATCACCCTGTGCGAGAGTGGTACCAGGGCGAGGTGATGGACGAGATCATCAGTAACTCGTCACTATGGCGAGAATTCCTTGCGCAGGAGGCGAGATAATGCCCCGCATCATAGTCATCGAGAATCTTCCGGACGGCGCTGATGCTGAATGGGTGCAGGACGGATTGCGGCGGATGCTCGGTGATGACATCGAGATACAACAGATCGCGATCGAGGAAACGCGCGGGTGACCCTGCGCGTGTTTCCTTTTGCCAATTCGGCGCATGGCTCACGCCGAAATCGTTATCCCCCCTGCGGGCACAGGGGAGATCGTGGCTGCGGAAGTGGTGCACCGCAGTCGTCATACAGCGCCGAACGAACGCGGACTGATCCACCGCAAGCGTTCTCTTGCGTGCAAGTCGCGAGCGGCACATGCTCCACTACGGAGCGAGGAGACGAATCAACAATGGATACAGAAACAAAACCAACAGCAGATGAAGAGTATGTGAAAAACGAGAAGCTCAAGCAGATCGATCAGATGATCGCAGAAATCAATGCGATGAAAGCCGATGCGATTGCGAGATCAAAAACCCGCGCGGGTGTGCTTAAACACAAATCCGCGTGGCAGGAGGTGACACGGTATGAGTTTATGCTGATGCATCTGCGAGTCGATCGGGCGAACCTTCTCGGAGGTGAATAAGATGGATGAAGAGTATGTGAAAACCGAGCGGCGCAAGTACATTGAAAACGTCATCGAGCGCGCACAGATATCTCCTGCCACAGGAGAACTTCCATACCCTATGTGTTATTTGCCTGTGGGTCTACGGGCGTTGGCACTTATCATCAGTGATGAAGAGAAGAAGCAGGAGACCCGGGACATATCGGGGTGAATAAGATGGGTATAAACACGAACTGCGCAGCGATTTGCACCAAGTTGCGAAACATGGGATTTGATGAACATGGTATACTCTCCATCATCCCAGATTCTATACTATTCGATGTGGTGCGGCGATGGAACTTCAACACACAAGAAAAACATCTCTCGAAACACCTTCTCGATTATAACTACCTCGAGAGGGTGGAGGGAGGATATCGGCTAACCGGAGCTGATCTGGGATGAACACAAAAGAATGTTTACGCTGTTTGGAACGGAATCACCCACTACGCGTATATCATCCACACACAAATCGGATATGCGTGAGGCACGGTTTCATGTCCACAAGATCAATCGTATGCATTGGGAAAGGTCGCGATGTGTGATCAAAACCCTCCACACACTCATGTAGTGCCCGCCGGTCTTGTCGGCGGGACAGTTCTCGAGACAGTTGTCAGCGATGCTGACATAGAGCGCATAATCGCTGTAGAGGACACACTGGACACACCCCCTACGCAACCAAGTTACAGCAAGGCAGTGATGAAAGCGTTCCGACGCGCTAAACGAGTTAGTGAAAAGAACAACGAGCGATGCCGCACAATTGTCGAATCATTGCGCAAAGAACGCGAAAACACCGCCTCTGTGGAGCAAGGCAAACCCCACAGAGAGTCTAAACAAAAAACAATCGCGGATTTTTGGTGAAACAATTGTGCAGGTTATCCCGTCACATACCTTTGCACATAGATATCAAAAAGCAGATCAATCCATCGCGCGTACTCTTCATCCTTCGGTCGTACCGGATCGTCCACTTGAAGCCACTCGAGGTTTAGCGGCATCCGGATCACTCTGTCGTACGTAGGCATCCATCGAACTGCTTCATCATATAAACCCCACCATCGGCGTATGACTTTTGCATACTCTTCATGCATGAAAACATGTTGCTCGATAACATTAAGATAGTACATCAGATTATCCATTACCGTCCTGTCGCAGATCACCACGTCCACGTCAAGACTCATGGCGTGCTTCTCTGCTTCCAACTGGTGCTCCCATATCCATTCTTGTGCTTTGACCGTACCGAGTCGTAGAGGACATGATCTGGCGATCTCCTCAACCACGTACACCGAGTTTCCGGCATCGATGTACTGATCTCTTAATTCATGTACCTTCGTGGTTTTGCTTGCGCCATGCACTCCACATACGCCGATTTTTAGTTGGTTTTTGGTCATGTCTCTGCATCCGAACAGAATTCACAATATGTCTCATACAACACTTTAAGCGCGTATCGTGTTTCTTCGCTTGCGTCACATGCGCAGTGCCCATGCTCGCATTTCTTGAAATTGCAAACAGGACACGTCTTAGCCGTTTTTGGGTGCACGTATCCATCACATCCAAGAATGAAACATTTATGATACTCATCTTCTCCGAAGTTGCCTTTTCGCTTACATAGACTCATATATATGCCTCCAATGTGTTTACCAATATCTTCTTATATAATTGATCATAATCGATGTACCAGAATCGAAACAAATCGAGCTTTTTTGTTCCTTTGTAGCGCCATTTGTCGAAGTAATATCGTTTATCGCTTTTAAGCAATCTCTTTTTTTCCATTTTCTGAAGTATTCGCAGAACTTTAAAATACGTGATCTCGCAACCGTTTTCTTTACACAGTTTGAGCAAGTTGCGATCATTGCCTTTCGTGCCGCCATAATAGCCTTCGTTGCATCGATCGCGCCCATTCAATGCTCTGCATATCTGCATTCCGTTCATGACTCCGTTTTTTCTAACAATGTCGATTATGCGATTCTCGATGTTGGACATGTGGTTGTCACTACCCTTATTTGAACTGATCATAAGCCCTGATCTTCCGATTGAGCCAAATAAAGAATGGTCGTGGGTACTGTTCCCACGCGTGCTTAAGGACATACTGAATTACTGCTGCATCATTGGTGGGATTCTCTTCCAACACTTTCCGCAGTCCATCTCGAAATTCTATATCTAACATAGCAATCCTCCAAATATGTTTGTTTATGTCATCTAATCTTACGCAGAGAACGCAGTTTTGTAATCTGGCAACGCACGCTCGCGCGACTTCTGCCGAGACGTTCTGCGATCTCTCGAAGGGAAAGATTTTTCTCACGGAACTCACCGATCAACCGGTTCTCCTCCTCTGTGTATCGCTTGAAACTACCACCCATTTACCGTCCTCATATTCCAAGTTCTTTTACAAGTTCCTCGAAATCCCGAATTTCAGTATCATCTCTTTTTCCTTCTTCAATTTGCTCCAGGATGTCATCATCAATGTCGGTCTCTGCCGCGCATACGTATAGATCGATGAGTTTCTTGAGTATATCAGCTTCTCGATGAGTCATCCTACCAGGCACGCTTATGACTGCGTGTCTGTTCGCGGGGAGCGGGATACGTGTATTTATGTTCACAAATCCACCGTCCGGTCGCGTTTAAATATCATAACCTCACAGTTCACCCACGACACGAATAACAATTCATCTTGCTCTTCGTTTGCCCATATCTGGTCATCGCCTTCATCGAACAACATCTCGAAGCCTTGTTCTGCCCAATCATTCTCAATCTCGTTTCTGGTTCTTTCTGTTCTGATATCTACCATTTTCATCACTCTCCATCAGCTAAAAAGTATCTTTCCAACCATCCGTCCCACCGGATCACATGCCACGTCCGATTCATCCAGTCATCTCCGTAGTTCATTGTGAACCACTCGTTCGCAGTGATTTCATGCTCACCGCCTAACGGATCGAGTCTACTGAATCCATCAAATCCATCCGCCCAAGCCCATGCCTCCAGGTTTTCACCTGACATTTCAGATGGTATCATGCTCTGTACATCAATGATCTTGACTTTCCCGAGAAAGTGCGCGTAGTACGTTCCTTCAGGTAGTTTTCTGACTCGCGGGTACTTCCGTTCGCGCATCATTTCATCGCCTTCTGGAGTCAGTTTACGTAATGGTTTGGTGTTTATTTGGCATCGCTGCTGATTATAAATGCTACAGACATGATCAACCTTGATTCGATCTGTCGCTCGTATAGTCTGCTTCTTGCGCCCCGACAGCAGAGCATCGAGCCACATTTCTTGAAATGATAGTGCTGGCATTCGATCAATCCTCCTCAATCTCTGCGATTTCGTCATCAATCGTCCACGGTATGTACACATCCCATGTTGATTCGAACTCATCATCAGACATGTTTTTCAGTTTCGATGCAACCTTGCTCTTGATATCGTATTGTATATCAAGAAAATCGATCGCATCATCTTCACATATCGTATCGGTTAGATACTCTTCGAGTTTGTTTCTGTGTTTAGTCCATTCTGTCATGTTAGAACCCATCTCCTTCTGGCTGCTGGTCTGGTCTGATCCAAATTAAATCGCCACCACAATCAGGGCATCCTTTACGCATTATCGGGTCTACGTGATACTGATCCACGTACATGACTAATCCACAATGTTCGCAGAATATGCCCACGCGCATGGATTTGTCATATTCTGGATATTGCACGGTTCTCTCGTCTTTTAGTTCGTGCTTGCACATTTCATCGACACGCACCCAGAGCGCCCCATCATCTAACACGATGCTCAAACCAGAATCTGCTCCATGTGCATAGATATGGATCGTCCCGTCTTGATGCAACCCCGCCGCGAGCGGAAGTTCATCAAGTTCGTCATCCGCCAGATTCACTTCATAATGCGTGGGGGCACCCGCGCCTTGTAGATGTTCTGCCATTTCAATCGTCCTCTTGCGTTATATCTGTCGATCGGATGTCTATTCCCGTCAATCTGCGAATTGTATATTCGTGGGGCGAGCCATGAGAAAGCAGATCAACGACCAAAAAATCAGCCTCTAATCTTTCCATTCACTCACTCCTCCTCGATTTTTATCACATAGTCCCATCCAATCCATCCGTCCGTGTTCCAACTATGATCAATGTGGTTATGCGATTCTGTGTACGTGGTCATTCAATCAATCCTCCTCGTTTTCGTCATGTATTTCAATCCAGTTCTTCCGAAACCGTTTATAGTGGCAATAATAGAGCTCAGGATTTCCTTCATAGACATATTGAATATTGAAAAAAAATTTTTTTCGCACTCTACAAATATATCCCGTGTGTACATTCCTGTACTTCTTCCCGATTTCAATTGACGACATGATTCAATCTTCCTCGATTTCTGCCATCATAGCGATCACATATCGATACGCCGATAACTGTCCTTCGAGATACTCTCTATGCGGGGGATCTGTGTCGATCGCCTTCTCAAGACTCCGTATTCTCACTTCGATATCTTCACTGAACGTTTTCTTCAACATGGTTTTCTCCTCCATGATACTCCCGGGCGGATTTGAACCGCCGTCGCAGGGTCCAAAGCCCTGTGAGATTGACCGCTACTCAACGGGAGTGTGGCAGACGCCGCGATCATGAGGCAATGCGACCGCGGCGACCTCTATATTACCCGGCGCAGGAAGAGAGTCTCAAAGAGGAGAACGGTAGGTGTGTGGGTGGGTGTAACCTGCGCCGAACAATGTACAGCCATCCTGCTGCAAGTGTATGTTTGGCAGCACTCCTATATAAATGTTGTGGCAGTAACCTATAAGTGTGATGAGAACCAATCCCTCAACATGGTACAAATAAGTGTACGTCCGAAAACGAAGCAAAAGCTCCTGGAAATCCAAGAGCGTGATGAGCAGACATCGATGGATGGAGTGATACGGTATCTTCTGTTCAAGGCAGGAGAGGAGCGAGACTCATGAGAATCACCACAGGCGAGGGGCTCTCTCTCATAACTGGTGTATCTGACAATGATAAACTCGAAACCGTCCGAACTGCCGCGGTGTGTTTTGAACCGGAGTGCGACGAAGACGCGCGAGAGCTGATAGCGTTCATCAAACGATGTAGGGGCGATCGTGACATGGGAAGAGCAGATCACGCATAATCGATATCTGCTTGATGATTGAGTATCAAGGACACACAAAGGCTGCGAATATGAGACAATATTTATCCTTTGGCGGAGGAGTCAATTCAACTGCCCTACTCCTCCTGCTCACAGATTATGGCGAGAAATTCGAGACAGTATTTGTGAACCATGGTGGTGACTATCCAGAAACTTATGCATACGTAAATTACTTGCGACACGAAGGATTCGAGATAACGGAGATTATCCCAGACGTGGAAGGATACCATACAATTTATGAATATTCGATCGCTAAACAGATATTACCATCTTTCAGATACCGCTGGTGCACAGATAAGTTTAAAATACGCCAGATAAACTCTTATATTCATACACCATGTGTAATGTTCATTGGAATTGATTATGGAGAAACCAAAAGAATATTCAAGAACAATATAGATAAAATAACACATCAATATCCTCTCATCAATGCGAAGATGATTCGAGACGATTGTATTGATTTGATAAAAAATCACGGTCTAAAAATACCGCCTAAAAGTGGATGTTGGTTCTGTCCATTCATGCACAAACTCGAAGTTCGTGAACTGTTTTTAAATCACCGAGATCTGTATGATAAAGCGTTATTGATGGAAGAGAACTGCACGAAAGATGGATTTTACATCAAAGACAAACCTTTTCCAGATATCGCGATGGCGCACACCCCTCCGCTAACAACTTATTTTGGGAGCGATGGACTTGATCAAAATGGCAAAGCGAAAGACTGAATCCGATTACGCCGCTGCGATCACCGAACTGCACCAGCAGCGGCTCGAATATCCTGACTCCAAAGCGATCATCAGGAAGATCGACACACAAGTCCGCGGCTGGATGCGCCGCGTTGATATCGTGGTGCAGGTTGCACAGAACGAGCAGACACCCTGGACATCGGAGATGATCGGATACCCAACCGAACCGATGCCACCCAAGACGGACTCAGGATTTGCGCAGACCGGTGATTATGCAGGCGTGGTGAGGACTTCGGATGGTGACAGGTATGTTCCTGTACTGTGCGAACGAAAGTCCATACAGGACGCCTACGGTACGCTCATCGTGGAGGAGAACCGAGCCAGATTCTACCGCGAGATCGAACGATTCCACGCAGATCCGCGATTCGACCAGATGGTCGTGATCGTGGAGGGCACACTCTCGGACTTCTTGTTGCATCAGCCAGAATTCAGCGGCGGGAAGTTCGACTACAAGCGCAGGTTTGCCACGAAAAAAAATGACTCAGTGAACGAGAAAAAAATGACCACACTCGCCGATCTGTTCATGATGGATGTGTCCGTCCTGTTCTGCGACAACGCGACACTGGCGGCACGAATGTACGGCAGGTTGATCCGCGAGGCAGTCAGAAAAAAGTATTGGAGACTGCTGGGGTTAGAACCGCCAACATCGCCCTAATATCACTCTGAATCAATCCTCATTAACCACTGGTTCTACACAATTCTAATATGGGGTCGGTGACTTTAGATCAATATTTCAAGATATGCTTCCATACATTTTGGACATCTATAATATTCATCGATTTCACACTCGTCATCTTCAAGTTCCATTACATACCCACATCTAGGACATTTATATAAATCTGACATTTAATCACTGTCCTATCAAACTTTTAACGTATAAATCCGATAGTCATACATCTTCCCAATTTTATGACTCGATCTAACTATACGTACCTTATATCCTTCATCTTTCCACCATTTAGCTGCTTCGTTAGCGTCTTTCTTGGTGTGGTATATTTGCGGTCTTCTAAAATATTCCACACCGTTAAACTTTCTGCTTGGTAATGTCATAGATTCACCTTGTTTATGACAGTTTCTTCCACACCACATTTAGGACATATCAACTCTCCATCGATAGTCTCTACCAAAAACGATTTGTGAGTGAGTCCATCAAAAATCAATGCACCACATTCACACCGTATTTCACTTCTCTTTAAATCTATTTCCATCTTGACCCTCTGCTACAATCTTAAATTCCTTGCAATCCGGAGATATCTCTACGTCCAATTCCGATTCATCGATGTCTGGACATTTCGACCACTCGGTCACCAGATTTATGATTTGTACCAAGTTCATGTTCTCTCCTTCATGTCTTTCTCAACAGTTTCCATTATGTCCGTGAGTTTTTTTACAATGTCCGAACCACCTTCGATCTCAAACTCGAACCCATCCTCTCCATCAAGTGTTTCAAATTTCCATCCTGTCATTGTCCTACCCACACCAGTCACCTCTTTCGTCTTCATCGAATCACCTTAGTCAGTGTTGCCTAATCTCCAATCATGCCACATTCTTTCATTGCTTCCCATGCCAATGTGCGACAAAATGCCCGGTATGTGGGATCGCCGTCCTCATAAGACACCGACTGTGGGTCTTCCAATGTTGGATTTATCCCAGTTGCAAACGAAACGAATCTCCACATCCGTTTACTTATCTTCGCATTAAGCTCAAATATGTCCAGTGTGTTCATATTAACTACCTATTGTTCGACGCCATATCATGTAGTCGATATTCCTTCTCGGCGCAACATGAGCACAGTACCCGTCCATAGCAGCAAATCACACTCCGTTCTTTCCCGCATTCATCACATGGGTAATCCGTGATACCGCCATACAATCCCCTGATCAATGCGGCTCTATCATCTGCGACTATCCCGATCGGCAGATCGTCCACTTTCGCATCACGCATCCAACGAACCCTTATATCAATCCAATCTGTGCCGATCAGTTCGCCTGAATTGTGCACAATCTTCTTCGCTTCCTTTGCAGACGTCGCCACGACTGCAAAACCCCACCATTCGTCGCTATTATGTACGAAATATCCTCTTTTATTCATTTCTCTCACCTCTTTTGACTGATCTCACCACGACAACCTTCCGGTTTTGATACATTTGCCACAATACGATCCATCCTCTTCCGTGCAGGACTGGTCTTTCCATTCGCCATGCCAGAATGTCTCTTTGAAAGATCGATACCCCATCGCCCACATAGCGAGGTTTGCCCAGCAGGCTTCAGGATGGGTATCATCTATGTAGTCTGCGATTCTAAACCGGATACGTTCTGCTAATTTCATTTGAGCACCTCGATCATACAAACAACTCTTCTCTGTCTTCGAGTGTTGTGTTTAGGTCTTCACAGTATTCTGTTGGGTTTGCTTCAAGGGGATAAGGAATCTCTATCACGATTGAGCTCCCAGCATTGACGTATATTGCAGCTTTGAGTCCACATATCCTGTGAACGGTTTTTTCGGTTATTGTTCCTATTTCCATATATCCTCCTACAAATAAATTGGAGAGAGGCTACAGAAACCTCTCTCTCAACATCTCATCGATGTGTTGCAGTTCATCAACAACAGATAACGCATCTGCATCGTCGCGATCCCAGTACAGTTTCACGTCCCACGCATACTCACCCTTCGCGTTACGCTTAAGGGTGACGCTGTCCCGTTTCTCGTATTGTAGTTGTGCTTCTTCCATCACGTCACCACCTTAATCTTCGGATACTTCGTCTTCACGAGCTCGCTCCCGAATTCTTTGATCAGCGCCACGATCATCACCGGTGCACAGATCGGCTTCAGGAAGCATGATGCATCGCTGTAGACGTATTCGCCGTCTGTGGTGCACCATACGTTGTGCTGATTTATCCTGTAGTGCGTGCCGCTCTTGTCCATCGTCTCGACTTCGTATTCGTTGGATCCGAGTTCATCCCATGCGGGATCATCCTTCGCCGGCACCTGCGTCCCAACCAACGCCTTTCCTTCCGGAAGCTCGTGGATGTTATCGGCGGTTGGAACTGGTTCACTCTTCGCAGGCGGTTTCGTGTTTTGTGGAGGCGCAGGGGCATCATCTGCCCCGCCTTCCATGCTTGTCTCGACTTCCTCCGCCGAAACATCACCCGATCCGAGAAGATCACTGATGCCGCGGTTGATGGCGACGGTCTGTGCCTTCAACATGACGTTTGCTTCGTCTGCATGGACTTTCCCCCCTTTCGTGAAAAACTTGTCTCGCGACGTGCAGACGCCCTCGGATGTCACCGATGCACCGCACGGATGCGACACCGTGACGAGATACGTCCAGATATAGTATGCTCCCTTCGAGTCCTCCACCCATATCTTCTCTCGGTGTAGCACATTCACCGATAGTCCGAAGAACCGTGCCATCTTGCGCCATCCCGACTTTTTGATATACGGTGTGGCGCCCGGAGACGTTTTCTTCACCGGCAATCCGTTCGGTCCGATATACAGGATATCGGCATCTGTCAGCAGCCTCGCCTTCGCTTTTTCGTAGAGCTCGAAAGCGTGGACTGCCTCATCGATCGATACCGCGGCATCCAGGAATCCTGGCTGAACCGCGGTATCTTCCTTTTTCATGATGCTTGTGTTTTCTTGTGTCATAGTTCACTCCTCTTTCTGTGCTTTTTCGTTGGCGATATCCCACGCGTCAGCGAGTATTGAGAATTTCACAGTTTCGAGTATGCCGATTGCTTCAGCCTTTGTAACCTCTGCTGTCGCCAGCATACTGCGTATCTGCATCGACACCTTTGCTATGCTCGCCATTACTTCCGCCTCCGTTCCATGTCTCGTGCTCCTATCTCGGAGCGTGCTTCATCGCCCCAGACTATATCGAAGGACAGCGCTTGCAATTCATCATCGCTTATATGCTCGATGTCTGGTCTCATGCTGTTTCCTCCTGATCCTGTTGTAGGATCACGATTTTTGCCGCACGTCCAATATATCCTGACAGTCCGGTTATCGTGCCGAACCGATTCACGGTTTTCTGGAGCACGACATCCACGTTGTCGATTTCTATTCTACTCATGTGTCTTTCACCTCTTATCAGCATACATATACTGATGGTATATACTTCTTACACTAATCGTATATATACTTTATGCTGATAGGCATGCCTAGCATGTTTTTAAGTTATAACTAAAAACAAAAAAGAGTCAACCGCTCTCGTCAGAGAGGCTGGTTTCGCCACACCACTCTTTGAGCCGCTCGCAATGTGCCATAACGAGGTATGAGCATGGAGCGATCACACAATTGTCACAGGGCGAGATCGATTCTGTGTCGGAGGTCACCTTACGAAGACATACCATATCGCAATTGCCATAATAATATTTGTTAAGCCTAACATGATGTCGTTGTCATGTTTTATTGACAATAATTTGTCAACTATTCGATTTGCCCCAATAAAGGCAAATGCAAGACTCATGATTTCGGCATAACTTAAATCGTATATCATATTCCTATACCTCTGCTGTTCACGGGAGTGGGTGGCACCTGAAGTGCGGTCAAGTTGATGGTTGTATTCACTGGTGATTGCGACACATCTGTAACTCGATATAAGTGCCCTCCCATCGCGATCGGCATCCCGTCATCTGCACGGTCAGACAAGAACGCAGAGAAATAAACATGGGACATGGCACAACCGATCGCGATGCCAAGCAACACAAGAGCTGCTGCTTGTCGAATATCAATGTTCATACCACATCCTCCTTATCTTTAAGTATCACCGCCACCTCTCGCCCAACCCATGACTTCGGCACGTATACCCGCCCAGATGACGAGGCATCTCCCACCTTTCGGGTTATCGGCGCTTCATCTGAGTCGATTATCGTTTTGAATGTCATAGTCATCTGTTCCCCCACACGTTCAACCATCGAACGTACAATGTTCTTTCCTCTCCCGCGTCATTCCGCACTGTGACTTCTGCTGTGAATATGTTTGGGTTCTTTGATACTATATACCTACTGAACGAATCCCCAAAGGTTTGGTTATATTCATCAGTAGTTGTCACGTACTTCCCCAGAGGGTAGTTCAGTGCGCTATCTGCAACTATCCCACACACCATTGCTGCAACTATCGCAACTACGACAATAAGCGGGCGCCAATAGTTGTAATCAATATCTACGGTTCTGTTCATGTCTAATTCCTCCTTGTATCGCAGTTATCTTACTGCAATATAATAGTTGTTTTACAACCACTTAAAGGTTTCGTTAGTCATGGCAACCGTTGTCTCGCTGTAACCAAACATGCTTGGTGGATCTTCATCCCCTCATACACCATTCCATCCCCTTTTTTGATAGTTCTCCCACAAACGCGACATTTATTAGCGTTCTTGTTTATATCTACCACTTTTAGCGGAATTCCAAGCTTCGCATTCACGAAACTGCTTAAATGATGCATCCCCTTCTGCAAGTCAGCCTTATTCACGCTGAATATCTTCTTATATCGCTCATCGTACACTGTTATGCTTATTTTCATTTTTAATTTCTCCTCATAAATATATGCCACAATAACCCTGCAACACCAATCGCAAGCAGCATCTTGATCGGCATGTCGAACTCCGGAGGTATCAGCGTCATCAGTAGCCCACCACTTATCAGCGCAACAACAGCCGCAATCGCAACTGATTGCTGTTTTATCCACATGCTGAAAAACGGCATCGTCACTACTAACACCCAAAACACCGCCGTACCGACCATCGCCTCGTAAGTGTTTGTGATAGCTCGTAACATCCCCCATCCGGTCGTCTCGTTGTACAGAGTGTCGAAGTATTGTGTATAGTTCGTTGCAGCAGCTAATCCGCTTATAAGTGCGGTGATAGACGCTGCCACGAACCATTTAAAGAGCGTTTTTGGAGTCATTGCATGTATGTTATCGGTGTTTTCCTGATCAGCTGTAGTATCCCTACTCCATATATCATCCAGATGCCGATCTGGATTATGCCAGCCACGCTGCGCACTGCAATCCAATTAGCGCTCCCCGCAGGCAATCCAGCAGAGAACACATCCACAATCACATCCCATATCCAGAGCACTCGATACATCGCTGTGATCATGATCAGGACGATGTTCCACCCAGCCCATGCGGATGCAACCACACCTCCTGGGTCTCCTGTGTCATATCCCCCAACATCTTTCATCTGCCCGATCTCGTTCTCGGTGAGCCCTGTTTGGTTGATAGCAATCTCCCCACCTGGAAACCAGCCTGACCCATCCATCACGCCAAGAACCGCTCCAAAGATGGCTAGCATCATCGCAATGTCAAATAATCGCATTGTGTATCACTTTCTTTTCCTTTGCTGTGTTTTTTTAGGTCTTTTCTTTTGTGGTGATCTCTTCGGCGTCACTTCCTTCCATCCCTTTCCCTTCTTAACGACCAGTCTTTTCTGGAGCAGCTCCCCCAAACCGGTTGTCCATGCGAGTGGTGACATCCGCACGTTCTCACCGCGTATCCTGTGAAGAGCCATCCTTGCCTCGATCGAGAGATGTGGTTCTGCTTTCTTTGTTTTCCTCCCAAGTAATGTATCTGCAACCCCTATCAACCGATCGAGTTCAGCACTATATTGTTTCGCCGCTTCAAGCTCATAATCTGACGCAGCCTGCACAGCTCGCCAAACCATCGTCTCCCCAGGCTTCCATTTCCGCGGATCAGTAGTTGCTGATATCATCTCGATCCTCGCTTTCTTTTCGTTTTCTTCGGCGGTTCTGGGACACGGGTTGACATCTCGTGGTATCGTTCTGCCGCAATCATCGCACGTTCAACCGCACCTATGGCAGTCCGTTTTGCCCGTTTAGCAATCTTTCGTGCGCGTGCGCTTTTTCGTATCTTGTCCGCCTTCTTTTTTATCGCTTTCAAACGATTTTTCGCAGATTTAGCTTTACTCATATTGACCTCCGGTCAAAACCATCGAGTTTCTTCCGTTTCTGTTCCGCAAAGCTCTTCAGTGCAGAATCCATCTGCTCTGGTTGGTTTGCTTGCGCCTCGTGATATCTCCGTGACGCTTCCATCATAGCGCTGCCGAATTGTTTTATGCCCTTCCACAGCGCTTTCGATATTCTTCTTATCCGATCTTCGAGTTTAGTCATGCTTTTAGCACCTCTCCTTTTCTCATTGCGAAGCCCACCGCAACGATTGTAGCGAGTACCATCATCCCATAATTCACTGTACTATCGGATAACCACCCCATCCACATGAACATCCATCCGGACAATGCGCACATCACCGCCCCGACATTCACGCTTGTGGCACTAAATAGCAGCCCTATGAAGATTATTGCGCACACCGCAACCGTGTCGTACATCCACTGCTCGCCCCAACCAAACGATATCCGCAAGCCATGAAATGAGATCGTGTGCCGCACACTTCCCACCAGTGACTTGAATCTGGGATGCTCCGCAGAGAAATGTACGATATATGTGGTGTTGTTCGCCGGAACGATCTGGTTCACCGACCACGATGTCGGGAATGTCGTGTTGAAACTGTACAGGTTCGCATCGGTACTATTGTTGATCCAGTACCGGATCGCAGTCGTCTCGTTGGCAGAATCCGTGTATGTGAAGTTGATCCACCCATACGTGGTGTTGATGCGCTCGGATGTCCACCCCCAATCGATCGTATCTCGGATCGTCTGGTTCTCTGGTGGCGTCCATGAGTGGGAATCTATGTAGATATAATACTCGGTATCTTTTGGATATATTGTGACCGTCTTGCTGATGCCCTGTGTTGCGTTGGTAAAGGTGATTGTGTACTGGGTGCTCGGCACCATCAGGAACGTTACCGATCCTTCTGTGCCGGTTGTGCCGGACATACTTGAGTTATCTCCGCTCGCTGCAACATAACTCACATTCACATCGATGTTTTTGTATGGCGCACCGAACACAGACACGACTTTTAATTTCACATAATGCGGCGGTGTGTATGGGGAGTATCGAAGCAAGTACACCGTCTCGTTAACATAACTGTTCGCCATGTAGATCGTGCTGGTACTGGTTTGGTAGTTATCCGCCTCAACCACGATCGTGTGCGCTCCGTTTGTCACATTTGTATATATTACTTTACCATCGCTGCTGTCTTTTGTGATGTCCATCATGGTTGCCGTGAATGTCATGATGTACTCATTCGTTTCTGCATCCTTCGCGGTGACCTCCACCACATTCGACACCGGAACCACTGCTTTCACGATGTGAATGTCCAGCACTTCACCGTTGTATGCTCGCAGAACCGCGGCATA
>Ga0190315_1000549_pt1 | contig 18525 bp, 14 predicted proteins | sample 48701101_MG_FD_161673 | JGI IMG/M metagenome (GOLD analysis project Ga0190315, IMG submission 161673) | Hydrothermal vent sediment bacterial communities from Southern Trench, Guaymas Basin, Mexico - 4870-11-0-1_MG | ecosystem: Environmental > Aquatic > Marine > Hydrothermal vents > Sediment ...
TGGCAGGTACAAGTCCTTTGTATTGAAGATTTGCTCCAAGTACATCTTTAAATGGAGGTAGTACAATTGATTCATCTTTTGGTATATATACGGGATATGTTCCACTTGTATCTAATGAATAACCGTTATCGTTATGCCAACTCTTTATATCCTGATATTGATGTATTGAGTTGGGATTTTCTTCTGGAGTAGTTGTTACAGCGTTTACAATAGTACCGTGATTACCGTTGCCTGAGCTGTTGTAGGCTATATCGCCTGAATTTTCGTCAAGTTTATATAGAACTATTAATCCATTATCATCCCATAATTTTATTTCTAAAATCTTTGTTTGGTCAATAAACCATCCCGATTGAGCACCTCCACCTGCTGATGAATTACCATAGCCCCCAATCAAAAAATGAAAATCAGCTTGACCTTGAACAAAACCATAAGCACTATAAGCTAAAATCTCACCCTTTGAGTTCTTAATCCAAGAATTGTTTTTTTCAATATTTATTTCATAAGATTCTCCATCAATAAGACTTAACCCTGTAAATAAAGTTGATGAATTAAAGTTTATTTGTGTATTGTCTTTTACAACAATTCCCCATCTTGGACTACTGACAGCATATATAGATTTACCACATAAAGTCTGATTTGTTTTACTAAAGAAATAAACAAACTTAATGTTGACAAAATGTTTTGTTGATAAGCCATTTAAAGTACCACAATCTACGTATGATTTATCATCACCTTTATAGCATCCACCTCGTCTAGGCTCTCTATCAGTACCAAAATTAGCTGATAGTTTATTATCACTATCTTCAACCATACCTATAGGATTCCCATCAATGTCAGTATCTATTTTATTTAGAACTGACACTGCGTCTATAGCCCTCTCGCCTGATATGTACTTTTGACTTTTCATACTATTCGTTTACTACCCATGAGGCATTTACAACTGTATCTGAAATATTATATACGTATAATGTAGCTACTGCACCGGCTGCTAGCCCTGTAGGTATACCACCTACTGGCCATTGCCATGTAGCACCTGTGAACGACATTGCATTCACTGCAGACGTATTAGCACTGTTATCTATTACTATAGTAGCTTCCCTACTCTTAGTAGCACTGTCTGCTGCAAAACCTGTGGTAAATGACATAGTTAAAACACCGTCTACTGCATTCAATATTTGAATATTAGCTACTGTAATAGGTACTGAAAATAAACTACCGTCCCAAGATATAGCTGGGGATATAACTGTTTCAGCAGCGCCTCCTGTAGAAGGACTACCGCCTGTTATAGCACCGCTAGTAACAACATCCCAATCTTTACTAAATCTACCAAATTGTACTTCAATATCAATTATATTCTGATGCTCAGTCTCTATTAGAGAGTCATAACCATTCTCTTGGTATAGACCTAATGCTGTAGCATCCCCTACCCAATAATCATTATCTGTCTCATAAGTTATTTGTGCATCTACATATACTTCGAAAGTAACATCCTTTATACCCTCATTCTCTTGGCTAGTAGGTGTTATAGAGAATTCTACATAGTCTAAATTATCTGAAGTCCCTGTAATTAAGTAAGTAGTAGTATCTATAGTATACTTATCACCAGGTGTTAATGTGGCTAAGTATGCACTTCGATCAGTACCGTTATAATCAGTCTTACTAACACGCATAGCAGATAATGCTTTATCAGCATGTATTATCTCGCCATTACTTGGTGTACCTATATTATTAGGAGTATTATAATCATAGGCAATAACAGTTTGAGTAGGTGCCTGTGGGTGATTAGTCACTTGAACTAATACGTCTATTACGTCACCCGTATATACAAATATAGTCTCTATTGCCTTCCATACCTCTGTCTCTTCAGTAACTGAAAAAGGGTGCCCAAAGTAAAATACTGGAGTAGTAGGTCTTCTATCTATTACTATAATTCTGTATTCATACCCATCCCATTGTGTAATATCTAACTTAATTTGATTAAACCAACCATCTGCTGCTGCAGTATATCGTTGCCCTACTACTATATTATCTACTGCTGTAGCTGTAGTATTAGTATCAGGTAAATCGCCGTCGTACTTTAAGAATGGATCTCCAGTGGTTATAGGGGCAGCATGCTCATAAGTTTCTTTGTTGGCAATCATTACCCAACCTTCTTCAACTACTTGGTCATATGCTTTATAAGGTGTATTAATAACATCCCAATGGCCCTTCCATCTTATGTAGCCATCTGCTAAAGCAAATACTGAAGATGATGCAGACAAGTTAAAACCTGCTGGTACACCTCTTAAATCTATTACTTCTCTACCACTAGCTACTAATGTACTATACTCTAAACTATCAATATACCACCCAGTATTTTGTATACTTCCATCAGCAGTAAATCTAACCTTTATAGTATCCCCTTGTACTTCAGGGGTTGTAAAGGAATCTAAACTACCTGTATAATTAGTTATATTATTATCGTTTACATCTAGTATTTCAGCAAAGTCATATCCTGCCTCAGTATTAAAAGCTGCAAAGTGAGCCCTGACACTGCTTGCGCCTGCGTGTGTTAACACAGATGTTACATCAGTATTAGGCGGGTAATCTGAAGGATAATTAGGAGAAGTAACATTAACACTTTCTGTACTCCATACAGTCTGTGCATTAGTTAATAAATTAACCCAAGTACCATTGTTATCGCTTGTATACTTTAAAACAAGTCTAGCAATAAGAAAACCAGTAGTCCTAAACTCTTTAGGTATAGTAGTCACTGCAGTTCCTTTAACATCGCTTACCGCATCATCCTCTACTATATACTTACCTGTAGGAAGATTAACGAATAGTTTACATGTATCTGATGTATAATTTACACTGCCCCATATTACTAAGTTAATAGAGTCACCGTCTTGTAATGGCACACCGGTAGCATCTTCGTGTATTTCGTTTAAGTCAAACAGTTTCTGTAAAGGGTTTAACGTACCTGAACCACTACTGTTAGATACCCATATACCCCTGGTAGAGATGTCATAATCTCCCCAAGTCTGTTTATGCAATTGATATACTATGCCATTAGTAGTAGTAAAACCTATACTATCCTCTACAGTTGTTGAAGGAACTATACTGACGTCTTGGTCTACACCAGACCAATACAATGCTCCTAATACCCTTAATTTCTCTCTCTCAAACGATATAGCACCTCTTTGATTATGTGATACTGCATCTGTAGTACGCTGTAACAATAAAGCACCGTTAGCACTTACTGTACTGTAATCTTGTATCACTATGATAGCTACTACTGCTATAGCACCTGCTGGAACTGTAGGAGAAGTAAATAAAGCTACCTTACCTAATTGAGTACTATATGCTACATAAACTACACTATTTCTTGCTACTGTTGAAGTACCTTGTGGAATTAACACTCTAGCTCTACCACCGACACCTGCGCCTGTAGTACAGTCTAAAACGTATTTAATACCATCTAGCCAGTAGCCCATGTCACCACCCTCTACTGCTTCTATATCTAAGTATACCTCACTACCTTCTACAGTTAGGAATAAACCCTGTTGCTGTAAAGACATTGAATTAAGGTAACCATCTAAATCTTTATCTGCGCTAGAGATATTAACACCCCCAGCCCTAATATCTATTTCACCTTCTAATAATTCTACCTCATCATCCGAAGCTTCATAGGTCACATAAAACTCAAAATCATCCTCTGTAGTATCCAAATATACCGTTGGTAGTATAACACTATTTACTTTATTATTACCACCATCTATCTTAATAGTCCTTTCATATACTAGACTATCATCAGATACTTTCCTTAACCTATGTGTTAAGTCTTTATCAGGAGTACCGTGTGTCCTAACTACTAAATTAGTAGACCATACATATCTAGCACCCCCTACTCTGAAATTAATTGTATCATTTACATCATCAGCACTCAGTACACTAGCTCTCGAAGAAGGCACACTAATCACAAAATCCCATCGAGACTCTGTAGTAGGATAATATACCCCTGCAACATTACTCTCTAGTTGCATTGAAGCGCCTGAGAGAAGGCCCATGGTAGAGTCAATCTGATTAAACTTATCTACATTTTCTTCGTTGACTTCTAATTGTGTAGCTGCAATACCACTAATACTTTCAGTAAAAGGAGAAACAGTAGTAGTTAATTCTGTAGTACCACCACCGCCACTACCAGAACCTAGCACGTTACCATCTTTATCTAAGACAACACTATCAAATTGAAATTTATCTTCAATAAAGGTAATGTTACCGAAAAACCTTTTATTTACAAATTCTAAAGAAGTAACATCACTACCCCTTAATACTTCCTGTATTCTTTTCATATTAATTAATTTTAAAAACAAAGGCGGACGATTAACTCGACCGCCCCCATTATTATCTAGAATAAGTATTTACTACCATGTTAAAGCAGTATCCGACTTAGCTGCTGGCAATGAAGCCATCCATTTGTCTAAATCAGCTTCTACTAAAGTACCTTGATGAGTCGTTGGAGCACCAAGTGCTTTCTCGAATGCAAGGATAGTAGATAGATCAGTTTCTTTACTATACTGATTGTCAGCAGACTTATAATCACGCTGATGCTCAATTACTATAGTATTATACTGTCCATGTTTTTGAACACGAATTTCTGGAAGAGCGATTGGGAACCATATACGGTTATCAACACCTCTATAAGATTGAGCATGCTTCTCTACATCTCTAATCAATTCCCAACTGCCATAACCTCTAGTGGCCATAACATATGTCTTAGGAGCAGATAATTCTACTTCATTCCATTGGTTATCGTTATCAACATAGTTCAAAAATGCTTCAAAATGAACTTGAGAAAGCTCATCAATGTTCTTAACAGAACCAGTACATTCTGGTATAAGTTTACCTGTAAGATCTAATGTAGCAGAACCTAGTACATTACCAGTAACTCTAGCACCACTTTTAGTAGTAAGAGTACCTTTGTACTTCATAATCTCTTTTCTTAAACCATCAAAGATATCTACACTGGCATCGCCTATCTTAGTGATATAACGATAAGTCTCAGTATATTGTCCAGGATGCTCTATCATATCTTTATATACTACTCTTAGTACAAATTCTGTACCTGAAGTAATAGTTTGAGTGATAGCTGGAAAAGAAACAGTCTGTTCTGTCTTAGCAACATAACTATTCTTTGTATATGTACGAACTCTATCGCCGTCTATAGGACTAGATAGGATTATACGTTTTACTGGTATAGTAGCGCCTGAAATAGAATTTACATATTCTCTATCTTCATCAGTTCCTTCTACTACATAAATTGTAGGAGTAGTTGAGTAATCATCAGTAGTGTTGTCAAAAACAACCATGTCCTGAGTTAAAACTGCAACTTCCCCGAATAGAATATTAGCCATCACAGTCTCCACGCTGTCTCCTGCAGCGATTGTACCCCGGTCAATATCCTTCCCGATTAATATCTCATTTACTCTTTTTAACATAATACTTTATTATTTAGTTTGTATTAACTTGCTTTTTATAGCTTGAAGTTCCGTTTGTCTAGGTGGTGCTTCATTCCCTTTAACACTGTCTGCATACATTTTAGCAGCTAATGCTACTAAATCATGGTGTACATCTGGTGGTAAATCTGTAAAATCTCTGTCAGGGTCATTCTTAGGAGGTTGCTCTATAATAGTAGGTCTACGTAAATATCTTAAATAATACTCTACTATACTATAAGTTCCATCTGTATATAAATCTACATTGTCGCCCATAAATAACCTTAAAGGCCTGGCTGATTCATAATGTACTCTGTGAGTACTGTATGGATCAACTAGCTGATGATTTAGAGTAGCTGAAGTAGAATCTGTTACACTTGTATTATCTATGATAGTTAAATTACCATCATTAGGATTTGGTACTTCTATAGTTACACGCTCATTTAAAGCGTTCATATAATCAGTAGGCAAATCAATAGTGTATACCTGTACACCATACCTATTTACAGGTAGAGAGGGTGCTATGGTAGCTTCAACAACTAATCTCCTTAAAACATCTGTGACTCGCTGAGTCTGCTCAAAAGATTCTTTATCATTAGAATAATAAGTATCCACGAATTTCAACAGAGCTTCATTCAACCAATAGAATATCACATCTGACTGTAATATACCTGGCTGATCATAGTTCTGTATCTCTAATTGAAAATCTCCTTGTAGTTCTCTAAGAGTCATATTATTCCATTTTACTTAATTCAATTGTATGTGATTGATACCTAGGATCTGCTATATTCTCTAACATCATGTTTACAGCAGTCTTAACTATCTCAGTACGCATCTGTACAGGTAATGTACCTTCCTCATCTGGCCCACCGGTTAAATCAGTCTCCCATTCACCTAACGGCAAACTAAGAGTTAATTTCTTAGGTTCGTACAAATAAGAGGCTCTTAACCATACTGGATATACGTATGAATCATACATCGCATTCATTTCTCCTTCTTTTATATATATAAACGCATTCTTTAAAAATGGTTTATTATAAGGAGTTTCTACAAAAAACCCTATGTCTTTCATCTCTACTGTCTGTGTCTCCATAGGAGGCATTTCATCAGTATCAGCTGGTTCATTAGGATTTAAATAATCCTCATTAAATACCCATGTACTATCTTTGGTTGCTTTAAAATCACAGCCTATATAAAATAGATAATGTGGTATCCTAGGATTGTTATCAATATTGACAGAAGCTACATTAGGATGATAAGAGTGCGGTCTGAAAGCAGCAGGGTCTGTAAGTGTTTTGCTAAACCATAGATAATCAGAATAGTATATTAACCTACTTAAATCTTCAGGTCTTTTAAACCCTGTAGAGTAGTCATCTATCTCTTGTTTCCTATAATTATTACCGTAAAATTTCTGCTTAATCAATTCTATTTGAGCTTCATTCAACCAATATATTATTTCTTCACTTTCAAACGCAGCAGTTTCGAAGGCAGCCGTTTTGTCTACCCCCATCCTTACTGCTTCTATCATTTCTACTAATGTAGTAACCATTACTTAACTTCGGTTTCGTGCATTATTGTTAACTTAATTTCAGAATTCTCTTTGTTATCAATATAATCAATTGCTTCCTCAAGATTCTTGCCTAAAGTAGAAGTACCATAAGTATATATATTCTTGTTCTTACGTACTATGTTTTTAGCTACAGCCTCTTTAAGAAGGAATTCTGTCATTCTATGCTTATTATTTACCCATTTGTCAAAGAATTTCTGAGGGCTTTGCTCTACTAATGTAGATAATCTATTCTCAGCAATCTCATCGCTAACGTTATCTGACTTATAACCATAAAGTCTAAGTGCTTTCTTAATCTCTTTAGAAGACATTTTGTCGAGTTCCCTCAACGCCTTACGCTTAATTCTATTATACTTATTAGCTTTTTCAGCTTCTTCGTTAGGATTACTAATGTAATAATTAGCTGTTGATTTACGGTTATCTAGAGATTCAGCTATTCGCCTATGACTCTTTAAAAATAAAAACCTGAGTTCATCATATGGATCTTCAGTGTTTAATATTAAGTCAGAATCACCTATTCTAATTCTAAACGTATCCCAAAATGTAGATCCAGGTGTTAAATCGAAACCTAAAATTTCGCCTAATCTATCTGAATCTTCTTTTTCCAAACCTGTGTATATTCTACCAGATCTAGTAAAATAAGGTCCTAAAGCGTCAAAACAGTTTGGATATCTATTTACGCCTGACCAACCATCGCCTTTGCGAATGTGTTTAATTCTTACTTCCATAACATTTATTTAGTTAGAAGATTTATAAATAAGGTAGGGCCCCGAAAGGCCCATATACCTCAATTGTTTTACTACTCAATATCCATGATTAGTTCCCCACTAGTAGTAGGATCTTTAATCATAATACCTTGCTCAGTTAAGAAGTTAACAGTGTAACCATCTTTTGAGTTAGCTCTAAGAGTAGAAGATGACTTAGCATGTCCTGTACCAGGCGCAACTGAACCAGCTACGTGCCACATTGACATCTCACGGTCTTTACGAACTACTTTCTGTACATTAGCTTCACCATCTCTTGAACCGAAATCGATAAATGTCATTCGATAAGACTCCAATGGCTTACCACTAATAGGATGAAGTTTACGGTTATAAACTACATTATCATATAGTGGGAAATGCTTGAGAGTAAGCTCAATGCCGTTAAGCATCTTGTAAGTTGTAAACTGTCCACCTAAGGTAAGTTCTTGTCCAGAACCTGATACAAATTTAGTATCAACTAACTGGTAACCAGAAGCTTTCTCTTTAAGTACACGGTCAAATTCTTTCATTCCCATCTCACCAGTAAGAGCTACGAACTTACGTTCACCCTTAGCTAGAATATTATATGACAGATTGAATAAGTAATCTTCTAAAAGATCTGCAGTCAATCTAGTATAATACTGACGGTTAGAAGGAGAAATCTGCTGTAATAGACCTGCTCCAATATATACTGGACGTCCATTAGTACCCTTAAGATCTGTAGTACCGTCGGCACTAGAATTATACTTAGAGTAAACTAAGAAACGATCTATAGTTTGATACCATTGTCTAATAGCTAGCCATTCCTGATAGTCTGACCATAAGTAAGATGATTTTCCTGATTTAGGATCTTTCATCTCAATTACCATTTTACTTGAATAAGCAGAACCAGTAATATCATAAGATAATCTCATAGTTGTCAAGTGATTTCTCAACTTGAACGGAGTATTATAATTCACGATATCTGACTCATCACTATATTCTTCGTAGGCAGAACCTTCACGACTTACCTTACTACCTGCTAAAAGTAAATCTACAGGGATATAAGATTCGGCTTGTCCGTCTGCTACGTAAACGGTGTATACAAAATAATCTCCATCTTGAAAAGGTTGTCCTGCTACACGAGCTTGGAATTCACGGTCATCAAAGGCGATAATTGCGCCAGGTCCGAACCATTTTTCTTTCAAGTATAGTTGGATAGGAGATTGTCCTATACCAGGTTGCTTATCATCGCCAGGGGCAATTGTTGCACCAGCCCATTCGGCTTGATAGATTTCTATTGCTTTATCATGGTCTATCATTACTGACCACTCATACTGTCTGTTTTCGACAGTTAATGTTTTTCCTAAACCTGAAGTAAGGAAATCGAGTACACTACTTTCGTATGTTCCGAAAATGTATGACAGGACTGTAGAAACTTCATGAGGACGAGTCATCAAAGCATTTGATAACATGTTCTCGTCTACTAGATCTGAAAACCATTTAGAACGATAAAGTTGCAACCCATTAAGAACTGAATTAATCATTTAATAAAAGTTTTAGTTAATTAAAAAGGATTTCTTAATTGCCTGCTAGCCGTACTCCAAATGTCAGAAACCTTACTTCCATCTTGGCCGGATTGATTTCTTCCTCTGTTGCCTTTACTTGCGAGTTTCTTTCTTAGTCTACTAGCGGCTTCTGAAGCAGCCTTCTGTTGTACCTTCTTAACAAGAGAGTCCCCTTTCATAGTGAAATAAGCTGATTCTATTAGATTTTTCTTAGACTTGATATAGTCTTCTTGGTATTTTGTTTTACCAGACCTAGTAGGCTTAAATATATAATTAAAGAGGTCATTCTTTTCCTTTTTAGTTAAAGGAATTCCACGAACGTCAGAATGAGCTTCTATTTCATTCTTTACGGCCTCCATATATTTTTGTTGCTCCTCTTGGACTAACTCCTTTTGTATGCGTTGATTTTCTAATAGCTTTTCAGCTTCTTGTTCTTTGAACTCAACTAACATATCTTTTGCATCATACGCCTCTTCTTCTAAAGTACCAGCATCTTCGTACCTTTCTATAGCACGGTTGATTTTAATATCAGAATACCCTTTACTTTTAAGGTGTTCTTGTATAACAGCCTTCTGGTTATCAGGAGACTCTAAGTTAACAGTTTCTACATTAACACCGCCATGGGTAGTACTAAGATAGTCTTCTAGATTCCCGCCATTACGTATAAACTCATCCATTTTAGCTAACTCTTCATCAGCGTATTTAGGGGACGAATTCTCTTCTATAGTAGCGCCTACGAACTTTACAATGTCATCTATACTCTTGAATTCCTCTGCTTCTTCAGTATCAAAGCCAAATTTCTCAAATAATTTCTCTTGTAAATAAGCTGCTAACTCAGGCTCTGCCTCTTCTAGTTCAATGGCTAGGGAAGCATCAGCACCATCAGTACCTGCTCCTTTCCCGTCCAAATCATCGTCATCGTCTACGATATCGTCTACAATATCATCATCGTCATTATCAATAGTATCGTCGTCAATGTCCTTATCCTTCAAAGGAATATGATCAGCACCTTCGTCGTCATTCAATACAGCTGTCCCATCAGGATCTACTATATCGTCATCGTCCAAATTGTCTACTTTTGCATTATCAATCGGAGTTACTTTATCCGAGATACTCTGGGCTACTGCTGTAAACCCGCCAAAAATATCATTACCCATAATTAATTACTTTGTGTTTGTTTAGTTTTATTACGGGCTTCTACCCGTTTAATTTCCTCTAGAGCTTGATTTGCCCTGCGTTTTTCATCAATATCACTTCGTTTAACATCTGCTTCTACTTCTAGCTTAGACCCTTCTAAAGCACGCTTGGCGTCCTCTATAGCCTGCTTAGACTCTGCTTGGATAAGTGCTATCTGTAACGATGTCTCAGAATCTCTAATAGAGTCCTGTTCTTTCTGTACCAGTTCAGCTTCTTGTAAAGCTAATTTAGCATCCTCTGCTTGCTTACGCATTTGCTCAACTTGTAATAGAGCTTGTTGTTGTTGTTTCTGTGCTTGTTGTTCTTTCTGAGCTCTTTGATCTTCTAGTTTCTTAAGCTTATTTTTAATGTCTGTAAGATTATTAGAAGTCATTATCTCAGTGATTTCTGATAGACTAGCACCATTCTGCATAGCAGGTTGATATAGATTCTTAAGCATCTGAATATTCTGATTCTCTTCAGTACTGTCAGTTACATAGATATCAAAGTCAGAGTAAAGGAAATCATCTGTGATGTCCATAAATACCCTGGTCATATCATCTGTTATGTAATTCAATTTCTTCTTGCCTGAATTAGCCCATATATTCTTGGCTATGTTCAGTACATTAGTCATTACCCTACGCTTAACCTGATTGTGTGCATAGAATAAATACTCTGTAATATGTGAGGACTGTACTATAGTTTGCTGTACATTTCCTACTAATTCATTAGATTGAACTTGGCCTTGACGTTGTCTAGATACTCCGGATAACTCTCCAACCATTTCTTCAATCTTATTCATAATGCCAATGTACTCATTAATTACATTAGACATAGTAAGGTCTACTTGGCCAAACTGGTTAAATGAACTAGCTTTACCGCCTTCTCTACCTGGTACATCCCATCCTTCTTCATAAGGATTGATAAGATTTACACCTGCTGAAGATAAATAATGTAACCATTTATTAACGTCGACACCCATAGATTTAGGTATCTGAGTAACGTCCATGTTTATAATCTTACCTTTATCCCTAGCAATAGCTAGTTCTAATCTGTACCATATTACAATATACATATACTGTAGTGGCTTCATAATCTCTATAAGAGATTTAGGTGGTGTATTAACATTATTATGTACTATACCTACATAAGGTAATTTGGTAGAATTAGGGTTATCTAGTGATACAGCTTGCTCAGGTATAGGTTGAATACCAGCAAATATATCATTGCCTATTCTATAACCTTCCCATACTTCTGTTACCCAATCCCATGTAATATCGTCTTCAGGTTGTACATTATAGTCTTCATCGACTACGTCTATTTGACCTTCACCTGACTCATCTACATATGCCAGAAATCCCACCTTCTTAAATGATTTCCATGTTACATGCCATACATCTATAGTCTCACTGGTAAAATTATCCCTATGAGTAGTAGCAGTAGAGAAATCACGCCATTGTATATGATTAAATTCTGTATTACTTTTCCACGAGTTAGTACCGCCGGTTTGATATTGTTCTAGTATATTCTGTAGGTCTGTCTCATCTAGTAGGTCATAAAATCTATCATATATAGCAGATGGTGTCATTTTCATAAGCCTTACAGCCCAATCACCTTCTTCAATATATTTAACTTCAGGACTATAATCGAATGCAAAATACAAAGGATTAACTCTCTCTACTACAGGATCACCGTTAAGTGCACCGGTATAAAAAGCTTCCATACTTGCAGTAAGTAAGTCTTGAAACCCCTCTAAGAATTTAGTCTTTAGGTCCTCTTTTAGCATAAGGTTATTCATAGTATGATACGCCAATCTCTCAGCTATATCTGAATAATCTTTCTGCATATAATCACCTACTTCCATTAACTTCTGCATTTCTTCTTCAGAAGCTTGTGGATTATCGCTGAATTCTTGAGCCACTTGAAACATAGTATCTAATAACAGTTTTTTATGCTTCTCTTGATATTTTGTAGTAGCCTCTTCATTAGTTTGTACTACACGTAAGGAGAAGGGTCGTTTTGATTCTTCACCTAGGAGTAGGTCTAACTTGGGCTTTATAATATTGAAATTCTGCAATGTAGCTGGAAAACTGTCACCTACCTTATAAGGGTCGGTTACGTACTTAAGATCTTTTTCATCAAAAATACTATTGTACAGGTCATAGGCGATACGCATCTGGTCTCGTCTATACCTATTATTATTGTTACCAAAATAAAATTTACCTACAAAAGCGTCGACACAAGTCTCTCTCCACTTATCGGTTTTTTTACTTAGCGGTAACATCTGATAGGGCACTGTGTGTGCCTCTGGATTAAAATAAGATGCCATCTTTATTAGATTGATATATTTAAATAATTTTCTTCACTCGGAGTGTATTCATAGTTATCATAGCCTGTAAATAATCCATCAGGGAATAGTAAGCGCTTCTTATTCTCTAATCGATTTTGTTTAACGTGTACTTTATGAAGCTGTTGTTGATACATAACAACTAACATAAAACTCATTACACGGTCAAAGTTACCTTTATCATTATAGGCTATGAGTTCCTCTAATAAAGGCTCTGACATTAGTTTACTTAAATTCTTTTTACCAGGCGCATACTCTTCTACCAACCAATCCCTGATAGCTCCTTCGCCCCAGTCTTTGATATGCTGATTCATATGTATGCCCTTTTTCCTATCTACTTTAGAGTCTTTTACAATATCCCCAATTAAATCATTAGGTTGGTCTGCTAGTAAATAAGTAGCACTGACCTTTTCGAAATAAAAGAATAGTCCTTTTTTCTCATTCTCATATAGTAGTGTAGCATTATAGTAGAGTAGAAGTTTACGCACATTTTCATAATATTCTACAGCTGTATCAGGCCTGCCAGTGTATTCCGCTACTACCGTATCAGTATAGTATTCGCCATTCATAAAACGTTTATATATAAATGTAGAACCTAACGAGTTAGTACCTGACTTATCATGATCATAAGGGTCAGTACCTGCTATGTATAAACCCCATGGAGCATTAGGTACAGGGTGTTCCCATATAACTATCTGACCTCTAGGGTCGTCTCTAGGGTCAAGTCTATACTTAGTAATATCCTTAGCAGCAGTACCTGAAACAGGCATCCACTTTAGTTTGGCCTCAGAGTCAAAGAATAACTCGCCAACTTGTTTATAGTTCTTTATTTTATCATTATTCCTAATGTATGCTAAATGCCTCTGTAAGTCTGCTTTAGGGAATATATTAGTACCTAAGTCTAATAAAGCCTCTGCAGGTTTAATAGGTTGCTCAGCTACATGCCTATCTATAGCACGCCTATCTGAAGCATTCTCCATAACCTTAGCACGCTGTAGTAATATAAATTTCTTAGCTACTTTATAGTTAGTATTACCGTCAACATCCATAAAAGACTCACCATTATAGGGATCTTCCTCGTCGTCTTCGTTATAATACTCACCTTCAAGATTAGCATATTGAGGTACAAAGAAACCACATTTCTGGCCTATATTATCCTCATCCCATATATTATCTAGTTCTAAGCAATTGTAAGCAGTAGGTCTTTCAAACAACTCCTTGAGTCCTTCAAAATCTTCGCCTTCTTCACCGCCAGTTTGTTTAGTAATATACATATTAGATATATAAGTATTTGTATCTAAAGTGTGTAAATTATAAACAGGCTGTTCACCTAAATATTCTATCTTAGTAATTGATTCAGTATATAGATTTTCTAAATCTGGGAATTTAACTAGAAATTTACCTTTATTATTTTCTCCTAACCTAAAGAAATATTTAGGCCTTTTATTATCCCTATTACTAGTAAACTCTACCTTATCTAAAATATATTGTTTGTGGCTGACTAAAAATTTAATATTTTGTTTAAACCTCAAGACATCTGTACGATTACTTATATACAATCTAAAAATAATAGAATTTGATTTATAGCCAGATTTTCTAAATTCTTTTACTATAGAAGAATGTATCCCAAATTGAAGTAAAGCATATTTCATTTCATCTAGTAATGATTCAGTACTACTAGTAAGCGTTACTCTTACTCTATTTTGATCTTCCCTGTAGTATACAGAACCATCTGCATCGAAATAACCTCCTATAAATTCAGCTAAAGATTCTTTATCATAAGTATGTATATTGTTTGGAAAAGTCTTACTATCTTTAACTTTGCCATATACACCTATTTCTTTAAACTTATCTGTTAATCCTTTAATACCTACACTCCTATACTCATTACCATTTTTTTGTTTAAATTCTTTATAAATTTTATAATTGTACTTTTTAATATACTCAAAAATCTCTTCATCCCCTATAGACAATTGAGGTGTAGCACCGTCTGACATGTTACCGTCTCCTATAAATAAGCCTATTAATCTAGCATCCTTTTCTGTACGAGTGCCAAATTTATCTATATTATCTATAAGTAATAATTGGTCCCCTACCTTAAGATCTTCTGTATATGTAAAAGTAGCTACCTTACCTACATTTTTATTCTTTACTTTTTTACGCCAATGTGGTTTAGAAGAAAGTAGAGGGTGATCATAGGAACATTCTATATAATTATTACCTGTAGTGTGTATCCTATAACAAGGTTTCATAAAAGTATTTAACTTACCATAGATTTTATCTTTATAGGCTCCTTTACTATTATACCCTATAATACCGTCTTCTATTTGAAGTTCCTCAATATTAAATAATTTACCGTTATTGGCCCATACTTTAGTTCCCTTCATTACACAGCCGAATGCAATCATCGTACCGAATACGTGAGAACCCTGTTCTACTGATGGCTTTGCAATCTGCCATACCTGTAGTAGGTTCCGGAACTTACCTGCTTCTTCAAATATAATTAATTTACCTTTCTTACCCCTAGCTTTCTGAGGGTCATTCTTTAAGGTAACGCCCATTATTTCAGACTTATACCCTAACTCTAAATCTACACCAGTCTCATCCTTCTGTAGAAATGAAGCCCTACGCCACATCATTGTATTCTTAACCTGACGCTTTTTATACCAAGCTGTATTCTGGTCTAGGAAATCCTGGCCATCCCATGCCTTAGTGAGCACACCATCCTTGATAAGGAATTCAGTTTCTGCAGCTAAAGCAAAACCTTTACTCCCACGAAAGAAATAAAAGTTCCTAATAAGCATTGAAGCAATCTTGTATGAGTATCCTTTACGTCTAGCTTTCAGTACAATCAAGTGTTTACCATACTCTTCACAAGCTTCTATAGATTCGAAATAGAACCTATCGTAATCGTAGAATGAAGGAAAATCTCGTACACTAGATGCCCGTAAACTAGTAATCCCGTGGCCTACTTCTACCTCTACTTCCTTGATTAAATCAATGGGAAAGTAGTTTAAATAGAAATAATAAAACCCGGGAATGTGATCACCATCTGGTGCAGTGAACCCATATTTACAATACTCAAATTCATCAGTCCAGTATTTGATATACTCTGACGTGCCTGGTGGAGCAAATGTATATTGGCCATGCTTAGTAAAATATAAAGCAGGACCTCTAAACTTGTCGCTATTTTTAGTTACTTTTAATTCTACCATTATACTATATCTCAAATAGACCTACCTCTGAACTACCTCTAATACTACCGCTATCTAACTGTTCCTTCTGTACTTGTCTCTCTAGTTTATCCAAAGATTGTACAAGATTACCTAGCTCTTTACTATTCTTTACAATAGTATTAATGTCTTCTTTACTAGCATCTCTAAAGTATTCTTCAATCTTTTCCAACGCTAGCCTAGTAGATCTAAGCAATTTAAGTGATACACTATCCTGCAATTCATTGTATTTCTTCACAGCCTTTTGTACTAACTCATCAGGTTTCCAATCTTCATAGTCACTTAAAAAATCTGTTATTATCCTAGACTCTCTATCTGTAGCTGAATAAGCTAAATAGGGAGACTGAAATGAATACATAAATACTATGTAGCTTATCTCTGCTACTGCCTTATCTTTAGACTTTTTCTTGTCCCTATCCCATATTGCCTTAAACTCTGGTATCCAAAGAGTAGTAGGATTAAGTACAACTTTGCCGTTCTGTATGTCAAATAATTTCTTCATTTTTTACCTTTTAAATAGATTTTATCCTTACCCATAAATGTATTAGGTAGTTGATGAATCCTATCAAGTTGCCTAGCAAAGTCTACAGTACCCCAATCACACAAATGTTCATACGGAGCATTCTCATCATACTGAGAGCCTACATAAAGACCTGCTCTTTCATCTTCAGAACTAATATTGTACTCACTATTATCAGGTATATCTAATATGTCTAATTCGTTATAATTCTTAAGTAGGTCTATGCTCCATAAAATGTGCAACTGATCACTTATATACTCATACAGATCATCTAAGGTCCGGAGTATTATCTTGTATAATGTCCGTTTCATATATATATAAATTAAAAGCCCAATCCTGCGTACAGAAAAGGGCTCTAATATTTTGCTGAGTAAACTACTCGCAGTAGGTGAGGCAAAGCAATTATATTAATTACGTTATAGGTTTCAGTTTTGTTTCCGCCTTTGTTATATTTTTAGGCACCATGCCTTTATAATACCTAGTCTTCAGTACAAATAATCCAAAATACTTAAGTCTAACGGGTCTTAAATCGGTAGGTGAAGCTATAACGTCTTTCAAAAAATGAAATGGGTAGCGAGCCACCATGCTTACTACCCTTGTATCCATTCCCTTACGCTTTGCTATTTCTCTTATTATTTCTTCTTCTCTTAGCATGCTTTAACTGTTCTTCTAGTTCAGCGATTCTTGCTTCCAGTTTCTCAATCTTCTTAGTCTTTGCAGACTTCCATTTAAATAATTTCATATTAATTCTTCCCATAATCTAATGTAAATACTACTTCTATAATCTTACCAGTTTCACTTGGTATAAATAAAGGATCTACTTCTAGTCCTTTCTCATCATTCTCTACTAAGATCCCCTTATCTCTAAACTTCCTGATAAACCCGCTTAATGCGTGTCTAGATAATCTGCCTTCTTTCATTACAGACCTCCTATTATCAGTACTATTAACATTCTTATAGTCACCTTCAAATAATGGTTTCCAGTCTAAATCTATTTGAATGAGTAAAGCTAATGTAAATATCTCCCTGTCAGTTAGATGTATGTTTCCATTAAGAACTTTAAGAAATTCAATATATCTATTCTTCTCTTTAATATGTTTAACATACCTATTCATAACTATTATTTTTTAGGTTCTTCTACTGGCCCATCTTGTACGCCATTACCTTCTACTGAATGATCGTCTTCTTTTACAGCCTCTTCAAATCTTTCTACAACCTCTGCCACTTCTTCTGGAGTAGTAGGCACTTGTATATCTTCTTTAGTGGCATTATCTAAAGGACTAATTTCTTTATCATCCATCACTGGCTCTTCCTCTTCAGCCTCTGGGGGATTAGCAGCTTCTGTAAAATAATACTCTAATTTAGCACCACACTTACTACATTCCATAATAAAATTGTGGGCATCAGTAGTAAATAAATCTGTTCTCAAACCACCTTTTACATTAGGTATAGCTACTATATCTTCACCACATCCATGACATTTCAAATGAAAGTCAGCTACCTCATATACTGTAGGTGTTTTAATCTCAGGTTGAGCTTCCTGCATTGTCTTTTCTCCTTCTAGTGTACTCATTATTGTACTGAATTTAATAGTTCAACTTCGTTATAGATAGCTGCTATAGCATCTTGGAGAACTTTAACATGGTACTCTGAAGTAGCCATTACTAAGTCACTCTCTAACAATCCTGCTACTTGCATCATATCATTAGTTTTAATCTGTACTGGAGATAGAGGTGCTTCTTTTTCGTCGTCTAATACTTCTACGAAATACTCACCCACATTGGCTAGTACAGCAGCCTCATTAATAGCAATCGAATTAGCAAAGATATTGGTTGTGCCGTTCTCTTCGCTAGTCTCCTCAGTATGGTTAATATAAAATCCTGTACCTTCTTGCTCAGTAATTATATCGCCAATC
>Ga0190315_1000557_pt1 | contig 18149 bp, 18 predicted proteins | sample 48701101_MG_FD_161673 | JGI IMG/M metagenome (GOLD analysis project Ga0190315, IMG submission 161673) | Hydrothermal vent sediment bacterial communities from Southern Trench, Guaymas Basin, Mexico - 4870-11-0-1_MG | ecosystem: Environmental > Aquatic > Marine > Hydrothermal vents > Sediment ...
TAATCACTTAACTTTTTTAAAGTATAGAAAATTTTATAGAACATTCTAATCTAAAAAGATCATATCTGTCCATAATTTCTCAATTTTTATGTCGTAGTAAAGTGACTGCACCCAATTTATTTTGCGAAGGCGCGATTTATTGAGATTAATAATGACCCTTTGGAATGCGCCCGTATGATGTCAAGATGGGTTGCCCCTTTAAAACGGGAATAAACCGATCAACAGTCAATCGGTGTTCAACCAGATTATTCCCGTTTTCTGGATTGAGCTTTTGGGGGATTTCACCTATTTTGAGTTGCTTGAGCTGCCAGGTTTCACCTTTGGATTCAAGATAAGGTTGGCCTTTGCTTTGTCGCCACAGGTGCAGTTCAATGGGTGAACGCAACTTCTTTTGGGGAGTAACCGCATCAATGACGAGGTAAGTTTCAACGCCTAAACTAAAATAAAGAGGCAGATTATTCTGTAAATCTTTGAAATGACTTTTGGGGGAGGTGAATTCAATCAGACAACGTGGTGGCCGGGTATCCAAATCATAAGATGAGGGTGCCGGAAAACAGTCTTCCATGAGTAATAAATCGGGGCCAATACGGTGTTTGATCTGCTTTGAATCCCGATAAAGTAAAAACGTATCAACCAATAACATCATGCCCTGTTTTTCTAAAAATACACGTAACATTTAAGTAATATAACTTAATAATTGTCCATGTAGTCCACCTGCTGGCATGAGTTCTTCCTCTGTTTGATAGGCAAAAGGATCAGTGTCCCAGTTTTCTGTGATATGAGATGGAATCCAAGCTGGGCGTTCTGGCTGCGGTTTCCTTATGATGCCGGTTTTGAATCGAGGATTGGGAACCCTTTTGGGTTCATAAGTTTCTAGTTGGGCATAAGACATGATTTGCTCTCCAATTAAAATTTTTCGAGAAGCTCAAACAATGGATTTTTTGTGAAGAGTGAGGCAGATGAGATGAGATAGATAATTCTGATAATGAGGCTAAAGGGGGGGTTATTTATAAAAGCAATTTCACGCAAAGGCGCAAAGGCGCAAAGGTGCCAAGTGTTCTCAATGCGACTTAGCGACTTAGCGGCTTTGCGTGAGATTAAAAATGCCACCCTTTTTGAAATTATTTTTCTGAAATGACTGGGATAATCGAATAAGGCCAACCACGCCCGTGGATTATAATTCGTTTATCCCCGTCATTAGCTGTACTCAGACTACATTGCCCGACAGCTTGTCAATTAGTACATCTAATTACTGGGATAATCGAATTAGGCCAAGCAAGTCAAGGGTTAAAATGGTTTTTTTGAAAACAAGGTTGTATATAAATGTGATTCTATTTTTGAGCAGAGACGCGAGGCATCGCGTCTCTACAGGGCAATCCCTAATTAACAACATTTTATCGGTGAGTATATCAACAAAATCAATAAGAAATCGACTCTATTTTTTACCCTTTATTAATGATACTTTTAGTCAGGTTATTTAACTAATAGATTGAAATATCAGTCTTTTTTCGTTTTTTCGTGATTTTGGATTGAGGGCCTTTTATTAGGCGTAAATGTGTGATTTTTAGCCCATTTTTGATATTTTGTGTTGAGACGCGAGGCATCGCGTCTCTACGAGTCGATAAAGACGGGAGTCTCTTACATCGTATCGCCCGAAAATGCAAACCTCGCAATAGTATTAAGTCGTTGGCTTTTCGGCAGTAATCAATGCAAGATGTGTGGGCAACGGAATCTGTTTTGGATTGTTGAAACCGGCATCAGTGAGCCATGATGCAACGTCGTCTCCTTTTCGATCACCCGCATTGGGGGCAAATGCGATAAGAACGTACAAATCCATCATCATATCTAAAAAGTGTCGCTTAGGGCTATGATCAATTTGCATGTAATCCTGCACAATGATTAATCCGCCTGGACGTAGTGCATTATAAGCGCGATGGAATACCCGACGACACATTTCCTCAGCGACAATAAGTACCACGCCAGAAATAAGCACCACATCATAGTCGTTGTCTAGCTCAACTGTATTCATGTCCGCTTCGATGAGGGTAATTCTATCTGACAATTGGCTTTCATCTACCAGTTGGCGAGCCATTACTAAAGGCTCTTTTTGATCAATTAAAACGGACTTCAATTGAGGATTGGCTTGACAAAGCGCGATGCTGTAACTTCCTGTTCCACCGCCTAAATCCAGTAGTTTTTGTTTACCACTGAGTTCTACATTTTCAACCAGATTTTTTCCCTGCCCAATCATGACGCGGTTGTGTTGCCCCATCATGTAATCTGTCCAATAGCTGGGGGCATCCACAAAACCATTTTCAAAAGGCAGTTCTGTCCGCCCTTCAAGTACCAGCGTGTCTAACTTTCCCCATGTGTTCCAATGGTTAGTAATATGGCGTATATGATCGCCAAGATATTTCGGTTTACCCGGAACAAGAAATTCAGCCGAACTGGCAGAGTTTTTAAACTGATCCCCTTCTTTGTCCAAAAGTTCCAACACCACACAAGCATCAAGAAAAGCCTGAACAAAGCGAGGATTCTTGGCTTTAAGATGTCGTGAGACTTCATCTGGCGAAAGCGGTTTTTTATCAAGCAGAGAAAATAAATCAAGTTTCACTGCGGCTCTCAGTACCCCTGAGTTCCAGTAGTTAAAACTGAGATCATAGAGTTTATCTGACATTTTAATCTCCATTTTTAAATTTCAATCAATCTTTACCCATTTTAATTGTCTGTTTAGTGACAACTGCTTGAGTGAGCGTAGGGAGTGTCCCACGCACCTTGCATTGGCATTGATCTCGCCACACTCGGTACGAAGTGTCTTCGGTGTATGGATTGATGGTGCGTATGTCGGCTGGGTGCAACGCTTATTTAAAGAAGCATTTTATTTGATCTTCAAGTGCTTCTTGTTTTTCCATCTTTTGTGAAAGCTTTAACAAAAGAATACAAGTACGCAAATATAAAACTTCCAGCAATTATTGGGGTGGAATAAGGAACCAACCAAGCTAAAATTAGCAACACATTAACCATACCCACAGCAAAAACTGTTTTGGCTTGGCTCCGAATCATATAGGGCATTGGATACGGCCATAGCATGGATATTGTGTTTATTAGAAATACAATACTCAGTAATAAAACTGGGTCAAACCCAAATAATTCTGCTAGTAAGAGCGTAAAAAATACAGGCCGCGAATGAGTTCGTTAGTAGGTGAGCCGGTTACAGAAGAAGTCAGTCTGGAGACAACGCGAATCAAGATTGAAACAAGAGTAATTAAACTAATGAAACCACAAATAAAACCATAGTGCATTCCAATAACCATGACAAACAACGTATGGGCAACCGCATCGCAAACATTATCCAATTGAACACCAAAATCACTCTTGAGTCTTAATTTAGTCGCCAGTAGACTATCCGAATCATCCATAGATATTGTTATAAATAATCAGAGGAATTATATACTGATAACCATTATCAATAAAAAGCAATGCCAGTGGCAGGATTCCCAGTATGGAGACGATATTGGGTATATTTATTATAAATACCGGTTCCAAAACGTTTAAGCATAATTGTTATCTGCACGAAGTAAGAAAAAGTGATTGGTCAACTCCGGAAAAGTGGAATTGAAAACAGCGGGAATACGGATAATCCAAGGATTACAAAGTCTTAACCCCCAATAGGCCAGTCGCCCAACAATTGGAATGACTTGCAATGGTTTGGGAATGATTTTTTGCCATTTTTTCATGGATTCACAACCCAACTGCAAAAGATTGTATGGCCAATTGGTTTCCGTTTTAATCAGCTTTAAATTACATTTTTCAAAAATATTCTTGTAGGTTGGTATTGAACGATAAACTGCTTGGTATGTACCTTCTTTGATAACGGTTCCCTCACGCACCGTCGTTTCACGACATATAGATAATCCCGCCTTTTTTCAGAAATGGTATAAGTCTGCACAATAGAGCAATAACATCTTGTTCATTATAGATACATAAGCATTCCACCTTAAAAAACCATTGAATAGTTTTCTGAAGGCTCAAACAAAAGAACATCACCTTGCACCGGATTCACGTTTGGATATGTGGAACCTCGTTGCACCATAGCTTCAAACAAAGGAGGACTTGCTTCTACCGCCGTCACTTTGGTGAATTGTTGAGCAAAATATTCGGTCCAATAACCAATGCCACAACCTAAATCTAACAAACCGTTATAATTTATTCCCTGATCTTGCAAAAGTTGCTTGACAATTTTGCACTCCGCTTGGAAACGAAATTGTCCCGCACTGGCAGGAAAACCCAATCCATCCATCATGTAGGGACCTAAGATAGATGGAGTAGCGTTTTGCCAATAGTGATTGATTTTGGTATAATTTACCTTGTTCGATGGTTTCATTGAATTGTGTGACCTTTTGGCTTTATCTTTATATCAATTTGTAGGGTTTGTGATACCTCTAAGTTAGATAAATCTACTCCACAGTATCCAGCCATAAATAACAGTCAATCCAAGAACATAGGCAGTGATAACATAAAACCATCTACCTGTCAACTTGGGTGTTCGGATAGGTGCTACATTGAAAGCGGCCAGAATCATAATCGTTGTATACAGTATGGCTGAAAAAACGGTATGATTAACAAAACCGTCCAGTAAAAAGACAAATGCAACAATGATTCCATTATTGTCGACTGCAAGTCCCATGTAAGTCGAATTATCTACAAGACCAAATACATTGAAATAACTCAACCGTATAGCACAGGCTGCTGCAATCACAAACGCGCCCGGTAAAAACCAGGGACTAAAGTTTCCATAACTCAAAAGTAGAATAGCCGGAAAAATTCCAAAACTTATAATATCTATTAATGAATCCAGCTGCTTTCCAAAAGCTTGATATTCCTCATTTCGTCCTTTCATCCGGCGAGCAATCATTCCGTCGATCAAGTCAAAGAAAACCGCCCAGAGGATACAGATAATTGCAGATGGAAAGATACCCAGAATAGCGTAGTAGATACCGAGAACCGCACAAAAAAGCCCTGTTAGCGAACATTAGTTCGGAAGGTCTTTGACAAAAAATAGCATCCCGATCTGATGTGATCGTTCTTTCATATAATTTTCTCAGTGTCGCCTAATTAATAATATTTGCCAATACTTCAACTATAAACCTGACAGGTATTGAGGACCTGTCAGGTTTTTTGGGAAGTTATCTGAAAAACCTTATCTGCAATTCTCAATCACTACCTTTTGAAATATGAGCCTGTTTTGAAAATAGCGGGATAAATGTGTTCTTTAGCTCGTAACAAATGTTGCTGGTCATCAATTTCGGCCCAAAGCAGATCGGTAATGACCGTATAATAAACCGGATAGAATTGAGCCACAGCCACCAGTCCGTCACTTTCATAATCCACCATGAGGCTAGTTTCAAACATCTGTTCAGCCTGTTGCAACATCCTCTGAAATAAAGGTTGCGATATCTTTGAAATGCCTACCAATTCACCGGCAATCTGTTCACCTAAGTCAGCCTTATTTTTAGACATGGCGACTATGGTATCGCCTGATGTTTCCACATAAACGTCATCCCCCGCATTTGTTGCGCCTGATAACAAGATAACATTATCCTTCGGAAAAGCTAAAACGGTTTCCAAAGCGCGTTGCTCATAAATCAGATCAGATTCTAGCAAGAGAAAATCACTCCCAACCAACTCCCTTGCACAATAGAGTGAACACAGACTGCCTGACTCAGCATATTGTGGGTTATGGACAGTCACAATCTGCGGGTAGCGTTCCTTCAAACGTTCATAAAATTCTGACAAGTGTCCCGTCACAATAATGATTTTTTGGATACCACAACGCTGAAGCCGTTCAATAGACTCTTCAATAATAGGTTTATTTCCAAACTGTAGAAATCCTTTGGGGATTGATTGACCCATTTCATTAAGCCTGGCACCCATGCCGGCTGCTAAGATAACGGCGATTTGTATTTTCATAAATATGGCTACAGTTTAAGTACTGAAACATAAGTTTTCAGATAAGTACTGAACCATAAATTTTCAGGTATTTTAATAAAAGCAACCGGGCCCCTTGCGCTAAAATACCTGTTTATTTGTGCTTCAGTACTTAAGCTCAATAGTATTCATATCCCCTTCTACTAGAGTAATTCTATTTGACAAATTACTGTCGTTCACCAGTCGGCGAGCCATTTCTAAAGGCTCTTTTTGATCAATTAAATCCTGTCGCGAATGCCACTCCTAATCTATTGTGTTTCTGGGTACAACTTTTGTGCTTTCTATTTTGTGTTTGAGCAAGGGGTAGGAGGCATTTGATACACCAAATAACAAGCCACTATAATACAACATCATGGCCCCCAGAATCCCAAGATGAACGAACCACACGCCACCAACACAGATGACCCCTGGTATAATGGTTCCCAGATAACCAGTTCTTAGATTGCTCTCAAGCTCGTCAGCCAGTACAAAGAGTTGCTCGAGCTGCTTCAGGGTGCCATCCATCAAGATAATGGAGGCCGTGTCTATGGCAATTGTTGAGGCACCGCGCAAGGAGACCGAAACATTGGCGCTCTTCAGGGCAATGGAGTCGTTAATGCCATCACCCACGAAACATACCGTCTTACCAGATCGTTGTAAGCGTGCGATCAAGTCTGCTTTATCCTCAGGCAACACTTGGGCAAAATAGTGATCGATGCCTAGTTCTTGGGCTAGTTTTCGCGTAGGTGTTTCATGATCACCGGAAATGATGAATATTTCAAGTTTGCGTTGGCGTAATGAAGAGATAATTTCTTTTGCTTCAGGACGAATCGTAGGCATCAATTCTATCGCGCCAGCCAATTGCCCAGAGATGGCAACGTAGACGAGGGAATAACCATTTTCGTGACAAGATGATTCACGATTCGAGATTGACGCTGGAATGTCGATTGATGACATTTCCATAAAACGAGCGCTGCCTACTAGAACCTCTTGCCCCTCTATCTCGACTTTAAGCCCATAACCCACTGCAACGGTGGCATCGTTGATAGGTGGCACGTCGAGCTTACGACTCATCGCGCAAGAAAGAATAGCCTGCGCAATGGGATGCGTCTGTTTGTATTCGGCAGCAGCGGCGTAGGTAAGCACCTTTTGTTCATCTACGCCTAAACAAGTGTAAATCTCACCGACATGGGGCACATCTTCGGTCAGCGTGCCTGTTTTGTCGAAGACTATCGTATCTACTTGGGAATGACCTGCCATCTTTGACAAGAATGCCGTTTCTTGAGGTGATACGAAGATAGTTGAGTACACTGATGGGGGCTGAGATTCTCATGTGGTACCCGAAATTGGCAAAGCTAACAGCTACCGCACTAGTCAGCCCCATCAAAGGAAGCGTCAATCCAGTTAAGGCTAAACTTGGCCAAACCCATTTGTCGATGACAGCCTCGCCGCGAAATTGAATGGTTTTTTTGAAATCAAGAGTATCATTTAAGATATGGCCAATTTGGGCGGCCACCGTTTCTTTACCTGTTTTTTCCACTCTCACACATATTTTACCTGACAGCACAATCGTTGAAGCAAAGACTTGCTCTCCCTCTTCTTTTTCGATTGGCTGAGATTCTCCTGTCAGTGTGCGCTGATCGATGGTTGCGATACCACTTTGAATGGTCCCGTCTACAGGTACAGTTTCTCCTGCATGTACGACGATAATATCGCCTCCTTTCAGTTCCTCGAAAGCCATTTCGACCTCTACTCCATCAACGAGAATCCAAATTGAACGTGGCTGTTCACCAAAGACATTGATCAGACTTTTTGTTGAATGATCTTCAGTGTGCCACAACACTTTTCTATTTGAATAATAAAAGGTTTTTCCTACCGAAGCCGCAAAGTAATTTCCGGTGATGATAGAGCCATAGAAGTTAATCGAGTCAATCAGGACGGCACCGACTCGCTTTTCTATAAAAAGAAATCTATAACCATCTCTGAAGGTATAATCAGCTTCCAGATAGAAGAGCAGAGGCAGAGCAGCAAAGGTTAATGGCCAGTACAGTAATGCTCCTGTCGTGGTCAAGCCTAACCCGACCAACGCCAAAGCCAAATTTCGCTTAAGTTCTTTCTCCTTATAAGCGACTTGGAACTCCACAGGAGCTGAGGATGGGGTTTCCTTCTTTTTTTTGTTTTTGTCTCTGTTTACACTGACAAAACCTGCAGAGGCTATTGAGCAGATGATTAAAATCTCAATGAACATTTTTCCTTTACCTTTCTCTTATTTGGCTCTATATTTGCCTGTTTTTTCTTCATAAATCGCACTTGGCTCAAGATTTCCATACTCTCCCTCTAAGAATCTTTTGGGATCGTTAGGACATAAAAACTCCTCTCCTTCTAATATAATCTTTTTCAGTGGCAAGACTGAATCAAGATCCCATACTAATTCAAAAGGTTTGGCTCTATAGGTAGAATGTATGGTGGCCGTCTCTTCATTGACAATACATGGTTGAATATCTACGGTGACATAATAAAAATCAGCCCCATTATAAACCGGATTGCATAAGATAAACTTACCAAATGTCGGATCGTAGATTTCTATTTTATCCGTATAAGTATTCACTATGCGACAATCTAATGACGCTGGTAAGCCCCCCTTTATTTTACAGTAGAGGTCATTCAAATCTTCCCAGAAATCTTGAGTATACATCAGAAAGGCGATATCAAAATCATCATCATGAGGGATGAATTTCTGATTGCGAAACGCCCCCAGCAGCGTGCCAGACTCAAGATACCACTCTAATTCTAAGTTATTTATAATTTCACGCACCACTAAAGCAACCCGTAAGCGATCGCTCCCATATATATCACAGCCTACATCTGCGTTTTTTCGTAAATCTTTTTTTGAGACTTGATGACTTTTGTCCATTTTGTAATCTCCTTTAGTGTAGAGAATTGGCTGTTAAAGCAGACTCTCAGGGCTTTCCCGACGACGCAGCACGGGCAATGTGTGAGGTTGGTGGCCTACCTACCGATACGGCTTTGTACGGTTGCTGGGTTAGTGACGTTGTACTTGGTCACGAGAAACTCCTAGCTTTCTAGCTGTTTCCGCTCCTAAACACTTACCCAAACTTACCCAAAATGGAGATAAGTCATTGAAGTCACGTTGGTCGAGCAGAGTTACCTAACGATTCGTGTGATGGAATCTCACCAATCAAGATGCTCTCGCTTCGCTCGTTACTTCGTTTCGAGAGAGGGTTGCCCCCCAGTCCCAACCAAAGGCCCCATTTGATTTGCTAAAGCTAGCAGTTAACTCTGTCGCCCGAACCTGTGCTACATGCACCACTGATTTCAATTTCCTGGACACACTTAAATCATGGAGTTTATCTGACATTTTAGTTTCCTTTTTTCCTGATTCCGGCATCCCGCTTAAGCCGGGACACAATGGAAAGCCAAAGCTTCCAGGTATTAAAGGCTTGGCTTTGAAGACCTGGAAGGTTTTGTCCCGTTTTACCTTAGAATCAGCTTTTTTTATTCCTCAACAGGGGTATACATCTTGACGATCTCTTTTATCGGTATGCCCGTTGACGCTTTGGGTGGCTTAACACCAAGAATACGTGCCAATGTCGGGACGATGTCTCGCGGTTCGACGCGCCGCTTAACGCGAGCCTGCTTGATGGGACCGCCCCAAAACATCAACTGTACCCGGCGTGAAAAGTTATATGGCGAGCCGTGCATCGCCGCATCAGTCTCCAACTCATGAAAATACCAATATCTGTCCTGCACAATGAATACTTCACCAGAGCGGTTTGTATTACCGGTTTGATCAATTGACTTAAGCATCCGAGCCATATATATTTTCTTCCTTTTAGGGTCTAATCCACAGCTAAGCTTGCGTTTGCGTTCGAGGTTGTTGAGTTCGAATTTGCGCGCCAACAGTTCCTGTTTCGTCCAAGCATAGCGAATTCCGTTCATTCCGCGCAGCACTTCGGCAGCTTTCTGCGCCACTTTGTTTGGGTTAAGACCTTTTTGCTTGATTTTTGCCAGATCAAGAAACAGGCTTGGCGGACGCAGTCCAATCGCCAAACGACCAGCCCCGAAAGTACGCACCAATGCGGAATTGACGTGCCATAAGATTTTACCGTTTTCCAGCCGTCCGATATCGCTTGCTTTGCCTTGCTGTTGTAGGAACTCAGGAATTGAGTTCATGCCGTGATCGGCGGATAATACCACTAACAGATCCTCTTGGGGAACTGCCTGTTTGAGCGCATCTAAAAGCCGGGCCAGCGTTTTGTCCAAACGATAAAAATTATCTTCATGTTCCAAACTATCCGGCCCGTACATATGACCAATCATATCGGTGGCTGGCAGGCTCATCATGAGCAAATCCGGGGTAGCATCTTGGCCCAAACGCTCTTCCTGCACCAATTTAGCGACAAAATCGATCAAAAAGTCATCCGAAAAAGGTGTATACCCCACAAGCAATTTGGTCATTTGCAAAGCTTCTGGTGTCCCGTTGGGCAACATGTGCGGAAACGTTGCCCCTAAAGAATACTGGCAGTTGGTTTGCCCTGGATAACATGGCGGCTTAACAAAGGCAGCATTTATCGGGCTGGTTTTGACGTTCCGGTACTCATTCAGTTCGTTAAGGGGTTTCCATACCCAATAGCCCGTTTTCGGGTCCCTGGGCATGTGTTGATCCAGATAGCGTTCTAAAGGATTGGTTTTATTCCAGTGCTGCACCCAGCGCGGCAACTCAGAATAAAAGAAGGTGCTGGAGACGAATTCTCCTGAGGTGTAGTCATACCAAAACGCTTTGCCCCCGCCGCCTGCCATAGGAATGATGGGCCAATCCCATATGCCGAGACTGAACACTTTAGCTTTCCCGTCTGTGGCCTGCACTAAGCGATCTCCCAGCGTTCCGGTATTTTCTAGCAAGGCGGTCGGCGCTGTACCCGGCTTGCCGGACGGCTTCAGCTGTGTATTCCCCAAAATGCGATAGTTGCTGTCAAATATGTCGTTTACAAAGGAACCGCTTGCGCGATCCAGCCAATTATTGCGCGGGATGCCGTGAGTATCGGGGTTACCGCCGGTAACCAAAGTCATATGCCCCGGTTCGGTCACGGTGACCGAGTGAGCGTAACAGGTATTGGTGAACACTGCCCCTTGCTTGAGGAAAGTTTGATAGCCCGCACTCCCGCCAGGTGGCGGGCCGTATCCGGTCGGTCGTTTAAGGGGATAGTCATAGCGTCCCTGATCGATAACGACCATAACAACAAGCTTAGGCTTGCTAGCTGCTAACGCTGGCATGGCACTCGCCAGCATAGCTGATCCAATGAAACACCATTTGAATATGGCTTTATTCATCAATAATACTCCTTAGTTTTGGGATGGTTTAGGAATGGATTCTATTTTTTATAAGCAAAAATAAAAGTTGTTTGGCCAATATTTTGGCGTATTTTTTCTCTCGTTTCAAGATACTGTGCCATGCTGTCTTTCTGATTCAGGGTTCGTACTCGTTCAAAGGCCCGCTCAAGCTCCTCATTTGTTGCTAAAGACCAAGTAGAATCCCCATCTCGAAAGTCTTTTTTCAGTGGCCCCATTGGATCGAGGTAATTTTCCCCTTGAAGAACGGCATCCACTGGAACAACAATACCGATCTTATGAAAGCCAACTTCTTTCAGCATTGAGGTCATGATTTCTATTGGCGGAAAGCGTTTGGCAATTCTACCCACGGCTTCTGGGATTAAATCTGCCCACCAAAACCCATCATAAAGTTGTTGATGGCTATTAGTGTTAAAAACTAATACACCTTGAGGGCGTAATACTCGTTGTGCTTCTTTTATCAGTTGATGTACGGGTTCAAAATGCTCTTGGCTTGAAGCGGCAACCAAGTGATGAAGTACTTGATTACACATCATGCCGTCGAAAGTTTCATCGTGATAGGGAAGGGGCTCAAGTAAACTGCCTTGCTCTAATTGAATATTAGCCTCATTTTGGCACTTCTCTCGTGCTTGAGCCAACATCCCCCCATTCAATTCCAATCCATACAAATGGCCTACTTTTTCCTTGAGTGCCTGAATATAGTTTCCAGTGCCACAACCCCCGTCTAGGATGTTTTGCTCAAGCAAAGGGCGAGGAGTAGAAGCAAAACAACCTAAATAAATCTCAATACCGATAGGGATACGAGTATTGTCGTAAGCTTTTGAGGTGTCGTGATAGTTTTCAAACTCAATTTGATTCATAACTAAATAATTCCCTAAGAACGCTGACTCAATTGATGGAAACAGTTTAAAAGACGTTCTATGTCATCAGATTGAATATTGCCCATATTAGCAATACGGAAAATAGAACTTTTCAATCCCCCTTGTCCTGCGTATATCACAAACCCCTTTTTTTTGAGGAACAGATGAAGTTGCTCATAAGTCGTGTTAGAAGGTAAATTAAATGAAGTCAGTACCACACTACAATCTTGCTCATCTAAAAAGGTTTCTATGCCAAGTTGTTTAAGCCCTTGCTTAATTTTTTGCGACAAGCTGTGGTAGTGGCGATATCTTGCTATCTGCCCTCCCATTTCTTCTAATTCAATGAGGGCTTCATGGAAAGCATAACTGACATGCACAGCCTGTGTAAAGGGAGAATAACCTTGTTGTTGTTCTTTATAATAAGGATATAAATCAAGGTAGACGCTCGCGGCGGCAGAAGGGCGGGAGTCAAAGAGTGAACGTTTTACCAAAACAAAAGAAATGCCGGGGGCACCATGCAAACATTTATTAGCGGTTGCAGCACAGCCATCTAAATTCCAAGCGTCAAATTCAATCGCTTCTGCGCCAAAGCTAGAAACACAATCTAGCAACAACGCGACATTTTTGCGCTTACAAATTTGACCGAGTTTGGCGACATCATTCAAACGGCCCGTTGTGGTTTCATGGTGTACGGCAATAACATGAGTAATGCTAGTGTCTTCAATCAGGCGGTTTTCTACCTCAATAAGATTCATGGGTTCATGCCATTGAGAAGTCACAACCTCTAATGGTTTGCCATGCGCCGTCACCATTGCGGCCATGCGCTCACCGTAGACACCGTTAGTCACGACGAGTGCTTTACCGTCTTGAGGCACGAGTGTTGAAAGCATCGCTTCTACCGCGCAAGTACCTGAACCCGTTAGCAAAATGGCTTCATACTCCTTGGCAGCTTCAGGATAAACTTGAGCTAAACGTGCTTTGATATCCAGGGCTAATTTCGCAAATTCAGGTTCGCGATGACATAAATCCTCTCGCTGCATTGCCTCGCGTACCCGTTCCGTAAGGGTAACCGGGCCGGGGTTAAGTAAAATCGTTTGGTTCATCATTTGATCACAGTTGTTGAATAAATTGCCGTAAACGTTGAGCCACTTCTGGTGGCGTTATTTTAGGTCTCGGTAACTTATCGGGAATGCCGGGTTTGGTTTTAACCTGTAAAAAAGTTAATTGTTCTGTTGTGGATTCAATGACGGTTTGTACTTCTTGAGCAGTATTGACATGAACCACTTTTTCGTAACCAGAAGCTGCCGCAATGGCACCAAAATCAATAGAATGAGAAACAGTGCTTTGTCCCCCAGTTGATTCATGGCATTGATTATCTAGCAGAATATGCAACAAATTAGGCGGACGCTCATACCCAATAATGGCTAAAGCACTCATACGCATCAGCATTGCACCGTCACCATCAATAACAATTACCCTTTGTGTTGGTCGAACTAAAGCGATGCCCAATCCAATACTGGAAATACAGCCCATTGAACCGACCATATAGAATTGATTATTCCGATCTTCAAGGGCATACAATTCTCGACCACTATAACCCGTCGTTGCCAGTAAAATATCCGCGGGTTGACTGGCGGCTTGGATAACGTGCAATAGTTCTTGACGAGAATATTTTATGTCCGTCAAGGCAGGGGCGGCTTCTAAAATGGCTGAGGGTGGTTTTAATGCCAAGCGAGAGTTTAAAGAAACCGATTCGACAGAGCCTTTTTTCATTACCAGTGCATAAGGCCTTTGATGTTCTACCATAAACTCAAGAGCCTGAGCTAAAGTGGGTTCAATCTGGTCTGTTTCAGTCGGAAAATAGGCCCACGGAATTTGCATTAATTCTAACAATTGTGGCGTAATGGCACCCATGAGTTTATGTTGTGGTTCATCCACAGCACCTTCAGGTTCTCCCCGCCAAGTCACAATGAGTAAAATGGGTATATTGAAGATTTGATGCAAGGAAGTCAACGGATTCACGGCATTGCCCAAACCCGAATTTTGAAACATTGCCACACTACGCATTCCGGCTAATTCGGCACCGGCTGCGATAGCAACGGCTTCTCCTTCATTGGCTGCCCCCACATACTGGATATCGGGTGAATCAATGACATAGTTAATAAAGGGTTTGAGAAAGGAACACGGTACCCCGGCATATAAGCCAAAACCTTTTTCTTTGGCAATTTGGACAAAATCTTCAGCTTTAATCATTATATTCTGATAAGTTCCTTATTAGCAGCAATTCTAATTGTCTAGGACTGACGCATTGAAAAAAATTTTAGATAATTAGAATTGCTGCTTTGTTAGTTTCATTTCAATTTCAGTTTTCTTCTTTCATTTGAGATATCGCATTATAAGATAGGAAATAATGGTTTCCCCGCACTGCTATCACTGCTATCAATCACTGTTGTTGGGTAGATAACAGTTTTCTGCCTTTGAAAGCTCAGAGACACCCTGAAGTCGAAATACTTCTGAGACTGGAATGATATTTTTTTCAAGGTTGACTAAGCTTTCTTCCTTCTCTAGCATCTTAGCCGCTTCTTGCATCGCGGTAATCGAAGCGCGTAACATATGGTTTGCCCATATCACGATAGAAAAGTCATTTTCTCGAAAGACTTTAGTCGGTGTCGAATAATATTTGGTAGGCACAATAACCACCGGACAGCGATTATGCCACTCATGCTTAAAAGCCAAAATTTCATTAGCATCTGCTCTGGCACTGTGAATTAAAATCGCATCAGCCCCGGCTTGATGGTAGGCTTCTGCACGTTTAAGTGCTTCTGACAACCCCAAACCGGCAATAAAGGCTTCTACACGAGCAATAACGACAAAATTATCATCATATTGAATATCTTTCGCCGCCTTTATTTTACCGCAAAATTCTTCAATATCAGCCAGTTCTTGAGTTGTTCCCTTAATAAAACTGTTTGTCTTAGGGAAAAGTTTATCTTCAATACAAACTCCGGCAATATGACGCTGTTCCAGCTTTCTAACCAAACGCTGCACGTTGTTAAAATTGCCATAACCCGTATCACCATCAAGAAGGATTGGGATGGTAGTGGCATCTGACATAAATTCTACCGTTTCAATGACTTGAGTCCAGCTTGCTTCATTACTGTCGCGCACACCCCACTGTGCAGAAATAGATAAACCGCTGGCCCAAATCCCCTTAAAACCCGCATCTTCAACAAGTTTAGCACTAATACCGTTGTGTGCTTCAAGCAAAAATTCAAGTTGATTTGATTCTAGTAGGCTTCTTAATTGCCTACATTTTGTTTTGCCTATTCGCATTTTTTTAATTGCCTACATTTTAGTTTTGTTAATATTTGCATTTTTTTAACCGTAAAAAAACGTTCTTAAAAGCCATCAGGATTAGGTTGGCGAAGCATAACCCGACACAACAACCTCTGAGCCGACAACATCAAACACAATGCAATATCGCAGATCATTTTGAAATCGACTAAACCGTATTGTATGAATTTTGTCTTCAGCTAACGGTTAAGTTAAACATTGCTAGCCGTTTACCTAATTCATTATACTCAATCTTCAAGTTCAGGTTCTCTGATATACCCTTCATGCTTCAGCACAAAAAAATACACCCCTAAAATAATCTTGTCAAGCGTCAAGGCTCAAATAATTACTATATTAGAATATATTAATAGACTAATAATATTCATTACGCTCGGTTTGAACGGTTGTAATATATAATTCATTACGCTCGGTTTAAACGGTTGCGATATATTGATGATAAAATTAAGCGGTAGCCCTTACAAAGCAGTGGAGATATTAAAAATCAATGAGTTATCAAAGGTGGGCAAGGTAGGGTGAGCAAGCGAACGACAGTGCCTTGAATTTTTTTTCGAGCTTTTTTTATAGGTAGCGCTCCCACCAAAAACCAAGATTTCCATCAGTTTGTAGGGACTATCTTTGCCTGAAAGCCTATTTTTAGGAGAAAAACTTGAACCTCGAATTCACATTCAACAATTGAAGGGTTCGCGTATTGATAAATGATAAAATATCAATAAAATCATTGATAATCAAAAAGATAAGCCAAACTTTAATTTCTGATTGTAAATAAAGCGTTTTGCCACTTCATCTTGCAAATCCGTTATACTTACGACTAATAATGCTTATTTTTATCAATCGTCTTAACTGGGTGTTCATTTTTCACCGCAAATGTATTTCGATTCACAAAATTTGCGTGTACCCGCTTACATATTATAAGGATTAACATGTGACTCAATTCGTGATTAGGAGTTCATTATATATGAGATATCATCGTTCAAAATATTGGCTAATTCTCTTAACCGCTCTCACTGGTGCCCCCACTGGCTTTGCCGCAGAGGCAGACAGCTCATTAACGGTTGTCTCTGCTGTCTATCAAACTATTGACAAAGAATATGTCGTCGATGGCGTGGTGGAACCGATTAAGCGAGCCCTCATCACCGCTCAAACTTCTGGGCAAGTCTTGGAAGTGAATTTTGATATTGATGATTTTGTGAAAAAAGGTTCGACGTTAGTTCATCTCAAAAGCATTGAGCAAAAATCCTCTCTTGAACAGGTAAATGCACAAGTTGTTGAAGCCAAAGCGCATCTCAATGCCGCGCACAAAGAGTATAACCGTATTAAACAACTGCGTACTAAAAGAGTCGCGTCAGCGGCACAGTTTGATAAAGCCGATGCTGATTTAAAAGCGGCTAAAGCACGCGTTAAGGCGGCGGTGGCACAGGTGACTCATGCCAGTCAACAGGTACGGCACACAACTATTACAGCGCCTTATAGCGGAATCGTGATAGAACGCCATATCGAACCTGGTGAAATTGCGTTGCCTGGACAACCCATTATGAGCGGTTTTTCTATGAGCGGTTTGCGAGTTGTTGCCAAGGTGCCGCAAAGTCAGATTGAAGCCGTTCGTCAGTATAAAAAAACGCAGGTTATTTTGGAAAGCTATTCCAAAACACGTCGTTTTAAAAGCAAAAAACTGACTATCGCCCCGTATGCCGATGCCCAAACCCACACTTTTAAAGTCCGTGTGAACTTGCCGAAAAAAGCACCGGATGTTTATCCGGGTATGTTTACCAAAGTCGCTTTTGTCGTTGGGCAAGAACAGCGTTTAATGATTCCCACTAAAACGGTCGTTTATCGTGGTGAAGTCCGCGCTGTGTATGTTGTTGATGAAGCGGGACAAATTTCGATGCGTCAAGTACGTCTTGGTAGGCAACATGCAGAGCAGATTGAAATACTGGCCGGTTTAGAGGCGGGTGAACAAATTGCGACAAAGCCAGTCGATGCCACCATTCTGTTAAAAGCGCAACGTGAGGCTATTAAAAAACCCGTTATAAAAGCGCATTAGGGGTGAAAACGAATTTGGTTTTATTTATAACATAACTACAAGGATTACTTATAAAAAAGGATTAGATTGTGCCAAGCTTGAACTCATTGATTATAACGACATTGTTGAGTACCTATCTTTATCAATTAAATAATCCTTGTAGTTATACCATTTCCACGAATTAACCCATCATTTGATATTGAATAAATTATTGATTAATAAATAAATATTTTGTCAATTTTTATTTGATGGGTTATTTATCGCAATTGGTATTAATTATATTAACCGAGTAAGTACTGAACCACAAATAAACAGGTATTTTACCGCAAAGAGACGCGATCGCGAAGCGTCGAAACTTGTAGAGACGCGATCGCGAAGCGTCTCTAATTACAAATAAACCGGTATTTAAGCGCAAAGGGATTGCCCCTCTTCTGATTGCTTCTATTAAAATACCTTAAAATTTTTGGCGAAAGTACTTACCTATCCGCATCGAATAAACAATCCTTGTCGTTATATATTGTCAATTTCTATTTGATGGGTTATTTATCGCAATTGGTATTAATTATATTAACCGAGTA